>Ga0315279_10000640_pt1 | contig 66200 bp, 71 predicted proteins | sample YL17G06_20_MG_FD_203694 | JGI IMG/M metagenome (GOLD analysis project Ga0315279, IMG submission 203694) | Sediment microbial communities from Yellowstone Lake, YNP, Wyoming, USA - YL17G06_20 | ecosystem: Environmental > Aquatic > Freshwater > Lake > Sediment | place: USA: Wyoming | collected...
GCACATCGTACACAAGCCGTGTTGTCAGGACATCGTGTAAAATGACGAAAAATAGGTTCAAAAAATGCCTTGCAGTGATAATTTTCTGCACCGAAAAATTACACGATGTGCTGGCAGCGGATAGCTATACCACTGTGGCGATACATAGTCGCTGCCATAAGGCGCATCAAACTCCACCTTGTAGGAGCCGGTAGCTAGAGAGCCAATGGTGTACTCACCATTGCTATCGGTCCAAGCAAAGCCTTTGAATGAACCCGTGGCTGCATCATAGGCCGTCACACTCACGTTGGCAAGCGTTAGCCCGGTATCCGACGTCGTGACGACGCCAGTGATTTGCCCGGTCTGCTGGATCGTCGCCGGGCCGACATTGTCCTGGAGTGGGACCAGCAGCAAATTGTGCTCCACCACTCGCGCGGTTTCGACGGCCACAAGTTCTGCGCCGTCCACTTGCAAGGGCCGTCCACGCTCGTCCAGCACACGCAGTGTATATCGCCAAGCCGGCAGAGACGGGAAACTATATCGCCCGCCGGCCTGGGTGCGAGTTTCGCCCCATCTTTCGCCGTCCGGCCCCACTGCCTGGACACGCAGGCCCTCGCGTGCAATGCCTTGTTCATCGAACACTCGCCCAAGGACACGGAGCCTGGCGACTTGCGAGTCGGCCGTACACTGTGCGGCTTGCGGCTGGACAATGACCTCACTCGGTGGCGCTGCCTCCCTTGCAATGACTCCGCTGGCGCTCACTATAAGCGCCAACAGCGACAGCAACGCGATCACAATGACAAGATACAATTTGCGGTTCATGTTTATCCTCAGGTCCTTTCCAATGATTGGCTGCCGAGCGCCCCCGGTCACTCGCCGGTTCAACTCGTGCAAGACTGTCTGGTATCAGAGAGTGTCTGAATCCGTTTGATTGCCCCTCTCCCCGGTCACCTTCGGCGTTCTCTGATGAGTTAAGAGTGTGCTCCCCGCCTGGGGTGTCAGGGTCATTTTGGGTTAGTGCAGAGAGGCTTTGCTTTTAGCTACTCAGCATGTGGGTCTCACCTCCTCCTGTGTATTGCACACTGCTCTTCCAGGCTGACTACAGGGTTGAACGAAAGCGTAACTGCCAGTTCATGACCCCACAAGTCGCTGAACTTGCCAAAGGGAACAAAAACGCTTAGGCGCGCTGGATTGGGATGTGGACTAAGAGTGGCGATGAAAGACGCATTCCTTGGCTGGTATGACTATAGCACAATCAAGACAGCTTGTAAACGGCGAAATCCCCAAAATGAGGGCCTGAAAGTTACAGATTCATAGGGATTCCGCGCAATAGCCAGTCTCTGGTTAGAACGGGGTATGAGGACGGGCGACATGCCGTGCGCTATGTCGCTCTTGCGTGACTGTTGTCACGGATCGTTTTTATTTGAGAACACCAGCCGCTTTGACGAATGACATTCAGCAGTGCGACCTACGGCAACTCTTTCAAAAAGCCTAACAACAGACGATCAAACTCTTCCGGGCGCTCGTCCACCGGCTGATGGCCGACGCCGCGCAGCTTGACCAACCTCGCGCCCGGAATCTTGTTCGCGGCCAGTTCGCCTTCGCTGGGCGGCACAGTCCTGTCGCGTGCGCCGACGATGACGAGCGTCGGCGCACGGACCTCCGGCAGGCGGTTGGAAAAGTCAAAATCAATTACGGCCTGCAAGCCGCCGAAGGCAGCCTGCGGCGCAGTGCGCTCCAGGTCTTTTGTATCGCGGCGCAGCGCGTCCCGCCGCGCGCGCGATAGCCATGGCGCACCCAGCACGGACAGCTCACCCAGACGAGCCAACACATGATGGCGCTGCGCAAGCTCCAGCAGCCAGCGCCCAATCTCAAAATCAAGCAGCAGGTGCGGCGCCAGTCCCAGTCGCCCGCTGACGGCGGGCGCAACCAGCGCGAGTGCTCGCGTGGCATCGGGTCGCCGGTGGGACATATCCAGCGCAATCGTACCGCCCATCGAGTGGCCCACGAGCGCCACTTGGCGAATGTCCATCCGCTCGGTAAATGCCACCACCGCGTCCGTCAGGTTGGGGATTGAATACCTGCCATTCAAAGATGCCAGCGGCGCGCTTTCGCCGTGGCCTGGCAAGTCAATCGCCCAGGCGCGAAAGCCCTCCGAAGCCAGGCGGCTTGTCGTGCGCTCCCACATCCGCAGCGAGCTGGCCCAGCCGTGGATGAGCAACACGTCGGGGCCGGCGCCTTGGACGTGGTAGTGAAGGGTGTATGGGTTGAGTTGGATTGCGATAACGTCGGCGATAGATAGCAAAGGTCCACCTTCACCGTTCCGTTTTGATCCACAACCGCGTCCCATCGCTGGCGATTTCGACCGTGCCGGATTGATCGGTGCGCACGCTTCGCGCCCGCCGGTCGGCCAGCCGCGTCAATACTTCAGGCGAAGGATGACCAAACGGATTACCGGCGCCGACCGAAATCACGACGAGCTGCGGGTCGGCCAAAGCGAGGAATTCTGGCGAGGTCGAAGTCTTGGAGCCATGATGAGCCGCTTTCAAGACGGTGGTGGGCCGCAAATATCCAGAACGCATCAGCATGCCCTCACCCTCCGCCTCCACATCGCCTGTGAACAGGAACGAGATGCCTCCGAACGTCAAGCGCGTGACCAGGCTGGCATCGTTGCTTGAGAGCGAGGCAACCGCATCCGCCTCCGGATGAAGCAGCACCACCTCCACGCCAGGCTCAATCTGGAGCTTGAGTCCTACCTGGGGTTGGATGCGCGCAGGACGGCGCTCGGCGACGAGTTGCGACCAGCGCGAGACCGTCGGGTCACGGGCGCGGTCGGGCCGCTCTGCGGTGAGCACTGCACCGACGGTGTACCGTTCCAGCACGGCGACGAGTCCTGCCAGGTGATCGGCGTCGAGCTGCGTGGCGATCAGCACATCGAGGCCGCGATCCCAGAATGGCGTATGCCGCGCAAGCTGGTTGAGGATCACCGAGGGCGCCGGTCCGCCATCTATGAGAATCTGTCGGCCTTGCGGCGTGACGACGAAAATCGCATCTCCTTGCCCCACGTCGAGGAAATACACATGCAATTTGCCGTCGGGCAGTTGCACGAGCGCGACGGCGACCAACACAACGACGATCCCTACTGCCATGAGGACGTTGCGCCGCGTGAGTCGCGCTGTAATCCACGCAAGTATCTGGCGCGGATTGGGTCGTTCTTCTGCCGGTTGCTTGAGCCACCACGTCACAGCCGCCAGCAACGCGTAATACCCGACGATCCAGCCGACACTCATGTCGCCCAGCGGCACCGCTGCGCCCGGAATCCTGGCCGTCAACTCGATGACGCCCGTCGTCCACGCCAGGAATAGCCACGCCACCCAGCCCACGATTTGTCCAAGCGGGATCGAGATGAACCCGACCAACAGCGCCAGCCCGCCGGTCACCATCAGTCCCGGCTGCGCGGGCAACACCAGCGCATTCGTCAGCAGCGAGACGAACGAGAACTGCTTGAAATAGTATGCCAGCAGCGGGATCGTCGCGATCTGCGCGGCCAGTGTCACCAACAGCGCATCCGAAAGCACGTCCATCACCGGCTCCAAGACCTTTGAGGTTTTGAAAACCTCAAAGGTCTTGCGCCAACCCTCGACGGTCTTTTGCAGCGGCGTCGCGTACAGGATCAGCCCCAGCGTCGCCACAAAGCTGAGTTGAAAGCCCACGTCCCACAGCCACATCGGATCATAGACGGTCATCACCAGGCCAGTGAGGAAAAGCGTGTTGAGCGCGAGGCCCTGTCGTCCCACCTGCGCCGCCAGCAAAAAGGCAATGCCCATGATGACGGCTCGCACGACCGAGGCCGACGCGCCGACCAGCACCATATAAATCAGCAGGCCGACGGCCAGGACGTAAAACGCGCGTCGCTTGCCGAACAGCCTCACCGCGGCCAGACTCATCAGCCCGACGAGGATCGTGACGTTATAGCCGCTGATCGCGATGATATGCGACGTGCCCGTTGTGCGGAACGCCTCTTGCACGCTCTTGGGAATTCCGGAATCATCGCCGAGCAAGATGCCGGTGAGAAGCGAAGCTTGCGGTTCGGGCAGAATTTGCGCAATGACTTTCTTGGCGCGCGCCTTGAACGCGAACAGCCACGCGAGTGGTGCAAAACCTTGATCGCGTGCCAACACGGTGAGGTGCGGGCGAGACATGATCGAGTACACGCCTTGACGCGCAAGATATTCGCGGTACGAGAAATCGCCGGAATCGGTGGGTGTTTGGAGCTTGCCATCCGCCCTCACTCGGTCGCCGTAACGGTAATCGGTGAACGGCGGTGCTTGGACGAGCACCAATCCACGCACGGTGCGCGTTGGTTGATCGGTGATCGCGAGCTTGTCCGCCTCGACACGCAAATTGGTGTACGCATCGCGCACATCCGGCTCGGTTGCGACGATACCCTCGACGGCAACAGGCTTGAGTTGATCATTATACGTGGCAAGCGTCGTCTGATCAAAGTGTGGCTGCGCGAGGTTAAAGCGGAGTGCGCCCAGAATCGTGGCGAGCGCGAGGACAAAAGCCCAACGAGGTTTGGGCGCGCGCCACGAGAGGAAGATGCCTACGACTGCCACGCTTGTCGCAACGCCGAGCGCCATGGTGGGCAACGCAAGGCGTGACGCGAGCCAAATGCCAAAGAGCCAAGCAAGCGTGATTGGGATAAGGGGCATTGCCATGCGGCAATTCTATCACCTTTTGGCTGCGACCCCCAAATGCGTCACAGGCTACCGTCATCCGAGAGGGTGCGAGGAACCTCGGGCCGTGTAGGTACGCAGAAGATTCTGTCAAAGAATGCACTGGCTCACCCACGACGGTGAAAATATCAGAAGTCATCTCCGTCCCCTACTTGACTACATTGATAACACCAGCAAAGTAAAAAGCCCTCTACCCTTTTAGCAATCCCCGTTTGCGCCAATCGGCGACGGATTTTTCCAGCCAGGCCTGTGTCGCCTCGCCGTGCACCAGATCGGCCAGATCACGCGCCACGCTCGCCGTGTCTGGCTCAACAAGAATCAGCCAACCTTTGCCGTAAGGATCCGAGTTCAACAAGCCAGGCTGATTCATCACTTCCGCGTTGACTTCTATCACCTGCCCGGCGATCGGCGCTTTGAGCGGGCCGACATATTTGCCTGCCTCCATTGTCCCGAATGGCTTGCCCTTGGCGATAGGTCGACCTGCCGGCTTGAGCCGGACCGCGCTCACGGACCCGGCGGATCGCTGCGCCTGATCGTCCAACCCCACTCTCGCCTGCTTGCCTTCCAGGCGCACCCACAGATGATCCTCGGGTTGACAGTACAGATCGTCTGGCAGTTGTATTCCTTCTACTTGAGCCATGCCAACCTCCGTGTTCAAGCTTCCAATGCTCTAGCGCAAAGCTCTACCAGGTCCAACACTTGGACATCCGGCGCGCTCTGTACCGCGCCGCGTGTCAACGTCCGCACGCATTGCGGGCAAGCGGTCACGATGGCCTGTGCGCCCGTCGCCGCCAGCTTGCTTGTGGTACGCGCGGCTACGCGCTGTGTCAGCGTCGGGTCCACCATTTCCAGATCACCGCCGCCGCCACAGCACAAACCCCGCTCACGCCGCTCATGCACCTCGACCAGTTGCAGACCGGGGATGGCGGCCAGCACCTGACGCGGCGCATCGTACACGCCGCCGTTGCGCGCCAGGTCGCATGGGTCGTGATAGGTGACGACTTGCTTCACATCCTTCAATGACAGCCGTTGGGCCACCATCAACTCGGCGAGCAGTTCGGTCGAATGGAGCAGCCGCACGTCAGTCAAGTGGCAAGCGTATTCCTCTCGCCACATCATCCGGCAAGCCGGGCAGGTAAAAACGATGGTCGTTGCGCCGGTCGCGCGGACGCGCTCCAGGTTACGCTCGATGAGCGCCGCGACCTGATCTTGCATCCCGGCGACCTTGAGAGGAAAGCCGCAACACACTTCCGCCTTACCCAGGATCGTGAAATTCACATCCGCCGCCGTCATCAGACGGACAAACGATTCAGCGATGCGCTGGACACGCGGCGAGAAAGACGACGAGCAGCCGACAAAATATACCACCTCGGCCTGCCCCCGTTGATAGAGATCGGCGGGGGCGTCGTCCATATACTCGGCCCAGCCGGCGCGCTCGTCGTTCTGGTAGGCATAGACATTGCCCGTCTTGACGACATTCTCTTTCGCCACATTCAATCCCTGGGGCGATAGGTTGCGTTCAACTGTTTGTGTGCGCGCTGCCAGCCAGAACTCGCGCAGGTCAATCCGCGTCGAACAGACCTGGGTACAGTGCCCACACATCGTGCATTGGTAGAGCCGCGCCATCTGCTCGGCGGTCAGTGGCGTTCCTTCCAACAACAGCCGCGTGAGTTGAATGCGGCCGCGCGGCGAGCACGACTCCCAGCCGACGCCCGCATAGGTCGGGCAGACTGAGCGGCAATAACCGCAATAGGCGCAGATGAGCGCCTCGTCCATTAACCCTTTGAAAAACGCGGTATCGCTCATGGCCGCTCTTCCCTGTGTGCCAGCATGATGTGCGCCGCGCCCAGCACACTGGCTCCCAGGCCAAAGGTGATCGGCCATAATGGGAACGACGCATGATACAACTTGCCCGGATTCATAATACCCAGCGGATCGAGCCGCGCCTTGCGTCGCTTGAGTTCATCCAATCGAGTCCGGCTGAACAAGCGCGGCAAGTAAGCCGAGTTCCACAATCCAACGCCATAGGGTCGCCCACCGCAGCGCGCGGCCAGATCGTGCAATCGCTTGGTGAACCCAATCGCCGCCAGGTATTCGATGGTATGGCGCTCGTCGGTCGGATAGAGCGACATGACCAGCGCCATGTTCGGCGTGACGGCCAAGCCATACGTGCCGATTAATAAACGATGATGTTCGGCCAAGTTCTTGACCGACTTTAAATAGTTTTGCAGTTTGTCCAGCGGCAACCACACTTCGGCTGCCAACAGTGACGGCCCGGCCCGTTTGGTGCGCAAATGATACAAACGTAGACTCCATTCCTCCAGCGCCAACTCTGATGGCAACTCTCGACCCGCGACACGCACCAGTGAGTCTTTGCCCCGACTGACCTCGGACGGCTCACCCTGAAAGCTCACCAGGAGCAAGCCTTTCGCACTGATAGGAAAATGTGACTGTGGCAAGTCGAGCGGAATGTGAAACCCGGCGCGCGCCAGCAGTCGCAGGTAACCACTGTCGGCGAAGAAAACAGTGAACGGGCGAGGTTCAGTGCGAGATAGCGAGGCGACATTCTGGCCGAGCGTGTTCAGGTCATCGAAGGCGAACAGGTGATGAGACTCGGCAGCCGGGCGCGGGCGGACGGTCAGTTTAACTTGCGTGATCACACCCAAGGTGCCTTCGGCGGCGACGAACCAATCGAGCGGTGGGTCACTTTCGCGAGTGACAGTGCAAAGCTCGCCGCTTGGCAGCGCCACTTGCAAGCTGACCAGTTGCTCGCCCACTCCGCCGTACTTGAGACTGCCCAGGCCGTGCCCTTGCATACTCACCCAACCGCCGACGGTCGCCGACACCGCGCTCGACGGATACGACTTGACGGCAAAGCCCCTCTGCTGCAAGGCATCATCCAGCTCGAACCAGGTGGTGGCGGGCAACACTCGAACGGTCTGCTGCGCGATGTCCAACTCGATTCCATCGCGCAAGTCATTCACATCGAGCACCCATCCGCCGCGCACCGGCACGGTGTTATAGTAGCTGGTGCTAGCGGCGGCACGGGGCGTGATAGGGATGCGTGCGCGCGTGGCCTGGCGCATCACCTCAGCCACTTGCTCGGCGCTGCCAGGCCGGATGATGGCATCGGGCAGCGTATGGAAAAACGGCTTGACCATGATGGCCGGGACTGGCGCCAGGTCGCGCGAATACAACTTGCGCTCGATGGCATCCTCGGTCACGCGATCAGTCGGAATACCTGAGAGGTTCACTGGCATACTCTTTTCTCTCTGCCCAAACTCGTTCTGCATGATACGAACTACGCACCAATGGGTCGGCCAGGACCGACTGAAAACCTAGCGTCTGACCTAAGTCACGATACCACGCGAACACGACCGGGTGAACATGATCGGCGACCTCGAGCTGATGGCTCGTCGGTTGAAGATATTGGCCGATGGTCAGAACGTCACAACCGGCGCGGCGCAAATCACGCATGGTTTCAATCACTTCACCGCAGGTCTCGCCCAGGCCAACCATCAACCCTGATTTGGTCGTCAGTCCGCGTTGTTTAGCCCAAGCCAACACCGCCAGCGAGCGGCGATATTCAGCTTTGGCGCGCACCCTGTCGGACAGTCGCTCGACCGTCTCGACATTGTGATTGAAGACATCGGGTTTGGCATCGGCGACTGTGCCCAGCGCCGCGAGTGACCCGTTGAAATCGGGCACCAGCACCTCGACCGCCGCGCCGGGTAAGCGGCGACGAATAGCCTGGACGCTCAACGCAAACTGGCTCGCGCCGCCATCGGGCAGGTCATCGCGTGTGACCGAGGTGAGGACGACATGCTGCAGTTTCAGTCTCGCCGCCGCCTCCGCGACATGCGCCGGCTCGTCTGGATCAGGCGGAAGCGGGCGACCAGGCGTCACGTTGCAGAAACGACAGTGACGAGTGCACACATCGCCGAGCAGCATAAACGTGGCTGTGCCATGCGCCCAACACTCGCCCATGTTCGGGCAGGCGGCTTCCTGGCAAACGGTGTGCAGGCTCAAATCAGTGACCAGTCGCTCGACACTGGCAGTCTGTTCCTGGGGCGCGGGAGCAACCAGCCACACGCCTGGCGCACGGCGCGGCGCAACCTCGCGTTCAAACACGCGGCTGAAAGCGGCCACGAAACTGCGCTCGACGGCTTCCATCGCCACAGGGTGATTCAACACCGCACGCATGGATGTGACGCCTCGGTTGACCAGACCACACGGTACGATCAACTGAAAATGTGTCAGGTCGAGATCCACATTGAGCGCCAACCCGTGCGTCGTCACGCGATCTTGCACTGCCACACCCACCGCCACTATCTTGTCCCGCCCGACCCAGACGCCCGGATGACGTTCGGCGCGCTCGGCGGCGATGCCCCACTCGGCTAGAACATTGAGCGCGACCTGCTCCAGTCGCCACAGGTAATCGTGCAGATCATCATTTGGCAATTTCAGGATCGGATATGCGACAAGCTGACCAAGGCCGTGATAGGTCATCCGACCGCCGCGCTCGGTCTGAATGACTTGGATACCCAGTTGGCGCAAATAACCAGAGGATGCGCGCAGGTCTTCACTTCCACCCGCGCAGCCCATCGTGATGACAGGCGGATGCTCGACGAGCAGCAACGTGTCGCCCATTTCACCACGACGGCGAGCATCGGCCATGCGCTGCATCAAACGCAGCGCATGACGGTAAGGGACTCGCCCCATATGAATAAGATGTACCGGCTCGTTCGCCGATGTATTCATCGTGGATGTACTCTTCGCTATCGCTAGAATTTGGGAATGTACAACGCCTGTCCCAGAATCGCCCGGCCGGCCTCGAGCATGCTCTCACTCAACGTCGGGTGAATCCGGATGGCCCACGCAAAATCCTCGGCCAGGGCTTCGAGCTGGATCCCCAGGGTCGCTTCGGCGATCAATTCAGTGGCGCAGTAGCCGACGATGTGAACGCCCAAGACCTTGCCCAGCTTGCGGTCGGCGACAAGCTTGATGCCGCCTTCGACCTCGCCCAGACCCATCGCCCGCGAGCTGGAGTTGTAGGCGACGTTGGCAACCTCAATGTCATAGCCCTTGTCTGTCGCCTCGTCTTCGGTCAGGCCGACGGCCGCGACTTCGGGGATCGAGAACGCATAGCGCGGCACCGCGCGCCGATCCAGGCGTCGGTTGCGCCCCATCGCGTTTTCGGCGGCGACCAATCCCCCGGTGGTTGCCAGCGATGAGTAGAACGGCGCACCGGTAACGTCGCCAACGGCATAAATGCCCGGCACGCTCGTCTGTTGGTGATCATTTACAGCGATTGCACCGTCATTCAGCTTGACGCCGATCTGTTCCAGCCCCAGACCATCGGTCGAAGGAACGCGGCCTGCCCACAGCAGTTTGTCCACCGTGACTTGCGTCTCGCCTTTTGAACCGGACAGGACAACTTGCAGTCCATCGCTCGTGCGCGTCGCAGACTGGACGCGGACGTTGCACATCACCTGGATGCCCTGATTTTGCAGGATACCCTGGAGCCGCTGACCGATCTCGTAATCTTCCTGCGGCAAGGGGTATGCCCCATCCACAGCCAGTGTCACCTGGCTGCCCAGCGCAGCATACAACGTGGCAAACTCGACGTCAGACGCGCCTCCGCCCCAGATGAGCAGACGGCCTGGCACTAAGTCGAGCTTGACCGCCTCATCGGGTCGCAGGACATCCGCTATGCCATGCGGCAGCGGCGCCCAGCGTGCCCCGGTCGCCAGAATGATGGCGCGGGTCGCCTGGATACGTTGTCCATTCACCTCGACTGTTTTCGCATCCACCACTCGAGCCTGACCCTGCACAATCTCGATGCCAAAAGTCGGCAACAGGCCCGCCATCCCTTCGCGCAATCCTAGCACGATTTGATCCTTGCGCGCCGCCATCGCGGCGACATTGAGCCTGGCCGGGCCGACCTCGATGCCCATTTCACCGGCCTGGCCGATGCGCCGATACAACTCGACGCTCGCCAGCAAACTGGTCAACGGAATGCAGTTGCGATTGACACAGTTGCCACCCAGGTCGGCGCGTTCAATCAGAGTTACCTGTGCGCCCAGTTGCGCGGCGCGCGTAGCAGCGGCCGTTCCGCCCGGCCCGCCTCCAATGACGATGATATCGGGCATGAAAACCTCCATTAAGGATTTTGTGTGGGTCTACGACTGCGCGAGAAGCAGGATGGCATTTGTCAAGTCGCTGGCCGACAGTCCCGGCGACTGAATGGTGATGCTGCGATACACGTCCTCAATGCGTGCCTGGACGGCGCTTGCTTCCAATGCCGTCCCGCGCAGCGCCAGTTCGAGCGCGCCCGGCGCGAATTGGGGCAGCATCGTGAAATCGCCCGAAAGAGTGAGATCGTCAATCCGCGATGCACCCATCGCCCCATCGCGCATCCGCGCCGTCACACGGACGAGACCGCCCGGCGTTTTGTGTGCCACTTCTTGCACGCGCACATCCTGGTGAATTTTGATACCGGCTTGCCGCAAGCCACCCTTTTGATATAGCCACTCGTCCGTCGTGAATTGCCTGTCAAGTTCCTCTGCCAGCGCCAGCTCTCTGGCGGTCGGCTCGCTGGGCACGATGGGACGTCCGAGCGCGGCCTGCACCTTGTCCAGGTAAAGCTTGACGACGGTATCACGGTCAGGCGTGTATCCAAGCTGGCGCGTCATCGTCGTCATGTATTCGTTGAGCGACTGGTGAATCTTGTCGCGCATCTTTTCCGACGCGACCTTGAGCACACGCGACATGAGCTCGAAATTGAAATCGAACATGAGCGAGCCGACGACGACTTCTGCCTGGCCCATCTGCGCCGCACCTGTGCCGCCGATTTTCTTGCCCTGCACGTGTACATCGTTGATGGGCCGATAGTTCGCGGGGATACTGAGGGCGTGATACGTTTCGACGAGCGGCTTGACGTACAGCGCAAAGCGATCGCCTACATCGTGCGGCAGTGCATCGCGGTGGAAAATCCACTGCATAAATACCTGGCTCTTGTCGAGATACACTGCGCCGCCGCCCACTTCACGCCGCACAATGGGCAGGCCATGCGCGCGGCAATACTCGAGATCTACTTCCTTTTCGAGTTCCTGGTGAAAGCCGATGCAGACGTATGGCTCAGTCGGCGCGACGAGAATGATCGTGTCAGGTGTGTTCTCGTCCAGCGCGTAAGCAACAGCGTGGTAAATCGTCTGTGAACGAATCGGTGGGACAAGTCCCAGGTCAAGCAGGCGAATGGCATCCATTACATTTCCACCGATACCGTGACAGCGGCCAGCGCCACGACGGCATCTGCGTTCTTGTCGCCCAGTTGCTCGATCATGAGCGTCGGAACAGCCAACCCGCCCGCGACGACCTCAATACTGGTGCGTCCAAAGGGCACCTCGGACAGGACCGCCGCCTGATCCACCTGATCGGGCAGCGGCGTGGCGAGCTTGACCTCGACGAGCATATCATCCAGGCGCGGCAAGCCCACAATCTCTTGCAGGCCGCACAGGCAACTGCGCGAGATTGCATCTCGAACGGCCCGGCGGCTGGCCTTGGTCACGTCCTGCCCGTGCAGGTCTGTCCCCATTCCGATTTCGACGGCAAACTTTTTGCGCATGGTAGACCTCATGACGTGGCACGTTCCGAGCTGCAGTCACATCTTTCTCCGCGAACCCGCAGGAGCTGTGCCTAACGCGAATGGACACGAATCAAGAAAAGACATTAGTGGAGATTCGCGTCATTCGCGGATCAAACCAAGAGCCGATACGGATTCTCTAGCAACTCCTTGAGTGACCGCATGAACTCGCCGCCCGGTGCGCCATCAATCAGGCGATGGTCTATAGTCAGGCTGAGCATCATCATCTTTCGCCGGGCGATCTGGTCATCGTGAACAACCACGCGCTCGACAATACGGCCCACGCCCAGGATCGCGGCCTCAGGCGCATTGATGATGGGCGTAAAGCCATCAACGCCATAGGTGCCCAGGTTGGTGATGGTAAAAGTGCTGCCAGTCACCTCGTCCACCGACAGTGTATTGTCCCGCGCTCCCTGCGCCAGTCGCCGAACTTCTTGGGCGATCTCTTGCACGGTTCGTTTGTCGGCGTCGCGCACGACAGGGACAATCAGCCCTTCTTGCAGCGCCACGGCGACGCCGATATGAATGGACTCGAGCTGGTGAACCTCGTCGCCGATGAGCGTCGCGTTCAGCATCGGATGACGCTTGAGCGTCTTGGCGACGGCCTTGACCACCAAATCAGTGTACGTCACCTCAAAGTCGGCCTTGACCTGCTCGCGCAACTTGACCAGTTCGGTGACGTCCACTTCCATCATCATGGTCAGTTGAGCCATGTTGTGCAGGCTCTCGACCATGTGGTCGGCGATGGCCTGACGCATCCCGGCGAACGGGATGATGCGAGCTGTGCTCGGCGCGACTGCGGTCAGTGCCGGGACCTTGGCCTGCGCCTCAAAGGCCAGCACATCTTGCTCGGTGATCCGTCCGCCGAGGCCAGTGCCGGGGATCTCGGCCAGTTTCAGCCCGCGCTGCTCGGCAAGTCTGCGAGCCGTCGGGGTAGCCAATATTTCGGCCGGTGCAGTTGCCTTGGAGCTTTCTTCGATAAAGCGCGTCACGTCAGCTTCGGTCGCCATGCCGTCAGCCCTGGTACCTTTCACCTGGGCCAAGTCAATGCCCTTCTCCTTTGCCAGTCGGCGGGCGGCAGGTGAAGCTGGCACAAAGCCCGTCTTGGCCGGCGGGGGAGCAGACGGCGCGGCGGGCGCGGGAGCGGCAGCCGTCACAACAGCAGCCGCTGCCGCTGGAGCAACATCCTCAACTGCCGGAACTGGCTCGCCGGGCGCGGTGATAAAGGCAAGGGTCGTGTTGATAGGGCGCGTCTCCTTTTCCCGGGCCACAATCCGCAGTATGCCTGACTCGGGAGCCGTCAATTTGTAGGTGATTTTTTTGCTCATCACGACGGTGATTTCTTCGCCCTTGTTCACCTGGTCGCCGTCGTGCTTGAGCCACTTGGCGACAACTCCTTCAGCCATTGCCATGCCTAGCTTGGGCATGATAATCTTGGTTGCCATAGATCAGTCCCTTCCCTCTCCTCTCCCCCTGCCCCCTCCCAAGCTTGGGAGAGGGGAGGGGGTGGGGAGAAGTTAACTCGAGTTGCCAAGCCGCTGAAAAACCCCGCAACGGGTGGCCTCTTCCATACAACGGGCAATGTCCACGACGCGCGGGCCCTCATTGGTTAGCCGGACGGTGATCGTCCGCGTGCCATACACTTCGATGTAGCGCTCGCCGTCAAGGGCGATGGTGCAGGGATCGGAACCCAGCGTCACCTCACCCCCCACCGGCACCAGGCGGTGTTCCCGAATGGGGATTCGCGTGACCAGGCCCGGCCCCATTGGCGCAAGCACCTGCGTGCCGCCGGGGCCGAGCGCCAGGTACATCCCATGTCCATCCCGCGCGCCTAGTGCCTGCAAGCAACTGCCGACCGCCGACAAGCCGATGCTGCCCGGCTCAGCTCGCGCCAGGACAATCTCCTGGATGTGGCTGGGATCCCAGATGGCCCGCGTGCCGATCCACAGATCACAACTGGTTACCACATCCACCAACGCAATGTCCACCAGCTTGCCGTCCATACACACTTCCAGCCGCTTGGCCCGATAGGTCACGGCCTCCACGTCCACCGCGCCCAGCGCGACCAATCCAGCGACCAGTCCCGCGACGGTGCTCTCGACCATGGCTGGAAAGACATTGTTGGTGCCGGTCGAGACTGAGACAATGGGCACATCGCCGCAGCCTTTCGCCACAACGCGGTTGGTGCCATCTCCACCCAGCACAACGAGGCAACCAATGTTCATCTCGCAAAAGCGCGCGGCGGCCTCGGTCGAATCCTGGTCGGAAGACGTCATCGGCATATCCAGGATGTCGGCGCGCAGGGAAGCCAGCTTGAGTCCGTCCAGCGCCCGCTCGCCCAGGCCATAGTAATCGGGCATGATGCTCACCCGCTCGACGCCAGCGGCGTCCAGGGCCAGCAACACCCGTTGCAGGATGTTGACCTTTTCGTTGTTGTCAAACACCGAGGCATGGGCAACCAGGCGGCGGATGTCCTTGCCGGAAGCCGGGTTGGCAATGATCCCCACACTCGACATGGATTGCCTCTCAAATAGCGATCAGCTATCGGCAGTCAGCGATCGGCTTAGGCGTATGATCCGTCTTCGGCTGAAAGCTGAAAGCTGATAGCTGATCGCTGACTATGTTATGCGACAACTCAGCTTCATCAGATTACAGAAGACCAGGCCCAGGGCAGCGGATGTCGCTGTCTACCACCCAGGGCAAGGTTGCTACTTGGGCGTGAGGCTGAGCAGTTTCACGGTCTGGGCATGGATCCGGTCGTCGCGGATCACGAATGTATCCACGCCAGAGGCGACATTCTTGGTACCTTCGCACTTCCACTCCAGGTAGAGAATGTCGCCTTCGAGGATCAGAGTAGTGGTTTCGAACTGGGCACCCACCAGGGGGCCCGTCAGCACGGCCCCAAACCACTTCTTGATAGCCTCACGCCCCCGAACTACGCCGTCGTCTTTGGTGATAAAGTAGGCTTGTTCTGCGTAGTCGTAGGCTACCTCGTCCAGGTTGGCTTCATTCAGGGCCTTCACGTGGTGGTCAAAGACCTCTTTGACGGTGCGCATGGGATTCCTCCTCTTCTGAACTAGCTCACCGACTCCTTCACAGCGGCCACGATCTTGGCCGGGCTGGGGATGTAGCCGTCCTCCAGCGGCGGGCTGAACGGAACCGGTGTGTGAGGCGCGGTGACGGTCCGAGGCGCGGCATCCAGGTAAGCCAGCGCCTGCTTCGCGGCCAACGCGACAATGTCGTTGGCGACGCTGCAGCGCGGATTGTCCTCGTCCACGACCACCAGCCGGTGAGTCTTTTTGACCGATTCGAGGATGGTGCTCTCGTCGAGTGGCGAGAGGCTTTGCGGGTCAACGACTTCGACATCAATCCCGTCTTTGGCTAGCTCTTCGGCGGCCTGGAGCGCGAACAACCTCATCCGGCCAATCGCGACCACCGTCGCGTCCTTGCCCATGCGCGCGACTTCGGCCTTGCCCAACGGGACAACATACTCGCCCTCTGGCACCGGCCCGGACGAGTCGAGCAGCACGAGATGCTCCAGGTAAATCACTGGGTCATCGTCGCGGATGGCCGCCGTGAGCAGCCCTTTGGCGTTGGCGGGCGTGGATGGCGCGACCACCTTGAGGCCCGGCATGTGCACAAAGACTGAATACAGCGTGGCCGAGTGCTGGGCGGCGGCGCGAAAGCCAGCGCCGTACAGCGTGCGGATGACCAGCGGCACCTTGGCCTTGCCGCCGAACATGTAGCGCATCTTGCCGCCCTGGTTGTAAATCTGATCCATGCACACGCCGAAAAAGTCTATGAACATTAGCTCGGCGATAGGGCGCAGCCCGGTGGACGCCGCGCCGACAGCCGCGCCGATAAAGGCCGACTCGCTGATGGGTGTGTCGCGGACGCGGCTCCGGCCAAACTCTTGAACCAGGCCCTTGGTGACGCCCAGGTCACCGCCCCACGCGTCCTCGCCCTTTTCCTCCAGGTGAGTGCCCGCGCCGCCTGCCACGTCCTCGCCCATCAGGATCACAGTGGGATCTCGACGCATTTCTGACCGGATGGTCTCGTTGATCGCTTCGCGATAGGTTATAGTTCGGGTAGTCATGGCAAAACCTCCTAGTAGCTCACATACACGTCGGTCAGGATCTCGTCCAGGGCCGGATAGGGCGATTGCTCGGCGAATTGGACGGCCTCGTCAAGGACCTTCTTGGCGCGGGCATCAATCTCGGCCAATTCGGCTTCCGACAGCAGCTTGCGCTCGAGCACGCGCTTAGTGAACTTGTCAATCGGGTCGCGCGCTTTTTGCTGGGCCTTGTCCTCTTCCGTATAGTAGCTCAGGTTATCGCCCTGGAAGTGGCCATAGTAGCGGAAAGCTTTGCACTCGATGAGCGTCGGCCCCTCGCCGCGCCGCGCCCGCGCGATGGCCTCACTGGCGGCTTCGTAGACGGCGAACAGGTCGGTGCCGTCCACGCTAAAGCCTGGCATATTGTACCCCGTCGCCCGGTCGGCAATGTCCACGGCGGCACAGTGATAGTGTGATGGCGTCGTCTGGGCAAAGCCGTTATTCTCGCAGACAAAGATCACCGGCAGCTTCCAGATGGACGCCAGGTTCATGGACTCGTGCATCGTGCCTTGCTCGGCGGCGCCGTCGCCAAAGAAGCAGATGGTCACCTGATCCGTCCCTTTGACCTTGGCCGTCAGGCCCGATCCGCAGGCCAGCGGGCCACCTGCGCCGACGATCCCGTTCGCGCCCAACATGCCCTTGGTCGCGTCGGCGATGTGCATGGAGCCGCCCTTGCCCTTGCATGAGCCGGTTTTCTTTCCGTACAGCTCGGCCATCATCGCGTTAATGTCCACGCCCTTGGCGATGCAGTGGCCGTGGCCGCGGTGCGTTGAAGTGATATAGTCGCGGTCGGTCAGGTGGGCGCACACGCCAATGGCGATGGCCTCTTCGCCGGCGTACAGGTGTACGAACCCCGGCACCTTGCCTTGAGCAAACAAATCGGCTGCCCGGTTCTCGAACTCGCGGATGAACCGCATCCGTTCATAGATCCAAAGCAGCTTGTCTTTGGTCAGCTCAGTCATGATGATCCTCCCTTCAATTGTATCTTGACAACGTTAGATTCGAACTGTCATTGCGATGCGCATTTGCTTGCCCCCCGTTGTTCGCGGGGTTGCGCCGGAGCAATCTCCGTCTTGCGGCGCGGAGACACCTGCACTCGCCCGGCGCGCCCCCGGCGCTTTGCGCCCCCTTCGGGCAGGGCGTGCGTGCGGTGCAGGTGTTGCTTCGCTTCGGGCGAAGCCGAAGCACCTTCGCTCGCAATGACAGATGTAACGCTGTCAAGGTGCTTGTCCGCAGGATGCCTGCCTGTGCGGGTACTCACGCAGACAGGCTGCGCATCGGCGACGGCCCCAGAAATCGTCACCCGACTCAGAACCTCTTCTTTGGGCATTTCAAGCAGGGCCGCCAGGCGAGCTATGCCGTTGTCGGCAGCCTCGTTCAAGTTGGTCCCAGAGCCTACCATCTGGATGGGAGCGGCTTCCTCCAGACTCTCCTGACCGTGGGTGGCTGCCAATTCTCTTGCCAACTCTCGTTCAGCCGAGGTCAGCGGGCGGGCCGGGTAGGGCAAATCCTCCCGGGCGTCAGGCCCGACCACTCGTGTTGCTATCCAACCGGGACTAGACGCATACCTTCACCATTCCTCCATCCACATTGATCGCCTGGCCAGTGATGAACTTGGCTTTGTCGGAGGCCAGGAAGGCCACCATGTTCGCAATGTCCTCCGGCGCGCCGTGATGCCCCAGGGGAATGTTTTGCTGGGCAAACCAGTTGATGGCGTCTGGCCCCGACATCCCGACGAGCTTGCCTAGTTGCTCGCCCAGTCCTCCGGGGCCTTCCCACAACAGCGTGCGAATAGGCCCAGGGCAGACAGCGTTCACCAGGATATTGTCCTTAGCCAGATAGTTTGCCAGGTCTTTGGTGTACATGATTACGGCCGCTTTAATGGCATCATAGTCAACCAGGCCGCCCGGCTGCTTACCAAAGACCGAGGAAATGTTGATGATCCTCCCCCAACCCTGCTTTCGCATGTAAGGGATGGCCTCCCTGGCACAACGCATCACACCGAACAGCATCAAGTCCAGGTTGCGCTGGAACTCGTCATCGGGGAAGGTCAGCAGGTCGCTCAGGCGGCCGGTGCCGGCGTTGTTGACCAGGATGTCAATGCGCCCGAACCTATCGGCTGCCTTGGCGACCCAGTTCTTGATTTCCTTCGGCTGGGTGACATCCGCTTTCATGCCAAAGACCTGGCCAAAGGCGCCGATCTCCTTAGCGGCCTTGTCCACGGCCTCCTGGCCCAGGTCACAAAAGGCAATATGGCATCCTTCTTGGATCAGCGTCAAAGCGCAGGCCTTGCCGATGCCTTGGCAGGCTCCCGTGATCAGTGCGACCTTTTCTTTTAGACCGAGATCCATTCCGTCACCTCCTTATGACGTCTTCTCTGACGAGTCTATACCGATGTATGTTGCTGGCTTCTGTATGTTGCTCGCTTCACATCCCCCCTTTCTGAATAGTGGTTTCTATGCCAGGCGCAAAGCTCGATCCTTTACCCAAAGAGCGCGTCTCCGCTTTTGCCTCCCAGGCCGGGATGGCAATCAAAGCGCACCGCACCTACGACGGCCTTGCCCTGCACCGCTTTGACCATGCGCGCCGTGCCTTCATTCCCAAAGCCTCCGCACAACTCAATGGCGACGATTCCCTCGTCCACGAGGGCGCGGGCTACCTGCTCGGCCTGGGCATAGTTCTGCGCGGCCACCACCGTCAACTCCACCGCAGGCGTGATCACTTGACTGCGGTGGACTGCCGGATCTACCTCCGGCGCTACGAAAATGAAGGCAGCTTTTAACGCCATGTTCGATTCCTCCAGTTATGATAGATGGGTTAACCAGAGACAGCCCGACTGGTCACGTTTCCACTTTGGCGCGAACCACTTGCCTCGCTTGAGGCTCCCTCCGTGCATTGGGCAGACAAGCTCGAATAGGCGGCTGACGACGATGAATTACACTCAAGTCTGGAGATTCTGACTGTAAAATCGAGGTTGGGCAATAAACCGGTTTTAGTATATAGCAAATGATCGGCTATGGCTATTAGTAAAAACCCTAATCTTTGAACCCAGTGGGGATGACGCGCTGGCGCCGATGGGCTGGTATCGGTGATCCCCGGATCAGCGCGAGGTCAGTGGGTGGCGGTGCGACTGCAAACTGCGTGGGCAAGTCTGGGGGTGAACTTTGGACGACCGAAATGCGCCCCAATCCGGCCTAATCCGGGTTGATTATGCCCTTACGCAGCGCATACTTGGTGAGATCGGCGGTGCTGTGTAGACCGAGCTTGTCCATCAAATGTGCTCGATGCGCTTCCACGGTCTTGACGGTGACATGCAACCGACTGGCGATCTCGCGATTGGTGCGGCCTTCAGCGATCAGCTGCAGCACTTCTCTTTCACGATCGGTCAGCCGGTCGTGCTTGTCTTCCATCGCCTCGGCCTGCCGCCCATACTCTTCAATCGCCTGGCGAGAAATAGACGGGCTGAGAAAAGAATCGCCGTGGTACACAGTTCGGATGGCCTGAACCAGTTCCGATACCGCCGCCTGTTTGACCACGTAACCGGATGCGCCCGCCCGCAGGACCTGAAAAATATACTCTTCCGTTGAGTGAACAGTCAAGACCAAAACCTTGACCTGGGGAAACAGCTTTTTGATCTGGCGGGTCGCTTCCAGGCCATTGAGAACCGGCATAGTAATGTCCATCAACACCACGTCGGGCAGCAAGTGCTGGACGAGTTCCATCGTCTGCTGACCGTCTTCGGCCTCACCCACAATCTCAATGCCAGCTTCATCGTCCAGCAAGGAACGCAAGCCTTTGCGAACGATGGTATGATCCTCTGCCAAGAGCACTCGGATGATACTCACGCTTTTCCTCATGCGGGATGTGGCGGGACGGGCAGTTCGATGAATAACCGGGTCCCCTGCTCCGGGCGCGACTGGATGGTAAACGAGCCGCCTAACACGGCAACTCTTTCGCGCATCCCAAACAGTCCCGCCCCTGTGGCATCCACTGTCATCTTCCTTTGCACGTCAAAGCCAACGCCGTCATCCTCAATCAAGGCAGTAACTTTGGATTCCTGGTATGACAGTCGTAGCTGCACATGGCGCGCCTGGGCATGTTTGGCAATGTTGGTCAACGCTTCTTGCACAATACGATACAGAGCCGTTTCGATCTCAGTCGGCAGCCGCTCCTCCAAGTCCACTGCTTCAATTTCGACTTGGATGCCAAGTCTCTCGGCATAGCGGGTGACGTACCAGCGCAACGTCGGCACCAGGCCCAATTCATCGAGCATGGTCGGACGCAGGGCATGCGAGAGTTCACGTACATGCTCTAATGTCTCATCCACCAGCAGACTGGTCTCGATCAGCTTTTTCCGGCTCGCCGGAAAATCTGGAAAGAGGTCTTTTTCCAATCCGGTCAGGTTGATCCGCATGGCCGTCAATGCCTGCCCCAACTCATCGTGCAGTTCTTGAGACATCCGCTTGCGTTCGGACTCGTGGGCGTTCATCAGCTCCGCAGATAATCGCTGCAAGTCTTCGGTCGCCCACTGACGATCGGTGATGTCTTCATACGTCATAATGACATTGCGAATCCCGCCGAGGTCATCCTTGACCGGGTATATGCGCGCCTGAAACCAACGCTTCCTTCCATTCTTGAGAGTCTCGGGGGTATGATAAGCCACCGGCGGCATCTCGACGGTTTCCCCAGCAAAGCCCCGCTCGACATAGGGCATCATCCCCAAGCTCTTGGCTTGCTCATCGTGAAGCATGTTATAGTTGCGCACATCGGCGGCGGTCACTCCCCAGAGCTTTTCCCAGGCTTGATTGACCAAAACCGTCCAACCCTCTGGCGTCATCACTTGAATGCTGATGGGAGACTGTTCGACAATGGTTCTAAAGCGCTCTTCGCTTTCTCGCAATGCCAGCTCAACTCGCCGGCGTTCGCGATCCTCAGCGGCCTTGATCGCCTGGCGATCAAGCTCCAGGCGCACCGCCGAAAACACACCCATCATCTGCTGAGACGATCTGAGAACATAGCTGTCCGCACCGGCTTTTATTGCACTCAGGACAAGTTCCTCGCGTCCTGCATCGGCAATCACAATGACCGGGCGAGGCGGCAAGGCATTGTGAATGGCCCAAATCACAGACAGACTATCTGCCCAGGATAGCCAGGACTCGACGAACACCAGATCGAACCGGCCATTCGCCAAAGCTAACTCTAGTTGGCTTTCGTTCCCCGCCTGAGCCACTTCAAGGGCAGGGAACTCGACCTGCAAGGCGCACATGATCTGGAGACGAGCGTGCGGGTCGTCGCCAACGATAAGAATATGCAAAGGCCGATTGGGCATCCCCTCCTGGGCCGCGGACATTGGCGCTCCTTACTTGAACAATCCTTGCGGCCTGGTCAGCGACCTGGCGATAGTGCGCAAAAAAGCGGCGGCAGGCGCGCCGTCTACAACGCGATGGTCAAAGGTGAGACAAAGCATCACCATGAAGCGCGTGACAGGCCCATCTTGCAAGATCACCGACTTTTTGATGACCCGGCCTATGCCTAGGATGGCAGCTTCGGGCGGATTGATGATTGGCACAAAGAAATCAATCCCGTACACACCGAGGTCAGTGACGGTAAAGGTGCTACCGGCGGCATCGTCTACAGTCAAAGTACCCGCGTGCGCCGATCTGGTCAGGCGGCGTCTCTCTTGAGTGATCTCGGCCACAGTCCGTTGGTCGGCGTTCCTGATAACGGGGACGAGCAAGCCGTCTCTGAGCTGTACGGCTGTGCCAATATGGATTTCCTGCAACAGTTCAATCTCATCGCCGAGCAAGATGGCGTTGAGCTGCGGGTGCTTTTTCAGCGCCATGGCGACGGCCTTGATGATGATATCCGTGTGAGTTGGAATCGCTTGAGTATAGACTTGCTTTCGCATTTCGAGCATCTCGGTGATGTCAACTTCGGCATTGAGCGTCGCCGGGGCCATGGTGTGCAGGCTCTCGGTCATGCGCTGGGCGATCACACGGCGCATGCCAGTAAAGGGGACAATGTGATTGGACGATGCTGACTGTGCCAGCTCCTTGACCGGGGTTTGGCTGCGCTCCGCCACGATGCGAAGCACATCGCGTCCCACAATACAGCCCTCGAAGCCGGTGCCTTTGACCTCTGCGAGTTCCACGCCCAGCTCTCGCGCCAGATGGCGCGCCCACGGAGAAGCCAACACAAATTGCTCGGCTGGTGACTTGACTGGTAGTGCGATACGCGTTGTCACTCTCGGCGTCTCACTTTGCACTGCCGGGGCCCTGCGCTGGGTGGACGGGTCCGGCTCGCCAGGGGCCGTGATGAAGGCAAGTGGGTCGCCAATCACGACCTTGTCGTTGACTTGAGCGGCATGATGGAGGATGCCGCTGCTAGGCGCGACGACCTGATAGGTGATCTTTTTCGTCATGATGTTGACGATGGGCTGATCTTGCTCGACAGATTGTCCATCTGCCGCCAACCACTTGACGACGACTCCCTCCGTCATGAGCAGGCCCAACTTGGGCATGGCTACTTGGGTTGCCATTCTCTACTCCTTGGGGCAGTAGCTCTTCGTGATTGTCTTCATTCTATCACACAACGCATCTTTTACTCAAGCGTGGCGAGTCGTATGCCGACCCACCCATCGAAATCACTTCTATGACAGCCCTCAAGTCGCGTGCATTGGTGTTGGCATGACAAAGAGGCTGTTGTCAGGATGTGTGTACACTCAACAGGCGTAGACCCAAATTGCACCTATACCCATGCCAACACCATGACGATGAGCATGGCTGGCAGAATGAAACAAACGCCGCCGACAACAAGCCCCAACCATCCTGCCCGCAGAAATCCAACATGAATTGCCATCTCGGTGGAGTTCGGGCCGGGGATAAGATTCGTTGCGCCCAACATATCAAGAAACTGTTGGTCATCCAGCCATTTGCGACGCTTTACAACTTCATCGTGCATCATGGCGATATGAGCGGCCGGTCCGCCAAAGGCGGTAATACCGAGTTTGAGAAAAAGTATGGCTATTTCAGCCAATCTCTGTGATAAGGGCTGGTCGGCCGGATGTGCGAATTCTGTACTCATCCTCTCGATGTAACTCCTGCTTCGTCAATGGGCGCAACTTTGCTGGTTGCTACGAGTGTGGGTAAAGCCACCCAACCTGAGTGTAACCTGCACCACTCAAAAAGGCTCGCGCGGCTCGACGTTTAAAGTCTGTCTTTCAGCCTTCGGGTGGATAGGTGATCCGCGTACCCTCTACGTGCGCAAAGGACGTGAGCGAGTGGGCCTGGCGGCGAGTTTTGTTCATGATGTGTTCCACCTGGATGCCCCGCACGACAAGCGCATCGGCGATCAGCGAGCGATGGCAGCGCCAGGGGACAGCTTCGGCACACATCAACGCGATCTGTTGTTGCCTCGCTAACGCGACCAACGAGTCCAAGCTCGCTACAAATTCCGGCGTTTGCATGTAATCCGCAAAGCCTCGGAATGAAGCATTGTGCCAGCCCGAGTTCACCGAGTCGGGTCGGGGATGGCGAAGGCCGCCCAATCTCGCCTTGTGCTCATAACCAATGCCCACGGCCGTCAGGGCATTGGGTAGCGTGTCGCGGTTGAACTGCGGGTTGCGCCGCGAGCGCGGGACTGTGCGCACGTCTATCACTCGCTGGATGCCGTGATTCTGCAAGAGGCGGCAAAAAGTCTCGAGCGTCCACGTCGAATGTCCGATCGTCAGGATGATAAGTGACGTTTCCACCAATTTTAAACCTCAAAACTCAAATGTCAAATCGGGCATTTATCTCATCAACGACCGGATGACTCGCGGCGTGAGCGGATATAAGCATCCATCGTCACGGCGAGCAGCAACACGGCACCCGTCACCATGAACTTGATCGAAGACGACAGCGCGAGCAAATCCATGCCGTTAGCAATAGAACCGATCACCAACGCTCCCAGCAAGGCTGACCAGGCACTCCCGCGCCCGCCAAAGAGGCTCGTCCCCCCGATCACGGCAGCCGCAATAGCATTGAGTAACACATCGCCAGCTCCCGAAGATTGGTTGACAGCCAGCAGGCGCGACCCCGCCAGGATGCCGCCGCATGCCGCCAAAGCCGAGCACAAGATAAAAACCTGGATGCGAATTCGATCCACGTTGATGCCGGCGCGCCGCGCGGCCTCGGCGTTGCCGCCCACTGCGAACACGTATCGCCCGAACCGCGTGATAAAGTCAAAGACCACGATAAAGCCGAAAGATCAGCACGGCCGAAGGGACACCTTGAACGGGATTGAATCCCTTGGGGCTGCGATTGATGCTCATGATAGCGATGGCTACAAAGACGGCCGCGGCCACGAGCGCGATTCGTCCAATCAACGCCGCCACGGGCTGAGATTGCACGCCTGCCCAAGCGCGTCGCCGCTGCTCACCCAACAGGCTCAAGACATACGCCCCAACAAAAACGACGCCGATGATCCATCCGAACGCGACCGGCAGGCGAGTGTTGGCAAGCCCGACGATCAGAGGATCGGTCAAGTTGACGGGTGCCAGTGCTGCCCAAGACATACAGCAAAGCGCCTTGCCAGCCGAGAAAGCCTGCCAGGGTGACGACGAACGAAGGCACGTGCAGCTTGGCGAACCACCAGCCTTGCAGTAAGCCGATTCCGATACCCGCCAGAACGCCGGCTCCAATAGCAGCCCAGCCAGGCACATGTGACCTGACCGATAGCACAGCCATAATGGCAGCACAAAAGCCGCTCACTGCTCCAACAGAAAGGTCAATCTCCCCAATGAGGAGCACAAGCACGATCCCCACCGAGATCGTGCCCATAGCAGAGATTTGCACCATGAGGTTGGTTAGATTCAGAGGCGTAAGAAAGTTGCGGTTAGCAAGCTGAAAGATGAGGGCAATAAGAACAAGGCCGAGCAACACCGGGAGCGAACCAATGTCTCCTTGCGCCAAGCGGCGCATGATCTCGCTCCCTCCTTCAGAAGAGAGACGGGCATTTGCTTCTCGGGTTCTGGCCTGCTGTGCTTCGTCATTCATGGCTTGCGACACCCCCGTTGAAACACGAATTTTGATCAGGTCTTGCTCATCCTATCAAGTGCGCCGAACACGGCGCCCGTAATCGCCGCTACGACCTGCTCCGGGTTGGTCGTGTGCGTGCTGAATGTGGCGACCCGCCGCCCCAAGCGGAGCACGATGATGCGATCCGATACATCGAATATGTCGGCCAGGGGGTGACAGCCGTGAAGCAGCCCTTGCCCCACGGCTGTCACCAGAGCGCCCCTAGGGACAGCCTACAGATGTTGTCCCTAGTTACAGGTTCCTACTGCATGCCAGCCGTGGTCGTGATCATCTCGCCTGCCGGCGAGACGACATACCAGATACTATTGATGCCCTGGCCCTTCGTGTCGCCGGGCTGGGTATCGTTTTTGAAGTAGTACAACGGCATATCGTTGATCGTGACCTGGTTGCTGCCATCCGAACGTTGAATCACAGCCAGCTTGCCGGTAACGTCCGCACTGGCGCCGGGCTGTGCACCTTGTGCCACCGTGAGTGGCGGCCAGTTCTGCGCACAGGCATCAGTGCAGTTGCTCTGACCCGGCTTGTCGTTCTTGAATGCGTACAGCGTCATTCCTTTGTTATCGGCCAGGATTTGGCCCAGAGTTGCGTTCTGGGCCACTTGCACCGTAGCTCCTCCACCTTCTCCGCCCGTAGTCGGGGGCGTCGCGACGGGAGAGTTGGTCGCCGGTGCAGTGGTTGGCGGTACCGCAGTCGGCGGCATCTCAGTCGGTGGCACAGCCGTCGGCATCTCAGTCGGCGGCACAGCCGTCGGCGCGGGCGTGGCAGCCGGGGCGCACGCCGCTAACACTATCGAGACGACAACTACCAAGCCCAACAGAGTGGGCCAGCGAATAGCGCGTAACATTTTCTTCCTCCTCCCAAATTGGATTTACTACTTCTTGGCTCGACTCGGACTTCTTTTGGTAACAATTACCTGAACGAACTTGGGAAAAGCCTGCTAATGAGCGATATCACCCCCTTTCCATTTTTTCAAGCTCTTTAGAAAGACCGCATGGCTTTGACACCATCTGATGACAAACTATATGATAGACCCCAAGTGGCCCATTTGTCTTTATGCGCAAGTAAAGTCAAGCTTAAGGAAACCTTAAGATGACTGCTCAACTGCTTCGCTGGATTGACAAACACTACGATTCGGCAAGCAAAGTTGATCAGGCTTGCCGCATTAGGATTGGATTTGCGCGAAGCGTCCGAGCTGAACAGGTACGATGCCAGGTAGGTTATTCGCATGTTGGATACGCAAAAAAGTCGGGGGAGTTTTTCCCCCGACTAAAGTGGTGCCGCGACTGTCCGTGCCCTTATCGGCTGGCGGGTCAATAGCGCGGCATGGATGGATCAATCTCGCGCGCCCAGGCATCAATTCCGCCACGCAAGTTCTTGACCTTGCGAAAGCCGGCCTGTCGCATGAACGCTAACGCCGCCGCACTTCTCACGCCCGTCTTGCAGTAAACCACAATTTCGGCGGCAGTGTCGAGTTCGTGGATGCGTTCCGGCAGCTCGCCGCGCGGGATGAGCCGGGCGTTGGGCAAGTGGACAATCTCCCATTCAACCGGTTCGCGCACATCCAGCATCACCAAATCCTTGCCATCGCGCTGCAACGTGGCGGCGAGTTCTCGTGGTGTAATCTCCCATTCTTTCCCCAGGCTCTCTTCAGGCGCAATGCCGCAGAACGCTTCATAATCAATCAACTGCGTCACTGTTGGGTGCTCGCCGCAGACCGGGCAATCCGGATTCTTGTGCAGCTTGAGTTCTCGAAAGCGCATTTCGAGCGCATCGTACAGGAGCAGCCGTCCGATGAGCGGTTCTCCCCGACCGATAATGAGCTTGATCGTTTCCGTGGCCTGAATCGTGCCGATCACACCAGGCAACACACCAAGCACACCGCCCTCTGCGCACGAAGGCACCAGCCCCGGCGGAGGCGGCTCAGGATAGAGGCAGCGATAGCATGGGCCGCGCTTGGCATCGAACACACTGGCCTGCCCTTCGAACCGAAAGATGCTGCCATAGACGTTCGGCTTGCCGGTGAGCACGCAGGCATCGTTGACGAGATAGCGCGTTGGAAAATTATCAGTCCCGTCCACGATCACGTCATAGTCGGCAAATAGCTTGAGCGCATTGGCCGAAGACAATAGCTCTTCGTACGCGTCCACCTGGATGTGCGGATTGAGATCGAGCATCCGCGTCCGCGCCGAATCCAGCTTGGGCTTGCCCACCCACGACGTGCTGTGAATGATCTGCCGCTGCAAATTGGTAAAGTCCACTACGTCAAAATCCACGATGCCGATGCGTCCCACGCCTGCCGCCGCCAGGTACAATCCCAGCGGACTGCCCAGCCCGCCCGCACCGATCATCAACACCGACGCAGCCTTGAGCTTGCGCTGTCCTTCCATCGCCACTTCCGGCATGATCAGATGGCGGCTGTAGCGTTGGATTTCCTCGTTCGAAAGTTCGACCTGTGTCACATCAACGTTTAGCATATCTTTGTTCACTCTCCATTTGCATGCGGCAGCCATGTCTGGGCTGCCACGGCTTGCTCGTTGCTGATCGTGTGTCCACGGTTGTGCCAGTGAACCGTGACGTCTGCGCCTGCATTGCGTAGGAGCGCAGTCAGCCGTTCTGTTTCCTCTGGACGCACAATAGGATCGGCGCGCCCAGCCCCAACGAAAACCGACGTCCCAGTGAGATTAGGCATTGGCTCCGGCACGAGCGGCACCATCGGGCAAAACAAGATCGCCGCACGAATCAGTCCGGGATGAAGCAACAACAGGCTGGCTGCAATGTTGGCTCCGTTGGAGAACCCCACCATAATGATACGACTCACATCAAGCTGATAGGTCTCGGCAGCCACCCCGACGAACTCGGCCAACTGGTGCGTGCGGGACTTGAGATCCTCCACATCGAACACGCCCTCGGCCAGGCGGCGAAAGAAACGGTTCATGCCGTTTTCCAAGACCTTGCCCCGCAGGCTGAGCAGCGCAGCGTCAGGGGCGAGCGACTGTCCCAATGGTAGCATGTCGGTCTCGTCGCCCCCCGTGCCATGCAATAGCAAAAGCGTCATCGCGTTCGAGTCTTGCGCGGGCACAAAGCGATGGACAAATCCAAGTTGTGCGGCGACCGTGCTCATCCTTGTGGCCTCATCTGCTGCACGCGAACCGGAGGCAGGCCGCGCTCGATGTCTGCACGCATCGGTTCCAGCCATGGCGGGAGCTTGAGCTGCGTGCCCAACTGCTCCAATGTTTCGTCTACGGCAAAGCCCGGCGGATCGGTGGCGATTTCAAACAGCACGCCCCCCGGCTCCCGAAAGTAAATCGAATGAAAGTATTGGCGATCCATAACCTGCGTCACGTCGAGACCGGCGCGGTCAATTTCCTGCCGCCATGCCAGTTGTTGCTCATCATCGGGCGTGCGCCACGCCACGTGATGCACACTGCCCACGGCTACTCGCCCCGGCATTTCGCGGGGCTGGCGTAGCACATCAACCATCGCGCCAGTGCCTCCATGATTGACTTCGTACCGCAGCCGCTCGCCCGACTCATGGGCAAGGTGGAAGCCGAGCGTCTCGGTTAGTAGCGACGCCGTGCGCTCATACCGCTGTTCCGAAAGCGTGACGCTGTGAAAGCCGCGAATTGCGTGCTCGCCTGGAACTGGCCCATCGCGCCACGGCTCGCGCGCCTCCGCAGCGTCATGCGCGACCAATTCGAGTTGCAAGCCATCCGGGTCAAAGAACACCAACGCCTCTTCGTCGGGCCGCACGATGGGTTTTTCAAACGCGACGTCGTGCGCTCTGAATCGCTCCATCCAATACCCCAACGCGTTCTCCGGAATGGAAAACGATGTCGTCGTCGCCTGCTGCGTTCCTCTGCGGCCATGCGGCGCGCCAGGCCAGGCAAAGAACGTGAGAATGGTGCCGGGATGGCCGGCTTCGTCGCCATAATACAGGTGATACGCGCCAGGGTCATCAAAGTTGACCGTGAGCTTGACCAGGCGCAGACCCAGGACGCCCGTGTAAAAATCCAGGTTGCGCTGCGGGTCGCTGGCGATGGCCGTCACGTGATGGATGCCCAGAATCTCTTTCATGCTAGTCCTTCACCCCTGCGAAGGTATGCGACCTACGGCCGCCTGGGCCTTCGCAAGGGTTGCCATCAGATGAACAGCGACACATCCGCGTCGGCGGCAAAATCCAGGAACGCCGCCGCTCCTATACAAGACACGCCCTCGATGAGATCCTCGTCACGCACACCCATGACTCCCATCGTCGTCGTGCAGGCATACAGGTTGCCGCCGCCGTTGCGGACGATGTCAATCATCTCTTCCAGGCCGGGCATCCGGGCTTCCGTCATCCAGCCCTTCATGAACGAGGTTGCCAGCGCCGTTGCGCCAGGCAACATGCCGACGATATTGGGCACCTGCACCGGTAGTACCGGAATCGGCGCCGGCATGGCAGGATTGCCCACAGGCGCCACCTTCAGATGTGGCAGCTTGTGCTTGTTGATAATGTCCAGCCCGTAGAACGTAAAGAACACGCCGACTTCCCAGCCCATCGCCACGGCAGTAGAGGCCAGGATGAGCGGCGGGTAAGCCATATCGAGTGAGCCCTTGGACGCCACCAATGCCAGGCGGCGTCGCTTTCCATTTTCAGTCATTTCACTTCCTCATTTGGTTCGCCGCACGAAGAAATGGAATTCCTTGCCTTCTTCGCGCGCGTCCAATACTTCTTGTCCCGTTTGCTTGCCCCAAGCCGTGATGTCGGCCTTGGAGCCTTTATCGGTCGTCAACAGTTCCAACGTCTGCCCAACTTCAATCGTGCGAATGCCTTCGGCGATGCGCACGACCGGCAGCGGACACAACAGCCCGCGGCAGTCCAGCACCTTGTCGGCCTTGAGCACCTCGACTGCGCCGCCCGCGATGGATGGCACGATGCTAAGTGTGTCCGTCTCGCGAATCGTTGTTGCGCCTTGCCGAAGATAGCGCACGTCTTCTTCACCGAGATAGACATTGACAAAGTTGCGCAGCTTGCCCTCGTTATTGAATAGGTGGCGCTTGAGATCAGGATACGCTGCCGTCAATGCCGAAAGTGCATCATCTACCGTCGCGCCCGAAACAGTCACCGCCTTTTGCCCTCGCGTATAGGTTCGCAGCGGAGTCGGAATCATCACTTGAGCCATTTTTTCCTCCCTTGTCACAAGTCACAGGTCGCACATTACGCTGTACTTACGTCTCTTCAATCAACTCTTCGGGTGTAAATGCTTCTCGTTCATCAGAGAGCGTCCATGCTGCTGTCTTTACCGCCCGCCCCTTGTGGACCGAGGTGATGAGATAGCTGTACCACGGCCACGCATGCTCACGGTCAAAATCACTGGGGCGTTCGGGATGGTCGGGATGCGAGTGAAAGAACCCGACAATATCCAGGCCTTCTCGCACCGCTTGTTGTTCCGCTTTCATTATCGCTTCCGGCGGAATGAGGTAACGATTGTGCCGGGCCTCTGTCTCGCGCGTATTTTCAACTGGAAGAACTCGCACCACACTTTTGCGACCGTCCTCTGCGCGACCCAGCAGCAACCCACAGCCTTCAAACGGATACGCCGCCTCCCCGTGCCGCGTGATCGCGGCTATGTGTTCTTTGCCAAGCTGTATACTCATTGCTCTTCCCAGAATCTATCACTCAAATACTTGAACCCCGCGTCGGGGAACACCGTCACAACGACGCCTTCACGCAGAGTCGCCGCCACCTTGATAGCCGCCACCGCCGCCGCGGCTGCCGACACGCCGACGAATAAACCCTCTTCTCTCGCCAGCCGCTTGACCATTGCGTGTGCCGCTTCCGTGCTCACGTCCACCTGCCCATCGGCTAGCTTTGCATCATAGACGCGCGGAATCATCGCCGTCTCATAGTGCTTGAGCCCTTCGAGTCCGTGAAACGACGCGTCGGGCTGAACGGCGACGAGTTGAAGATCAGGATTGAACTCGCGCAAGCGGCGGCCCGTGCCGACGAACGTTCCGCTCGTTCCCAGGCCCGCGACGAAATGCGACACACGCCCGTTGGTTTGCTCCCATACTTCCACGCCTGTCGTGCGATAGTGTGCCTGCCAGTTGGCCGGATTGCTGTACTGATCGGCGTAAAAGTATCGCTGCGGATCCTTCGCCACGATTTCGCGTGCCAGGCGGATCGCCCCGTCTGTGTTTTCGAGCGGGCTGGAAAAGACCATCTCCGCGCCATAGGCGCGCAGAATTTTGATGCGTTCTGGACTGGCGTTCTGCGGGATCACCAACCTGGCGCGATAACCACGCGAAGCGCACAACATTGCATACGCGATGCCCATATTGCCGGAAGTGGCATCGAGCAACGTGACCTCCGGCGAAAGCTTGCCCTCACGCTCGGCAGCCAAGATGATCTCACGCGCCGGACGATCTTTGACCGAGCCGCTGGGATTGAACCATTCGGCTTTGGCGTACACCTCGACAGGTAATACACCGGCAGCTACCCTGCGCAACGGCACAAGGGGAGTGTTGCCTACCAAGTCAAACACATCCGTTCCCGCCGCCACATGCACCTGGCCGAGCCTCTTTCGTGTCAATACCAGGTTATCCATCATTCATCCTCATCTACCAGAGAAACAAAAAGACCAACACGACGCTTCCAAGCGACGTGCTCACGCGGCCTATTGAAAAGCGCGCGGGAGCAACAGTCATCTCTGGTCGGTTGGTCTTTAATTTGTCCGAGCGGAGATAGCTATTGCCCCCGCTTTATACACGAGCAACGAATCATCGTTGCGCTCCTTCATTTTTCAAAATCCGTCTGACTAGAGTGTGATTATAGCACATTTTTCAATTTAATGCAAATCATTCTCAATAATTAGACGCGCAAGGAATTGGGGGGACACAAATGGGAGCGCCCAGATGCCCCGAGGTGAGTTGGTCTGGGCCGAGGCCCAGGAGTGGCGCAAGCAGCGCCTGCAAATCATGACAAGCAAACCCGTGGGGCAAGAGTCGAAAAGCGACCAGCGCGCTGAGCAAGGCGTGCACACGTCGGTCAATGAAGCGCAAGGCCGCCACCCGTTGGCCGGAAACCTCGCGCGGTTGGTTGACCTGCCGAAAGGCGTCTTCACCCAAGAGACAATCATGGCTGAGAGCTTGGACGTTCAAGAGACGCCGGTTGGCTTGAAAGCTGATCTGCCGCAGGGCGGGCAGGTTCTTCAGCCGTTTGCCCACGTAAAAGTCGCGCGTATCATGGATCGTCGTTTCGGTGTGCAAAGCACGGCCTTCCTTGTGGTACTGCTTGATGCGAGAATGTTTGTAGTCCACGTGCAGGGCTGGAGTGACCCCTTCGGTGATGATCCGGGTCCGAAAGCGGGCCGGGGTTCGACGAGTGATCCGACGGTCAGAGATCAGTTGCACTGTTCGGGGCGGCCCAGGTCCAAGTTCTCACGGAAGGCGGCTTCAAAGAACAACCGCCCCGCCAGCGGACGATCCGAGACTTGCGTGAGGGAGAATTCGGCCTGCAGAATCGAAATCTCGTAGTCATACGAAACAGCGAGAGCTAAGTCAGCTCTCGATACAATTGATCGCTCGATGCCGCCGATGTGTACATCGGCCTCATCGGGCACTGGAAGCTTCAAAAAGCCCCCTCTATCCCCTACCGAGAATTATCCCACGCCAAAAATGGTATTACCCACCGCCGACGTGGTACGCGAGTGACACTTGCCCTATCCATTGGAGCCGCATGTCCAGCCCGGCCACAATCCATGATACGAGCATGGTGCTGGTTGCCAGGATGACGATCCATCTATCCCAGGTTTTCACTGTGGTGCCTCGAATACCCCTATCTCGTTCGACGAGCAACTCGAGATTGATCGGAATCAGGAGCAGGGATGGGCGGCCAGGAAGGCAACCAGCACGCCCAAGAGTGCCCAACCCCACACCCAATCCAATCTGCCGGACGAGAGGAACAGAACCAGGCCATAACCCACCAGGCCCAATGCGGCCTGGACAATCCAGGCGATGATGGCGCGCTGCATCTTTGGGGTGATGTCCCGTTTGTTTCTTTTCTCCACTACTCTCCCATTTCCCCGCCGCCACACGCCTTTAGGCGGGCAGTCAACGGTTTGATTTTCAGATCAGGTGACGAAACTCGAGAACTTGATAAGCCTTCTCTTGTCGAAAGCCCAACTTGCGGGCCACCCGGATAGATGCCAGATTATCCGTGTCACAACTCCAGTAGGCGTGATAGCCTCGTTGCTCGCAAGCTTGGATGAGATAAGCGCAAGCTATGGGCGCGTAGCCATGCCCGCGATAGGGCGCACGCGTGACAGCGCCGATCTCGGCTTGCATATCTCCGAAAGACGACACATAAGCCTCAACGATGATCTCGTCTCCCTGCATCATGCACAAGCCCAGCCCATTCACCAGAAAATTGTCCAGGCTGCCGCAGTAGAATTCCATATCCGACCGCCACTCACACCGCTCGATCAACTGCCGATCTATGGGGCGGATCACAAAGCCGGCGGGCAAACGCCGGCGCAGTTCAGTCAGAACAGCAGAGTGCGGATCGTAATCATAGAACTCTAACCGCTCGACGATCTGATCGGCTTGAGGGGCAAAGTTGTGAGCGGAGAGGGCAGGCTGCCAGATCAGCCATATCGGGCCGACCTTTTGAAAGTGAGCCATGGTCTCGCACAGAAACGCCTGGCTGATCTGGCGGCTGCTATAGGTCAATGCCGCGTCTGTCCTCAGCACACACTGCGTGGGATGTTCGACGTTGTCCACCGTCGCCCGCCCGGCGTGACGCCCCTTGAGCACGGCCCATAACGCGGGATGGTCGGGTATCATCGGGTCAAACAAAGCTGGAAGCACAGGATGATTGACAGGACACTCGATCACGCGATTTCTCCTTGGGTCCTCCGCTCGCCCTTGCGACTAGAAGGTGAAATACAGAATCCGATTGCAGGTAAGACTCGTCCAGGTTATCCGCATACACAATTAGCGCAGCCGTTCCACAAAGGTCAATAACAGATTACGAAACTCGTCCCCGTGTTCAGTGTCAAACAATTCGGTGCCGTGCACTGTGCCCGGAAAAAACTGGATCTGCTTGGGTTCGGGCGAAAGCTCAAACATCTGCTTCATTCTTCCAAATCGGGTCGGATACCTCGCGGCTTGCCGCGATCCGCTTTCCAAAAAGGTCTTGATACCGCGCGGCAAGCCGCGCGGGTAGTTCATTTGCGGGATCACGAGCGAATAGTGATCGTTTTCGGCGCAGACATACAGCTTGGGCAATTTGAGCCTGGAAAACTCGTCTGGCTCGATGGCCGTGGGCGTCCCCGAGCTCATCGGGCTGGCGATGACAACCAGCCCCGCCAGGTCGTGATCGAGCGCGGCCCGCAGACAGGCTGTGCCACCCATGCTCGCGCCCATGCACACGATACGCTGATAGCCCCGCCCGCGCAAGAACTGGATCGCCGCGTTCACATCTTTGATCAGTTGGCTCGCCTGCAAATATCCTTGCGACTGGCCACGCCCGCGAAAGTCGAGCGTCAACGCCGCATAGCCTTTTTTGGTCAGTGCCTTCCGTGCCCTGGTGAGCCAGGATGCCGGCCAGCTAGCCCTGGCCGAACAAGGTGGCCGAAAGTGTGACATTGTCTTCGGTCGTCAGGCTGACGGTTTCGGCTTGAGGGCTGCCTACTACCCCCCACAAACGAACGGTGCCATCCCAGCTAATAGACGCGATCAAAGTCCCAGATGAGTTCATATCCACTCTCAAGACCACGCCCTCATGCCCGTCAAGCAACTTGACTAGCTGGCCGCTCTGAACATCCCAAATCCCCACCTTCTTATCGTGGCTGCCTGAGACGAGTAAACTGCCATCCGGGCTAAAGGCGACGCCATTCACGTAATGGGTATGTCCTTCCAAGGTTTTCACAAGTTCATAATCCGCCGTTCTCCACAGCCGAATCTTGTTATCATCACTGCCGGCGGCCAGCCATCGGCCATCCGGGCTAAACGCCACATCTCCCACCGGGGCAGTTATGGGCAGATGCTTGATCGGTTGCCCGGTTTTAGCGTCCACGACCATGACTCCATTGGCCAGCGTCCCATACGCAATTGTTTCTCCTGTGGGGTGATAGTCCACGCTGAGGACGCGCAGCATGTCCTTTTCGCCGTAATTCCAAAGCGGCTCGCTATTGGCAATATCCCAAAGATGCATCCCGGAATAAAAGCTGGCGGAAGTGAGTTTGTCCCCACTGGGGCTAAAGTCAAGCTCCCATACGGCTGAAGGAAGCGTATTGAACGTTCTGATCAACTCACCCGTGGTTGAGTCATACAGCCCTATCTTGCCCGAATATCCCCCCGTCGCTATCACTTTGCCGTCCGGGCTAAAAGAGGCCGCCACCTCATGGGAGGGTGATTTCATGAGCGAGAATAGGAGCCGGCCGCTGGACACATCCCAAACGGGGGCCGTGTTCGTGTAACAGACGCCAGAAAGCATTTTCCCATCTGGACTGAAATCAACACTGCATTGGCTAATGCTGCTTGTGGCAAAATCGGGGATTGGCAGTGTCCTCAGCAGACGCACATCCTTTGCATTCGCAAGGGTTATCGGAACGAGTGGCGGCAAAAGCCCATCGGCGCTCGCCGGTGTCGGCGGCATTGGAGATAGAGTATTGGCTGGGGTCGGCGGCGTGGAAACCGAGCCGCTCGTCGAACACGCGGCCAATAACAGAAATGCCAGACTGGCGCACACAGATACGATTAGAGATTTCCTCATCAGGCCCCCTGCTTTATCTGGACTTTCCAGAAATCTTTGGTCACCCTGCATAAGCTTGTAAGCCATCTTTTCCTTTCTTGCCCTCTCATTCGGTGGGAGAGCAGTTCTTTTCCATCTGAAGCCAGTCGGGCTGGCGGAAAGCCCAATCGCTCGTACAGGCTTCGCATGGGAACGTTGGTGATCGAGGTGCTGGTTTCGATACGCGAGCATCCGCTTTGTCTGGCACAGACAATGGTTTTTCGCAACGGTGCGCTAGATTCCATCTGGAAGATGGATCGCAATCTTGCACCACAGAGCGCCCGTGAGGACTGACTCGACTACTCTGGCCTCCAAAGGCTGCCCCAAGATCACCTCCCACGGTTTCTTGACAAATCCGGCGCTGCACTGGCAAAATCGCGGCGAGACGCGGACATTGCCGTTCTTGATGAACTCGCGCACCCACGGGCAGTGGCAATAGTAATATCGCTTCATCCTTTCGTCTGTCGCGGCCAGGTATTCTTTGGTCATGTAGGGGATCTTGATCTCGTACAAGACGTTGCCTTCCCGCGCGCCCTGCGAGATCAGCGGATTGCCGCGAACGAACGCAATTACGTCGTCGGTGACCTCTTGCGTAAAGAACAAGCGGCCCTCGCTCTTGAGCTGCTCCAATTGCGCGATGAACTCTTGGCCTCTTTTCACCAGGAACTCGTCGAGGCTCGCGCACGCTTGATACTTGTTCTTGTCTTCAAGGTATCTTCCGTCATCCAGCGTGCGAAGGCTGCTGGACAACAGCTTATCACATGTCTCGGCGTCAAGCATCACTTCGAGCCGCTCCATGACCGCCTGCAAGACGCGCGGCTTGTGCGAAGTGGGCAGGCCCAAGGGCGGCAGATCAATCCCAGCCAAGATTTCGTCCCGCTTCTGTTCACCCACCAACGCGCCCAATCTTTCGTGCAGGTTGTCCAGCACCTCGCTGCCATCGAGCAAAGCGATGGCTTCCCGATAGACCTCAGTGTTCCCCAGGAATTGGCCGTAGCGGGCCAACGCGATGAAATGATCCCAGGTGTTCAACCCCTCTCTGATCAACATCATCGCAAAAATCTCGACATCGCTCGAATCAGGCTTGCGACCCTGGAGCAAGCCCTCGAACTTGTCCGCAATGAAGATGAACGGCTCAACCTTGTCCTCAGGTATCTTTCTTCCCTGCAGGAATTGGCGAAAACCTTCCGTGTCCATATTTTCCTCCATGATGTGCTGCTAAAAGTATTCGTGCAGATAGGGCGTCATGGGCGGGAACATGGTTCGCATGATGGCCTGCACTGTTGGCGAGGGATTGCCCCACCCTCGAATCGCAAAATCGTCGGGATCGTGCGTGCCATACACCAGCGCCGTCAACGCCTGAATACTCAGGTCACAGTCGGCCTCGTCCACCCGCGTGACTTGCAGTATCCCATCCGCCGACTCGAACCCCCAGACGCCCTCATTCCACAGGCACAGCCGATCGGTGGTCCGCGCAGAGAAACGACCTGGGCCGACTTGCATCCCGCCGAGTCTGCTCACATCCAGCACGCGGCCCATCGGCGCGCGGATTTGCGACTCGGTCTTGACCTGCATATCCGAGAGCCACGTTTCAGGCTGCTCGAACGGAGCCAGCCATATCTCGGCTTGACTGGCCTGGTCGGTGTGGCGGGCGATCCACTGGAGCAGCAAGTATCGGCCCAGGCTGGTCTCGTAGTAGAATCGGACGGCGCTGAAGAGGAATTGAGTTTCGTGATCACCTTTGATCTAATACAGCATCAGCCCGACCGGTTCCCCTTGCACCTTGGCCAGCGCCATCCACGAGCGGTTACGCTGGGCCGCCGCTCGATCCCCGATAGCGAACATTGCCATGCCATGCGTGCGTTGCCGCAGCCTGCTCAGGTAGTCCCGGTAAATGTCAAAGCCATCGCCGATCAACATCAACTCGACCTGTCCGCCCAGGTCTTTTTCCATCAATGGCAAAAGCACCGAGGGTGCAAGTTTGGCGATGCGCGGCAGCGGGAACGTGACGTATCCCAATCGCTCATAGAACGACTCGCGGAATGGATAGAGGCACGAAAAGGTTTGCCCATCATCGCGCAGTGCGGAGAGCAATTGCGCGATGACACTCCAGCAATAGCCATTGCGCCGCGCGCCAGGCGCTGTTGCCACAGCCCAGAGGCCGTTCGCGTCGAACAGCTTGCCGCGCACGTGCTGAATCATCGTCGTGCCCGCTGCGCCGGACACAGGCTTGGCGTCCTCGAACAATGCGAAATAGGTCACGCCCTCACGAGGCTTGACATTCTCTTTCCACTCCTGCTCGTTCATCAAGGGCGGCGTGGCGTGGAACGCATAGGCGTTCAGCCCGTACATGGCTTCCAGCTTTTCCTCACCTTCGAGTCTGCGGATGGAAATATCGGTCATGGTAGTTAGTCCTCAACGGCGGCGCGGATCAACTGAAAGGTCTTGTGCGCCGGCCCAGCCGGGGATTTGAGCGACAATGTCGTTCAGTTCAATATTCATGTCAATTGCGGTGCCGTCGCTGGCTGTGCTCAATCAAGACAGCCAGTCCGCCGAGGCCGAGGCCAAAGATGAACCCGGTCAATAGCCCTTGGCCGATGTGGCCCATCGCCGCACCGATCACAACTAGCAAGGCCACGCCAAAGATGGCGCCCATCAACAACTTGCGGCCCGGTTTGATTTTGTCATTGGTCACGATCAAGCTCCTTTCTCGATGAACTATCACCAGATACCCGGCAGCAGCCGGTAGCGCGTCCTGCGATTATACTCGCTATAGCCGGGCAGTTCTTGTTGCAGTGTCTTGTCTTCCAGCGCAGTGCGAACGACGAGCACAATGCAGGTCAGCAGCATAGGGATGAACACCCACAGCGTGCCCAGGGCGATCGGCGTTGCCAGGTAGCCGACCAACGCGCCGGCATACCCCGGATGGCGCACGAATCGGTATGGCCCGGTGGTGACAACCGTGTGCCCCCGGTCCGTCTGGACGCGCACGACCGCCGAAAAGAACCGGTTGATCATCAAGGCCCACGTGCTGAACAAGTAGCCCGCTATCACGACGACGAACGCAGCCAGTTCCAGCGAAAGCAGCGGCGATCCGCCCCAACGCTTATCCAGCCCGGCCACCAGCCACATCAAGATCGGGCCATAGATAGCGACGATGGGCATCAGCTTTTTATCCCAGTTTTTGATTCCCGGTCCATCGGTCCACTTGGCGCGCTCTGCGGCCAGTCGGGATGCTTGACGATCAGAATCACGCGGCTCACAATCGTCGTGAGCGCAAGCACGCCGAACATGATCCACGCCTCCCACCAATCCGCTCGACCGGCGGCGATGAACATGATCGCGGGCGGCAGCAGCGCGACGATGAGGAACACGGCCACCAGTTTCCATCCCAGCGACTTGAAGCGGTTGACTGTGCCATGTGGACGGCTCACTTACTGCCTGTGGCAAACAACACTGACTTGGTGAAATGAATGCCATCCGCGCGCTTGTGGCATTGAAGGTCCTTGAATAGAGCTTCTTTGATTCTTTGTAGCCTTTCGGCCCCCACATTTTCCATTTTTGCCAGGTAACGACGCCAGCCCGAATTGTTCATCTGCTCCCACCATTCTTCCTCACCGGCAGACACAAACTCGGCTTTCTCATGCAAGATGTCTATGTCCTTGAACCCAGCGTTCCGCAAGATGATGTCGTACCCTGCGGCGCTTTCTTTGCTATAGCCAATCGGGCGGTGTTCTATGAACTCGCGATCGGACAGGATCGAAGGCAGGTATCGAACAAGTGTCTCTTCCATCCAATCCAGATCGCCTTGTTTCTCCCAGGCACTGATCCAGACCCGCCTTCCAGCTTTCAACACGCGGCTGCCTGGTCCGTGTTCTCGATGCCAAACAATGTCTCTTCCAGCGCAAAGCTGCCCTGATAGAACCGGACGCGATCCATGAAAGATTCAATCTCAGGATAGACTTGCCAACACCGTCTGACAAAAGCCTCGCCATAGCAGCTCAAGAGACCCGCCAGGTCGTAGGCGGGATCACCTAACCCCGAACTGCCAAAATCAATCACGCCGCAGATTGTCCGCTGTTGTCTGTCAAACAGGATGTTGCTCGTCCCAAAATCACCGTGCTTGAGCACCCGTTTGATCTCGCCCATCGCCTGCGCAATGTCGGGCTTGGTCATGAAAAAACGAATCGTTTTCTCCAGGGGGCTGGCATTGCGCTGCCTCAGGAACTCGTAAAGGGGCGTGGCCCAGATGACATCTATCATGCTCAAGTACTTCCCCTTACCATTCTTTTACCCACGGCTCGGACAGGTCATGTTCTGTGCCCATCACCGAGGTGTACAAGGCATTCGGCCCGGGCTCGTACCCACCCACAAATGCCCGCGTCGCCCCCATCCGTTTGAGGCGGCGCAACCCTTCGGTCAGTATAGCCTTGGCCAGGCCACGCCGTTGGTGCTCCGGCGTCGTGCCCACCGGCTCGTAATAGGCGCTGCGGGTCACGTCGTCGTACCAGATGGTGCAAAACGAAGCGATCTCGCCGGTTGGGGCGACGGCCACCAGGTCCAAATCACGGCGATAAAGCGGCATCCTTTGAATGTTATGATACCACTCCCACCCTTTATAGCGTTCGTCTGGCTCGTCCGGGTGAAATGCCCGCCACGACGCCCAACTGCGCGCGGGGAGTTCGTCAACATCACCCAGAGAGCGCACGGTGTACCCCGGTACGACGGGCACGTCCGGGATGGGCACGTCCAATTCCCGCCGCCACTGATGTTCGGCCCATCTGCCTTTGGTATAGCCGCGTTGGTTCAGGACGTCCATACGCAAAGCATCTTGAGGATTGGCCCAAACGCACAACACCTGTCCATCGTCCCTGGAAACAGACAAATGCTCCTCGGCAAGGGCGATCATTTCCTCCTCCAATTCCGGCGTGCGGAAGTGAGGATGTACCTGCAAGAATGCCTGGCCGGCTTCTTCCCGGTTCAACACAGCTACGATCTGCCCGTCAGTCGCTTCCCAGAGGAACACATCCTTCTCTAATTGACCATCTCCCATGTTCAAGATGCCGTGCCAGCGCCAGTAATCGAGCCGGGCCACGTGCCAGCTCAGTTCCCGCCGGTCGTTCAGCAAGAACACCTCGCGCAGAAAAGCGCGGATGCGCCAATAGTCGTCTTCGGTTTGATACTGTCGCACGGCCGGTTTCATGGTCTGACTCCCATATCTTCCCACGATCGTGTAGGCCCAGAACGTCGCCCCGATCAAGACGACCAGCAGGACGGTAATCAATGGACGTTTCGCCAGACAACACCACGATTGTTGACGCACAATGTGCGTCAGCAATGCATAAAGTAGCGCAAGAGATTGTTTCCCTCTCGATTACGCCACGCTTCGTGCTGTGTGCGCCGGGCGGGGTCGTGCCGGATGAAAGCCGAAGCCCAGATCAGCAATTGAGCGTACTGCCCAGCCATGAACAAGTCAAGATGTTTGAGTTGCTCATCCGGCAACGTGCGAACTTGCGCATACCCATCTAGAAAGGCATCCCGAATGCGTGGGAAATCCTCCGTCCAGGGCCACTGCGACAAAAAGGTGCCGATGTCGCACATCCAGTAGCTAAAACCGCAGTCCTCGAAATCAATAGGGCGCGGCTCGCCAGCCTTGAACAGCACGTTCTCCAAATACATATCGGCATGAATCATCCCGTATGCGTCTGGCCCTTTGCCGAACAAGTCCATGACCTCTCGAACCTGCCGGGTGACAACTCTGAATGGCTCGTGGAATTGTTGGGGCATTGAGGCCACCAGTTCGTCAGTGTCATGCAGCTCGCGTTCGCCAAACTGCCCATCCCAGTCCCAGTGCGGCCGTTTGAATCCTTTCGATGGACGCCACCCTGCGGCAAACCGGTGCAGTTGCGCCATCACCCGTCCCATGGCTTGAGCGTGATGGGGACGAAAGCCCGCAGTGAAATGCCGCCCGTCGAGCCAGCGCATCAGCGAGACGACCCGACCCTTGGGCACTCCGGGCGCGGTCACTTGCGTGAACAGGCGTCCATCCAGGGTAGGCACCGGCTCCGGCACAGGCAAACCGGCCTCGTGGCGCAGCGCCGCCAGCCAGGTCAGTTCTGAGTTGATGATGTCCATGTCGCTGATGGCGAGAATCCGCAGATTATAGCGATTCGGCACATACAGGCCATTCTTTTCCCCAGTTGGTGTAGGCCCCGGCACATCCACGCGAAAGATCATGTTGGCAGAGTATTGTTGAAACGTGAGGCGCGCCCCAGTCAATCCATACACCTCAAGGGCAACCTGGGCCAGTGGCCTCAATCTGCGCAATTGGCCAAGGCGAGTCAGTTCTTGATAGGCTTTCATAGGCTTCCTTTTGCTTGTAGTTGCGGTCGCCTTGGGCAGGCAGCAAGCATTGCGTTCCCGCGTTTAGCGTTTGCTTCGGCGCTGAAAATACTGGGACGGCCCCCACAGCATGAAAAGTGGCCTTGTCATTGCGGCGACGGCATGATAGAGGACGACGAATGGCATCGTCACACTCCGCAACATATCGAAGAATAGCAAATGGTTCGTGCCCTTGCTTTTTATTCGGTTCATTGAAATCACATCCCACTATCGGTTTGGGTGCAGATTCGGGTGGCCTTCTGTTTACCTTTCCTCAATCCAGAACCAGCCGCGACCGCTGAAAGCGAGACATGGCTGCCAGCCAGAATCCCACATTTGCCGCCAGCAAGCCCCCGACAAATGAGATTGCGACTAGAAGTAAGAATCCAAAATTGGGACCAGCTACAGCAGGAATGTTAGCCGTTGTATTTTCCTCCGATAGCATACCTAGCGTAATCGGCCATTGAGACCGTCCAGGAAGAGCGTCTCAAAGCGAGCCCGGTCAGCCGCAACGGTCACTCGAATCTTGTAACCACTGTCGCTTACCTGTGTGCGCCCGCTTTCCGGGCCTTCTTTCTCTATCACCGTTACAGATAGCTCCTGAAAAGTCCCCAGGCTATCTTGGGTGGCGATGGCCGCTGCCAGCGGATCCCAAAAGTAGTACCCGCCGGAGCGAATGTCACTCTCCTTTTGCATGAGCACACGGTAGATAAATTCTGCTGCCGGCGTCGTGCGGTCCCGCTCGAGCCCCCTGAAAAAATTCATGGTGACAGGTGCATGGTCGGTTGCGTCCAGCGGCACCAAAGTGATAGCTGCCTCCGAACTGAGAACTACCGTCGCAGCGTGCGGATCAACATAGATGTTCCATTCGGCCACAGCATTATCAATATTCGACGATGGCCCGACATTGCCTGGCATGTGAACCGCCCCGCCCATAATGGTGATTGTCACTTTGCCTGCAAGTGAGGGCTGAGCTTCCAGCGCCTCGGCTACGTTCGTCAGCGGCCCCAATGCAATGAGTTGTACCTGCCGCGACGATCCCTGGATCATGCGGGTCAACAGTTCGACCGCAGACGTGCCGGAAGGGTTTTGGGCGTTCTTGCGTAGAGTCAATCCCAGCAGATTGTCCACGCGTTCCCGCCAACTGGTGGGAAAGGTGTGATTGCCCTTCAGTGGCGTCTCACGTCCGCAGGCGACAGGCATCTCTGGACGACCAGCCAACGCTACCAGGTTGAGCGCGTTCTGTACTCCTGGGCCGCAATGAGCCTCCCCGGTTCCAGCTACGGTGATCGCCTTGACGTCCACATCTGACCGTTGCAAGAGATACAAGATCGCCATCCAATCATCTGCAGCCATGTCAGTATCTATGATGATTGGCTGTGCGTCGGCGGCGAGGGGCAGCGCGGTGCTGGCCTGGAGTGCAGGTGGTCGTGTTGGCTCGACTGCGCAGCGAACCACCCGAATGCGGCCCGAAGCTTGCTGGATGCAAATGGGTTGCACCCCAAGCTGCACCAGTAATAGCCCACTGGCAGCAATCAGGGCCAACAAAGCCAACAGACACAGCGCCGCAACAAACAGCTTTCGTTTCATGACCACTGCTCCCGACCTTGGCTTTGCAGACAATGATTCCACAACAAATCTCCTGGCTTTACGACAAAGCCAGGGTCACCCTACTTTAACCTGGCCTCTGAACGATAGAGGTCAGGCCCAGAACGTGGCTAACTGTTTCTCTCCGATCACCACACACCTGGCAGCAGTCGGTATTGGACTCGTTCCGCATACGCCTGGTAGCCATCGAGTTCCGCCTGCAACGTCTTGTCCTCAAGCGCCGTGCGAATGACGAACAGGATCGCATCCAGTCCGCCTGGAATGAGCGCCCACCACGAGCCAAGCATGATGGGCACGGCCATCTCAATCAGGATTCCCCCAAAATAGCTCGGATGGCGCACGAACCGGTAAGGCCCGCCTGTGGCGACGGCGTGCCCGCGTTCTTGTTGGATGCGGACCGTCAGCGAAAAGAACGCATTCGAACCCGTGGCCCACACGACCAGCACGTAGCTCAACACCGTGATCACGAACCCGATCACCTGGAATGCGAGCGGCATTCCAGCCGTCCAGCCGTAGCGCACGTCCAGCCCGGCCACAATGCATCGAGCGATGTTGCCGAGGCCAACGAAGCCCATGATGGCGGTGTCCCAGGTCTTGGCCCCTTTCCTCGGCCCCAGTCGCTCGGCCAGCAACTCGGGGTAACGAGGAATGACGACCAGCCCGGTGGCGATGACCCAGAGCGCCATAGTGCCGACCAGCGCCCAGCCCATGACCCAATCCCAGCGCCCCGCTGAAAGAAACAGGAACAGGGCAAGCATCACCACGCCCATGGTCTCTCGGATTGACCAACGCAGGATGATGCGAGTGACATCAGCCGACGGTTGTTTGTTCGTCTGGTTTTCCATCGTCATATCCTTTCATTTGCCAGTCGGAACGGCGTATCATCTCAATAATTCGCGGGACACGCGCGCAAGCGGCCTTACCGACACCACGTCCAACGTCCAGGATATGTTTGCCCTGGTCGATATGACACAACTGAGTGAGTGAGTTCGTTCGTAGCATCCCAACCTCCCAGGTGTCTCGTCATGCCGAGATACGCCAGCAGTTCCAGGTAGGAGAGTTGCGAAGCGGCTTGATTTTGTGATTGCTTTCCGGTTTCCATTGTTTCACTCTTTTCGTCTTGAACGGGTTTCTCGCTCAGGCCGCTCGTTTTTTCTTACCCAAATACAAATAGATCAGACTGGCCACGAGAACCCAGAAGGAGATGGAGACAATGTATCCCCAGGTCCTATCAATGGAAAAGGAAATCCCGATAAGCCCGAATAGGGCGATGTATTCTAGTATGATGTATGGAATGTGCAAGCTCGGCCTGTTCCTGAATTCGATCTTCAAGACGTAATCGAGCAGCAACTCTACAATCATGTAGACGAATACGCCCCCGAAGTAGAGCAAGACCCTTACATCTCTTCCAACGAGTAGATAGTGGGTGAAAACCAGGCCTAGCGGGATCGCCAGAGACAGCCAGGCAATCCCGAATGCCCTCATCAGCTTGAGGTGCATCTTCTTTGAAGCGATAAAGAGGGCTGCAATGAGCAAGTTGAACGCCAGCGCCGTGATCACAAAGACCAGATCGAAAACGTCGAGTGGTATCAGGTTGGAAAACTGGCTATTCATTTTTGCACCTCCTTCTCGACGACAATCGTGCCGTGCGTGACCAGCGCCGCAATCGCGCCCAGAGCCGCTAACTGCGGCACAAGGAGCGCGCCGACCACGCCGATCGTGAGTGGAATGTCAATCAGCGTCTTGCCCTCTTCGTTCTTGATGATGACGCGACGAATGTTGCCTTCGTGTACCAGTTCTTTGATCTTGGCGACCAGCATATCACCGCTGACCTGGAACTCTTCGGTTCGAACCTTTTGCTCGCTCATGTTTTCCTTCCTTTCGAAAAATATGCAGGTTACCGGGCCGCGGTTGATTTTCGGCCCACACAGAGTTGACCATGGCAACATAAACGGCGGGTAACCCTTACCAAACATGCGGAATCAATCTATACCTAACTTTTTGCGCATATTCTGCATACCCTGCCAGCTCTTCCCGCAGGGTTCTATCTTCCAAGCTGGTACGCACCAGAATCCCGATCATGCCCAACATGCCCCCACACAACGCCAACGTTGATCCACTTATCAGAGGAAAGGCCATGTAAAACAACACACTGCCCAGATACCCAGGATGTCGCACATGGCTGTATGGGCCTGTCCTTGCCACGCGATGCTCCCGCTCATGCTGAATCCTCACAACCCTCTCAAAGTGTGGATTGTGCACCATTGCCCATTGATTCAGCACACTGCCGATAACGTAGAGTACAACACCAGGAACGGCAAACCACATTGACAACTGGCTGACGTGAAGACGCCCCAGGTCTAGCGCTGCTAGACCGTACATCAAGAACGTGGACCCTGCCAAGGCCCACAGAATCACCTTGTCCCACTGTCTCTCGTCGGTGTGCCTCACCTTACGTGCATCATCCAAGTCCACAAACGCTGGATATCTGGGTACGATGATCAACAAACTGATGACCTGATACAAGATTGCTACGGCAATGTATATCCAGAATCCCAAGATATTGATTCTGCCTGCGAGTGTGAAAAGGAGTAGGCCCAGCGACGCCAAAGCCCCGGCGCTTTTTATACCTTTGTTCACGATGAATTCTTTCAGCTTCCTACGATCCTCCATAGAAATCGCCTCGCGAGCAGTACGTTCGTCCAGGTCAGTGGCTGGAGCAGGCTAACCCGTCGTGTTCCCAGCGCCATGTGTAATCACAGGCAACCACAGCTTCCGCCCAGAAGCCAGATACCATACCCCGAACGGGATGCTAACCAGAATAGCATCCACTACGCCGGAAATGTCCATTCCTTGTGCTTCTCACCATCCGCCTGTGAATCCTGCCATTACGATGAACCCCATATATCGCACGCGGCGTGATACAAACTTGCGCCCCACAGGTTGTTCATCTTGAAAACCAAATAGCCCATCGCCAGCCCGTGTGTGAACAGGTTGATCATATAGATCGGGATCGCGGCGGGCGACATGTACAACACGCCCGCGTGCATGATCGAAAAGAGAAGCGCGGTGAGCAGGATCGCCGCCGCTATGCCGATTAAGGGTCGCAGTTTGCCTAAAAAGATCCCGCTAAACCGCAACTCTTCCATGAACCCGTTCGCAAGCGAAAACACCAGACCCCAGAGCATCACCGGGCCAAGCAGATCGAGCTGTGTGTACCTGCTTGCGGATGCCATCAGCGCCGCCGTCACAAAGTTGAGCAAGACGGCGATGCCGACAAGCAGCGCCCATTTCAGGTTTCCGCGCTGGATGAAAACCGAGCCGAGGTCTGCACCGGCAAGCTTGTTCAATACGAGAATGATCGTCACCGTGCCGATGGCTTCACCCACTTTGACCACTGCGGCACCCATCGGCGTTGATGCAGATACATGCGTCAAGCGCAACGCCCAATTACCAAATCCGCCCACGAGCGTCGTGATGAACCAGACGGCAGAGGCGATGAAAAAGGCATACGCGATCTGCCAGTACTTTTTCCAGCGCGTACTTTTCTTCATCAGCAGGGCGGCGATCAGGAATGTGACGGCGAGGCCACCTTCGTAGGCCAGGTTCTGGTTCGTCGGAAAGATGCGGTAATAGTTGCTGCCGAACAAAAAGACAGCTATGCCGCAGACGAAGAATAGAGTGAACAGACCCAGGCGGTAGAACCAACCCTGGCGAATAGGCGGTTCGGTTCGAGATATATAGAGTGCACTTTGAGCAGACATGGATTCCCTCCAAGAACACGGTCAACAATGACGATGTTTCTTTTTCTCACTCTGGGTATGTGTGACACCTGATAAAGTCAGCCCAGACGGACGACGAGGCCATCCCGCGGACCGGAACTGGGTGGCGATCAATTTCATGAAATCTCCCCAAGGCTGAACCATATCCTCCTACTCAAACCATCAAGGATTGATGTATGTATAGTCAAACCAGGAACTAGCGTCAGCTTCCAGGAGGATACTTGGCGCACCCACGCGCTGAAGATGCAGGGCTTTACCGTGACTGACGAAGAGCACACGTTGCGCATCAATCCAAACGACAGAGTGAGCATCGTCGGTATCGGTGAGTTTGATGGGCCGTTCACCCACCGCACACAGGTAGGGGACCACGAGCCGTCCGTCTTTGCTCAAGTTAAGCAGAAAACGTTTCGAGTCGGGCGTCCAGCCCATGACACCAAGGTTGACGTATGACTTGCTGGAGTATGAATTGTAAGTCGTATCCTTCCCATCCGCGGTGACAACGTGAACGTCAATCGGTTCATGCTGGTAATACAGGTAGACCACTTTGCGCCCATCAGGCGACAGGTTTGCTCCGTAGGAACCCGCATAAGACATCTGCTTGACCGGATTGCCATTTACCGGGAAATACCAGACGGTCATAGAGTCCGGGCTGCCTTGCGGGCCTGTGGGAGCAACCATACGGAATCCGGCGGAATCCAGTTCCCAGACGATCTCGGGCCCCGTCGTGCCGACACCATAATCTGGGAGCCACTCATAGACAACCCGTGCTGCTGACCCATCGGAACGGGCGAGGACTAGTTCGCGTGGATGATAGAGGGTCATCCATTGTCCATCCGGCGAGAAGCTGAAAAAGCCCCCTGCTCCTGCCCCGAAAACAGGCGTGGGCACCCCGCTGTCCGAGTTGACGCGATGCAGATCGTACTGGTCCGTCACGAAATAGAGGGTGTGACTAGCCGGAGCAAAGTCAAATGAGACTTTTTGCCCCGCAGGTTGGATGTTCTGCAGGTAATCTTGCCCAACCAGCAAGCGCTGGTTGGTGCCGTCGGCGTTTACGGCAAAGATTTCATAGGCGCCAAGCGAGCTATAGCCAAGATAGGCAATTACCTGGCCATCATCCGAGATGCGAACCTGCTCAAAGTTCGCTTCAGCCAACTGGCGGGCGCCCTTGCCCTCGGTCCACAGCGTGACACGGCCGCCCTTGGAATAAACGACGCGCAGTACGTTCGGTTTGGGCGTCGGCGAGGGTGACATGGTCGGGGGGACGGCAGTCGGCGCGCGTGACGCGGTTGCAGGAACAGCCGTGGGCGCCGGCGAGGGAAGCGCGGTCGAGAGTGATGAGGTAGGCGCCAACGAGGGAGAGCCGGTAGGCGATGTGGCGGGGCGTGACGACGGTGCAACTGTCGTACAGGCCGCCAGTAGCAAAAACGCGGTGACAACCAAGTAGAAACGGTGCATTTCCAATCTCCATACCCTTGCGAAGGTTGCGAACCTTCGCAAGGGTGAATTCGCTACTCGTACGATAACGCTTCGCGCACGCTCACCTGCGTCGCGCGCAACGCAGGCCACAGGCTCGCCAGCGCGGAAAGCACCACCACGATCACGAACCAGGTCACAACTCCCTGTACTGAGTAATCAAAGTCAAGCGGCAGGTTGAACGCCTGGCCGACCATGTCGCTGAACAGACGCGCGCCGGGGTAACTGAGCGGCACGGCGATCAACCAACTCAACACGCCGACGAGCACACCCTCAAAGAGAAAGATGCCCAGGATAGCGGCCGACGTTCCGCCGATGGAGCGCATCACCCCAATCTCGCGCGACCGCTCGGCGACGTTGATGGACATGGTGCTCATCAGCCCGATGCTGCCCACGACCGCTGTCAGCACCGCCATCACCAGCATGAGATACGTGACGATGTTGAACTGAGTCTGGTTCTGCTGTCGCACGTCGGCAGTGCTCTGAAACTGCACGGCCTCCAAATGGGCGGCGTCATAAGCTGCACCCAAGTCGCGGACCAAGTTTTGCAAGGATTTCGCGTCGTGTTGCTCCACCATCAACATTAACAGTCCGCCGCGATTCAGGCTGCTGAATTCGCGCGCCAGCGCGTCGGCGGGCACAAAGTTCTCGCGTTGCAGATTGTTGACGTTGATGATCAGCCCGACCACGTCCCAGGACGAGTCTCGCCCGTTCATCGTCAACGTGATCACATCGCCGACCTGGATGTGCTCGTCCGCCGCGATCTTGGAGTTGAGCAGGATGGTGCGCTTGTCGCCGGGCACGAGCGCTCGCCCGCTGCTCAGGCGCGGGTGGAACATCCTGGAATCGGGCGGCACCCCCCAGAGAAACACGTCGCGATCCTCCCCACCGGCCAGCACGAGTTGCGCGGGCCGCTGATCCCACACTTCGGCTCTCGTCACACCAGGCACGCCTTGCGTCACCGCCACCAATCGCTCGATCCGATACCCACGCTCAAAACCAACCAACACGTCAAAACCGAGATCGCCCAGCAAGACCTCGAGCGTGTTGTTCAACGATGTGCCCACACTCATCACGCCGATAAACATCGCGCCGCCCAGGATGAGGGTGATGAGGGTCAGCGTGATGCGGCCTTTGCGCCGGAAGGTGTTGCGCAGGCTGAGTGCCGTGGGACGCGGCAGACGGCGGATAGCCCCGATCAGGCGGTCGAGCCAACTGCTCCCGAATCCAGCGCCCAGGCCATAGCTGCTGATAGCCTGATGCGCCGTAATGCGCGCGCCGCCGATGACGGGCGCCAGCGCCGCCAGCAGCGGCACAGCCAATCCAACCACAACCTGGATCAGCACGGCGTTCGGCGCCACGCGGAGCGGGCCAATGTCCACATTGAACAGCTCGAGCAGACGACCCGCCAACAGGTGCGCGCCAATCACCCCGAGCGGCACGGCCAACAGCACCGACAGCAAGCCATAGATCAAAGCCGTCGTCAGGTAGACGCGCGTCACACGCCAGCCCGTCGCGCCGATCACTTTCATCACGCCGATTTGCCACACCTGCTGCGCGACCAGCGCGTTCATCATGTTGATGATGAGAAACGCGCTCAGTCCCAGCGAAAGCGCACCCAGCACCGTCATCACGACGAGCAGCGCGTCCAACTGCTGTTGCACCGGATGAACATTGGGATCGGTGATGGCATAACGATACACCCACAACCCCATGCCTCTCAGCCGATTCTCGAGCTGCTTGCCGGCTTGCTTGGCGCCTGATTGAGTGAACGATTCGAGCCGGACATAGAACTGGCTCAGCCCGTCCGGGTGATTGACCAGATACGTGGCTGTCTCGGGCGTAGCAAAAAAGACTGCCACGTCCAGCGGCGGCTGCGCTGCCTGGGGGTGGCGCGCAATGCCCTCGATAGACAACTCGCGTTCGTCTCGCCCGAATTCGAAGATGACCTTGCCACCCACCGGGATCTTCCAGTAGTTGGCAGATAGACGCTCCACAGCCAGCGCGCGTTTATTCAATGCCTGATCAGGTCAGCCACCCTGTACCAGCTCAAACAAGTTCACACGCTGCGCTTCATAGTCAGGCCGAGCGAACACAGCGCCATCCCGCCAGTTCTTTTCGCCTTCAAGCTTCCACCGAATAGAAGCTGCGAACATGCCCTCGGCATCGGCCACGCCCGGCTCGTGCCGGAGCGTGTCCACCAGTTCCGGTTGGTACATGCTCGTGTAGAACGTGAGGTGTGCAGGGACGCTGGCCTGATAGCTCTCGGTCAATCGAGCGCGCAAGACGCCGGATGTGCCATACACAAAGCCGAGCGCGAACACACCCACGGTGGTAGAAAGCACCACCAGGAAGGTGCGAGATTTGTTGCGCCACAGATCACGCCAGATTTTTCGCCAGGTAATGCTCATTTCAAATCTCAAATCTACCCTCATCCCCGACCCTTCTCCCTTGCAGGGAGAAGGGCTAGGGATAAGGGTTATTGTTAGTAACCGGCCCACTGCTTCCCGTTGCTCACGTCTACCGAGATCCGGCCATCACGGATTTCAATTGTGCGGAGCATACGTGACGCTAACCCTTTGTCGTGCGTCACGACTACCAGCGTCTTGCCCTCGGCCACCAGCGATTCGAACAGCGCAAACACTTCGGTGGCGGTGGCTGTATCGAGGTTGCCCGTCGGCTCGTCGGCCACGATGAGCGGCGGATCGTTTGCCATCGCGCGGGCGATGGCCGCTCGCTGCTGAGCGCGCTGGGCAGCTTGTGCGCCTGCGCGGCGATGCCCACCTGCTCCAACAAGCCCATCGCGCGCTGCTCGCGCTCACGCCCGTGATAGAGATGGCAAAAGTCCATCGGCAGCATCACGTTCTCCAGCACCGTCAACGTAGGCAGCAGTTGAAAGAACTGGAACACCACGCCAATATGCCGCCCGCGCCAGCGCGCCAGCTCGTTTTCGCTCAGGCGGTGAACCGCCTCGCCGCCGACAAACACCTGGCCTTGGGTGGGCCTGTCAATGCCGGTGATCATGTTCAACAGCGTAGACTTGCCCGACCCCGAAGGCCCGACAATGCTGATAAACTCGCTCGGATAGACCTTGAGCGTGACCTCTTTGAGAACCGTGAGGCTGCCCGCGCCGGTCTTGTAGGTCTTGACCACGTCGCGCAGGTCAATCAGAGCACCATTGATCTGTGTGCCCATTCCAACTCCTCTCGCTTGGCCGAGCGGCCTTGCATCGCCGCTCGATACCCTGCCAGCCAGCGCGCCAGCCAGGATGTGGGTCGCAGCCATAGGCGGTCCCTGGCAGCCTGACACAATTGACGTTCCAGGTCTGGGTCACGACGCCGACTCACGATGTCGTACCATGCCGTCGAACGCATCGCCTGGTCATAATCAATGATGCGTATCTCGCTCCACATCGTATTCCCTCCTATGACGCTTGCATACCCATGCGTGTTCACACGACCGGACACGCCATGACTGCAAAAAAAGACCACAGTTGATAATCATGTTACTTGGCCCGACGCGGCTTGTTTGGACATGGAGCACACATCTGTCTGAACCAGTTTTGAACGATGATGCGATGCCCGCGACTTTAGAATAGCAGTCAAGCACGAGAATGTCATCCATCAAATGTGCCATTTAAACAAACCACAAAAGTATGATTCAGATCAATACGAGTGCCGCCTCAGGCGTCACAACTTGGAAACAGCATGTCACAGATCTGAAGCATGGCAAGCTGCAGAGCACCTATATCTTTGCTTCCTCACCTTCAATCCGCTGCACCATCAACAAGGGCAGGCCCAGATCGCGAATCTTGCTTAACATACCATGCAAAGCGGCCTGATCTCGCACCATGCCCACCAGTAACGTCTCGTCTTCAACCTCATACAGAATGTCAAACCCATCAAACCAATCCGACCATCGCCGATCCAGAACGCCTTTTACCTTGATGCGATAGATACCCGGTTTGTCGAATTTTCTGTCGTTAGACATACACGGCCTCCCAGAGTTTCCAGCCAATGGAGTAACTGCGATTCTAGAATAGCAGCCCATTGGGTGATTCGTCATCACCCACTGTGGGTGACTCGGTGGGTGATTTGGGCATTGCAAGCGACCGCAAGCCATGATAAGATAATGGCCTCGGTGCTTGATGATCTGTCAATGAGGGGGGGCAAATGCCTACACCTCTGCTGACGACCAAACTGTACATTCCCCCACCGCGTCCCGCGTTGGTGCCGCGCCCCCGCCTGGTCGAGCGACTGAACGCCGGGCTTGACACTGCCTGCCGGCTCATGCTCGTCTCTGCGCCGGCGGGCTTTGGCAAGACCACGCTGCTGTCCGAATGGATCTATTCCGTCGAAACCGCCGAGCAGGCGATTCCCACATTGTTTGCCTGGCTCTCGCTCGACAAAGGCGATAATGACCCCGCGCGCTTCTGGACTTATGTCGTAGCCGCCTTGCGCGAGGTGCGTCTCGACATCGGCGCGGCGGCACTGACGATCCTCCAGTCGCCGGCGTTGGTTACAACGCAGCCGGCGACCACCTCGGCCCCCCATGACCAGGTCGAGTGGATCGAGACCATCTTGACTGACCTCATCAACGAGCTAGCTAAAGCCGGCCCCGCGCCGCTTGTCCTGGTGCTGGACGATCTGCATCTGATCGAGAACTCGCAGATTCACGATGAGCTGGTGTTCTTTTTGGAGCACCTGCCGCCGCACATGCACCTGGTTGTCTCCAGTCGAGCCGATCCGCCCTGGCCGCTGGCCCGCTGGCGTGCGCGCTGCCAGGTCACTGAATTGCGCTCGGAGGACTTGCGGTTTAATTCTGTCGAAGCGGCTGCCTTTTTGTCTCTCCTGAAGCTAGACTTGTCGCCAGCCGATGTGGCCGCGCTTGAAGAACGTACGGAGGGGTGGATTGCGGGTCTGCAGATGGCGGCGATCTCGATGCAGGCTCGGAAGCAAGCCCAAGATACGGCCGACCTGACCGGTTTTGTCCAGGCCTTTACGGGCAGCCATCGTTTTGTTCTGGACTATTTGATCGAAGAAGTCTTGAATCAACAGCCGCCGGACGTGCACAAGTTCCTGCTCCAGACTTCAATCCTTGAGCGAATGAGCGCGCCGTTGTGTGACGCCGTGACCGACCGCACTGATAGCCAGGCCATGCTGACTCGACTTGATCGGGCTAACCTGTTTCTGGTCCCGCTCGATGACGAGCGGCGCTGGTATCGCTACCATCATCTCTTTGCCGATCTGTTGCGCGGCCGACTTGAATTGCAGCCCGACGAGTCTCCCCAGTTGCACCGCCGAGCCAGCGAGTGGTATGAACGAAACGGCTTTATCGCCGAAGCGGTGAGCCACGCCTTTGCGGGCGGCGACATTGAGCACGTGGCGCGCCTGGCGGCGGCCAACGCGCTGGCCATGGTGGATCACGGTGAGCTGACGACGCTGGCACAGTGGCTGGATGCGTTGCCGGGCGAAGTCACGCGCTCGCAGCCCTGGCTGCATATCGCGCGCGCCTGGGTCCTGGCCTACACCGGCCCGCTCGATCGCATCGAATCATTGCTGGGCGAGGTTGAACACTCTCTCCCGCCTTCTGATCGAAATGCAGACGAATGCCGCCTGGCCGGTCACGCCGCCACGATTCGGGCATACATCGCATGGCTCAGAAACGAAGGGCAGCATTGCGCGGACTATGCTCACGCGGCGCTCGAACAATTGCCTCAGAATGATATGGCCCGCGGATTGGCCGCGACCATGCTTGGCTCTGCGCTCACGAGCATGGGCAAACTCGAAGAATCCATTCGCGCCTCTGAGCAATCACTCGCCATCTGCCAGGCCGCGGGCAATACGCATGTCGCCATGTTGGCCATGTCTAATCACGCCTATACTTTGTCGCTGATGGGACGTCTCCATGAGGCCGCCACTGCGTGTCGGCAGGTATTGGATGTGGGCGAGCAGCGTTCCCCTCTGCCGGCGGCGGGCAGCGTCTATTCCATCTTGAGTGCGGTGCTGCGCGAGTGGAATGACCTGGAGGAAGCGGTCCGCTGCGCGCGCCACGGGCTTGAACTGGGTGAACGCTGGGGACAGACAGATACCCTCACCGTGAACTATGGGTACCTGGCGGATGTGCTACTGGCGATGGGAGACATGGACGGCGCGGCCGAGGCCATCGAAAAAGCGAAACGCGTCGCGCATGGCCTATCGCCCTGGTTCGATGCCCTCGTCTCGGCCGATGAAGCGCACTTGAATCTTGCGCGTGGAGATATTGCAGCGGCGTCTCGTTGGGCGCAAGCGAACGAGGCGATGCTGAACGGCGAACTTGTATTGTCATACTGCTCTACTTATCTTGTTCTGGCCCGGACGCTCGTTGCTTTGAACAGAATGGATGATGCGCTGCGCTTTTTAGCGCGCCTCCTCAGCCTGGCCGAGGCAGCCGGAGCCAGGTTGTACATCGTCCGGATATTGGTTCTGCAGGCCGTGGTTTGGCAAGCGCAAGGCAAGCGAGATCAAGCGTTGACGGCGTTGGGCCGCGCGCTCGAGTTGGCGGAACCGGAAAGTCTGGTGCGTGCCTTTGTTGACAGTGGCGAACCTGTACGATTGCTGATTGCGGATTACGGATTGCGGATTACCGACCACAATCTGAAATCCTACACAGATAAATTGCTAGCAGCGTTTGGAAATGCGCCGTCGTCAGGCCAGGCGCGCACCGAAATCCCCCACCCCTTAAAGAGGGGGATTCCAAAATCAGAAATCGTTGAGCCGTTGAGCGAGCGCGAGCTTGAGGTACTGCGCCTCCTGGGCAGCAATCTATCGAGCGTGGAGATGGCCGATGTGTTGGTCATCTCTGCTAACACCGTGCGCTCACACATCAAAAGTATCTATGGCAAGCTGAACGTCCATCATCGCGACGCCGCACTCGAACGGGCCAAAGAGTTGGGCCTGTTGTGAGCCACCTCTATGCCCGCCTAAAGAGCCTTTTATTTGATCGCCAGACTCGTAGGGAAGGTGTGCGTTTTTCCGTATTGGCGGCCCATCGTCACCGTCACATCACCCGTGCTGAGGCCATAGACGATTGACCACTGGGTATTCTTTTGCGAGACGCACTCCAACAGTGCGATAGCCTCTTGTGTGGTCAGCCGACCCCGGGTTTCGGCGAGTCGTTGGCTGATCGCATCATATCGCCAGCATTGCCCATCCGCCGACTCGACCGAAGCGCGCAAAAAGTTGGTCGCCAGATGCCAGGGCGATTCGTTCGGGAGTATGACCAGCTTGCCCTGATAGAACTCGACCAGCACCGCGCGCCCGGATCGGTCGGCGATCAGGTAATGAATGGGCGGGCCGCCTTCAAAGTCAATGTTGTAGCTTTGCATGATCGTCACAGCCTCGTCTTTGGGTATCGTTCATGTCCATATTCCTCTCGTCAGTAGCAAAATCACAGGTATCCCTTCTCGCGGAACCAGGCGATCGCCTTCTTCAAACTTTCGCGGACGGGCGTCTGCGGCAAGCCCAACTCGCGCACGGCTTTGGATGAATTCCAGAACGAGTAATGACTGCCCACCTTCACCCAACCGGGCGTGGTCAAAGGCGGCTTTTGGGTCACGGCGGCAACTGCTTCGTAAAGATAGGCCGTGGCGACGGCGAAAGGCAGAGGAATTCTCATCGTGGGAGCCTTGCCTCCACCAATCTCGGCGATCAGTTGAAAGTAATCTCGGATCGAGAGATTGGCATTCCCCAGGACATACTTTTCTCCGGGTCGGCCTTTTTCCATCGCCATGACGTGAGCCACGGCCACATCTTCGACATCTACCACGTTGATGCCGCCATCCACATAGCCGGGCAGCTTGCCTTTGAGCACACTGAGGATCAGCGCGCCCGTCGGTGTGGGTTTGAGGTCGCGCGGGCCAATCGGGTTGGATGGATTGAGGGTGACGACCGGCAGCCCCTTGCCTGCAAACTCGAGTGCCACTTGCTCGGCCTGATACTTGGAGAGGTGGTACATATCACCGGTATCGGCCAGGTTGAACTGCGCGCTTTCGTCGGCGGGCGTCTGGCCATGTGCACCCAACGCGGCCACGGAACTGGTGTACACCACTCGCTCGATCTTGCGGTCGAGGCAGGCCTGTAACAGGTTGCGCGTGCCTTCGACGTTCGACCGATTGATCACACTGCGGTCAGGCAGCCAGTTGGCATACACCGCCGCCAAGTGATACACGCGGTCACAGCCTTCCAGTGCGCGATGCAGTGAATCCTGATCGAGCAAATCGCCCTCGGCCAACTCGACATTCAATCCTGCGAGATTGCCGGGCTGTTCTTTTGAGCGCACCAGCGCGCGCATCGGCTGGCCGCGCCTCAGCAGTTCCATCACCACTGCCGAGCCGATAAAGCCGGAGCCTCCGGTCACGAGTGCTTTCATGTTGCTCACCCCCTTACTTTGTCGTTCTGGCTTCGACAAGGACTTGATGCCGGGCTATGTCGCCTTTGAGCGTGCGCAGCAAGGCCAGGCAGACGACGATCCCCAGCGTGAACATCACCAGCACGACGCCGCCAAAGCTCAAGCGCAATTCCGTCGCGTCGCTGATTGCGCCGATGAGGAACGATAGCACCGCGATCACCAGGTTGAGGATGATGTTGCTTGTGGAGATGGTGGTGGCTTTGGTCTCTGGCGGCACGACGCTGAACATGGCGATGCTCACGGCGGGCAACACCATATAAGACACCACGCCCAAAAAGAACGCCGCCGTCATCACCCACGCGAGTTGAAAGAGGTTGAAAACGAGGAGCGCCATCACCAGTCCACCCGACATGGAAATCAAAGCTACCCACGCCGCCGCTCGCTCTGTTCGATGGCGCAATCGGTCAATCAACCAGCCGCCCAGCACTGCGCCTGCCACAAAACCCAGAATCGCCGGCAGCAAGGCCAACGCCGCCGATTCGGCATTGGGCGCGATGTGATAGCGGGTGAGATACGTGGGCGCCCAGAAAGCGATGCTCCAGTTCACCGAAGCCTGGCAGGTGTCCAGCGCAAAGAGTAGCAGCACACTTGGGATGGTGAGGACACGGCGAAATTCCGCGAATGAAAAACGACCGGTGTAGATTCCTTCCGTGGCCTGGACGCTTTCTTCCGTCACGCCTCGCTGCGGCTCGCGCACGGTCCACAGAACCAATAGACCCAACACGATGCCGATGAGGCCATACATCAAGAACGGCTGCCGCCAGCGAGCCGAGCCGATGATGCTGGCGATGACGAGCGCGGCGGCTGTGCCCACGGGATAGGTGAGGCTCAGCAGGCCCAGCACCAATCCATGACGGCGCTTGGGGACGGTGTCGGTAATGAGGGCATACGACGAAGGATTGAAGCAACCTTCGGCAAAGCTCATGCCGGCGCGCGCGGCGAGCAGTTGCGGAAAGTTGCCGACGAAAGCCGTCATCCACGTGATGGCGCTCCAGGTGACGGTGCCAATCGTGATAATGTACTTGCGCACCCAACGATCCGAAAGCGGCCCCCACAGGAACTGCCCGAGCAAAGCCGCAAGAAAGACCGCCGAGCGCACCGTGCCAAGTTGAGTGTCGGTCATTTTCAACTCGGCCTTCACCGCGTCGGCAACCGGCGCGAGCAGTTCCTTGTCCGCCACGTTGATGGTGGACACCAGCATGAGGATGAGCACGACGGCGACAAAATAGCGAGTAGTGTAAGCGGGTTTCTGCACGAGTTCTCCCTCCACGGATCCCGGCTGCAGCGGCAAGGTGAACTGTGTCTCAAGTATAGCACACAAGTCTCTTGCGCCAAAAGTGAAATTGGGCCATACTTGGCTATGATCGAGTTCCCGCTGGACAACAGTCCAGCGATGGCAATGTGGCGGACGGTTGTTCGCCTTGAACGGTGCGTTCTCGCTGGACAACAGTCCAGCGGCAGCAGTGCAGCGGACTGTTGTCCGCCTCGAACCAAGATAATCACAGTTAAGGAGGCAAACCATGTCCACTCCGATTTTGCTTCAGGCTGATGTCATCGTCGTCGGTTCCGGGCCAGGCGGCGCAACGCTCGCTCGCGATCTGGCGCAGCAGGGCAAGAAAAAAGTGCTGCTGCTGGAACGCGGCATTGACTATCGGCCGCTCGCTTACTATGGCACGTACCTGGGCGCACTCATCTACTCCGACCGTATGAGCCTGCTCTTTACTCAGGAAGGGTTGAACATTGTCCGGCCCTTGATGGTGGGCGGGGCGACGAGCATGTACTGCGGCTGCGCCGCGCCGCCGCCTGATTGGCTCAAAACCAAATACGGCGTGGACATTGACCAACCAGTGTCCGAGACGATGGAAGAATTGGAAATCGCGCCGCTGCCCGCCGAGCTGCGCGGCGAAGCGTCTACGCGCATCGCTCAAGCCGCGCAAGCTCTCGGATACGATTGGCAGCCTCAGCTAAAGTTCATGCGGCCCGCCCGCGCAAAAAAGTTCCAAGAAGTGTGCGGAGCCAGGTGCATGGTGGGCTGCCGTTGTGGAGCCAAGTGGAACGCCGCCGAGTACGTGGACGAAGCGGTTGCCGCTGGCGCCGACTTGCGGACGCGCGCCCGAGTCGAGCGCGTCCTCGTCGAGGACGGGCACGCGGTTGGCGTCGAGGGCTTTTTGGCCAGCGCACCGTTTACTGCGCGCGCCGAGACGGTCGTGCTGGCAGCCGGTGGCATCGGCACGCCACGCATCTTGCAGGCTTCGGGCTTTAAACAGGCCGGCGTCGGCATGACGATGGATGTGACCGTCATGGTCTATGGCTTTATCAAAGAGCGCGGCATCGGCAACGAGCCGCCGATGACGTGGTCGTGGGAAAATCCCGAAGTGGGTTACATGCTCAGCACCCTGATTGATCCGTGGCTGCTCTATCCCATCATCACTACACTCAAAGGGCCGAAATATCCATTGTATTGGCCGCGCTGGAACAACATCTTGGGCGTGATGATCAAGCTCAAGGACGAAGTCAGCGGCGGTGTGTTCCCCGATGGCAAGATCAGCAAGCCGCTCACCGACAACGACCGCCCGAGGCTCAAGATGGCTGAGGATATGTGCCACAAGATTCTCGTACAAGCCGGGGCCAAACCGGATACGATCTTTATGACGCCGTTGCGCGGCACACATCCGAGCGGCACCGTGCGCATCGGCGAGATGCTCGACGTGAACTTGCAGACGGAGACACCGGGCCTTTACGTCTGCGATGCCAGCGTCTTTCCCGAAGCGCTCGACCGGCCAACGGTGCTCACCATCATCGGGCTGGCGAAGCGATTGGCGAAGCATCTGGCTGTGTGACCCTGGCACTGCTCGCCAGGGCAAGTCTGCGTGAATGTGAAATCTCAAGAACTGTTGACTAAACTCGAAGCGTTTCCTCGCTTGCCGCTGGCCGAATACCCGACGCCTTTGGAATTCTTGCCACGACTGAGCAAAGAGCTAGGCCGGGCCATCTATATCAAGCGCGATGACGGCATCGGTCCGGGCCTGGGGGGCAACAAGACGCGCAAGCTGGAATATCTGCTGGCCGAAGCGCAGCAGAAACGCGCACGCAAGATCGTCACGTTCGGCGGGCTGCAATCGAATCACGCTCGCATCACTGCCGCCGCCGCGCGCCAATGCGGCATGGAACCGCACCTGTTTTACTTTGAGCGATGCCCCCCTCGAATGGTGGGCAACCTGCTGCTCAACGAATTGCTCGGCGCGAGGATGCACTTTATCCCGTTCGGTGGAGGTGGCGATGGCGGCATGACGCTCGAGACGACTATTCGCCTTGTGCGCTTGGTGGCATGGCTGACGGTCGGGCCGCATTACTTTATCCCCGTCGGCGGGCATTCGTGGCGAGGCTGCCTGGGCTATGTCCGCGCCGCCGTGGAGATGGACGAGCAGGCTCATGCTCTTGGAATCGAGAATGCGTATATCGTGTTAGCCGCCGGTTCAGGCGGGACATTGGCCGGGTTAATGGCCGGGTTAGCATTGCTCGATTCGCCGCTTCAGCTTTTGGGGATTGACGTCGGCAAACTATGGAAGCGATTCCCTGCTTCGATTGCCCACCTCGCAAGCGAATTGTGTAAACGCTTGGGCCAGCCGCGTGCCTTCACACAAGTCCCGATGATTGAAGAGACCTATGTCGGCCAAGCGTATGCCGTGCCTTCGGAGCAATGCGTGGCGGCCATCAAGCGACTGGCCCGATTGGAAGGCATTCTGCTCGATCCCGTTTACACCGCTAAGGCATTTGCGGGCCTGCTGGATTTGGTTGAACGTAAGCAGTTGGGCCGCGACGAACCGGTCATCTTTCTGCACACCGGCGGTTTGCCGGCGTTATTCGCCTTCGATAGATTGCTGTAAAAGTGGGCGACGGCTGTAAATTGTGTCTGGTGATGATTGCATCTCACACCGTCGTCACCGCTTGAACGTGAACTGCTCCTATGTTTAGGTCGGGCCGCGTGTTGATCGCTTCGAGGCTTTGGTGACGGAAGTAGGTGTTATACAACTCGGCATAGTGCCCGCCCTGCTGAATCAAATCGTCGTGATTGCCTTCCTCGATGATCTGGCCCTCGCGCATCACGATGATGCGATCGCACGTCTTCACGGTTGATAATCGGTGCGCGATCAAGATTGAAGTGCTATCGGCCAGGATCAAGTCGAGCGCTTCTTTGATCTGGCTCTCGGTGAAGGGGTCAATGCTAGCGGTGGCTTCGTCAAGGATAAAGATCGCCGGTCGCTGCGCCAGCACGCGCGCCAGCGCGACGAGTTGCCGCTGGCCCATCGAGAGCCGGCCGCCACGCACGCCGACATCGCTGTGTAGCCCGTCGGGCAGGGTGTCCAGCCACTCGCCGCCGCCGATGCGGCGCGCAATCACTTCGATTTCGTCATCGCTCAACTCGGGCCGCGCATAGCGGATGTTGTCGGCGACGGCGCCGGCGAACAGAAACGGCGTCTGCGACACGATGCCGAGTTGAGTGCGATAAGTGGCCAAATCAAATGAACGGATGTCTTGACCATCAATCGTGATGGAACCTGATTGAAATTCGTAAAAGCGGGCGATCAATTTGGCGATGCTGCTCTTGCCTGCGCCGGTATGTCCGACCAGCGCCACATTCTCGCCGGGTTGAATGTGCAATGAGAAATCGCACAGCACACCTTCTTGTTCCGAGTAACGGAAATTCACGTGATCGAATTGGATTTCGCCGCGCAACGCCGGGGCAGGGCGATGGTCAGTCTGGCGCACCACCGGCTCGGCGTCTATCAGCGCAAAGACGCGCTCGGCGGCGGATAGGCCGGCCTGGAATTGGCTCCAGAATGAAGAGATGTTGATCATCGGCTGCCAGAAGCGGTCAACGCTGGCGACGAATAGATACCACGCGCCGATAGAGATGTCGCCCGACGCAGCCGACAGTCCGCCAAAGTACACCAGGATGGATGTGCCTACGCCGGTCAAGGCATTCAACACTGGGAACACGTTGGCCAGCACAAAGCCGCGCCTCAAGTTCACGCGATACGAAAGATTATTGATGCCGACAAAGTGATCGTACAACGCCGCTTCCTGCCGGAAATTCTTGGCAACCTGAATGCCCGTCACAGCTTCTTGCACGGCGGCATTGACTTCACCCATGGCCCGGAAGCCTTGCCGCGTCACGCGCCGCGCGATGGATCGAAAACTGATCGCTACCAGATAGACGACCGGCGTCATGGACAGCATCGCCAGCGCCAGCCGCCACTCGATCGTCATCAGAATCGGTAGCAAGATAAAGACTGTGAGGACTTGACTGATCAGATCGGTGACCAGCGTCACCATCTGCGCGAATTCCTGTGTGTCCGACGTAATGCGGCTGACGATCTTACCGGTCTGGAATTCATCGTAGAAAGACAGGTCGTGATTGACCGAGGCGTTGAAAGCATTCCGGCGGAGCGCCAGGACCACGTCGCCTGTGACGGCTGCGGTGAGCCGTCGCCGCACCCAGTTGGCGGCCCAGTTCGAAACGCCGACCAGCAACACCACCACGACCAGCCCGATGAAATACAGATCGGATTGGGACTGCACGAGTGACTGCACACCGTTCGAGATGAGCAGTGGTATCGCCGCGCCAAAACCTGCCATGGCCATCGTCATGGTGGCGATCAAGATCATGCGCGAGCGATAGCCCTGAAAATACCTCAAGATACGGCCAATCAGCACCCGATCGGAATAACTCCGGTCGTAGGCTTCCGCATTGAGATTGCCAAACATGCCCATGCTTTACTCCGCAGCGCTCTCTCCTTTCCCCTTGTCCCTCCTTCTCCCAAATTTGGGAGAGGGAGGGGTTGGGGGTAGGCGAGGGCCACCCATTCATCTCGCGAAAATTCGGCGATACGCCACTGACTTGTTCATCAACTCATCGTGTGTGCCGGTAGCCACTGCTTTACCGCCGCGCATCACGATGATCAAATCGGCCCAGCGGATTTGCGACAGGCGGTGGGTGATCAGCAGCGTCGTGCGGCCGCGCGCTGCAGTGTAGATCGCTTGCTGAATCTGATCCTCGGTCGCACTATCAATGGCGCTGGTGGCATCGTCCAGGATCAGAATCTTTGGATCGGTCAACAGGGCGCGGGCGAGGGCGATGCGCTGACGCTGCCCACCGGATAGCGTCACCCCGCGTTCGCCGACGACGGTTTTGTAGCCGTTACCGAATTTCATGATAAAGTCATGCGCCTGTGCGGCCCTGGCGGCCGCTTCGATTTCTTCCTGTGTGGCGTTGGGACAGCCGAACTTGATATTTTCGGCCACGGTTCGCGAGAACAAGAAAAGGTCTTGCTCGATAATGGAAATCTGCTGGCGGAGTGCCGCAAGTTGCCAGTCGCGCACGTCAATATCGTCAATGCTGACACGGCCTTCGGTTGCCTCGTAGATGCGGTTAAGTAACTTTATAATGCTAGTCTTGCCCGATCCGGTTTGCCCCACCAAAGCAATCGTTTGACCCGGCTTTACCGCAAACGAAACATCGTCCAGCACCGGCGTCTCCGAGTGGTATTTGAACGTCACGTGATTGAACTGAAGCGCGCCTTTCATCTCGCCGGCGTAACCGGTCTGGTTCTCATCGAGGTCGCTCTTGGCATTGATCAGAGCGAGAATGCGGCGGGCACTCGATAGGCCTGAGGCGATCTGCGGATAAGCGAACGATGTCTGGAAGGTCGGAAAACCGAACAACAGGAGCAAGCCATTGTAGGTGATCACCTGACCGATGTTGACCAAGCCCTGGCGATATAGGATAAGCGAGTGCGCCAATCCAGCAGCGCTGATGATGGCCAGCCATAACAACGGCAGGAAGCGCGCCTCGATCCGGCCCTGCGCGACGTATGCATCGCGGTAGGCCTTTGCACCGGTCTCAAATCTCTCAATGGCTTGATTTTCCTGTGCCGCGCCTTTGACCGTCTCGATACCTTCGATCGCTTCGGCCAGCACCGCGTTCATCCCGCCGAATTGGCGCCGGACGGTTTCGGTGGCGGGTCGTAATTGGCCCAGGAAACGTTGCAGCAAAATGAAATACACCATCGCAAAGATCAGCGGCACGACGATCAAAGCTGGGTGCATCGTCGGTGCGATGACCAGCGGCATGACCAGGAACATGAAGGAGCCGATGACGAGGTTGACGCCGGGGTTCATCATCAAATTGACTTCGCGCACATCGTTGATGGCGCGGGCCATCACGTCGCCAACCGATTGCTGATCGTGGAACGTCATGCTCTTACCGATCAGGCTGGCGTATAACTCGTGGCGTGTGTCCCGTTCGAGCCGCTGGCCGATGATCTCGCTGCTAAAGTTGCGGCCCAGCTGCAAGATACCGCGCACGATCTGCGACACAATAATGCTCATTGCGGCGAGACCGATCCTATCGTATTGGATGGGCCGTGCCGCCACCGCGTTGAAGGCTTGTCCAATATAGATTGACATGAGCGCTGCTCCGGCGGCGTTGCCAACCGCACCGATGAGCATCGCGACGATAAAGACCTTGTGACGTAGAACGTGTGAAATGACCCAGCGCGCCGCGTTGTCGCGATGCTGGGGCGCCCAGTTAAGTTGAATCGAAAATTCAGAGTTCATGTTGGTTTCCTACACCAAGGACACAAAGACACGAAGGCGTCGGGCAACCTTCGTGTCTGGGCGGCTTTGTGGTCAGGCTGGATTTGCTTAACCACATTCTACTCCAAAGTCTCTACCTGCGCCACACGTCTCCGCCCGTGCAAGAGGTCTGTTTTTGAGGGCAATGATAATGCAAAGAGCGCGTGGCAAATTCGGGCCACGCGCTCTTGGGTTTGCAGGTCAAGTTGCGGTAGACTCAGTAGTCGCCATGAACTGCGTTCACCACCACGCATGAAAATGTGGTATCCTCCCGACTGCGCGGCAGGCACAGAGGTCGTCATGTATCTGGTGCTACGAGCCTGTTCAGTAGTCGGACCGGGATACCCGCAGGCACCGCCAACTGTCGCTCCCGTTGTGCGCAAGGGAAGCCCGCAAGTCAGATTCTGACTTATCGGGTATCCACGCCAGCCGTAGCATGGACGCTCAGGGAGGCTACGATGGACGTGGTGTACACGCAGTGTGCGGGTCTGGATGTGCACAAGAAGACCGTAGTGGCGGCCATCCTTGTGCTGGATGGGCAA
>Ga0315279_10000641_pt1 | contig 66082 bp, 76 predicted proteins | sample YL17G06_20_MG_FD_203694 | JGI IMG/M metagenome (GOLD analysis project Ga0315279, IMG submission 203694) | Sediment microbial communities from Yellowstone Lake, YNP, Wyoming, USA - YL17G06_20 | ecosystem: Environmental > Aquatic > Freshwater > Lake > Sediment | place: USA: Wyoming | collected...
GCCTCGTATAGTTCGTTTCCTCCCTGTACGTCAGATATGCTAACCGTCCGAATCGGGCAATTGACGGTAGGGGACTTTCACCCCATTAGACTCACAGCCTTGTCGGCTGCTCCCATAGCGCAAAGCGTAGGAAGTAAGAAAACGCTATGCTCTACGCTCCATGCGTTATGATTTTTCATTCCGCATTCCGAAATCCGCAATCCGCAATCAACAACACTCCTGCCATCGAATGCAGCGGCTGAAGTGGTCCCCATTGACTTGGAAGAGAGGAGGTTCCTCCTTCTTACATTCTTCCACCATCAGATAACATCTCGGATGAAATTTGCACCCAACGGGCAAATCCACGGGGTTCGGAACCTGACCAGGGATCGCATGGAGTCTCCTCCTTTTCGCATCCAATTGGGGGATGGAGTCCAGAAGCCCCTTGGTATAGGGATGACGTATCTGACCGAAGATGCCTTGGATGGGGGCATACTCCACCAGCCTGCCTGCATACATCACCGCCACCCGATCCGCTATTTCTGCGACGACCCCCAGGTCATGGGTGATCAACATCACGGCCATCTCCATCTCCCTCTGGATCTCTTTCAACAGTTGGAGGACTTGAGCCTGAATGGTCACATCCAGAGCGGTCGTGGGTTCATCCGCAATGAGGAGTTTCGGTTGACAGGAAAGGGCCATTGCGATCATCGCCCTCTGCCTCATGCCTCCGCTCAATTGGTGGGGATAGGCATCGATCCTCGTCTCAGGAGAGGGGATCTGTACTCGATCCAACATCTCAATCGCTCTCCTTCTCGCCTCTGTCTTATCCAGCCCCTGGTGGAGGATGATCGCCTCCATGATCTGGTCTCCAATCGTAAATACCGGATTGAGCGAGGTCATCGGTTCCTGAAAGATCATGGAGATTTCATTTCCTCTGACCCGTTCCATCTCCTTTTCTTCTAACTGCAATAGATTCCTTCCATCGAAGAGGATCTCCCCATTGACAATTCGACCGGGTGGGCTGAGGATGAGCTTTAAAATGGAGAGGCCCGTCACACTCTTTCCGCATCCGGATTCACCCACGAGGCTGAGGATCTCTCCAGGGTTGATTTCGAGACTCACGTTTTCAACAGCCCTGACCACTCCTTCTTCTGTGAAGAAATGGGTGGAGAGGCTTTTGACCTCCAGCAAGGGTTTCCTCATTAAATCATGCTTCATAAGGTTCATCTCGTTAATGCCAAATGTCAAAGCTCAAATGCCAAATTTTAAAATAAAGGTTAAGGTTAAGGTTAAGGTTAAGGTTAAGGTTAAGGTTAAGGTTAAGGTTAAGGTTAAAAAATTAAAATTCTAAACCTTAGCCTAAACCTTGACCTGGATTGTGATATTCATTTGTCATTTGGATTTTGACATTTGACATTAGATTTACCCTTCATTTCCTCCCTCGAAGTCTTGGGTCGAGCGCATCCCGCCGATGAGGATATTTTTGAAAATTTTAGACATGGTACATACCTGATCTTCAAGTACGATTTTTATAATAATTATCACAATCAGCCATAAAGAATGCAGCGGACACGGTGGTTCTTAGAGACTTCTACGACCTCAATGTCGCCTTCCCTGCACTTTGCGGTCACTTTCGGGCAGCGCGACGCGAACCTGCAACCTGGGGGTGGGTCAGCGGGAGACGGAGGCTCTCCCGGGAGGGGATTCAGGCCCCGGCGTTTTGCAGGATCAAGGGAAGGTATAGAGGAAAAAAGGGCGTGGGTGTAAGGATGCAGGGGGATTGCGAAAAGCTCTTCGGTAGGTGACTCCTCCATGACCTTTCCAATATACATGACGACCACTCTGTCGGCGATGTGGCGCACAACAGAGAGGTCGTGAGCAATGAAAAGGAATGAAAGCGACAACGTCGCCTGTAATTCCTCAAGGAGGTTTATGATCTGTGCCTGTATGGAGACATCGAGCGCGGAAACAGGTTCATCGCAGATAAGGAACGAGGGGCCCACGGCAAGCGCACGTGCGATACCTATTCTCTGCCTCTGACCGCCGGAGAATTCATGCGGATAGCGTGAACCATCGCTCCTGGAAAGCCCGACTGTTTCAAGAAGTTCGCCCACTTCCTTTTCCCCTGATCGTTGTCCCATTATTTTCAGCCCCTCGCCTACTATGCTGGAGACGGTCATTCTCGGATTGAGCGAGCCAAAGGGGTCCTGGAAAACGATCTGCATCCGCTTCCTATATTCCCTGAGTTCCTTCGGGCTCAAGCCTGAAATATCATTGTTTTCGAAGTAGATGCTTCCACTAGTGGGGCGCAGGAGTCTTACGACACACTTGCCAACTGTCGTCTTCCCACAGCCTGACTCACCGACAAGCCCAAGAGTCTCCCCCTTGCCGATAGAGAACGTGACACCATCGACAGCCTTCACGTATCCCGCAGTGCGACGCAGGAGCCCGCGCTTGATGGGAAAATACATCTTCAGGTCTTTGACTTCGAGCATCATGCCGATCCCCCTGCACGGACCCAGCAGGCACACCTGTGGCCACTGTCTACATCTACAAGAGGCGGTTCCTCGCTCTTGCATTTCTCAATTGCCAGGGGACAGCGCGTGTGGAACCTGCACCCCGGCGGGAACCTGAGAGCCGAAGGAACTGTACCGGATATTGTGTAGAGTTTGCGCCTCCTTTCGGTCCTGCTTGGCAGGCTCTTGAAAAGCCCCTCGGTGTAAGGGTGCACAAACGATGAAAAGATCGAGTTGCAGGGCCCTGACTCAACCACCTTGCCCGCATACATGACTGCGACCTCATCCGCCATCTCGGCAATTATCCCGAGGTCGTGCGTGATAAGCAGGACCGCCGTTCCTGTCTCGGCCTGCAGGTCCTTTATAAGCCTGAGTATCCCGGCCTGAATGGTCACATCAAGCGCCGTGGTGGGCTCATCGGCTATAAGCAGAGCAGGCTTAAGACATAAAGCCATGGCGATCATCACTCTCTGTTTCATTCCGCCTGAAAGTTGGTGCGGGTATTGCGACATGCTCTCGGCCGGCGCCGGTATCCCGACTTTCGAAAGGTACTCTGTCGCTATCTCCCTCGCCTCGGCCTTACCCATGTCCGTGTGTATCCGCACAGCCTCTATGATCTGTGTCCCAATTGTGAAGACAGGATTCAGGCTCGTCATGGGCTCCTGGAATATCATGGAGGCGAGCTTTCCCCGTATGTCGCGCATCTCAACTTCAGGAAGGGACAGGATGTCCTTGCCCGAAAGGGTTATTTTCCCGTCGACAATCTTCCCCGGTGGCGACGGTATCAGTCTCAGTATTGAAAGGGCCGTGACAGATTTTCCACACCCGGACTCTCCCACGAGGCCGAGCGTCCTATTCTTCCCTACGGAGACAGAAACTCCGTCCACCGCCCTGGCAACCCCCTCGCCGGTGAAAAAGTGTGTCCTTAGATCCTCTATTTTCAATACCTGTTCCAAATCAACCTTCTCTCAGGCGTGGATCGAGTGCGTCTCGCAGAGCATCGGCGAAGAGGTTGAAGGCCAGCACGAGAGCAAAGAGAAAGACCGACGCGCCTGTTAGATTCCACCAGATGGAGTTGGCAAGTTCTCTGTCGGCCATCATGATCATTCTACCCCAGCTCCCCGTACCAGGCTCGACCCCTATGCCTATGTAAGTCAGGACTGCCTCGGACATGACGAGCGATGAGAAATCAAGCGTTATTTCAATGATCACCAGATACATCACATTGGGTAGGATGTGTCTGAAAAGCAGGCGGAGATCACTCGCCCCAAGCGCGCGCGCCGCTTCAATGTATTCCATGCTCTTCACCTTGAGGGCCTCCCCCCTGATGAGCCTGCAGAGCCCCACCCAGGAAGTGACACCCAGCGCAAAACAGAGCTGCCACAATCCCCTCTCCATCACCATGAGCATGGCGATTAGCAAGAGTATGCCTGGAATGGACGAAAGTACCTGGTAGATATATTGGATGATGTCATCCACCCAACCGCCGTAGTAGCCTGCGAGCAAGCCGAGGATGATGGCGAAGAATGCGGCTATGACTGAAGGGACTATCCCGATGATGAAAGCCGTCCGCACACCCTTGAGGGCGTTGTAAAGAACGTCCTCGCCAAGGTTGTTCGTGCCAAGCAGGTGGCGCGATTTGAGCTGGAACTCCGTGCGGTTGAGAATGCCTGTCATTGTCATGGGAGGGGAGTAGGATATCTCGACCTCTTTCTGGAACAGGGCGTCGAGTACGGTTCGGGTCCATTGAACGCCTCCAACATCACGTCGCGGTGAAGGAATGGAATCAAGAAAAGCGATAAACGCAAACAGACATATGACGCAGAAGCCCGAGACTGCGAGCCTGTCCCTCTTTATCCTTTTTATCGCGATCTGTAAATGCGATTCTGCCATTGTTTCCTCATTCGAATACCACCCTGGGGTCGACCAGCGTGTAGCTTATGTCCGTCAGGATACTGCCCGCTATGTAGAGTAGGGAATAGATGTAGACCAGCGTCCTAATGACGGGGTAATCATGGCTGTTTATGGCATTGAGCATCAGGTTGCCCATACCGGGTATGCCGAAATACATTTCCAGCAGGAGGCTCCCTGTGATCAGGAAAGGGATAGAGAGAACCGTCACCGTAAGGATGGGTATCATGGCGTTCTTGAGCACGTGCTTGAAGAGCACCCCCTCCTCGCTCACCCCCTTGGCCATGGCCGTCCTAACATAATCGGCGCGCACCTCATTGAGCATGACCGTCCTGTAGAACCTCACCCCGCCTCCGAGCCCTGATGCGACGGCAAGTATCACGGGCAGGAGCAGGAACTTCCACGCGCCCACACCGAAGTCGTAGCCGTAGATCGGGAAATACTTGAAGACGACGGCCAGGAGATACTGCCCGACGATAATGTAATTCAATATGACGATGCTCATGAGTATCACGCAGATGAGAAGCGCGAGCCTGTCTATGTAGGTGCCTCTGTAATAGGCTATGAGAAGTGCGATCGGTAATGTCACGAGTATGGAAAGCAGAAACGCAGGGACAGTAATAGTGAGTGAAGGGACGATCTTTTGTTTCAGGAGGTCGATCACCTTTTCGTGCAGGTAATCCGATTCGGGAAACCTGAAGAGCAGGAGCTCCGTCATGTGATTCCAAAACCGACTGTCGAATGGGCGGATGCTCCCATCCTTGCCGGGGTTGAGATTGAAGAACATGGGCTTGTCCATCCCGTGAGCAGTCACCCAGGCCTTCACTTGGGCAGGGGTTGGGTTCTTCCCGAGCTGTTTTCTCGCAACGGCCTCCGGGGAGGCGAATACGTTGAAAAGCAGGAACGTGACGAGGCACACGCCCAACACGGTGGGGACAGCAAGCAGGAGTCTGCGTACAATATAATGTATCAAACTACTTTCTCCTTCTAACGTATTTGTTCACTATGGCCGGAGCAGAGAGCACAAGCAGAAGAGCAACGGCATAGAACAAAGCCGCTCGGTTGGGCTTGTTCTCAGCCTTCCTGTAGGCACGCCTCATTTCCGGGTCGCACCTCACATATTTCCTGTAATTGCCTGATATGCTGTGGGACTTGCCGTTTTTATTCCAGGAATGGCGGAGGACATAGGAAGGGGAATGAACGTTGAATATCCAGGGACACTCCTCTATGGCGATCTCCACCATTCTGTGGATCACCGCCTCCCTCTCCGGTGTGTTTTCCATGCCTTTCATCTTCTCATAAAGCCTGTCATACTCGGGGTTGGCAAAGGCCGAGCTGTTGGGATTGGGAGGCGCGTTGGGACCGTAGAGAAGCTGGAGGAAATTCTCTGGGTCGGGATAATCCGCAATCCAGCCTAAGGAGAACATCTGGAACGTCCCCTTGTGGCTCCTTTCCAGGTGCTGGGACCATGTATTAACCTGCAGCTTCATCTTTATGCCGAGCTGTTCGAAACACCTCATGTCGAAGGTCGCCACCTCTCGCGCCCGCGTCGAGTCGGAACCTATGTCATACACAAGCTCAAGCTGTCTGCCTGTTTTGGCGTCCATCCCCCCGGGATAGCCGGCCTTCGCCATGAGCTCTTTAGCCTTCACGAGGTCGCGGGTCTTGGAAGGATTTTTCAATTTTGGATCGTATCCGAAAACACCCGGCGGCAGGGGGCCCTGGGCATTGATGGCGCGCCCGTTCAAAAAGATCTGGTTGTAAAGGTCAGTATCATAAGAAAGTGAGAGTGCCTGACGCAGGTACTTGTTCTTGCCCAGTATCGGGTCGCGCATGTTGAAAGCGAGGTAATATATGTCGAGGTCGCTCGCTATCTCAAGCGATATGCCCTTCTTGACGAATTGATTCGAAAGTTCCATGTTCTTCGTGACAACCCTGTCAAACTGCTCTTGGGGGACCCCCGAAGCGTCGAGGTAGCCCTGGAGAAAAAGGAGCCATATCGGCTGGCCCGTGGATATGATGGTATACCAGACCTCGTCAAGGAAAGGCAACTGTTTGCCGGCATCGTCAAGAAGCCCACTCTCCCTATCTCCCGGCGCCCCTGTCGATGGATAATATTCTTTCCTGAAGCTGGGGCTTCTTTCCATTATGATCCTGTGCTGTCTTTTCCATGACTTGAGCCTATATGCCCCCGTCCCCACGGGATGGCGTGAGAAACCCTCCCTGTCCGGGGCGTTGTAATACTCCACGGCCTCCCTTGGCACCGGCGCCGTGTAGGGCATGCTCATCACATAGATGAATGCTGGAAAAGGCTCTGTCAGGATGATCTTCAGTGTGCGATCATTTATCGCCTTTAACCCTTCGATTTCCAGGGAGTAGTCCGCTTTCCCGGTCGCGGCCGCCTTGTTGAAGAAGTCATTGATGCCTTTTATCTTCCCCGCCACAAGCCAGTATCCTGTTGACCGCACGGCTGGGTCTGCAAGCCTCTTTATGGAATAAATGACGTCGTTTGCAGTGACGCGCCTCCCCTTGCCTCCGGGAAAGCATGGGTCGTCCTGGAAATAGATGTCGTCCCTCAGTTTGAATACGTATTCCATCCTTGCTAACTCTTTCGTTTTCCCCTTTTCCTGCACATTTTCGTAGAAGATGCGCTTCTCAGGATAATTGGCAGCGAGCGCTGGTACGACCCCGTACGGCCTGTCGAGATAGGCGTTCTGGTATAGCGAGTCGTAGAACTGACAGAGTATCTCGGCTGAGGTTGTGTCAGAAGACTGTGCCGGGTCAAGCGTCCTGGGGTCTTCGCCAAGGGCTGTATAGCCGATCAGTTTATCGCTTTCTGGTGGATACGGATTGTTCCCACATGAAGGGACGAATGCCATGAGGAAAAGAACAGCAAGCACAAGGATTTTTTTTACCTTCCTGTCCACGAAATTCATGGATGATAGATTAACTAATCCCCCCTTGCCCCCCTGAAGCTGTGAAAAAATTGATTTCATCAACCTTTGTCGCGAAAGGACGAGTGGATTTCCAGAGCTTTAGAATGCGCTCGTTGAGGTTAAGGGTCACCCGCCACGGTAATAAAGATATGTGTTTAAGCGAGCTTAAGGCACAGTGCTTCGATTTCCAAAGGTTGCGCCCTGCCTTCGCCGAAGCGGCTACGCGCAGGCAGGTCTAAAGCTTCTCCAATCCACCCGTCCTTTCTGTTTGAACCATGTGCTCGATTTTTCCACACCCCCCCTTTAGTAAAGGGGGGGATTTGTGACCCTATCCTTTCTCTTCTCTGAACCGCATCACCATCATGGTAATGTCATCGGACTGAGGTGCTCCGTGGGAAAAGGATTTGATTTCTTCCATGGTACCTGCAATGATTTCCTGAACGGACTTTCCTTGGAGTTTGATGGTCTGTTTTTTGAGCCGCTCCTCCGAAAATAGCTCTCCCTGTTCATTCATTGCCTCCGTCACACCATCCGTATAAATGAAAATAGAATCTCCGGGCTTCAATGGTATCCTGTCCGTCTGATAGACATAGTCTTCCATCACACCTACAACAAGACCTTTCGATACGGCAAGAAATTCTACTTCACCTGAAAATCCCTCATCACCCCCTTCACGAAAGGGGGGATGATTTTCACTGCGGATCATCAATGGAGGATTATGTCCTCCGTTAGCGTATAACAATTCGCCTGTCTTCGTGTTAAGGACGGCAATAAAACTGGTGACAAACATGCATGCCTCATTCCCCTGGCTGAGGTCTTTATTCACCTTTGTCAAAATGCTGCCGGGGTCAGCATCCCATGATGTTTTTGCCTTGATCAGTGTTTTTGTAACGGCCATAAAAAGCGATGCAGGAACGCCCTTACCTGAGACATCACCAATGGTGAAACAAAAATGGTCATCATCGATGAAGAAAAAGTCATAAAAATCTCCTCCCACTTCCCTCGCAGGCTCAATCATTGCATAGATGTCAAACTCCTTCCTCTCAGGAAAGGGTGGAAATATCTTTGGGAGAATACTCATCTGGATGTCATGGGCAATTTTCAATTCGCTCTCTATCCTCTCCTTCGAGGCGGTGGTCTCTGTCAGTTGTTGGATGTATTCTTTGAGTGACTTCTCCATATATTGAAAGGCTTCTGAGAGCTTCCCTACCTCATCGCCCGATTTCGCAGGCGGCAGTTCAACATCCAAATTTCCTGTGGCGATTTCTTTCGTTGCCTGGGCCATGGCCCTCAAAGGATTTGTAATCGAACGGGCGATGAATGCCACGGCGATGGAAAGCAATAATAGACCCGCGATTCCGAGGATGACAACGATTCGGTTCAGCCTGACAATATCGGCCATAAACTCATCCTGTGGGAAGAGCACAGCGAGAGACCATCCATTTGAAGGGATGGGTGTGTAATACATCCAGCATTCTTTTTCGGAATCAATGCTCCGAAAAGGGACAAAACCTGATTCGCCCCTAATCATCTTCCTACCGATTTCCCTGAGATGAGTGTCTGCCCTTCCTTCTGCGACACCGAATAGGGTTTCATTCATGACTAACTGTTTCAAGGGATGGGTAATGACGGTTCCATTCTTGGAGATCAAGAAACCATATCCTGTTTGGAGCACTTTAATGGAAGAGACAACCTCTTGGAACCATCCCAGATTGATATCTGCAGTCACAATCCCCATGAATTGTCTTTTCTCACCCACGTTTTTATAAAAAGGCACGGAATAGGTTGCCATGAGGATGTTGCCGCCTCCCTCGTCATAGTAAGGCTCGCTCCAATCAGGGCGGTTGAGTTCTTTTGGGATCTGGTACCAGTCCAGATAAGCATAGAGGTACGATGGGGTGCCCAGATTCATGAATTCGATCTTTCCATCATGTTTATAAAAATAGGGTGCATAGTAAAGTAATCCCCTGTCAAAGGTATATGGCTCAAAGGCAATGGTAGCGCCATAAATCTCAGGGTTGTTTTCCACCACCGTGCGGAGCAGAAAGAGCAGTTCTTCTTCATGGTATGAGCCGTTCTCCAGAAATGAGGCCAGATTTTCAGGGATCTTCTTGACAGAGAGGAGGACGGTTTCAATCCTGTTCACCTTTGACTGGACGAGGTTTTGTGCATTATCTTCTACATTCTTCTCTATGATGTTCCGGGAGAAACGGTAATTGAAACTGAAGATGAGTATGAAAATAAGACCGCTGCTGACACAAATAGCAAGGATAAGTTTGAAGGCGATGCCTCTATTTTTCCACATCCTTGTCGCACCTTACGAAAAAGGAATAGTAACTTGGCGTTCTTTTAACTAAATCGTTTTCTTTAAGCTCGTAATCCACTCTTTCGTAATCTCGTGGCTGGAGCATCCCGATAGGACTACCGTCCGGAGGAGAGATCAGATCTTTCATCCTGTTCAGCATCCACTTCTGGTGTACCCTGTTGGCAGGGATTTTCGCCTGGGATATATATTTTAGAACAATGTCCAGCGCCTCCTCAGGGTGGGAAAAGGCATAGAGCCAGCCCTCGATGGAGCTTTTCACAAAAGCGCCTGCCAGCGCGGGATCTTTTTTGAAGGTTTTCTCAAGGGTATAGATGCCATCCTCGGGAAAGTTTAGTCCGTGCTCATGGAATAAAAAAGTGGTCAACTCGTCCGGATTGAGCCCTGAGTTGATAATGGTATGATATTCATTGTACCACATCGCCGATGCCACATCGACTCCCCCTCTGAGAAAGAGATTGACAGAAAAGGACTGGGGGATAATTTTTACGTCCAGGTTATATCTTTTAAAAAAGGCCTTCGGTTGAATCTGAAAATCCTCTCCCCAGAGACTCACCTTTTTCCCATTGATATCCTGAGGTGTTTTTATATTGCTCGATTTTTTTGCAACGAGCATCAGCGCTGAACGCTGGATGATCTGGGCAATATTAATGATCTCCTGCCCATTGGCGGCCAGTCGTAGGGCTGTCGAGAGCCACATCGTCGTAAAATCGGTCTTACCCTTTGTAAGAAATTGAGAGGAGGGACGATCGGGGCCCCCTTGAAGAATGGTCAGATCAATGCCCCGCTTCTTATAAAATCCCTTTTCATAGGCAACATAATATCCGGCGAACTGTGCCTGTGGGCTCCAATGAGGAATGAAAGACGCTTTCTTAAGGACATTCTCCGCAGGATGGAGAGGGGGAGTTGCTCCAAACAGGACGAGAAATATAAACAACAGGATTCTAATCATTTATTCTTTTTGATGGTAAGATTCAGGATATTCCGGTTATTTTCCCGGCGGTATCTTACCTCATCCTTTAACTTCTTTATTAAAAAAACTCCAAGGCCACCGATTTTTCGCTCATCCACATCAGCGGTGACATCAGGATCGGATAATGAACCCAGCAGTTGCACAAAGAACCTTCCAAAAGGTAGTTGGGTGTGCTGGGCCGGCTAAAAATAAAATAGACAGTTACAGCGCCGGGCGATTTATCGCCAAACCTTTACACCTGCCTGCGCGTAGCCGCTTCGGCGAAGGCAGGGCGGAACGTTTGAACGTTTCACTGCTTCATTTCCAGACAAATTTCAAAGGTCACCTCAGGTGACATCGCATGTTACCCATTCAACATAACAAAGAACCGCTTGGTAAAGGTTTGAAAGTACATTCAACTACCTTTTCAATGCAACATCTGGGTGAAGTCATATCAAAGGGTATCCCAGAATCAATGATCTCAATAATAAAATGATTATCGTTAGTGTTGCAGTTTATTTCACCATCTCCCGGTTTCTCAGGATAGAAATATTTACATATTGTAAAGTTGTTGTAATTACTAATAAGGCCGTAATTGTATAGACATCAAACTCTTCTTCTATACCACTGGATTCCGGCTGGAGTTTACCCCGGTGGAAATCGGGGCCGGAATGACGAAAAGGGACGATGCCTCAAATTCGTCTCTCCGGCGAAAGCCGGAGTCCAGCCCAAGGTTTTCAAACGGGCAAGCCTTCAATTCGAGGATGTCTATCCTATTATGGACTCCTCAGTAGATTCGTTTCTACCCTTTCGATTTTTATACTTAAGCCTGCTAAAGTTAAAAAGGAAAGTATTTTTTTCATTTGTCTTTATTTATGCATTGCCAGTCCGCCTTGACGATCTCGAGAATTTTCTTGGCGCGGTCGGAATATAGCTGAATTCCGCCCCAATTGGGCTCTCCAATAATTTTTTGCATTAGCATCCCGTCAACGTCAAACCATCGGGGCAAGATTCCACCCAGGAAATAGTCCCGTTTCCGAAGACGATCCACTACCCGGCCAATCCAAGGCCAAGATAGTTTAAGCCAGACCTGGAGAACGGTCACTCCCTTTTCCTGAACCGTCTTCTCCTGCTCATCAAAGGCGCTTTCAAAATCTGCCCCAGTGTCATGAACCGCCAGGCGAGCCACCTGTGCAAAGTCAAAGACCTGAGTCTTGATCTCTGTTTTGATCGGAGAAGACAACTCATCTTGGGAAAGAACCAAATCGCGATCGTCATCCAAACCACTATAGATGAATCGCATGCTCTCCTCGTAGACCGCGGGCAAATAGACGGTGTGAGGTTTGGGCTTAAGGGTCTTAAAATCCAATAAAGCAGTGACACGGCCTGAGGCGCTTTTCTCCTTATCGTAAGCTTCAGCGGGCATGAGGTCAACTTCGATGGCCTGTGTGATCCAGCCCGCTTTAGCTGTTCCCTTCTGAGCGAAGATATGGTTGCACACAGGTTCTCCAAAGAGGAGTTCAATGTTGTACTTCTTCGCTGTCACTTCCATTCCGTGGAGGCCCAATCCCGTATATATTCCCTTGCCACCGCGGTAAGAGGGGTGGACCAGACCCGCTCCCGACTCACAGATCCGCTCATAAGGAGCACTGTGGAAGAGAGCAACATGGCCCACGATATCCCCTTTCGGAGTCCGGGCTACACTCGAGAGAGTGCGGCCGGCAGCGTTCTCCTCGATCAGAAGTTTGGGCTCGATGAATGTTTTAATCGGGTAGCCATCACCATAAACGGTCCTGAAAAGTTGTGAAACCCCTTCTGCATCTTCGGGCCGGAAGAGATCGAACTCATAATTCTGTCCAGGCTCAATGTCATGATGTTTTTTTTGGTCCTCACTCATATGACCTCCTTTCCCCCCTCCGAAAGAAGCGGAATGAGACCGAGCGACAAAAGGATGAGAGCCCCGCAGAAATAGTATAGAACTGAATAATTCCAGACACCCAATATCCACCCTCCTAACAACGGTCCCAGAAACAGGCCTCCCTGGAACATCTCCAGACCCAAGTTCGTATTGAGGGCTCGGAATCGGGGCAGCGACAAGTCGAAGAGCAGACCATTCAAAAGAGGCATAGCCACACCCCAGCATACCCCGAAGAAAAGGCCGAGTCCATAAAAAAGAAATTTCCCCGGATCCCATGCGAGAATCGGATAGGCGACGGTCAATCCGATCAGTGAATAGGCGAGAAAGCGCGGTTTGCTGACTCGGTCAAAAAGAGGTCCGCCAAACAAGCGCACCCCAATCTCTGTGAACGTTGAGAGGGTAAAGAACCAGCCCGGGTTGGGAATGCCGAGCCTCTGGGCATATGCCTTCAGGAAATAAAAGACGGGTGTGAAGGCCATATAGACCAGGAGCGAAATCATTAAGAGGGCAGAGATCCGGCGGTTCTGAAGGTTCTGGACAACGTCATTCAACGTCATCCTCTCTTTTGTTTTTGGATCTTCACTCCGTTGCCCTGGTTTGACAAACAGAAGGAGTGGGAAGACCAGAAGCATCATGAAAGCGGTGAGATGTAGGACAGGTATAAAACCTCCGAAAATACGGATCAGAGGGTCGAGGAGGGGAGGCATGACGGCGTAGGGGAGGAGGGTAATCACAGCTATAAATCCGAAGGCCTGTCCACTTTTTCCCTCGGGGATTGATCCAACAATCCTCGCCATCATGGCCGTGCCCATGACCACATAAACCCCTCCGTGCAGTACGCGGACAAAGGCCATACTCCATAATCCTTGGGCAGGCTTGTAGAGGAAGAGTGAGAGAAATACACAAATGGAGCTCAGTACGATCCATTTCTTGGCGTTACCGGGATTCAATAATGGGCTAATAAAAGGTCGAATGACAAGGCCTGTAAAGGCGAACAGGCCGATGAGGAATCCTATCCACTCCAGAGGGATTCGCAGCTCATTTTGGAGGTATTGATGAAATTGGAAGAAGACTGCAATGTTGCAGAAATTGAGGAAGATGACCACATTGAGGGCAAGGAACTCTTTGGTCAGGATTTTTTCTGGATTTGATTTTTGCTCCTGCTTCAATGGCAAACCTCTCTCTGAAGAGTCAAAAGACGTACCATTAGATTCCCTGATACAAGGCGCCGGTATTCACCGCTTGCACGGATATCATCGATCGGGTCGACCGCACTTCGTGCAAGGCACGCTGCTTTCTCCAAGATGGGGCGTGACAGACGATTTCCAACCAGCGCCTTCTCCACTTCAGGAGAAGTGATGATCGTGGGTCCGACGCTCCCCCATGCAAATCTTGCTTCTTCGATCACTCCTTTTTCAGAAGCTCTCAATAACCCTGCGAGACTGGCAATGGAAATGGCAAGTGCTTTTCGCTGCCCCACCTTCTCGAAGTGATGGAGGTTGTACCCGGGGGTTTTCTTTACCCATATCCCAGAGACTATCTCACCGGGCTGCAGAGAGGTTTTCCCTGGCCCTTGAATAAATTCCTTCAGTGCCATCCGTCGGGAGGTATTTTTTGACCGAATCTCCACCTCTGCCTCCAGCACATATAATGGCGGGAGGCTATCTGCAGCAGGGGAAGCAGTGCATATGTTGCCGCCAATGGTTCCCATGTTTCGAATGGGCGGAGACCCAAGGAGTTCGAGAGCTCTTGTCAAAACAGGGAAATTACTTCGAATGATTGGATTCGCAAGCAAATAGGCATGGGTTGAACAGGCTCCAATGAACACCTCATGTCCAAACTCTTGAACCCCCTTCAGTTCTTCGATTCGCTCCAAGCAGACCAGGCAAGACGGATCGACAAGACATTGTCGGAGCTTCACAAGCAGATCCGTACCCCCCGCATAGACGGCCGCTTGAGGTTCGGCCCTTAGAACCTCCCACAATTCTTCAGGGGTGTGAGGTAAGAAAACCTTTCTCATGAGTCAAAATGGCAAAGCGCATAGAGCATGGTGCATAGCGTAAGGAATCGTTTTAAAATAGATTCTCATTTCATTTTCAGGGCTGCTGCTTTGACCGCATCCACGATCTTCTGATAACCGGTGCAGCGGCAGAGATTGCCGCTCAATCCCTGACGGATCTCCATCCGTGTCGGGTTAGGGTTTCGCTGAAGAAGATCTACTGCAGAAAGGACCATTCCTGGAATACAAAAACCACATTGGACCGCCCCATGCTCCACAAAGGCTTCTTGAAGAGGATGCAGTCTGTCTTCGGAAGCGATCCCTTCGATTGTGGTAACGCTTCGGCCTTCAAGCTGGGCAGCTAACATGAGGCATGCCAGTCGACTTTCACCGTCAACCAGAATGGTGCAGGCCCCGCATTCGCCTCCGCTGCAGCCCTCCTTCGTTCCCGTGAGGTTCAAATCCTCCCGCAGGATGTCGATCACCCGCCGGTCGGACGGCACGTCAATCTGATTCGCTTTTCCATTCAGAGTGAAGGAGATCTTCAAGGTTTAACCTCGTGGAGAGCTTTCTCTTTCATGGCCCCCAACACCCTCTCTGGCGTAAATGGAGAACGAGAAACCCGTATCCCGCACGCATCGGCGAGGGCATTGGCCACTGCAGGCAAAGGACCGTTGATAGAAATTTCACCTATCCCTTTCAGGCCAAAAGGTCCGGTCGGCTCGTCGATCTCCACTGGGATGGAAACCATCTCCGGCACGTCCAGGGTTGTGGGGATAATATAAGTTGACAAATTTGATGTGAGCCCCTTACCCTCTTTGACAATGAAGTCCTCGCTTAAGGCGTATCCCAATCCCTGGGCAATTCCGCCTTGGATCTGCTGTTCGTAAATTTGGGGGTTGATCACCCGGCCGCAGTCGCTCACAGATAGATAAGTCTTGATTTCAATTTCGCCGGTCAGTTCATCCACCTCCAGGTAGGTCAGATGGGCAGCATATGAAAAAAGGATGTGTGGAAGACCGAAGACTTTAGAACTGCTATAGAGTTCTAATTTCTCTTGGGCGACAGGAGCTCGGTAGTAATGAGTGCAAGTGCGCTCTGGCGGGTCCATTAATTGAGCCAACTGTGACAAAGAAATCTCTTTCCCGCTTGGCAGATGACGAATCCGGCCGGGGATGAGGGAGAGGTCATCGCTGGTTGGAATCATGAGAAGGGTCGAAGCCCTCTCGAATAGGCGCTGTTTGAATGCTTGAGCTGCCCTGATCAAGGCATTTCCATAAGTGTAAGTGCAGCGGCTGGCTGAGGCTGAGCCAGAAGGCAGGCTCCTATCTGTATCCGGGAGGATCAACTCCATCGAATCAGCATCTTGGCCAAGAATATCGCCAGCGATCTGGAGGCAGGTGCTGGCGTTTCCCTGGCCCATATCGGATACGCCACAGAAGATTCGCATCTTGCCTTCGTCGGTCAGTTCGATCTTGGCATTGGCCTCATCCGGTATGACCGGGCCATATCCGGAACCGTGGGCCATACAGGCAAGACCCACTCCCCGTCGCTTGAACGGACCGGCCGACTCCTTCCATTTTTTTCTTTCCTGCCAAAAGGGATGCGCAGCAAGAGTTTCAAGACAATCGAGCGCGCCTGTGGAATTGACGAGGGTGACACCGACACAGTTTCTGTCGCCTTGCCTCACGACGTTTTGCCGACGAATCTCCAGGGGATCCATCTTCAGCTTCGCCGCGAGCATATCGATCATCTGTTCCATGGCCGCCGTTACTTGAGGGACACCGAACCCACGAAATGGTCCGCCCGGAGGGTTGTTCGTATAAGCGCACCAGCCTTTTATGCTGGTGTGAGGGATCCGGTATGGTCCGCCAGCGTGCTCCATGGCCAGAGCCATGATCTCGCTGCTCAAGTGAGCGTAAGGCCCGGTATCGAAGTAGAGTCGGCAGTCGAGGGCGTGTAGAGTTCCATCAGCCTTGGCCCCCAGCCGGTAATACATCCGGGCAGGTAGACGTTTCACTCCAGCCAGGAAACTTTCTTCCCGATCCCACCACATCTTAACCGGCCTGCCTTGGCTATTTAAGGCGGCCAGTCCCAAGAGGGATTGCACAGTCAAACCATCTTTGCCACCGAAGGCGCCTCCTAAGTAGGGAGCGATCACCCTGATCTTGTCAATGTTTAGTCCTAAGGCGGAGGCGATCTCAAAACGGTCGCGGAAGGGAGTCTGCGTGGAGGCGACAATCACCAGTCGTCCATCCTCAGCCAGATAAGCCCATCCGGCTTCGGTCTCGAGGTATGCGTGTTCCTGAAATGGGACTTCGAAGGAGCCCTCAATGATGGTGGTGCATTCTAAAAAGGCTTCTTTCACATCACCCACCTTCACTGAGATGTGCTGCAACAAGTTACCGTCTGGGTTATCTTCGTGCACAAGAGGAGCGCGTTCCTCCAGCGCCTTCACCGGATCGAAGATAGCTGGTAAGGGTTCATAATCGAAGTTGATGAGATGGAGTGCTTTGTTAAGAGTGGGTTTGTCTTCAGCCAAAACAAGGGCTATGGCATCGCCGCAATGCCGGATCTTGGTGTCAACCAAGACCGGTTGGTCTTTGAAGATGATACCCTGTCTATTTGATCCAGGCACATCTTTATGAGTGAGCACCGACAGCACGCCCGGAAGTTTCCTGGCCGCCTCGACGGCTATGCTTTTAAGCCGGGCATGAGGGACACCTGCCCGTTTCACGCCCGCCCAAACGAAATTCGGGCTATAATAATCGGCAGCATACTTCTCCTGTCCTGTCACCTTGCTCAAAGCATCCACTCGGGGAACTGGGCGACCAATCCTAAAGATGTCACTTTTTACGGTCATCATTATTCACCGTATACCCTTCTCATTAAAGGAGAATCTTCTTCAAGGCCGTCATAAATGCCTCCATCGCTTCGTGTGTGCCAATGCTCACCCTTATCCAGTTGGGATATCGGAATCCGGTCATACTGCGGACCATGACTCCATGAGTCATCAGCTTGCGGTAAGCCAGGGTATCGCTCATGGGGAGCTTGACCATCATGAAGCATCCCTCACCGATCTGAGTTTCAAGGTTCAGTCGATCCATCTGCTGCTGAAGGTAGACCTTCTCAGAACGGATCAGTCTGCGGGTACGTTGCAGATGATCATCATCATCCAGGGCGACCACGGCTGCTTCCTGGGCCAAGGTATTTACTGAATAGACAACACAGGTGCGCCGGATCATGTTGACCACATCCAAATTACCAACTAAGTAGCCCACCCGTAGTCCTGCCAGGCCGTACATTTTCGAGAAGGTCCTGAAGACCACCAGGTTGGGGTATTCTCTGAGCAGTTTGATCCCATCCGGATAGTCCTCCCTTTCAACAAACTCGAAGTAGGCCTCGTCCACGACCACAATCTGGCGGCCGGCCACGGTTTTTAGAAAACGCCGGAGCGTGGCCTCATCCCAGTATGTCCCGGTTGGGTTGTTAGGGTTGCAGATGAAGAGGATCTTGGTCCGATCATCGATCCGATCAAGCATGCCTTGGTCATCGAAACAGAAATCCTTAAGTGGCACCAAACGGGCCTCAAAACCGGAGAACTCAGCCACCCATTCATAGACGGCAAAGGTCTTGTCTGCAGTGATAATGTTGTCGCCTTCCTGGCAGAAGGCTTTTATGACAAAAGTGATGACCTCGTTGGCCCCATTGCCAACCAGGAACTGATCTGGATCAAGGTCATGTTTCAAAGCCAACTTATATCTCAGGTAGTAAGAGTCACCACTGGGATAGATTGCTGCCTTAGGTGGCTTGAAGCGACTTAGGATCTCCTGGGCCGCAGCCGGCGGTCCTAATGGATTTTCATTATTGTTGAGGCGATAGAGGTGATCGCATCCATAGAGCTTCATCAGCTCCGCATCGGGCTTGCTGGGGATGTAAGGCTCAAACTTCTTTATGTATTCGGGGACCAGTATGTCCAGGGAAACGTCTAACATACCACTTACTTGCCTCCCTGGTACTGGAAAACGAGGATATCGGCCTGACCACCGTAAGGGAGGATTAAACGAGGCCGGAAGCCATTCTCTAATAAAGCCGGTATCAGATCGGCCTGCCAGGCCTGAGCAAGGTCGATCTCGAAAAAGATATTGGGCAGATTCTCCACTCTTAAAACCTTGACGTGCTGAGCCAAGTTGGTGGCCGCGTCCTCTCCGTCCCAGATGGCCCGCAGGGTGATCTGATGATGGGCCCGGTCGAACTGGGCAGCAAAGACTGAGTAAGGCGGTCGCCGCTCGCCCTCATGCCTGGTCAAACGAATCTCTCTGGCAAAGGCGAGGCGTTCATACTCCCCTCGCAAAAATCCATGCAAATCGGGATGGGCCCACACCTGGCAGCCCAGGTCTTCATAGAGCTGACGGTAGTAAACCGGCCACGGCTGGCTCGTGCCACCAGGTTGGATAAAGTCGACCGAACCAAGATGCTCAAAGTATCTCTCGGGTAGCTCTGGAGTGGAGGTGCGGCTGATCAAACCAATGGCTTCCGTCTTTGCGATGCGACCCAAACAGGAGTCTACTAACTCATTGGCCAACTGCGAATCGGCTGGTTGATGGAACAGATAGGGCCCGAACAACTCCACCGTCTTATTCCCGACCCAGCGCCAAACGATGCCGCCACCGATTTGTCCCTGTTCGCCCAATGCCACCGCGGCGCTGTACTCGCCACTGGCGATCATGTCCACGACCTTGCCGGGAAAGCGGAAGGAGGGTAGATAGAGGTGAGCGGGATAGTGGGCGACCACAAGACGAACGAACAGTTTGAGGTTCTCCGGATCAGGGGTCCTGAAACTGAAGTTCTTAATCGCCTTGATCTCAGGAACTTCGAGCTCCCCCAGTTCTGGGTAGGACTTTTCCTTAACGAGCACCAACTCCAGACCCTGCTGGGGGCTGCCGGTGATGTAGAACCGATCCACCGACCTGGAAGCAATCAGAAGGCCCATCTCCTCCAGGCTGGTCTGATCCTCCAACGAAACGCTGGCGGTAAGATTGAAAGCTCGGGGGTTGAATTCATGGGTCTTAAAGAGGAACTTGAGCTGGGCATAGTAGCCGCCGTTCGCCGCCTCGATCGTGATGGTCTCGTCCGGCCGGCCAGCCTGGCAGAGATATATAAATATCTCCTCACAGGCCAGAGTCAGTTTGAGGGCCTCTGCCGCGCCGAGCCCAAAGGCCTTGGCCGACTCTTCAGCAAATGAGGTCACCAACCGCAAGAAGTTGGGGTTGAGAAGGGTTTTTAGAGAGAGATGGGTGCTTGGATCTTTCATATACAGCCTCACTCAGGATTTCCAATTTGTTTGTAAACCGTTGGTCACTTTCTTCCACCGAACTCCGAACTATCCATTCTACTCGCAGCATTGCGCTTTCTTCAATCCGCATTCCGCAATCCCTGCCCTTCGGAGCCTTGGCGCAGGAGGGTGCATTCCGCATCCCCCTTTTTCCCCCCCTTTAACAAAGGGGGGTGTGGGGGGATTTTTCTATCTGCTCGTCACCAACACCTTAAGGCCCATCTGGGAGAGTTTTTCTGCAAAGCCTAATGCCGATTCCCTGGTTTCGAATTGTCCCACCCTGACCCGGTAATATTTCTGAGTGAATGTCTCCACGGTCGTCACATAAACATTCTCAAAACTTTTTCGTAATTGGTCAGCCAATTTCTGGGCATTCACTTCATCGATGAAGGAGCCCACTTGGAGAGTGAATCGCTGAATCTGCTCGATCAAGGGGCCGATTGCCTCCACCTTGACATATACGGTTCCCTTCTCCCACATGCCCAGAATCTGGGCGGCCGCATAAGAGAGATCGATGATCCTCTCTTTAACAAAGGGACCCCGATCGTTCACTTTCAATTCGAGGGACTTCCCATTCTCCAAATTCGTCACCATCACCACCGTGCCTAAGGGGAATGTATTATGGGCACAAGTAAGTTGATACATGTCATAGATCTCGCCACTCGAAGTTGGTTTTCCGTGAAAGTCTGGTCCGTACCACGAGGCGACTCCATACTGAACCTCTTTGGTCTCTCTCTTTTCAATGATCGGCCTCTCCTCTTTCATAGCTTCTCTCTTTGCTTCTGTTTTTTCAGGAGGAGGCGTCTTTCTTTCGATGATGATCCGATGCTTGGGTGCGCAGGCCATCAAGAGCAATACGATTAACGGGATGACAAATATTAAAAGCCTAAATTTTTCTTTTTTCATTTCGCAAGGAGCCCCTTAAGAAGCAGGAATGCTCCATAGGGTTTTAACATAACAAACTCTGTATTTATAAAAATTTGGTATAAAAATTAAAGACGACGAATTATACCCAAATAGTAGCGTAATTTCAATTGTATTCTAACAACAACGGCTTATTTGACAAAAATTCACTATTTTGATATAAGTTTTCGTAACAAACCTCGCATCAACATAGAATATAATGTTGGGAGTAAATGATAAGGCAAATAACGGCATGAAAATCATTCTGAAATTCCTCCTCATTTTATTAATAATGTGGGCTGTGTCTGCTCAATCAAAGGAACCAGCCCCAACTCCACTCAAAAGCGGTGAGCATATACAGCCCAAATCCGAGAAAAGCAATCAAATATCCGAGACCAATCAACGCGGCACGGAGCAACGGCCTTTTGTCGTGAAGACCCTTCCCACTCCAAAAGACAAAGAAGAAGCCGATTATGAAGCATATGAGCGCCACGAAAAGCCGACGAACGAACGGTGGCTGACCTACTCCACTATTTGGCTTGCAATTGTTACGACCATTCTTGCTATTTTTACTGGTTATCTCTGGAACGCAACACGAAAAATGGTGCGTAGCGCAGAAGAAACTGCTAAAAGACAACTGCGGGCTTTCATATTCGGGAAAGGTTTTGATCAGGGCATCAATAGTTGGGACGATAAAATTCGAGAATATCTTGTTTACGTAACCTGGGAAAATGTTGGTCTTACCCCAGGTCTTGATGTTTGTAGTTGGATAGACATTAAGACAGTTCCAGCAAAAGAAGAACAGCAAATCATTTTTGCCCCATCCAGCGAGCGAAGACCCACTGTCATGGGGCCAAGGGCAACCACTCAAACAGCTTTTATTCCTATTCCATTGGAAACGATGATGCAAAAATGGAGGAACGAAATAAAAATACTGGCATGGTCTCGTGTAGAATACCGAGATATTTTTGACTCGGATATTGTCCATCATCATGAGCAATGTGCCAGCGTCGAACTCATTCACGATCCTTCTACCATTCCCCCAAAAGGGCATCCACCTTATGTCACATTTATCGCCTTTGGGCGTCAAAATAGCACTGGCTGATTGGTAAAAATAAGGTGAAGAAACAATTAGACAAACAAAAAGCCCTCCCAACAAAAGCATCCAGCCGACGCCGAATAAACATGGCGAATTGTTTATTTTATCCTTGTAGCGGCGCGGCTGATGCATCCCGCTAGGCAGAGTCGAAAGGAGTTACTATGAATCTTAAAATGTGGGTTCGCAACATGTACACAGGCCCTGGAGGAGGCGCTTACACGGGTCCTGGCGGCGGCATGTACACCGGACCAGGTGGAGGTGCCTACACCGGCCCGGGTGGCGGCATGTATACAGGTCCTGGCGGCGGCGCGTACACAGGCCCTGGCGGAGGCCTCTATACAGGCCCCGGTGGAGCGGCTTACACGGGCCCGGGCGGCGGGCTGTACGCCGGTCCGGGTGGAGGACTCTACTCGGGGCCGGGTGGCGGCCTGTATACCGGGCCGGGTGGGGGCATGTATACCGGCCCTGACTCTAAGCCCTATATGGGAGTAATGCCGCCGTGGCCACTTCTTGTGGGCGAGCTTCGGCGAATGGGTATGAACCAAGAAGCCAACCTCATCGCCGAAGCCCTCAAGAGCATAGGCTGGCGTGCCTAACAATGCCATTGAGGCGACGTCCTAAAGGCCGCGCCTCATGGCGCACGTTAAGCCCAAGAAAATATGGAGGGGAGCATGACAACTATTAGATTTGGCAGTAACACTTTCTCGGCGGGCAATAGCTTCGCGATAGTCGGCGTGGACGAATCCGAGCACCTTATTATCGGGGGCTTCGGTCCTCCTCCCAAGACGCCGCTGGTTTGGGTTCACTTCAGGGAAAACGGGGCGTACTTGAACGCTAATCTTTCTGATGCGGATGGGGAGACAGTTCTCCAGATCAAGGACAATGTCATAACGTACAATAAGGACAATATCTATAGCATACAGCAATTCCCGGAGAATCAGATACCGCCTGATAGAGTCCTTGTTGTAAACCGATTTGGGGAGACGGCACTTGATCTGAGACGCGAAGGCGGTATTTGGGACTTCAATGGAGACTTCTATCACGGCCATTGGCATATCGTTGCCACTCCCAAGGGGACCGAGATCAACCCGGCATCTCCTTGTGTGTAGGAAGAAACAGAAATTGGCTTAACAAGTCGCTCCACCGGATCGCCGATGAATCCGGCTCCCGGTGAGCCGCGGCGTTGGCCACAAGGAGATCAAATAATGAATAATGAAGCCAAATCGCATTTGCCATCTCTCAAGTCCGAATCTGCCGACTATGTGACATCTGCGGTGAAAGCTCTTGTGAGTGCAGTTCCGTTTGCTGGATCGCTCCTTGCTGAGATTGCAGGTACGATCATTCCGAATCAGCGAATTGAACGTCTCACCAAATATGCCCAGGAACTCGAAGAGCGTTTATCAAAACTCGATCAGGATTTTGTTCGGGCTCAACTCAGTAACGAGAATTTTACCGATTTTTTTGAGGAAAACATTCGGCAGGCAGCCCGTTCATTGACTGACGAGCGACGCAAATATTTGGCATCAGCTATTGCAAACGGGTTGTCCTCTGAGGACATTGAGTTCTTCGAATCCAAGCATCTACTCCGCATTCTCGGGGAGATCAATGACGCTGAAGTCATCATTCTACGCTCCTATTTAGTAGCTACGATCGGTGGCGACAATGAGTTCTTAGAAAAGCACAAGGAAATTATCATGCCTGTGCCGGCAACCATCGGGGCATCCCAAAAAGTGTTAGACAAGAGCGCGTTACACAAAAGTTATAAGGAGCATCTAACCTTTCTTGGGCTTTTGGAATGGCAATATCAAACAGATACACGAACCAAAGGAATGGTAATTGATACTTTCACTGGGGGTCCGAAAATCCAAGGGTATCGTATCACCTCATTGGGCCGATTGTTACTTAGGCACATCGGCTTGGCAAATGCTAAAGGCCAACCAGTCAATCAAGGCGACGGGGAATAAGCCTCCGCGGTTTTTTGGAGAGGCTGGTTGCCCCCGCACCTTATTTCTATCGTTATAAGTAAGAGAATGAAATATTTAAATTTCAGAACGATAATCGTTGGCCTGTTCCTCGCGCTGGTAAGTTCTCATTTGATCATGGGAAAATTGGGGACGTTGGTTCAAATACAACTTGACATTGCGGAGGGAAGGAGTAACATAGAATTATATGCCGAGACAAGCGAGACTCGATGCTCCGGGGACGTTGCATCATGTGATGGGGCGGGGGATCGAAAGAGCAAACATATTCCGTACGGATAAGGACCGGAACGACTTTCTGGATCGTTTGGCTGCGCAATGTGAAGCCGGGGCCCTGAAAGTCTATGCTTGGACTCTTATTCCTAACCATTTCCATTTGCTTGTTCGAACGGGCAATCATCCCGTTTCTGCGAGTATGAGAAAAATTCTCACTGGATACGTTGTCAGATTTAATCGGAGGCATCAGAGGCAAGGGCATCTTTTTCAAAACCGGTATAAATCGATCGTATGTGAGGAGGACCCTTACCTTTTGGAGTTGACTCGGTATATTCATCTTAACCCTTTGAGAGTTGGGATTGTAAAAACCATAAAGGAACTGGAGGGATATCCGTGGAGCGGCCACTCAGCGATTGTAGGAAAAGTGAAGAGGGAGTGGCAGGATACGGGGGAGATTCTGAGGTACTTCGGAAAAGGGCGAAAGGTGGCTGTAAAGCGTTACGTTGCTTTCCTTGAGGAGGGGATCTCGCAGGGGAAGCGTCCAGACCTGGTCGAGGGGGGATTATTACGGAGTGTGGGAGGATGGTCGGAAGTGGTCTCGATGAGGAGACGGGGGATGGGGAAAGTTTCGGATGAGCGGATACTGGGGAGCGGAGGGTTTGTGGAGAGGGTGATCGCGGAGGCGGAGGCGAAAGAGAAGGAGACGTTGCGGTTGAGGCGGAGGGTCCCGGACTTAAGGGCGCTGTTAAGGGAAGTGGCTGCGAAAGAAGGAATGGAAGAGCAGGAAGTGAGGGTGGTGAGGAGGACGAGAGAGGTTATAAGAGTGACCAAGCTTTTTTGTCAACTGGCGGTGAGAGAGTACGGGCATACGGGAGCGAGCGTTGCACGCTTTTTGGGAGTCACGACCTCCTTGGTCAATCGGTATGCTGCTTCCGGTGGTATTCGTGAATTGGGGAGGCATACCTAAGTTGTATTTGAACCTACGTCCCCTTTTTTCCCGGGGATGGGCAAGGCTTTTATCTAAGAGTCCGACAGTGATCTGTTCTGACTTAATGACACGATGCTTTTCATCCAGAAGGACGATATGAAATTCTTCTTGTTTGGCCTCTCTTGCCAGCCTCATAAAATGTTCTTTGCAATATGTGAGAGCATCAGAAGTGTTTCTGACTTTATGATGAGGCACTGATTCAGTGGTCCTTTGACTTGCCAATCTCTTACCTAATTCGAGGCCTGCCATAATTTGACAATAAGCAGTCTCCCCAATGGCTTTGCTGACCTGTTTAAGCTCCCCTCTCGCTTGCAGAGACAGTTTTTCAAGGTTATTTCCAAATAATGTGGCCAGTCTTTCACCGGCCTGCATTGCAGATTCACCTCGAAGGCCAGAACGAATCAAGATAGTTAAAAGTTCCGAGATCTTCAGTTCTGATGGTCCCAATCGGAGAAGGCGTTCTCTGGGTCGGTCACCAGAAGGAGATCGCTTTATGGTGGCAGTAAAAACACGTTGATCAATCCAACGACCTGCATTGAATTTTTGTTTCTCAGCAGACCAAGAATACTGGGGTTTTGTTTTTAATCCTGCCTTGTTCAGATAACCATCTCTCCCCAGTTCACTAATTACTCGACCTATGAATTGAGATTTCTCATTTTTCAGGGCGTTGTAAATATCAGGCTTATTGAAGGAATCTTTAGCTAAGAGGGTGTTAACCACTGCTTGATATCGTACAAAACGTTTTATATCGGGATTAATTTTAACATTTGGCATGGTATCTTTGACGTTCCCTCAAATCACGCTCTCATTCCCGTAAAAGGAAGCTGAGGATGACCCTACACTATCAAAAATATAACATTTTGGCAATGGGAACGTTGATCCATTTGGAGAAAAAATAACCCATGATGAGTTATGGAGAAATGGGAAGGCTGTCCAGAAAAAAAATTAAAATAAATCCTTTGGCTCGACTCGGTGCTGATTCACAGCTTAAAAGAAAAAGCCATTGAGAAAGCTTCTAAAGCTCTGGGAATAGAATCGAGAAGGTCTCGTCTTCAGCCTTCCGGTTGAATTGGAAGGTAATATCAATTCGATCGTTTCTTAAGCCCATTGAAACCAGTTCCTTCCCTTGATCTACATCGATATGGGTGATGGATCGAGCAATGGAGATGATTCGATCCGCTACCTGGACGCTGGGCGGAGGAAGTTGATATTGACCTCCTGCTTTGACCGTGAATGATACCTTCCCATCTTTTGATCGCTGGATGGAAACTTTCTTAGCCTTCTCACTAGCACCATAGAAAATTACAAGACCAAGAAATTTCAAGGCAAGTTCATCCAGATCTCCACTGGGATCCCCTGAAACTCCTTTGCTGGCTCTCTCCAACTCCTTTTTGGGATCGCTCTCCAAATAACAGTCACAAAACTCCTGAAGCCGTTGATGATAATTTCTATCGTCTTTGATCATATGTTAGCCTGCTTTAGCCCTCAATTAGAAATTAATGATTCGAGATGATAAATTCAAGGATAAATCTTTCACCCCCACCCTCACCCTCCCCCCTTGAAGGGGAGGGAAGGGTGGGGGGGGAGATAATTTTGATCTGAGTCAGTGAAGTTTTCTGAAGGAGAAAGGGAAGAGGGGCTCACCACGGTCAGTCATTAGGATTGTGTCCTATTGGACCGTATCATATGATCCAAAATTTCTACTGCTCTTTGTGCAAAAGCCGGTTCACTGATATGAAAGTCAATCTCCTCGATCGGGATTTTTGGAGTCATGATCTTTCTCAGTTCCTCCACAAAAATCTGATCCGTCTTTGGATCGAAAAGTTCCATACCAGCTTTGTCAGCCTCAGACCAGCCTTTCTTAGGAATAAGCACATGGATCGGTCCTTTTGATCTGTTCAGTTTTTCTCCGATGATTTGGGCAAATTGTTTCATCTCATCAGGTCCCATCCGAACACAAAACCGGATATCGTGGGGATGTATCTTTCTTCCCTTCAATCGGTCTGGCATGGGATAAAAAGGACTGAAAACTGCGTTATCGAGTCCGCCCGGAACAACCACGAGAGGGATTCCCATCTTGCCCGCAGTCTCCAACCGCGTCGGGCCGATACCTTTGCAATATCCTCCAAACATTTCATCAGCAATCTCATGAGTAGTGAAATCAAGCACGCCTGCTATCAGGTCTTGGGCAATCAATTCCTCCATGGCCATCCCGCCGCATCCATTTGCATGGAAAGCGATCATCTCATATCCTCTTTCTTGAAGCAGAGGTTCAGCCTGAATTCCGCAAACTGAATTGATGCCATAGGCGGTCACGGCTACCATCGGCTTTCCTTTTCTGATCACACTCCCTTTTTCTATCATTCCACATACCGCATGAGATGCCTGTCCAAGAATGAGACGCATGAATTCATTTAAACCCAAAATATCTGCTACCGAATGAAACATGACAATATCTCTCGTTCCCACATATTCCCTTGTATCTCGAGAGGCCACTGTGGAAAGCACAACCTTAGGCAGGCCGAAAGGAAGGGAACGCATAATATAGGTGACAATCGCAGTACCTGTTCCGCCCCCCATTCCAAACACCCCGTGGAGATTTCCTTCTTCAAACATACGCTTTGCCAGAATTGTTCCGCCTTCCTGTACTGCTTTAATAGCGACTGAGCGGTTTTTCCCCTTGGTTAAATGTTCAAAATGATACCCGGCAGCCTCTATTACCTCGACTCGTGTGATATCGGGATTGGTTAAAGGTTCCCCCAAAGTACCGACATCCATCAGTATAGGATGGATGCCAAGTCTTTGCACGCAATCCTTTACATAGGCGGCTTCCCTCCCTTTCGTATCTAAAGTGGCAATGATGAGGAGTTGTTTTTTCATGATTTAACTTTACCTTATTACCTCGTCTTACACTTTAAATCTGAGAATTTTCTTCTAACATTTTCAATTGAGCCCCCTCACCCCCTCCCTCTCCCCTGTGAGACTGTGTCGTAATCAACGAGAAACTACTTCCGTTGCAACCCGGAACAGGCGGTCGGGTGACGAAGCTTTAGACCTGCCTGCGCGTAGCCGCTTCGGCGAAGGCAGGGCGCAAACCTTTCATTGCTCAGCTTGGGGGTTGCAAGCCCATGAAAAGAATCCCGTTTCTAAGAAGGCCGATTACCCATAACTTCAAATGACCGCATTCTAAAGCTGAGGAGCCTGGTCCCGCCACGGCGGGATTCCGCCGGAATCTACCCTCCTTCATCATTACGACACACCCTCTGTGGGGAGAGGGGAAGGGTGAGGGGAAATTTCAAATATTTTTGTTTAGGGATTAATACCTTATTTTTTGGGCCACCTGTAGGATGGTTTCCACATAGGGATTGCTGCGGTTGTAATACCAAAGGACCTGTTTCTTCTTTTCAATGGGCAGGTTCTTTTTCCATCCATGAGATTTTAAGTAATTTCCGATACTGAAAATCGCCTCCTCCCTGCTCCCAAGCCACTTCTCAAAACTTTTTTCCATCACAGCATAGGCGAGATAACTCGAAGGGATGAATTGGGGCATGCCTAAGGCCCCAGCATAAGAACCGTAGATTTCCAAAGGATCGATCTCTTCATGGTGAATGATCTTTAGGAAACATTTCAGTTCATGATAAGCCCAATCTGCCTTTTTCTTTGCCAAACCTTCCATCCATCCATAGGAGAGTTCAGGGTCGATTTCCCGGAGGATCAGATAGTTTTTATGGAGATTATCTGGAGAATCGATAAGGGCCATGCTTGCAAGGGTAGGAATGACTCGGTATTTTCCGATATTCTCCCCAAACCTTGACTCCACCAAGAGAATGGCCACGACCACTTCCTTCTCTGCATGGAACTTTTTTTCCATTTTTTTCAATATCTTGATATTCTGACCGAGAAATTTTTTGGAAAGGAGAATCGATTCCGGGCTCAAAAATTGGGTATACAATTCTGTGGTTTCCCTTGAATCCAAGGATATGGTCATCAATTCGGGATTTAACTCTGCCCGAGAGTCCGTCAATAACTTAGACAAAAATTCAGAATCAAATCCATCCTGTAGGAGACGATTGATCAGAGGTTGGTAAAAGGAGGGAATTGCACTGGATTCATTGCCATGGGCTATGGAAGAGAAGATGATCGGGATGATCAGAATCAGGCAATACGTCCCAAGAGTGAGAGAGTTTTTATTCATAGCCTGAAGTCTATCAGGTCCTCCCCTATTTTTCAACCCATGAATCGAAATATGATGTATAATTTATCGGCAGAAAGGAGGTATCCTGAAAATGAAAATATTGATGGTTCCTCTCATTCTGGTCTTAATTTTTACTCAACTTCCATTCGGGCCTTCGACACCGGAGAAACCGGAGGAGGAGAAGTCACCCGTCAAAGGCTGGAAGTTGGTCTCCTACTTTGCCATCCCTCCTACCCGATATTCGGAGGCTGGAAAAGGGATCATCAAGGCTGAGAGCCTGGGCAGCCGTTCTTCACTCTTTAAGGATGTTGAAGAAAAGAAGAAAAGTTATCCGATCCTTACCTGGAGATGGAAGATATCGAATGTGGTCCGCTCTGCCATTGAGACGAGAAAAGACAGATTCGATGCGGCAGCTCGGGTGATGGTCGTCTTCGGAAAAGAGAGAGGTTTTGGGATGTTTGGAGGCGGGGAGCCTTCAGGTTTAAAAATTGAATACATCTGGGCAAACCGTCAGCCCAAAGGTCATATTTTTGATCATCCCGGGGAGAAATCCTGCAAGGTCTTTGTCCTCGAAACCGGAGAGAATAAAGCCGGGCAATGGGTCTACGAGGAGCGGAATATTCAGAAAGATTTCAAGACCGCCTTTGGAACAGAACCCGAAGGAGTGTTGGCCATCGGGGTTCAAACCAATACCGACCATAGTAATGAGATGGTTACCGCGTATTACTCTGAGCCTATCCTGAAGAAGAAATAAAAAGCGTATCCAATGGACGAACAATTTACATAGATATGCTTAGGCCGCCGTCGATAAAGAGGCGGCTCAAGAAGTAAGAGCAGGGCTACCGGGTTCGGATTCGGAATCATTTGATTGCCCAGTATTTTCCGGAGATGGATAGCCACTATGGGCGATCGGAGACGAAGTGGTCGTAAGGGTCGATCGTGTCGAGGTGAAGGGAAGGCATATCGATTTTGGACTGATCCAAAAATAGATGAGGAGAAAGAGAGATAGGGGAATGGGGGAAGACGATGGATTCAAATATTGTTCACCCTCTCTCCCCATCACCCCATCTTCTCATCCTTCCGTTCAGCGATTCGGCGGTAGATCCTGGACATGGGAAAGAGGTGGGGTAGGGGAAAAGAGTGCCATCTTTGAGCAAAGGGGTTCACCCCTTTCAGGGTGAACCCCTTTGCTGTTGCTGCCTTATTTATTGAGACGTTCCCTTGAAGAAAATTTTCCCTCTACCTCCTGTTGCTTCAACCGTATACGAGCCGTCTTTTTTCTGGTGAACTTCTGATCTCAGTTTTCCAAGATCGCCCTCGCACTTGTATAATTCTGAAGATTTTCCTTCCCGATATTCACAGGTTTCCCACTTAATCCACTTGTCTTCATAATGCAGATACACCGCGCCCTGGAATGCATAGAGTTGGGCTGTCCCTTGGTAATTTCCGTTTGTAGTTTTCACTTTCGCTGATCCCTCGAATGCGGTTGGCTTCGGAGGTATTACTGGCAGTTCAATACAAGAAGGATGCTGTACATCGTGATAAACTGTAATAGTTGGAATAATGTTATTTGGGTCACTGGGGTTATTTGTGGGAGATAATTTTGGGTCTATTTGAAAATTAGGCCAATCTGCACCGGCAATGGAAACTCTGATTCGGTGTCCTTTCTTGAAAATCCAGGAGGTAGGCAAAAGATCAAAGGCAAGTTCCACTTTATTTCCGCCTCCAAATATCTCGTCCACATAATCACTCTGTTTGTACCCATGGTAGGGAAGATCCGGCTTAACATCGATACCCGCATCAGGGGGTAAAATGTTTTCCGCCGGGACGGTGCCCGCAAAGCCAGCCCTCAGCTGGCCCTCTGTGACATAATAGGCCTCTCCATTCTCATCAACATCCTCCAAATACGTAAAGAAGTCTCCATTATCAGCCGTTGAGGAAACCCAAAGACGCACAATTGGATGTCCTGTAACCTCTGCATCTTGATCAAGCGGTTCCGATGTATAGCTTAAGCACTGTTGATCTTTGCTCGTCCTTATCATCACCTTGTCAGGTGACAATCCAGGGAGATACCGTCCCATATTATTTGTCCCATATCGTGAGGAGTGCGTAAAGTCAACCCTATAGTCATCAGAGCCCACAGTCGTTCCCGATAATGAGAGTGTATTCCCAGCACCGAAGTGATAATTGTTTATCACCTGTCGGGCAAGAGGCCATTCGTCCTCAAAACGCCATCCATCTCCATTCATAACATAGATCCTGACTGGCGGCTTATTATCGATCCCATTTCTAATCCCTTTCAGATAACGATCGAAAAAATCCAGTCTTTCCTGCAAAAAGGCGTCAGCAACTGATGTACAATCTTGCCCGAAATAACCCCAATATGGCCCCAGAGCTGAGCATGCACTCATATTCAGTACACCATGAAATGAAGGGTGTATGAACATTTTTGATGGATTCGTGGCCTTCATGGTGGCATACCATTGGGTAGTTCCGAGTGTGAAAATATCGAACCAGCCGCCAACATTATAAATAGCGATTCCTGATTCCGACATGTGAACCGGCCAATCACTCGGTCCAATATCTGTATACGTGTAACCCAAGCCTGCGATGTTGGAATCCCGATAGGATGCATTTGGTACCCAGGTCAGACCGCTGATGTTATTCAGATGTTCCGATATGGCATTGTAGTAAATGTTCTTCGTGTGGTCTCCATTGCTGTAGGTTGGAGGATCATAGATGAAGAAAAGGGGGGGAGTCCCACTCTTGTACAGCGGAATCTCGTCAATAAGATTACCATCCCCATCCTCGTCAATTACCGGTGCAACTGGCGTTACACGGGGGTGTCCTGGGATATAAGCGTCCAGGTCCAATAGGCTTATTGTAGGCCATATGAAATCCATTGCCACTTTGTTGTAAATTCCATTATAGTAAAAGAAACCACCTGAAAACATGTCAAAAGCCATTACTTCCGGCATAATACACTTAAGGGCTCTAGGGTTTTGTCCAGCTACAGCAAACTGAGACCATCCATGATATGATCCTCCATACATTCCGACATTTCCATTACACCATGGCTGCGCCTCTATCCAGTCAATCAACTCTTTCCCATCCCTGGCAAGTTGGGGAGACATGTCAATCTTAGAGCCATAGGAAGCACCGCTACCTCGCATATCAGCAATGGCTACTGCATAGCCATTTGATATGAAAGTCTGGACCATTTTTTCATGATCGGGTGCATACAATACCGTTATTTTTCCTGTTTGAAGGTTGACGATTGCTCTTTTATAAGGAAGATAATTAAACAGTACCGGGAATGGTCCAGTCCCTTCCGTCGGCAAATAGATATCCACCGCAAGCTTTGTACCGTCAAACATCGAGACGTATTCAGACCGCTTCGTCTGGCCATGTCCACTGATAACTAAGGTGGTCAGTAACAAACAAATTGTAGAAATCATTATGATTTTTTTCAGCTTCATGGTTCTCTCCTTTCTAAAATCAAAGTTTCTATCGTTACGAAGATAGGGTTAGGCCACCATCTACGGACAAAATGGCTCCGTTAACGTAGGACACCTCCTCAATTGTCTTAAGCATACATGTATAACTCGTTCGCAATCTTTTGACTTTGTAATGTCCGCTGGACAAACCTCTGCCTCCCCGCCTTCATTCTTGATCATGTTTGTAGTGGATTCAGCCGCGAACTCATCAAGGCCAACACATAGGACCTTTGCTCCTTCCCGGGCAAACTGTATGGCTGCTGCTTTACCATTGCCGAGCCCTTCTCCTCTTCTCCCTGCGTCGCCTACAATAATCACTTCGTCTTCCAGGCGCCTCATCATTTCGGATACTGGGACTTTTTGCTTTTCGCATCATGCTCCTGTTGTCAGGAGTAGCCCCCCGTCTACTGCCAGTATCTGACCGGTTATATATTTAGCCCTTTCCGAGACAAGGAACAATGCTGCATAAGCGACATCCCATGGTTCCCCCATTTGTTTCATAGGTATCATATTATTCCGTTCCCTTCTCATTGCCTCCATGTCTGCGTTGTATAACCCAGTAACTCCTGCATAAATCATTGGAGTATCCATGGCCCCCGGCATGATTGCGTTTACCCGAATCCCTTTGTCTGCTAACTCAGCAGCCAAACACCGAGTTAAGGCGTTAACACCCGCTTTTGAGACAAAATAAGTGAACATCTTCAACATCCTTGGATATCCGTAGAAGATTGCTCCTATGGACGAAATGTTCAGAATACTACCGCTCCTTTGGTTCAACATTTGTGGAAGGACCGCTCGGCATGTGTTGAACATACTCTTCAGATTTGTGTTCATTACCAAGTCCCAGTCTTCTTCGTCAACCTCTAAGATCCCACCTGGCTTTCGCGGAACGACCCCTACGTTATTGTGTAAAATGTCAATCCGGGAGTACGTCTTTAAACATTCTTCGGCCATAAGCTGACATTCTTGGGCTCGAGTGACATCTGCTCGAAAAGCAGAACAGATCCCTCCTTCTTTTTCAATCGTTTGCTTTGTTTCCTTCGCCGACTCCAGACGAATATCCACCGCCATCACCTTAGCTCCCTCTCTACCATAGACAATGGCTGCGGCCCTTCCATTGCCAATCGGTTCTCGATCTTGAGCTCCCTGAATAGAGCCAGCGCCGGTCACGATGGCTACTTTTCCTTTCAAACTATCACCCATTTTATTCTCCCTTTTTTAAATTCCTAAAAATCATCATCTCATAGAATGCCATCTTTCCATGAGTTCTTCTGGAGAAAATCTTTTTGTTTCCTCAACTATTTGGTCTAAAAGTGGACATACTAAATGAACCTCAGTTGCTAATTCTTGAGCATGGCCTAAGTCTTTTCGAGCAAAATCGCATGCAAGTTTCGCAGAGTCTAATGTTCCAAAAAAGAAATCAAAAAACGCACGTCCTTTCTCCCAATCGTGAGTTAAAAAATTTCGCCCAGAACCTGTCTTTAAGATGGAGGCTAATTTATCAGGGTTCATTCCGCACTTTTTTCCCAAGAGCATAGCCTCTAAGGTGACGAATATATTGGTTACTCCAATGATATTATTAATTAGTTTTGTTACATCGCCAGAACCCAATGCTCCAGTATGATAGATATTTTCACCCATGACCTCGAAAATAGAACGCATGGCCTCAAAATCCGCTCTTTCACCCCCGACCATTATGGTAAGTTTTCCCTGCTCAGCAACTATGGGTCCTCCAGTAACTGTCGCGTCCACCAGTCGGACATTTTTTTTTGCACAATGTAATGCCACTTCCTGTGTAGTCTGTGGTAGGATTGTGCTCATAATAGCTAGCAAAGGTGGCTGAATAGGATCCACAGCGTTTAACACACCATTCGGCCCCAGCATAACTTCTTTTACTTGTGAGTCAGTTGCCACCATGACAATGATCATCTCACTCTTAGAACAATCAGTAGGTTTGTCCGTGATTCCAACAGCAATTTCCTTAAACTTTTCCCTGGCCTGTCGACTTTTATCACATATGGTCAATTTATAACCGGCCTTTGCTAAGCATTTGGCCATGGGATTCCCGATACTCCCCACGCCGATAAACCCTATACTTTCCATTTCATCCTCCTCATAATCATGATTTACTTTGCTTCAGTTTTGAGCTTTCATAATCTTGGTGGAGAATAGATATCGAGTAGGATTGTATCTTCATATACGTACCCTGAATGAGGAACATTCCCAGGTATCCAATAATAGTACCCTGTTTCCAATACTCCCTTTTCTCCACCAATATTCACTTCAAACTTACCGATGATGATATAACCTGCCTGTTCTTCTGGATGGGCGTGCTCAGGGATTCGAGTTCCTTGTTTAAACTCTACTTGAACAATCTGAATTTTCTCCCCTGAAGAGATAAGCTTCTTTATCCCCCCCTGAACAATCTTTTCTGCGAGTGTAATCTTTTGGCTTTGTCTATCTTTGTCGTGACAAAAGAACATTTATATCACCTCCCTACCAAATGTTGGTGATGAACTTAACTTGTTTGAAGTCTTCAATAAATGGCAATGCGATGTTAGATACCGACAATTTCACTTAGGACGATCAAGCTTCGCCTTATGCAAAACCTGCATCAACTAAGCCATCTTTTGCGTCGCTTGTAGTGCTTTATATCGCTAAAACTCTTAACTTCCCCCTTTAGATTCATGCCTAGATAAAATTCTTTAATATCTTCATTCTCACGAAGTTCCTCTATTGCAGAGTGAAGAACAATGCGCCCATTTTCAAGAACATACCCATATTCAGCAATCGATAAGGCTGCACGTGCATTTTGTTCCACCAATAGGATGGACAGATTTTCTTCTTTCTGCAGTTTTTGAATGAGCTTAAATATTTCAGCCACGACCAAAGGTGCCAAACCAAGAGAAGGTTCATCAAGAAGCATAAGTTTGGGCTTTGCCATTAGGGCCCTACCGATAACCAACATCTGTTGTTCCCCGCCGGACAAGTAGCCCGAAATAGAACTTCGAATATCTCTTAGTCTTGGAAAATAATTATAGGTCCTCTCTAGAGCATTTTTGAGTTCCTGCCGAGTCCTGTTGGGTTTTCCCCCAACAATGAGGTTTTGCTCTACACTCATGTGCTCCAATATACGCCGCCCTTCCATGACCTGAACCAAACCCATCCGAACTATATTTTGAGGCTCTTCATTATGGATGGGCTTCTCTTGAAAGTGTATGGTTCCGGATGTCACCTCGCCATCTTCAAAATGCAGTAATCCAGAGATAGCCTTTAATGTAGTGGACTTACCTGCTCCGTTTGCTCCCAAAAGCGTTACTATGCTATTTTCGGGGAGCTCCATATTAATCCCCTGTAGTACAAGAATTACCCCGTTGTAGATTACTTCCACATTATTAAGTTGCAGGAGCATATCGATTCCCTTTTAACATTACTTAAACCTTAGCATTTGTAACGTGGGGACAAAACTCCCACATTACAATATTAAATGAACTTTACCACTTTGTTATGTCGTCGGGAACCGGTACCCATTCCGGAGTGGCCAGAACGTACTCACCGTTTTTGACCGTCTCAATCATAACTTTTAGATCTTTTGTGGAAAAAGGTGCCTCTCTGGTAAAATACAGAGTGGGGAGCAAACCCATGAGTTCTTCATGCGTAAAGGGTTGTGCCATGATGGCATCGTAGACAGCCTGCCCGGTCAATTTTGATTCTCCCACCTTCTTGGCGGCATGTTCCACTGCTCGGACTGCGAGAATACTTTGGGGGAGTGCCATCATGGTATAAGGATTCCACTGATCATCCTTGAGCCCATATTTTTCCACGAGTACTTTAAAGAACTGATATGCCCGGGAGTTCTTGTCAGTAACGGAAGCATGTGCTGCTACCACAAAATGACCCTCAAATGGTTTGTAGGTCTTCATGGCCCGGGCAAAAGGGTATATGGTTTGATGTGGCGCCATTAAAGTCGGTATATTCATCCCATGAAGTTCACAGGCCCTTATATAGGCTGCAGCCATTGCCGTTGTGGCAGGGCCGCTTACGAGGTCCGCTTTGGCGTCAATGAGTTTCTTCATCTGGTTAGAAACATCCACCGGGTTTATATCCACATATTCTACTGCTGAAAGTTTGCACAGTCCTTTAGGTTCAAGTTTTTCCTGGATATACTTTTGCATGCCCTTGACATTATCAAGCGCTGGAGGAATCTGTGAGGACATAAAAGCAAATTTGATCGGCCTTTTTTCCGGATGTTGCTGAATATACCATATTAGAGCGGCAATCATCTCATGCACATAAGTTGGCCTGACCTGAAAAAGCCATTGGTTTGGGAGCCAGCCATAGCCGTATGCTGCAGTCCCATAAAAAGCAGGTACTTTGTCTTGGGGCAGTCTCTGTTGTAGTGCGGCGACATCGGCCCCTCCGCCACCAAGAGCAATTATGGGTCTGCATTCAGCGAGGATTCCAGGCCACATACTTGCGATAGTTGAAGGATCCTGGCGTCCGTCATAATGCCTAAGTTCCATATCCACACCTAATCTCTTTCCACTACTGTCGTTCCACCAAGCGAACACTGCTTTATGCACCGGGATCCATGATTTCATAAGCTCTGCATAAGGCCCTGTGAAATCAGATATGACAGGGACCTTGTATTTAGTTACAGCAGCAAAAGTGTGCCCCTCCATTAAGACTGATAAAACAATAGTTGCAACTAAAAGAAAATACTTTGACTTTTTCATAACTTCCTCCTTTTTTTGACAATATCTATAATTAGGAAATAATATTATTTAGTGAGTTCACCTCCTTTCACAAGGAAATGGCCATAGACGATAGCTTTCTTTAATAATATTCAATCGATGAACCAACCCCCGAGGTTCAAAGATAACAAAAATGATAATGATAGCACCCAGGAGCATATTCATAGAGGCGAAAATAATTTCACCCCCAAGTTTTGAAAATACCTGCATTTCAACAATCCGGGGACCTAAATAAGTCATCAATTCCTGTAACAATCTCATACCAACAGTGCCAATAATCGCTCCTAGGATAGAACCCATACCCCCAACAATCAACATGCCAAGATACCAAACCGAGAGCCAGAGAGTAAATTGGTCTGCATGGACAAATCTTATATAATAGCCCCATAAAGCGCCGGCTATTCCGGCATAGAATGCACCGATAAAGAAGGCTAGAGATTTATAATAAAAAACATCTATACCAATGATATCTGCTACTTTATCATTGTCCCTGATCGCTATTAGAGCTCTACCAGTTCTGCTTCGAGCTAAACTGAAAGCACCGTAAATCATCAGAACAGCGGTAATAAAAATCAGGTAATAAACTCGACTATCAGTATCAAACCGAAATCCAAGCAGTGAGACCGGTTCAAGTCTTAGTCCTTCGTGTTGGCCGAACCAGCTTTTAGGCAGTTTTAGCATAGTAAACCAAAAAATGAACTGGGCGGCTATAGTAGAAAGCGCCAAGTAGAAGCCTTTTATCCTCAAGGCAGCTAGTCCAAAGATAGCTCCGAAAACTGCGGCACTGGCTCCTGCCATTGGAATAGTGATCCAAATAGGCACATTAAAATGAAGTGTCAATGCCCCGGCTGTATAAGCCCCAACCCCGACAAATGCAGACTGGCCTAAATTAACTTGCCCCGCGTATCCAACGTTAATTTGCAGGCCGACCACTGCGATGGCGGTTATTCCGATTATGTTCATCATTCCTATAATTCTTCCTCCACTGAAGAAGGGAAGAGCAAATAAGAAAATCACAAAACCGACAAACAAATACCATTGTTTCTGGGTACGAATAATAGCCTGGTCCTTGTATTCGGTCTGCAAAGGTATTCTTGCAGGAATAGTCATGTTCTTATACCCTTTCTATGGTTTTCCACCCAAATAAACCAGAGGGCCGGATTAAGAGAATAATGATCATGACAAAATATGGGAAAATGGCAGCGACACCCCCTTCAAATATTGGATCTAGGAAATATTCGGCCATCCCCATGGAAATACCGATTAACAGACCACCCAATATCAGACCACCAACAGATTCTATTCCAGCGAAAAGTGCTACAGGTAAAGCGGCTAATCCGATATCAGAAACCAGAAAGGTCATTCCTTTTCCACTCAAGAAGATGGTAGCGGCCAGAGTGGATAACACACCACTTATAGCCCATGCGATGGCAATTGACCGCTTCACATCCAACCCAAGAGATAGGGCGATCTGGTGGTCTTCTGCTACTGCAGTCATTTCCAGGCCAATTCGAGTATGATTAAAAAACCAGGAAAACATAGTGGCGACAAAAATCGTTATGGCACCACCAATAACCAATCCTTTATCCAGCACCAGAGGGCCAATCTTTAGCCCTGATCTAGGAAAGATGACCGGGAAAAAATGAACCTCTGCACTCCAGATAACCAACACAACACCCCTAATGAAGATTAAAAGTCCAATGGTGACCATAACTAAGGCAAACAATTTTCCTCCGACCAAGGGTCGGAAAATGATTCTTTCAATTACGAGTCCTATGGCTAAACTTACTGCAAAAGCTAAGGCGACCGACAACCACATGGGCAAACCAAAATATATTCCGAAAGACCAAACCAGAAAAGCTCCTAACATAACTATTTCGCCTTGGGCTAAGTTAAAGACTCGAGCACATCGGTAGATGATTACGAACCCCATTGCAACTAACGCGTATAGGAGACCGATGAACGCGCCAGTTATTAGATGAGACAACAGACCGACCATTGGTTTCCCCTCTACTCCTGTATTAAGTCATTAATATAGACTGTTGTACTTAGAACACTATTCCTGCCATCTCGATATTTTATAGGGACTTCTGCTTTAAATTCAGTCTCCCCTTTAGAGATAGCCGAGATGAAGGTTGCGTACTTCTGTTCAAGGAAACAACGCCGCAATTTTTGCGTCTGGGTCAACTCATCCTCATCTGGATCTAATTCTTTAGGCAAATTAATAAAAAACTTGATCTTTAATTTCTCTGGCAAAAAGTGATTTATTTTTTCGATTTCAATCTTGATCAATTCCCGTACCTTCGAATTTTGGGAAAGGTCAGTAAATGTTGTGTATCTTATTTTTCTATGCTCCGCCCAAGGTCCTACTGTGGCGGCATTTATATTTATTAAGGCTGCCACGGACAATTTGTTCCCATCTAAAATGGTTATGGCATCCCTGATGAAGGTGCTGAAACGGAGTCTGTTTTCGATAAACTGAGGCGCAAAAGATTCACCGATAGATAATGGTCGTATATCCTCCAACCTGTCTATATATACCAATTCATTTTGATTTGTTACTTTCATCATGTCTCCGGTACGAAACCACCCTTTATAATCCTTATTTACTTCAGTTTTCTCTTCCTTATAGTATCCGGCAAATCCAGATCCTCCCCTAACCAGAAGTTCTCCCTTATCTGAAACTTTGTATTCCAATGGAGGACCAAAGGATGAATGGGTATTAAGCCATTTACCCACGCTCCCTAAATCATATGTTTCGTCCAGGTGCATTGCAACAGGTCCAATTTCCGTTGTCCCATAGCTATTTCTGACCCTAATGCCGATAGTATGAAAGAAACGGAATACATCTGGAGCCATACCCATCCCTGACGATATTGCTAAGTAGGCATTCTGAAGGCCTAAGTTAGATCTTAAAGGATAAAGGACTGTTTTATCGGATAGAAGGTATCTCAACCGCGATCCGAAGGGTATTTTCTTTGCCTCCAATAAAGCCAAGTTATTCTTTTGACCCGCAGCCAAGGCCCACTTATAAAACCATCTTCTGATAGCTCCTGCATATGCCATTTTTGATTCAACCATAGAAGCAAGGCCCTCCCATTGTCGGGGAGTCAAAACAATGCACTCGATGCCCATCTCGCAAAGGTTTTCTATAACTGTCTCTGGTTCTTCCGGAAAATTAATAACAAAGGGTAAAGAAACCCCAATAGCAATCCCGAATATCTGTTCCAAGCACCAAGATAATGAGTTATAAGACAAGTACTGAGAAAACGGCTTCAAGGAAATGGCATTAGTTACACGAAAAACCATATCAAAAAGATTCTTATAAGTAATAATGCAACCCTTGGGAAGCCCAGTTGCACCCGATGAATAACTTAATAATGCAGTATCTGTACCCTTCCCGGAGCTTACTGCTTTCTCGAAACTGTCAGAGTTCTGCTGGATGTATTCCCGACCTATTTCCTGAACTTGTTGAAAGGGTATCAATTTAGGGTTTTTATAATTCCACATCCCACGGTCATTCCAATAAATTATCGTTTTAATTGCCGGAATCTTATTTTCTAATTTCAGGATTTTATCAACCTGTTCTTGGTCTTCACAGACCACTGTGATTGTGTCTGAATGAATAAACATGTATTCCATTTGAGGAGGCGTGAGATCAGAGTAGAGGCAAACGACTTTTGCTCCTATAGCCTGCGCTGCATACTCACTCCAGAATAACTCTGGTTCATTTTCGCCAACGAGAGCCACGGTCTCTCCGCGCTTGACCCCTAAAGAAACCAAACCCATAGCGAAGGTTTTGACCTGTTCAAGCACATCATTCCATGTATAATGCTGCCAGACTCCAAAAAGTTTCTTCCGGTAGAAAACTCGATCACCAATTTGACGAGCCTGATAGATCAATAGCTGCGGAAGGGTTTCTATACCATCCCCCAAAATCGCGGAAAGGTTTCCCAAATTCTTTTCTGGGCCAACTCTATTTGTCATTTTGAAAGTTTTTCCCCAAGATAGGCTTTAATAACTTCTTGATCTTTTTTTATTTCCCCTGGCTTCCCCTCCGCGATTATATGACCCCAATTCAGAGCATAAATCCTATCCGAAATATCCATAACAACCTGCATATCATGTTCAATAATCACAATAGGAATATCCTTAATTTTTCGAATTTCAATCACGAAGCGTGCCATATCTTCCTTTTCTTCAAGATTCATACCCGCCATAGGTTCATCCATCAGCAACACTTTCGGTTCCATTGCCAAGGCTCGACCCAGATCCACACGTTTACGAAGCCCATAGCTTAATGATTCAACCAATTTATGCCGAATGTGCCTGATCTCCAAAAAGTCTATAATCTCTTCAACCTTATGTCGCTCGCACATCTCCTCCCGATGAGTCCAATGGCGGTAGAGAAAATTCTGGATGACATTCGTCTTCATATAGATATGCCTGCCTGTCAGCAGATTATCGATGACAGTAAGGCCCAAAAAAAGCTGCACGCCCTGAAATGTACGAGAAATTCCTATCCCGGCTCTTTTGTGAGGTTTGAGATGGGTGATCTCTTGATCGCAAAAGTAAATTTGTCCTGTCTGCGGACGATAAAATCCACTAAGGCAATTCAAAAGACATGTTTTTCCTGCCCCATTAGGACCTATGATTGCAAGTATTTCACTATGGCCTACATTCACATCGATTTGTTGGAGCGCGGTTACACCACCAAACGATAGATTTAAGTCTCGGGTACGCATTAACCAGCCATTTCTCCCCATATCCTTGCGGTTCTGCCCTGTCATATTTAATGGAAACTCCTATCGGATTTCAAAACATTTTTTGACATTGCTCATACGCTCACTCTAAGATCAAAATTGACCGCACTACTGTTTCTTCTCGTAGGCTTTTTCAATAAGTCTCGTCTTATAGGTTGATCTTTTTAAAGTCTGCGGAAGCACCCACTGGATTTGAGGTCGAAACTTAAGTTTAGTGTGCATCTTTTCCACAATTTCTTTTGCTAAACTCTCTAGTTCATTTTCCTTCACTCCTTCTCCAAACTCCACCTTCAATTTTAACGGGGGCACTACTCGTGGAGGGGGTTCGTCCAAAACAATTCTGAATTCCCCGGTAACCTTAGGGACGAAGCCGGTGATCACCCCATCTATGGCAGCCGGGTAGACCATAACTCCCTTGATCTTTAACATGTCATCAACCCTCCCCACCATCTTACAGCGGAATCCCGTTTGTCCGCATGGACATGGTTCAGTGAATACCTGCCAAACATCACCAAAGGATTCGCGAAGCCACACTATTCCCTCACCCTCAAAGGTTGTCTGAACTGATACGCCCCTAGCCCCATCTTCGAAAGGCAAAGGTTCTCCTGTTTCTTGATCTATCAATTCAAAATAGACCAGGTCGTCAGCTACATGATGCATCCCTTGATATTCTGAGTAGTCACAGGAAATTCCCCATGATCCGCCATGGTCATACAGTTTCGCTCCATAGGAAGTTTCGAGCTTCCTTCTCACCTCAGGAATACCCGCTCCTGGCTCTCCTGCACAGAAAAGTCGTTTGATACCAAGGTTTCCAACATTCTCTCCAAGGACTTCTGGAGCCTTCTCTATCAGATGCTCAGCCAGAGATGGAGTACAGGCTAAGGTGTCAACCTTAAAAAGTTTGATAAAGCGTAAGACCCTTTCTGCGCCTGCTTCTGCCCCTACAGGAAGAACGCAGGCCCCAACCTTTTGAAAGAAAGTAGCGTAAGGGACACCAGCCCAGAACATACTTAGTCCAAAGGCATGTACCATCCGATTTCCCGGACGGACCCCCATCCTCCATAGCATTCGAGCTACAATCTCCGAAAGCCAATCTATATCATGTTTAGTGTGGGGATAAGGGGTAGGTTCACCGGTTGTCCCTGAAGTGGCGGCCATGAGACAAACATTTTCTATAGGCACCCCTATAGTCTTATCAACTACTTTAATCATATCCATCTCACATTCCTCAACCAATTGGCGACGTTGAGCCTTGTCGAAAACGGGGATCCTCTTGCGAAAGTCATCAAAGCTTTTGATATCCTCCGGTTTGACTTTGACCTTCTCCATCCTCTCCCTCCAAAAGGGCTTGCTTTCATAGAGACGTTTTACTAATTTCTTTATCTTCCGCAGCTGGATCTCCCTCATCTGAGGAGTGTTGAGGATGGGTTCCATCTCCATATTCCAGTATTTTCTCTCTTGTTCCATGTTCATACTCCTTTCTCTATCGCTTCAAAATATGGATTACACAGGTCCCCGTATCAGTATGCATGAAACCTCCCGCATTGTGCTGAAGGGCTACTTTTGCCCCTTCTACCTGCCTCTCCCCCGCCTGGCCCCTGAGCTGCCTTACTACCTCTATTATCTGAGACACTCCTGTAGCACCAAGCACATGTCCCTTAGAAAGTAATCCCCCGCTTGTATTTACAGGTATCTTTCCTCCTATATCAGAAAGCCCTTCCTCGATGAAGCGACCTCCTTCTCCCTTTTTGCAAAATCCCAAATCCTCATAATGGACGAGCTCTGCTGGACTAAAACAATCATGGACCTCAGCCAGATCCAAATCTTCAGGACCCAAACCGGCCATCTCATAGGCTGCCTTAGCCGCGCGGACATCAGTATCGAAAAAGGTAAAACTCTGGTCATCAGGATAGGTCCCGGAGACCTGGACTGAGGCTGCAACATAGACAGGAGTAGAGGTATATCTCTTGGCAAGTTCTTTAGTCATAAGAACAGCGGCAGCGGCCCCATCCCCTCTCGGGCAGCACTGGGAAAGGGTCAAAGGGTCGCAGATCATACGTTCATTTAAGACTTCTTCTAATGTTACGGCATTACGAAGTTGAGCATCGGGGTTTAATGCCCCATATTTCCTATTTTTCACTGCCACCATAGCCAATTGTTCCTTTGTAGTTTCAAACTCCTCCATGTGCCTCCTGGCTAACAGAGCAAAGAGTGCGGGAGGAGATAAACCCATATCCCCTTCCCGTTCCGCAAACTGCCTGCCGGTAACGATGGTGAGCATTTTGCTCGAATCCGCCACTGTCATTTGTTCCACCCCAAAGGCTAAAGCAATATCACAAGCACCTGTGGCTATCTTGTACCAAGCTTCCCTAAAAGCACAGGATCCAGTCGCACAGGCGTTCTCAACTCTGGTGATGGGTATCTGGGTGACACCTATCTCTCTAAGTACTGCTTGTCCTATGGATAGACCTTGTCCCCACTCCCATTGCACTGCATTTCCTGCGTAGGCTATCTGGATATCTTTGGGTTTTATATTGGCGTCCCTTATAGCCTTTAAGCAGGCTTCTATCGCTATATCTCGAATCGATCTATCGGTGTGTTTACCAAATTGTGTTCCTCCAATCCCAATGATTGCAACCTCTCTCATCACTTTATCTCCTTATTGACTGGCCGAAATTGATAGCTAACTATCTCATTACCAGACTCATCTTGTCTGATCTTTTCAATAACCATCTCCATGTCCATATCTACCTTTAATACCTCATCCCATGGTTTGCAGTCAGTTAAGATAGAAAAGAGTTTAATTCCTTCAGGTAGTTCGATAAAACCAATGGCATAGGGAGTTTCCATCCCAGGGATACCCATTACTGAGAGGGTATAGGAGTGGAGCCTTCCCTGTTTACTCAATGGAACCTCTATCAATTCACCATCAAAGCATTCTGGACACACCTCCTTCTTGGGGAAGAAAACCTTTTTACAGGCCTCACATCTGCTACCCATCAGCATAATCCCCTCATCAGTATCTTTAAACCACCCTTCTTCAATAAACTTTCCCTTTCTAGTTGACATTGAGATCATCCCTTCTCCTTTGGCTTAGAAATACTCTTCCAAATCATTTCAAATAAAGTGTTGCTATTCCCTGCCAAACTTTCTTTTCGTCCCCTATAAATCCACATCTGAAAGGACCTTTGAATCAATCCCCACATAAAATCAATCAAAACCGCTGCCCTCACATCTTGATTCAGAATCCCCTCTTCTTGACCTTGCCGAACAACCTCCAGAAGTTTATTGAACATCTTCTTCTGTAAATATGTTTTATCATCCATCCATTTCTTATGAGGTATGGTCATAAAAAGGATTATCCCTAAATTAGGATTTCGTTCGTAGTAGTCAAGCTGTAGCCAAAATATCTTTCTCATTTTTTCCTTTGTGTCCTCTATACCATTAAGGTGGTCGATCATACGTTCAGCCAGACTTCCGAGAAAATTATCGATGACAGCGAATAAGAGTTTTTCCTTGTTGCTGTAATGTTTGTATATCGTATCGAAACTTACCCCAGCTTTCTTGGCTAAGACTCTCATATTCGCTCGATGGAAATCTGTATTGGAAAAAACATCCAAGACAGCCTCCTCAAGCTTGCGACGTGTCTCTGGGTTGAGTTCTTTGAGGGAGTAATTCTCCTTTTTTCGCGCCATATCCATGAATTAGACCTGAATCATTTGTTGGATATCACATAAGTTAAGCATGTTAGCTCAGGCATAATAACATTGTTACTAAAGCAGATTTATCAGGCTTGCACATTCATGAGCCGAATCGTAAGTATTTTAAATAATTGAATATTATTGTTAATTTTTACGGTTAATTTGTACAGATTTAATGATTATGATAACAATATTCTTGCATATAATCCATTAATATTTAAGGATAAATCTATTTTTATATCATGGTTCATCATTTATCAGTAACATAGTTACTATCATATCCTAAATTATTTGTCAAGAAAAAAATGCAGATTGTGGAAATTTTTTTGAAACCCAAATTTTCCAGTCAAAAAAACAATTTCTCAAGGATGTAAAGGCCTGATTATTCCTGTTTCAAATTGATATATTATGAGATCAAAATTGATACCCACGATAGCAACGGCATAGTCACCGCTTATTATTCTGAACCCTTCCTGAAGCAAAGGTAGGATCAAAAAACGAAAGAGATCATTCTTTTCAATCTGAAAATTTCCTCTTGACAAGGGATCGAAGGCTGGTTATGATGAGGTATATACCATAGGGGGGTATAGTATGGCACGAGAAAAGAAGGAGGTCATGTTGAGATTGAGAAGGATTGAGGGGCAACTCCGGGGGCTTCAGAGAATGGTGGAGGAGGGGGTCCCTTGTGCGGATATTCTGACCCAGGTGGCTGCCGTCACCGCTGCGATCAAAAAGGTAGGGATGGTCATCGTGAAGACCTATATGGAGGAATGTCTGGATAAGACTCAGGAACAGCCCGGTGGCAAACGAGAGGAGAGCTTAAAAGATTTTCAAAAGGCGATCTCGAGATATATCGATTGGGCCTAACCTCAATGGGGAATGTGGATTGCGGAATGCGGAATAAATGCTCCGAACCCAAGTTAATCATCACTTCCAAAGGAAAGTTTGTTTCAGGTTGACACCATTGAGGAGTCGCAAAGCAAGGAGGAGAATAAGATGGTATCCGTTTTGAAAGTGAAAGGGATGAGTTGTCAGCATTGTGTGATGTCTGTAACGAAGGCGCTGGGTCAACTGGAAGGGATTAAGAATGTTCAAGTAGACCTTGCGAAAGGGGAGGTTCGATTTGATAATACTAAACAAGTTGCGTCCAATCGAATCGAGAAAGCCATCGAAGATGCCGGCTATGAAGCGGTCTCAAACTAAACAGAGGTTAAGGCTAAGGCTAAGGTTGAGGATTTTTATTTAGGAGTTTAATAGACGGTTCACGAATCACGGACACGGAACACGTTACTTTTACTTTATAAATAAGGAGAAGAAAATGCCTATTTACGAATATCGATGTCGAAAGTGCGGGGAAGTTTTTGAGAGGTTCCAGAAGGTCAATGAAGGTGGAGACAATTTGACATGCCCCTATTGTGGAGGGCGAAAGCCTGAAAAAGTCCTTTCGAGCTTCTCTTCTTCGAAAGGATCGGAATCATCCTCTTCTTGCGGTCCTGGGGGTGGTTCTTCGAGATTTACCTGAGGCTAATTCCTACCGGTGGTCCACCAGTTGAGGCTTCCTAAATAAAAAAGAGAGGAACGCTATTGAAGAAATGGGTTAACGATGGTGATGGATTCAACCACCTGTCCATCCTGGAAGTCTTCTGAGAGAAGAAATTCAGCCTTTCCACCTACAGCCGCCTGAAGAATCAAACTATCCCAAAAAGAAAACCTATATTTTATTTGCAAATCAACGGCTCGAATAATACTTTTTCCATCGTTCACTATCAGTGGCCAATGGAGGAGGTCAGAGACGATCTCCCTTGCTGCTTCAGGCGAGATGGGGCTTTTTACCTTCTGGGTCAAGCTCACAAAGAGTTCCTGGAGTACCTGCGTGCTAAGAACTCCATTACGGTGTGTCCAGAGAAGAGAGAGGATCTCTGAGGAATCTTCCCATTTTTTATCGGCGGTTGAATCGTAAGAATAAACCAGTAGGTTTGTATCGACAAAAAATCTACCTCTGGTGTAATTGATCCCTTTTCCAGGAAATCTCCCCCTTGGTTCCAAGTTGAATTCCCTCCTTCATCCGAGTTATTTGTCGATCTGCAGAAATCCGATACCCTTCGTCACTTTCTGTGCTTATCTGAAGCAGTTCCCTTATGAGCTCGTTTAATGAAATCCCCTTCTTAGTGGCGAGCATTTTCCCCTTTTTCAGGATCTCTTTTGGCAGGGAGAGCGTAATGTTCTGTTTTTCCATAGTCAGACTCCTTATACAAAAAATCAAAATCCCTTAAAATTATATTACACATATTTTCGTGTAAGTCAATCTTTTTAACTGAATGTTTGTAAACCACTACTTGAGTTCGCTATGGAATAACACGGATTTGACAATTCACCACATTCGTCGGTTGAACCTTCCCGTCTCGAACATAAAAAACATAACTTTCTAAGGCATAGGAGCCAGAACTCTTAGCCTTAACCTGTACCTTGATCGTTCGCGGCGACCCATAATTCACATCTGTTACCTTAAAACAGTATGGTCCGTCACCTGAGAAGTAGAAACAAGCTGTTCTAATCTCTGGTTTACCATCTGCCTCAAAATTAATATTCACCACAAATGGGAAATTTAATCTGATGTCTTCCCTCTGTGGGACATGCATACTCAATAATCTTAGCTCGCCTGAAGCAAGGGGTTCCGTGGGTACGGTGGCACAAGAGGAAGCTAATAACAAGAAGAATCCAGCCGCAGCTATTAATAATGACCTCATAAGTAAAGGCCTCCTTTTGATTGGGCTTTCAAGGGAAACTTTTTTTCGTTGTCAGCTTGCTTGAAGTATCTTTGCACGCACGCTGCGCCGATGCATTATATCACAATATGCGTGGTTTTTAGCCAGCACTCGATTTAGGTGAGGTCTTATGCAAGGTTGATAACCATGTCGTTGGCTTTTGGCTTGGTCAGAACACGGTTTAAGGGGTTAGATGTTGTTGAGGTCCATGACGCCTTTACCATCTCCGAAATCATCCACTACGAAGACTTAGGGCTATGTGCACCTGGAGACGGGGGCCGTCTCATTGATGAAGGGGCGACTGAATTGAGTGGGAAAATCCCTGTCAACCCAAGTGGGGGTTTATTAGCCAAGGGTCACCCTGTGGGAGCATCGGGTGTTGCACAGGTGGTAGAAATCGTTTGGCAGCTACGGGGAGAAGCAGGAAAACGGCAGGTCAAAAACGCACGGGTGGGTCTCGCTCAAATCATGGGCGGTTACAAGGAATGGGATACCCGAGCCTGCACAGTCCATATCCTGGTCAAGGATTAGGAGATTAGAAAAAAGAGGGATTGCAAGATTGCAATCCCTCTTCGCTTACTAAACCTCTAGCGTGTGCTATTTGCCTTTTTCTTCTGAAGGTTTTTTCTTTGGTTTCTCCTTCTTCTCTTTAGGAGCTTCTTTTTCTTCCTTCTTCACCTTCTTTTCTTTTTTCTCTTTTCCCTTTATTTTGGGAGCAACCTTTTCAAGAACCTCTTTGGCTTTTTTCACGGGTGATTTCTTCTTCTGCTCCGGTGACGAAAAGGTGACTAATTCAACAAGGGAGAGAGGAGCCCCATCCCCCTGCCGCCATCCCAATTTATAGATCCTTGTATAACCTCCCTCTCGGTCTTTCATTTTGGGGGCGATTTCATCAAAGAGCTTCTTTACAATACTCTCATTACGAAGCAGGGCAAAGGCTTGTCTTCTCGCATGAAGATTCGCCTTTTTCCCCAGGCTGATGATTTTATCTGCCCAACTTCGGAGTTCTTTCCCTTTGGCCAAAGTTGTTTTTATTCGTTCATGCTGAAGCAATGAAACCACCATGTTACGAAACATCAACTCCCGATGTTGAGTATGGCGACTTAATTTCCTGCCGGCGACACGATGCCTCATCCACCCCTCCTATCCAATGGCTTCTGATTCCATCTCCTCTTTCGCTGCCCTTGGAGGCCAATTTTCTAACTTCATCCCCAGACTGAGTTCCATCTCGTCCAAAATCTCTTTGATCTCGTTGAGGGATTTTCGGCCAAAGTTCTTGGTGGCCAAGATCTCTGCTTCTGTTTTTTGAACCAGATCTCCGATCAGCTTGATGTTCGCATGTTTCAAACAGTTGGCAGAGCGGACAGAGAGTTCTAACTCATCCACGCTACGAAAGAGATTTTCGTTTAATTTTTCGCTTTCCTCCTGACCTTCAGGAATTGCGGTCTCCGTCTCTTCCTCTTCCTCAAAGGTGTAGAAAATGGAGAGTTGGTCTTTCAGAATCTTCGATGCATGAGCAATGGCCTCCTCTGGATTCAAACTTCCATCCGTCCAGAGCTCCAAGGTTAACTTGTCATAATCCGTGATCTGCCCGACCCGGGCATTCGTCACTGTGTAGTTCACCTTCTTGATCGGAGAAAAGATCGCATCAATGGGGATGGTTCCGATCGCTTGGCTTTCTTCCTTGTTCCGCTCTGCAGGAACATAGCCCCTCCCCATCTTCACCACCATTTCCATGGAGAGTTTGCCATCCCTTGAAAGCGTAGCGATGTAATGCTCCGGATTGAGTATTTCCACCGCATCCCCAGTTAGAATATCACCTGCCTTGAGAACCTTAGCACCTTCTGTCTTCACCCGAATCGTTTTTGGGCCTTCGGTATGAAGTTTCAGTCTCACCTCTTTGAGATTGAGAATGATTTCTGTGACATCCTCTTTGACACCCGGGATTGTCGAAAATTCATGGAGCACCCCGTCTATCTTAACCGAAGTGATCGACGCTCCTTGCAGGGAAGAGAGGAGGATCCGTCGGAGAGAGTTTCCAATGGTGATACCGAAGCCCCTTTCAAAGGGTTCAGCGACGAACTTTCCATAGAAGGAGGTGAGTGTTTCTTTTTCCACTTCCAACCGCTTGGGTCGAATGAGGTCTTTGAAAATTTTTTGATGCATATTGCCTCCCCTGAGTTAAAGGGTTTTAAAAAGTTTTCTGTCCGAGGGTTATGGCTAAGATGCCCGTTTCGTCGATAGGTTATGTCATTGGTCTAAACAATCTTTGGCCGTAACCCCTTGTCCTTAAACTAAACTGGCTTCCTCACCTTAACCCAATGACAATTTTCACCATTCGGAGGTGAGGTAGCCGTGATAGCGAACTATTTCGAGTACAGCTCAACGATCAATTTTTCCTGAATCGGGATGGTGATGTCCTCACGTGTCGGCAGGGCCTTCACATTCCCTTTCAGTTGTTCCTTATCCAATTCCAACCATTGAGGAACTCCTCGCCGTGCTACTCCTTCCAAGGCCTCTAAGATACGGACGACCTTCTTGCTCTTCTCTCGAAGCTCAATCACGTCCCCTGGCTTGACCAGATAGGAAGGAATGTTCACCTTGGACAGGTTGACTAAAAAGTGGTTGTGTCTTACAAGCTGGCGTGCTTCATTTCTCGAATTAGCAAAACCCAGCCGGTAGACCGTGTTGTCCAGTCTCCGTTCCAGAAGGGAGAGGAGAATTTCCCCGGTGATGCCTTTTTGTCGATCCGCCTCCTTGAAGATATTGCTGAACTGGTTTTCCAGAATGCCATACAACCTTTTGACTTTCTGTTTCTCCCGTAGCTGGGCTCCATAAGCGGAGAACTTTTTCCGGCCCTGACCATGCTGCCCCGGTGCATAGTTCCTCCGGTCGATCGCACACTTTTCGGTATAGCACCGCTCTCCTTTGAGAAAGAGTTTGAGATTCTCCCTCCGACATAGCCGACAAACCGATTTCGTATATCTCGCCAATGCTTTACCTCCTTTTTATACCCTTCTCCGTTTCGGAGGACGACATCCATTATGGGGAATGGGCGTAACATCCTTGATGAGGTGGACCCTCAGACCGGCAGCCTGAAGCGATCGCAGCGCTGATTCCCTCCCCGCCCCTGGACCCTTCACATAGACATCGATCGCTCGAACACCATGCTCCATTGCTTTTTTTGCAGCATTCTCTGCGGCCATTTGAGCTGCAAAAGGGGTACTTTTTCTGGAGCCCTTAAAGCCCTGCGTTCCCGCGCTGGACCAGGTGATGACATTTCCCTCTATATCGGTGATCGTGATGATGGTGTTGTTGAACGTTGCCTGAATATGAGCAATCCCTGCCTGGATATTCTTCTTAATTTTCTTTTTCTTTATCCCCTGCCCTTTGGGCATATCTCCTCCTTTACTCCCTTAGAAGCAAATCTCATGATTGACAGCCCATGAGTTTCATAAAATGTCAATCCCAGTTTGCAGCCCCCCGTTTGAGTTTTCTAACGGGGTTTACCTTGCTATTTCCTTCTCCTTCTTCTTCCCGATGATTGCCCGGCGGGGTCCTTTACGTGTTCTGGCATTCGTGTGCGTTCTCTGACCGTGAACAGGCAGAGACTTGCGATGGCGAAGCCCCCGGTAGGAACCGATATCCATGAGCCGTTTGATGTTGGTGGCCACTTCCCGTCTGAGATCTCCCTCTACTTTGTATTCCTGTTCTAAAATGTCCCGGATGCGGACCACCTCTGCTTCGGTCAGTTTGTTAACCTTGGTGTCCTTGTTAACATTTGCTTTTTCAAGAACTTTATTGGCAGAGGGTCTTCCAATCCCGTAGATGTAGGTGAGGGCAATCTCAGCCCGTTTATCCTTTGGAAGATCAACTCCTGCAATGCGTGCCATAGGTTAGCTCCTTCGTCGCTGTTTGAGGATCACTTCGCTTGAGGATCGCTGCGCTTCAGGATTAAGGCGATAGAGCTTTTGCCTCGAATCTTCAACCTCAAGTCCCGCTTTTGCGGGACGCTCCTCTTGCGTATATTCTTTAGCCCTGTCGTTGTTTGTGTTTGGGGTTTTCACAGATGACCCGAATCACCCCTTTTCGTTTTACAATTTTACACTTATCACAGATTTTTTTGACCGAAGCCCTAACTTTCACTGTCTCTACCCTGTTGTTGAAGAGATTGAATTCAAATTTTCAAATTCCCCATCCGTCCGGCGCCATAGTCTGGCTTTGGACGGCGGCGCCCCCTTTACTAAAGGGGAGTGAGGGAGGATTATCTATTTCTCCCGGAAAGTAATTCTCCCCCGAGTCAGGTCATAAGGCGACAGCTCAACGGTCACTTTATCCCCGGGGAGGATCTTGATGAAGTGCATTCTCATCTTTCCAGAAATATGAGCCAATACCTTGTGGCCGTTTTCCAATTCCACTCGGAACATGGCGTTGGGAAGAGTCTCCAAAACCTTCCCTTCAACCTGGATAGCCTCTTCCTTCGGCATCGTTACTCCGTCCTTCCCCCTTGGGTGGGTGTTCCTCCTAAGTGACGAACGATTCGCTCAAATATTTGAACCTCTCCCCCCATGCCTTGGATCGAGCGAAGCATATTCTTTTGCTGGTAATACTCGATGAGGGGGGCGGTCTGCTTCTCATATTCCTTCAACCTTGTTCGGATGGTTTCCTCCTTATCGTCCGTCCGTTGATAAAGCGTCCCCCCACACCGATCACAAACCCCTTCTTGTTTGGATGGATGAAAAAGAACGTGGAACATCGCCCCACAGTTCTTGCAAGTTCTCCTACCCGTGAGACGACGTACCAATTCATCGGTGTCCACTTCGATGTTGATGACGTGGTCAATCGATTTCCCGATCTTGGTAAGGATGGATTGGAGGGCCTCCGCCTGGGCAACCGTTCTTGGAAATCCATCAAGGATGAAACCCGGATTGCAATCCGGTGCTCTTAACCGTTCATCAATGATGCCGATGACTACTTCATTGGGGACGAGTTGTCCGCGGTCCATAAAGGCCTTGGCCTTCACGCCAAGAGGAGTGTCCTCCTTCACCGCATTCCTGAGAATATCGCCCGTGGAGATTTGGGGAATGCGATAGCGGTCAACGATCATTTGTGCCTGAGTGCCTTTCCCCGCCCCAGGAGGACCTAACAGTATTAAGTTCATCCAGCGTCACCCACCACTTAAGGATCAGTGCAAAATGCAAATTTAGCATTGCAAATTGCAAAGTCTTTAACCCTCAATTTTCAATTTTCATTTTGCAATTTACAATTTGCAATGAGTTTTACTTTACCCCCGTCTCCCTTTCAGCCTACCTTTTTTCATTAACCCCTCGTAGTGTCTCGTCAACATGTGGGCCTCAATCTGTTGGACCGTGTCCAAAGCCACACCCACCACGATCAGCAGTGACGTTCCTCCAAAATAGAAAGAAACGTTGAATTTACTATAAAGGATGGTGGGCAGGACGCAGATAGCAGAGACATAAATGGCCCCCCCGAGGGTGATTCGAGTGAGGACTTTGTCAATATACTCGGCGGTCTTCTGTCCTGGCCGGATGCCGGGGATGTAACCACCAAACTTCTTCATGTTTTCGGCCACATCGTTAGGGTTGAAAGTAACCGCCGTATAAAAATAGCAGAAGAAGATGATGAATCCCACATAAAGAAGATTATAGAGGAGCGCGCCGGGTCCCAGGCTATTGAAAATTGACTGGACCCAAGGATGTGCCTCCAACCAAGGTTTCGGCATAAAGTTGGCGATCGTCAACGGAAACATCAAAATAGAGGAGGCGAAGATGGGAGGGATGACGCCCGAAGTGTTCAACTTTAAAGGTAGATGGGTACTTTGCCCACCGTAGACCTTCCGTCCCACAATCCGCTTGGCATATTGAACAGGAAGCCTCCGCTGGCCGGTTTCAACAAAGATGATCACCGCTACCACCAATACCATGATGATGATCAGGACCAGAATGGTGATAATATTCATTTGTCCCACTCTGAAAAGCTCATAAGTGCTGGCAATGGCATTTGGCATTCTGGCCACAATCCCCGCGAAGATGATCAGGGAGATACCGTTCCCAATTCCCCTCTCTGTAATTTGCTCACCCAACCACATGATAAAGGCTGTGCCAGCGGTCAGCGTGATGACGGTCATGATCCGGAAGGACCATCCCGGGATCAGAACGATCATCTCGCCGGCTGCTCCCCTCATATTCTCCAAGCCCACGGCGATTCCAAATCCCTGAATCATGCTGAGGACGACGGTTCCGTAACGAGTATACTGGACAATCTTTTTTCTGCCAATCTCTCCCTCCTTTTGGAGACGTTCAAGATAAGGAATCACCACGGTGAGAAGTTGGAGGATGATGGAGGCGCTGATATAGGGCATGATGCCTAGGGCAAAAACCGAGAGCCTTTCCAATGCTCCTCCTGAGAACATATCGATGAGACTGAAGAGAGTCCCCCTCGCTTGTGCAAAGAAGGAAGCCAGTGCATCCCCATTGACTCCAGGCGTAGGGATATGGACACCGATGCGATAGATCGCCAGAAAGACGAAGGTGATCAGGATCCTCCGCTTCAGTTCGGGTATCTTAAAGATGTTCTGGGCCCCTGAAATCATGAGCCGATAACCTCCACCCTCCCTGAGGCATTCTCCACCTTCTTAAGTGCGGCCTTGCTCACTTGATGAACGCGGATGGTCAAAGGGTGCTGAAGTTCCCCATCGGAGAGAAGCTTTACCGCCCCCCTCTTTTTCAGAAGGCCAGATTGGAACAGGAGGTCGGGTTCCACCATGGTATCTCTTGGGAAACGATTGAGATCTCCAACATGGATGATCTGAAAGTATTTTTTAAATGGGTGACGAAACCCCCTTTTGGGAAGGCGTCGCTGGAGGGGCATCTGCCCTCCCTCAAAACCGGCCTTGGTCCCTCCGCCGGAACGGGAGTTCTGACCTTTGGCGCCTCGGCAGGCCGTCTTGCCATGCCCAGACCCAATCCCTCTTCCCACCCGTTTCCTCTTCTTCCTTGCTCCCTTCGGAGGTTTCAGTTCTTCCAGCTTCATCCGGGTTTCCTTTCAGATCCATTCACCACTTCTAACAGATGTTCCACACGACTGATCATCCCTCGTATCTGGGGTCGATCCGGCAAGGTGAGGGTTTGATTGAGTCGTTTGAATCCAAGGCCCTGGATGGTCTTCCTTTGGTCTTTGGGCCTTCCAATCACACTTTTTCTCCACTTCACCGTGATCGTCTTCTCCATATCGGGTTCCTTAGTTCTCCGCTGCTTTCTCACGCCTTTTTTCAGTGACCTCCTCAGGAGCCCTCAGTTGGCTGATGGCTTGAAGGGTAGCTTTAATGAGGTTGTGAGGATTGTTCGATCCAAGGGATTTCGTTAGGATGTTTTGGATCCCTGCAGATTCAGCAATGGCCCTGACTGAAGCACCGGCGATGACACCCGTTCCCTCGGAGGCGGGCTTTAATAGAACCTTTGATGCACCATATTTTCCCATCACCTCATAGGGGATCGTTTTATTCATAATGGGAACATTAATCAAGTTCCGTTTCGCATGTTCAATTCCCTTGCGGATGGCCTCAGGGACTTCGTTGGCTTTCCCTAACCCACTCCCCACATGACCATTTCCGTCCCCCACCACCACTAAGGCGCTGAAGCTGAATCGTCGACCTCCTTTGACCACCTTGGCCACCCGGTTGATATGCACCACCCGGTCCGTCAATTCCAATGTACTTGGATCAATCTTCGGCAATGTCCATCCCTCCTGAAGAGAGCTGTGGAAAAATATCTTACGCTCTCTTGAGATTTCCAGACTTTTTCGGGAATCTCCTAAAAGATCAAGCCACTCGTTCTGGCCGCCTCGGCCAATGCCTTGACCCTGCCGTGATAAAGATATCCATTTCGGTCAAAGACCACTTTTTGGATTCCCTTTTCAAGGCACTTTTTAGCGATGATTTCTCCCACTTTCTTCGCTGCCTCTACATTCCCTGGATAGCGAAAACTCCCTTTCAGCTCGGGGCTCATGGTGGAGGCACTGACCAGGGTTTTCCCCGTCGTATCCGCGATGGCCTGAGCATAAATATGCTTCAAGCTTCGAAAGACATTGAGGCGAGGCCGTTCGAGCGTTCCCTTTAGATTGCTCCTCACCCTCTTTTTTCTTTTCAGTCGGGCCAATTTCTTTCTGTTTTTCAATGGACTTCCTCCCTGTCCCGTCGTAAGCGGGGCGGGATTCCTTAAGCTTTGGTCTTTCCTACCTTCTTCCGAATCCTTTCTCCGAGATAACGTACCCCCTTTCCTTTATAAGGTTCGGGTGGTTTGATCGAACGAAGTTTGGCAGCGACGATTCCTACCTGTTGTTTATCAATCCCCTTAATGGTGATTTGGGTCTGCTTTTCCACCTCCACCTTGATCCCTTCTGGAATGGGGTAGAGAATGGGATGAGAGAATCCCAGGGAGAGTTTGAGCGCCTTATTTTGGAGATCTGCTCGGAAGCCAATGCCGACGATCTCAAGTCGTTTTTCAAACCCCTGGGTTACCCCATTGACCATATTGGCGATGAGACTCCGTGTCAGGCCTTGAAGGGCTTTTGATCTGCGCTCATCATCTTTGCGGTGAATGAACATCTTTCCTCCGTCCACTGAGGCCGAAATCCCCTGAGGCAGAGGGTAGGTAAGGTGGCCTCTGGGTCCCGTCACTTCCACCTTCAATGGATCACAGGAGACCTTCACTTCCTTTGCCAATACGATCGGCATCCTTCCAATACGAGACATTGATCACTCCGATAGTGGAGCGTAGAAAGTAGAAAGTGGTTTGTACCACCTTCGACCTTCCGCTTTCCACCTTCTAATTTTTACCAGACATAGCACAACACTTCCCCCCCCACATTGGCCTTGCGCGCAGCTTTGTCCGTGAGGATTCCCCTTGACGTGGAGAGGATGGAAATACCCAACCCGCTCATGACGGATGGAATTCGGTCGCTCCCCACATAGACTCTCCGCCCCGGTTTGCTAATCCGCCTGATATGAATGATTCCCTTTCGGTTCACATCATATTTGAGAAAGATTCGGATCATCTCGTGATGGTGATCCTCGGTCACCACCTTAAAATTTTTGATGAACCCTTCCTCTTTCAAAATCTTTGCAACCTCTCGTTTCAGTTTGGAGGAGGGGACCTCCACTTTCTCGAATTTCGCTTTAGATCCGTTCCGAATTCGCGTGAACATATCGGCTAATGGATCGGTCATGGACATACGAACCCCCGTACTTTTCACCAGCTGGATTTGATCACTCCAGGGATCTCGCCCCGGGAGGCATATTTTCTCAGACAGAGACGACACATATTAAATTTCCGATAATAAGCCCTCGGCCTTCCACAGAGAGGGCATCGATGGTACTCACGGACCTTAAATTTCTGAGGTCTCTTTGCCTTGTTCACCAATGAAAGTTTTGCCAATTTTTCCTCCTAAATAATCCCCCCAATCCTCGTAGGGAACGGTTTCAAACCCTTCCCTACAAAAGGGGGAGATTTAGTTCCTAAAGGGCATTCCCAGTAACCTCAGCAGTTCCTTCCCTTCCTCATCGGTCTTGGCCGTAGTCACGATGACGATGTTCATCCCCTTCACCTTGTCAATTTTGTCGTAATGAATTTCTGGAAAGATAAGTTGTTCCCGAATTCCAAGGGCATAATTTCCTCTACCATCAAAGGACTTTCCAGAGAGGCCTTTAAAATCCCTCACTCTCGGAAGGGCCACATTCACCAGACGATTGAAGAATTCGAACATCCTCTCTTTTCGAAGAGTGACCATGCATCCAATCGGCATTCCCGCTCTCAATTTGAACTGGGCAATCGATTTTTTGGCCTTCGTGATGACCGGCTTCTGTCCTGTAATCTGGCTCAGTTCTTGGACAGCGGAGTCGAGAATCTTTATATTTTGGATGGCTTCCCCCAATCCCATATTGATAACGATCTTTTCAAGTTTAGGGACCTCCATCCTGTTCCGATAGTTGAATCGCTTCATCAGTGCGAGGGCTACTTTCTGCTGGTAAACCTCTTGCAATTTGGCCATCACATCACCTATTTATCGAAAATTTCCCCACATTTTCGGCAGAACCGTGCCTTCTTGCTGCCCTCCACGATGCGGTGCCCGATCCGAACCGGTTTATTACACTTTTCACAGAGGAGCATCACATTGGAGACATGGAGGGGTGCCTCCTTTTCTAAAATTCCTCCTCGTCTTTGTTGACCGTGGGGCCGAGAATGCTTCTTGATGAAATTGATCTTTTCGATGATTACTTTTTCCTTCTCTGGAAGGACCTTCAGGATCCGACCACTCTTTCCCTTTTCCTTCCCATTAATCACCATCACCAGATCATTCTTTTTGATATGAAATTTCGGAATGCTCATTTCAAGTTCCATTCTTCCTATGGGTTCAGACAGGCCTTCAAAGTACCTCTGGGGCTAAAGAGATGATTTTCATAAACCGTTTGGCCCGAAGTTCCCTGGCAACAGGACCAAAGATTCGAGTCCCGATGGGTTCCCCTTGGGGATTGACGAGGACAGCGGAGTTGTCATCAAATTTGATGTAGGAACCATCAGGACGTGTCACCTCTTTCTTCGTCCGGACGATGACCGCACGCACCACATCCCCTTTTTTAATCTTCGAGTTCGGCAAGGCGTCCTTGACAGAAACGACGATGATATCACCCAGGGTGGCATATTTCCGACGCGTACCGCCAAGAACCTTAATACACCCCAATTTCTTGGCTCCCGAATTATCGGCGACTTCGAGGATACTTCGCATTTGAATCATCATCAACTCCACAATGGAAAGTGGAGAGTAGACGGTGGAAAGTGGTTAAATCTTTTCTCCACTCTCCACCTTCCACTCTCTACCTTCCAATCCATCAGGCGGCCCTTTCGAGGATCTCCTTGACACGCCATCGTTTCTCTTTGCTGAGCGGATGGGTTTCGATCAGGAGGACCTTATCTCCGATATGACATTCGTTCTTCTCGTCGTGAGCCTTCACCTTTGTCCTCTTCCGGATATATTTCTTATAGACGGGGTGGAGGACCAGGCGATTAACCATCACAACCACGGTCTTATCCATTTGGTCGCTCGAAACCACGCCCGTTAATATCTTTCGTTTCCCTCTCTCTCCCATTGGCATATTTAAAAATTCCCTCCGAAATTTTCCCCTCCCTTTGGGATGGGACCCAAATTATTGCCTCTCCCTCACCCCAACCGCTCCGTCGATAAAGCTCTGGAGCGTCAGCGACCTCTCCCATCAAGGGAGAGGGGAGAGATGTTTATTTTCCTTTGTTCGGAGCCTTCTCCCTGAGGATCGTCTTCACCCGGGCAATGTCCCGTTTGACCTGAGGGATTCGCATGACATTCTCCAATTGTCCTGTAGCATGCTGAAAATGTAGATTGAAGAGCTCCTCATTCAGCTCCCGTTCTTTCTCCAGTAATTCCCCTTCGCTGAGGAGGTGGAGATCCCTTGCCTTCATAGATGACTCCCCCTCATGATGAATTTGGTCGAAATGGGCAATTTATGAGAGGCTAAGAGAAATGCCTCCCTGGCCCTTTCTTCAGGGACCCCTTCCATTTCGTAGAGGATTCGGCCGGGCCGGATGACCGCCACCCAGTCTTCAGGAGCCCCTTTCCCTTTTCCCATCCGGGTCTCCGCGGGTTTTTTGGTGATGGGTTTATCCGGGAAGATGCGGATCCAGATTCGACCGGTTCGTTTGATGAACCGGGTCATCGCAATTCGTGCGGCTTCGATCTGTCGGGAGGTCAACCATCCACATTCCGTGGCCTGGAGTCCAAAGTCACCAAAGTTGAGCATACTTCCCCGAGAGGCGATGCCTCTCCTTCTTCCCTTTTGTTGTTTCCGATATTTTGTCTTCTTCGGCATCAACATAACCGCAACCCTCGTCCGTCCTTAGGCGGCCAGGCCTTCTCCTTCTTTTGTAGGGAAGACCTCTCCTTTGAAGATCCAAACCTTCACGCCGATGATCCCATAGGTGGTTTTTGCTTCAGCCATGCCAAAATCGATATCCGCCCGGAGGGTATGGAGTGGGACCCGACCTTCCCTGTACCATTCTCTTCGAGCCATTTCTGCCCCTCCCAACCTTCCGGCGCAGGAAATCTTGATCCCCTTTGCCCCCAGTTTGAGCGCAGAGCTGACCGCCTTCTTCATCGCCCTTCGAAATCCAATGCGTCTCTCCAGTTGGAGCGCCACATTCTCAGCGACCAATTGGGCATTGGTCTCTGCCCTCTTGACCTCCTGGATATTGATAAAGATTTCCTTTTGGGTCATCTTCTGAAGTTCTTTTCTTAAGTTCTCCACCTCAGCCCCCTTTTTCCCGATGATGATCCCGGGGCGGGCGGTAAAGATAGAGACCTTGGCCTTTTTAGCTTTACTGGCGGCCCGTTCAATCTCAATCTTGGAGACCCCGGCATGGTAGAGTTTTTTCTTCAAATAATCACGGATCCGAATATCTTCGATGAGGAGTTGAGGATAATCCTTCTCCCCATACCACCGGGAATCCCAGGTTTTGATATATCCTAATCGGAAACTGATCGGATGTACTTTCTGTCCCAAGGTTTTTCCTCCCTTACCCTTCGTCTAAAACGACAGTGATATGGCTGGTTCTCTTTCGGATCATCGTGGCGCGGCCCAAAGCCCGCGGCTGGAAACGTTTCATTGTCGGCCCCTGATCCACCGTGATCTTCTTAATGTAAAGACGATCGATGTCTACAGTCTTTTTTTGAGTGGCATTGGCAATGGCCGATTTTAAAACTTTAATGATGATTTTGGCCGCTGCCTTTTTTGTAAAGGTCAGGATATTCAAGGCCTCTTCCGATCTTTTCCCTCGAATCAGATCGGCCACCAATTGAGCTTTTCTGGGTGCCATTCGCACAAATCTCAATCTCGCCCTGACTTCCATCGCTTTTCCACCCTTTATTAAGCTGCCTTCCCTTTGATCTTCGTCTTTCGGTCTCCTGAATGGCCATGGAAGGTTCGAGTCGGGGAGAACTCCCCTAACTTATGCCCGACCATTTCCTCGGTCACGAAGACCGGGATAAATTTTTTTCCGTTATGGACTGCAAAGGTCAACCCCACCATCTCAGGAATGACGGTGGATCGCCTGGACCAAGTTTTGATCACTTTTCCTTCCTTCGTCCTTCGAACCTCTTCGATCCTTTTTATCAAATAGGGGTCCACAAAGGGTCCTTTTTTGATCGAACGGGCCATCAATCTCTCCTCTTCAGGATATATTTATCCGTCGTCTTATTTTTTCGGGTCTTCTTCTCCGGCACCCCCCACGGGCTACAGGGGTGTCTCCCCCCTGAACTCTTCCCCTCGCCTCCACCCAGAGGATGGTCGATGGGGTTCATCGCTACGCCGCGAACGGTGGGCCTCACGCCCGACCATCGGCTTCTTCCAGCCTTTCCCAATGAGACGGTTTCATGCTCAAGGTTGCTCACTTGGCCGATCGTGGCATAACAATCCTGGAGGACCAGCCGGACCTCACCTGAGGGAAGTTTAATGTGGGCATATTTCCCTTCCTTCGCCATCAATTGACCATAGCCTCCTGCGCTCCGGATGATTTGTCCACCTTTTCCGATCTTCAGCTCGATATTATGAATGAGCGTACCCGCTGGGATATTTCGGAGCGGAAGGGCGTTGCCAGGTTTGATATCTGCCATCGGGCTTGCGACCACCTGCTCCCCCACCTTCAACTGGGCAGGTGCCAGGATATACCGTTTCTCCCCATCCACATAGTGAAGCAAGGCGATACGGGCAGATCGGTTAGGGTCGTATTCAATGGAAGCCACCCTGGCCGGGATCTCCCTTTTGTCCCGCTTGAAGTCAATCAGTCGATATCTTCGTTTATGGCCTCCTCCTCGATGCCATGATGTGATTCTTCCGTAGCAGTTTCTTCCTCCGGTCTTCTTAAGGGGGGAGAGAAGGCTCCTCTCCGGTGCAATAGAAGTGATCTCCTCAAACGTGGAGACGGTTTGGAACCGCTTTCCAGGAGAAGTGGGCCGAAACTTTTTGATAGCCATCTTTTAACTCCACAAATAAAATTTCAAATGTCAAAGCAATTTCAATTTTGGATTTCTCAATCTGCAATCCGCAATCTGCAATCTCTTTTCTTAGGCTCCTTCGAAGAAATCGATCCGATCCCCCTCTTTCAGGGTGACGGTAGCCTTCTTCCAATCGGGCCTCTTCCCGAACCTTCTTCCCAGGCGTTTTACTTTACCCAAAACGTTGCAGGTCCGTACCTGGATGACCTTTACCTTGAAGAGGCGTTCCACAGCGGACTGAATCTCAATCTTATTTGCATCGTGATGAACCTCGAACGCATACTGATGGTTCGCCTCTTTCTGCTGGGTACTTTTTTCAGTAATCAAAGGCCTTCGGATAATCTTCTGCGCTTCCTTCATGATGCGAGCACCCCTTGGATCCTTTGAATCGTTGGACTGAGTAGAATTAAGTGTTCGTGATTTAAGATGTCGTAGACATTCAGGCCTTCGCAACGGAGGACCTGAATCTTAGGGATATTCCGGGATGATCGCTCCAAGAAAGAATGTTTCTCATCCGTCACGATAAGGGCATCCTCGACCTGAAATTTTCTCAGCACTTCAAGAACTTGGCGAGTTTTAAACCCTTCCATTGGGAAATCTTTTAGAAGAATCAGTTTTCCCTCCTGGCGTTTCAAGGTGAGAGCTGCTCTGAGTGCCGCCCTCTTCATCTTCTTGGGAAGAGAGAAAGAGTAATCTCTCGGCATAGGACCAAAGATGGTCCCTCCTCCTTTCCATAGAGGTGATCGTCGGGATCCTGCTCGGGCCCTCCCGGTCCCTTTTTGCTTCCAGGGCTTTGCCCCTCCTCCTCGGACAAGTGCCTTATTCTTGGTTGCAGCACTCCCTTTCCTTTGAGAGGACAAATGCATGCGGACGACATCATAAAAGAGATGAGGATTGATCTTCGTATCAAAGACTCGGTCGTCCAATTCGATATCGCTCACCTTTTGATTCCCAATGTCATAAACAGCGAGTGTAGCCATTGAGTCCTCTTCCTTAAACCGATGGGACAGCAGAAGCTTTTCTCTTGGTTGCACTTCGAATGAGGATCCAACCATGACGGCTTCCAGGGATTCCGCCTTTGAGCAAGATGAGGTTTTGATCCTCTTTGATATCTACCACTTTGATATTTTGAAGGGTCACCTTCTGGTTCCCATGATGTCCTGGCATCTTCATACCTTTAAAGGTGTGGTGAGGAAATGCTGCCGAACCGACAGAACCTCCGTGACGGAAATATTCGTGCGTGCCATGGGATCCAGGTGAGCCATGAAATCCATGGCGCTTGATCACTCCTGTAAACCCTTTCCCCTTGCTCAGGGCGGTGACATCCACGACATCTCCCGGCTTAAAGAGATTCAGGGTAACCATCTGGCCTGTTTCAAGTCGCTCCGCATCCTCCACACGGAACTCCTTCAAATAATAAGTGGGGCCTACCCCAGCCTTTTTGAAATGGCCGGATAGCGGTTTGTTCACCCTTTGGCTCTTCTTTGGAAGGAAACCGAGTTGAAGGGCGTGATACCCATCCTTCTCATTTGTCTTCTTCTGGATCACCGGACACGGGCCAGCTTCGACCACAGTCACCGGGACGACTGAACCGTCCTCGAGAAAAACTTGAGTCATCCCTAATTTTCTCCCGATGATTCCCAACGTCCTTTTCATTGTTTTCCGTCCTAAATCCCTCTTTCCTCCTTATTAAAGGAAGCAGTAGAAGGGATCATAACTTGATCTCTACATCGATTCCGGCTGCGAGATCCAGCTTCATCAGTGCATCAACGGTCTGCTGGGTTGGCTCCAAAATATCGAGAATACGCTTGTGGGTACGAATTTCGAACTGTTCTCTCGATTTCTTGTCGACATGGGGAGACCTTAGCACACAGTATTTATTGATCCTTGTGGGAAGAGGGATGGGGCCTGCCACATTGGCACCGGTTCGCCGGACGGTATCGACAATCTCAGCAGTCGACTTGTCCAAAAGTTTATGATCATAAGATTTTAAGCAGACCCTGATCTTCTGAGCTGTCATTTTGAAACCCCTTCCACTTATTCAAGGATATCGCTGATGACCCCGGCGCCAACGGTTCGCCCACCCTCCCGAATCGCAAACCGCAACTCCTTCTCCATCGCTATCGGCGTAATCAACTCCACCGTCAAAGCCACATTGTCCCCAGGCATCACCATCTCCACCCCCTCCGGCAAAGTCGCCACCCCCGTCACATCCGTCGTCCGAAAATAAAACTGAGGCCGATACCCATTAAAAAATGGCGTATGCCGACCCCCCTCCTCCTTCGTCAATATATACGTCTCCGCCTTAAACTTCCGATGCGGCGTAATCGCCCCAGGCTTCGAGATCACCTGACCCCGCTCTACCTCCTCACGCTTCAGCCCCCGCAACAATACCCCTATGTTATCCCCCGCCTGACCCTGATCCAACGTCTTCCGAAACATCTCCACCCCCGTACACACCGTCTTCAAGGTCGGCCGTATCCCCACAATCTCCACCTCATCCCCCACCTTCACTACCCCACGCTCCACTCGCCCCGTCACCACCGTCCCACGACCCGATATCGTAAACACATCCTCCACCGGCATCAAAAACGGCTTGTCAATCTCCCGCACCGGCTCCGGAATAAAACTGTCCACCGCATCCAACAACTTCCAGATCCCACTACACCACTGACAATCCACCTTCCCACACCCACACTCCAACGCCTTGAGCGCACTCCCCCTCATCACCGGCGCATCCTCCCCAGGAAAATCATACCCCGAAAGCAACTCCCGCACCTCCAACTCCACCAAATCCAATAACTCCGGATCATCCACCATGTCCACCTTGTTCAAAAAAACCACAATATACGGCACCCGCACCTGCTTCGCTAATAACACATGCTCCCGCGTCTGCGGCATCGGCCCATCCGCCGCCGAGACCACCAAGATCGTCCCATCCATCTGCGCCGCTCCCGTAATCATATTCTTGATATAATCCGCATGCCCCGGACAATCAATGTGCGCATAATGACGCTTCACCGTCTCATACTCCACATGCGCTATCGCGATCGTCAACCCCCGCTCCTTCTCCTCCGGCGCCTTGTCAATCTGATCAAACGCCATATATGAGGCCAAACCCTTCGTCGCCAATACCCTCGTAATCGCTGACGTCAACGTCGTCTTCCCATGATCCACATGCCCAATCGTCCCCACATTCACATGCGGCTTCGTCCTCTCAAACTTCGGCTTCGACATGGCTCAAACCCTCCTT
>Ga0315279_10000642_pt1 | contig 65951 bp, 47 predicted proteins | sample YL17G06_20_MG_FD_203694 | JGI IMG/M metagenome (GOLD analysis project Ga0315279, IMG submission 203694) | Sediment microbial communities from Yellowstone Lake, YNP, Wyoming, USA - YL17G06_20 | ecosystem: Environmental > Aquatic > Freshwater > Lake > Sediment | place: USA: Wyoming | collected...
CGAAGGTTCCTCGGCCGGGCGCGCGGCCACGGCATTGGATCCCGAGAGCAGGCCGACGCCGGAGACAACGGTCATGACTCCTCCGGTCCGCTGGATCTCCGCATCGATTTCGAGCCGCTGCTTCAGGCCTTTCAAATCGATAACGAAGTCCCGGGCCGTTTGGTAGCGCTCTTCGCGATCTTTGGCGAGCGTTTTAATCAGGATCCGCTCGAGCTCCGCGGGAGTGTCCGGCGAGAAGCGCGCCAACGGCGGAGGATCTCGATGAAGGATGGTTGCTATTGTGTCCGTTGACGTCGGTCCCTCGAACGGAACCCGGCCTGTAACCATTTCGTAGAGCACCACGCCGAGGCTGAAAAGGTCGCTCCTGGCATCGAGTGCGAGCCCTCGCGCCTGTTCCGGCGACATATATTTTACAGTTCCCATCACGATTCCCGGCGTCGTGTCGAGGCTTGCGATGGTGGCGCTTTCGGTGGTGCTCCCCGCCATCCCCGGGGTAGGTTTGGCAAGGCCAAAATCCAGAATCTTTGCGTAACCATCCCGCCGGAGCATGATGTTCTCCGGCTTGATGTCCCGATGCATGATCCCAGCTTCGTGCGCCGCCACAAGCCCGTTCGCGACCTGAATGGCGACGTCGAGCACCAGGCCAAGCTCCAGCTTTCCGCTCGACAGCCGGTTGCGCAGAGTTTCCCCCTGGATGAACTCCGTCGCGATATAGTGACCGGATTCGCCGACGCCGATTTCATAAACCGTGAGGATGTTCGGATGGTTCAGTGCGGACGCCGCACGAGCTTCCTGCTGAAAACGGGCCAATCGCTCCTTGTCTTGGGAAAAGGCGGCTGGCAGGACCTTCAGGGCAACTTTGCGCCCCAGCCGTGTATCCTCGGCAAGAAAGACTTCACCCATGCCGCCTGCGCCGAGTTTCTCCAGGACATGGTAGTGGTTGATGCGTTTCGGTGCGCTTTCTTCCATTCGCCTCTCCCGAAAAAACGACCATACCACAGAGACAAGAAAGACACAGAGAGTGAATCCGCGTGATCTCTGCATCCCCATGGTGGACCACGATGTCCCTCTCGTATAGAATTTTGCACTGTCTCAAGGGAAAGGAAGTGGTAATTATACGAAATTCGCATCTTTTGTTATCCTGGAGGCCTCAATGCACATTGCCCCTTTAAAGCCGCTGCCGGTCTGCCTTATGTTGGGCCTCGTGGCGGGCGTGATCCTCTCCTTCGTCGTGGGACAGGAGAAGAAGATCAATGTCATCGCCTTTGGAGCCCATCCCGACGATTGCGACATCGGCGCAGGAGGCGTTGCGGCAAAGTATGCCGCCCAGGGCCACAAGGTGCGGTTCGTGTCCGTCACCAACGGCGATGCCGGGCATCAAAGCCAGGGTGGCGGCGCGCTGGCTTTGCGCAGGCGGGAAGAGGCCAAAGAGGCCGGCAGACGGATCGGCATCGAATACATCACCCTCGACAACCATGACGGAGAGCTTCTGCCTACACTCCAGGTCCGGGAGCAGATCATCCGGCAAATGCGGCTATGGAACGCAGATATTGTCATTGCGCCGCGGCCCAACGACTACCATCCCGACCACCGCTACACCGGAATCCTGGTTGAGGACGCTGCGTACATGGTGACGGTTCCTAACACATGCCCCGACACTCCGGCACTGAGGAAGAATCCCGTCTTCGTGTACTTCCAGGATAATTTCCAAAAACCCAATCTCTTCTCGCCCGACGTGGCGGTAGCCATCGACGACGTCGTCGAAAAGAAATATGACATGCTCGATGCTCACGTCTCCCAGATGTACGAGTGGCTTCCCTGGCACGACGGCTATCTGGACCAGGTGCCCAAGGACCCCAAGGCGAGAAGAGACTGGCTCAGGAAGCAGTCATGGAATGGTGACATGACTCCCGCAGTTCGAGAGGCTCTAGTTAAATGGTACGGGCCTGGGCGCGCAAAAGAAATCAAGTTCGCTGAAGCCTTCGAGATCTGCGAATACGGCTATCAGCCGAGCCGGGCCGAGCTGCGCAAGCTGTTCCCGTTTTTCCCTGAGCCACTTAAATAAAAAAGGCCACGAATTTCACGAAAAAACACTATTTGATTCGTGGAATTCATGGCTGTTTTCTTTTGTGCAATCCGTGGCTGTTATCTTACGCCGGCTTGTAGGAAATAACAGCGCGCATGTATTGGGCGCGCTCGAAGGCCGTGGGATCCGAGCAGTACTTCTGGCTCATGCTTCCCTGCATCTGACGCACGGACTGGTAGTCGTGCTCTTCCATCCACTCGCACATTTCCGTCTCAATCTCGCGAATGGACTCAATCCCCTTTCGGAACAGGACCGAGCAGAGCATCGTCACATCCGCGCCGGCCATCAGCATCTTGAGCACATCATGGGCGCTGTGAATTCCGCTTGTACCGGCCAGGTCCGCTTTGATGCGGTCATATAGGATGGCGATCCAGCGGAGTGGCAGTCTCATGGCCTGAGGCGTACTCAGGTTGACATTGGGACGGACCTCCAGCGTTTCGAGATCCATATCCGGCTGATAGAAACGGTTGAAAAGCACCAGCCCGTTGACTCCGGTCTGATCCAGCTTCTTCGCCATGTTCGCCATGTTGCTGAAGAAGGGGCTCAGCTTCACGGCAACCGGGAGGCTGACCACGGATTTGACCGCTTTGACGATGTCGAGATAAACCTGCTCGATCTCGACAGCGCTGCGATCCGTGTCGGTCGGAATGTAGTAGACATTCAGTTCAAGCGCGTCTGCGCCGGCCTGCTGCATCTTCTTGGCGTAGTCGATCCAGCCGCCGATCGACGTTCCGTTGAGGCTGGCAATGATCGGAATGCGCACTGCATCCTTGGCCTTCCGGATGTGGTTGAGGTATTCGTCCGGTCCAGCGGGGAACTCCTCAGGTTCCGGGAGGAACGTCTGCGCTTCGGCGAAGCTTTCCGTTCCATACATTAGGTGGTACTGCAGCGAATCCTGCTCGCGCGTCAGTTGCTCCTCGAAGAGCGAATGAAGCACGACGGCAGCCGCGCCGGCGTCTTCCATGCGCTTGATATTGTCGATGTCGTCGGACAGCGGCGACGCGGAGGGCACCAGGGGCGTGCGCAGATTCATTCCAAGGTATCTGGTGGTTAAATCCATTATGATTTCTCCCTTTCAGTCAATTAGGCCAAGAGTTATTCCGGAATATCCCTTTCATTCTCCCATTTGATACGGCAGAAAATCAGCCGTGTCCAGCCTCTTTCTAATTGCGTCATTGAGCCATCGAGCCATTGAATCATTGAAAATATCTAACGATAACACGAATGATTTCATAGTCAGCTTTGTAACGATCATTTTTTCAATGGCTCGATGACCCGATGGCTTAATGACTCGATTCCTTCAATGGCTCGATCCCTGCAGATTGAACTCGGCTTTGATCACTCCCGCTTCCGCGGAGGAAGCCATCCCGGCATTCTGCTCTAAGCCTGTATCGATCATAATAATCCCGACGATTCAACCCTGTTGGGCGCGGTCTGCGTTCCCGCCGGAATAAACTCAGCGGTGGGTTATCAAGACCCTGGAATGGGGTAGATGCCCCAGCCTATCTAGGTCGATCGGATTCCACAAGGCCAGTCTCAAACAATCAAGGGGGGCAACCTATAGTCAATCGAATTCAAAGAACTGGGTAGTCTGGCCGGAACTCCTGTTATTGCATCAAGTTCGGCCTCGGCAAGAGGTTTTGACCCTCAAACATCCTATCGAGCCGGCTAAACCCCTATCTTTCAAGGTATTAACCATCATCTCTCCGGCTGCGCGAATCCCGGCGCGCATTGGCATCGGTCCGTCAGTTCGGATATTGGCCGGCAACCCGGTTTCGCTCGTTTTCCCGGTGAATAAATACGCAAAAAGTGTGCCGCCGCAACCAGTTCGCGGCTCCCTAGTTTTGTGTAACTCGTGGGGAGTTTGATTCCTGAAACTCACCCCAAAAGTTGAACCTCGGGCCCATTATTTGCATCATTAATGGGCAGAAGTGGTAGAGTAAAAAAAGTGCTAGGGGGAGTGCCTATGAAAAGCCGAATTTACCTTGCTACCGCAGCCTTTTTGCTGTTTCTCTTCAGCTCACTCGGCTGGGCTGCTCAGGAAGTCCAGGTTCCCACGAAAGAGCAGCCGGATCCCGAGATGGTGATCCCTGCAGGCACGCTGATCTCTATCACGTTGAGTGCCTACCTGAACACGCGCAGCTCTCAGGTTGGGGATCCTTTCTACGCGGACGTCGTTTATCCGATCTGGGTGCAGCAGAGGCTGGTCATCCCCAAAGGATCCACGATCAAGGGAACGGTCACCGAGGTAGTTCGTCCCGGCAGATTCAAAGGAAAGGGGCAGCTGGCGCTGCGCATCGATAACATCCTTTTGCCTAACGGCGTGACCCGCGCTTTGCCTGCCGTCTTCCACGGAATACACGGTCCTGGCAATGAAAAGGTGGATCGTAAAACAGAAACGGTGGAAGCGGGCGGTTCCAAAGCCCAAGACGTCGGAGTGATCCTAGGGACTGCAAGTCAGGGAGCGTGGATCGGTGCAATCAGTGGACGCGGCCAGGGAGCCGGTATTGGCGCAGGCGCGGGCGCTGTCGTGGGGTTGGCAACAGTGTTTCTGACTCGCGGCCGCGATCTGGTCTTGGCTCCAGGAACCGAGTTCGACCTGGAGTTAAAGCAGCCGATGAGATTTGCTTATGCCGAGCTGGACTTTACCAGCGCGGAGCTGAACAACGCACGACGAGTAGGCAATCCTCCCAGATACCCGGAGCGGCCGGATAACCGGCCGGCCCAATACCCCAGATCACGCGGCTGGCCGATCCCCTACGGTATACCTTGGCCCTAATGATCACACCAGAGAGGCACAAACTTCACGGAGATTAGATCTCGGCGGCCTCCGTTTCTGTGTGGTAATCTCTCCGGCATGTCAAATGGGACCGACATCAGATTGCTTTATGCTCGCGAGCTACGCTCCGCCCTGCGCGAGCGGAATATCGTAGTAAACAGCATTCTTCTCCCGGTATTCCTCTATCCCATCCTGCTCTGGCTGATCTACACGGGGATTTCCTTTGTCGGCGGACAGACGGAAGGCTTCAGTTCCCGCGTCGTATTGAAGGGTCTGCCTGCACAGCACAGCATTCTCAAAGCTGATTTGGAGCGCGACAAACAGATAGAGCTCAAAGACTCCGCAAATCCGACTGCCGACATTCGAGACGGCAAGATCGATCTGCTCGCCGAGTTCACGCCGGCCCAAGGGTTGGCCGCGTCCCTGCCGGGGAATTTCCACGTCCAGCTGACCTATGACGGCTCGAAAGACCGCAGCTCGATTGCCCGCGGCCGGTTGACAGAGAAGATCCGTCGATATAGCGACGTCTACCTGGATGCTGAGGCTAAGAAGCTTGGACTATCTTCTGCTCAACTCCAACAATACTGGATAGAGGGACGCAACATGGCCACGAGCCGCCAAATGGGTCAATTCATTCTTGGCCTCATGCTCCCGATGTTTCTGATCATCATGCTGAGTGTGGGCTGCATGTACCCTGCAATCGACTCCACAGCAGGGGAACGCGAAAAATCCACCTGGGAAACGCTGATGACCGTGGCAACATCTCGCAGGAATATCGTGATCGCCAAGTATCTTTACGTAGCAACGATGGCTACGGCAGCAGCCATCCTGAACCTCAGCGCAATGGTGTTTTCCATGAAGGCAATCCTCGCTCCTCTTCTTGGCGCAAGAGGCGAGGGATTCACTTTCCAAATCCCCTTGCGATCGATTCCCCTGATCTTGTTGGTGACGGTACTACTGGCCCTCTTCATCGCAGCCGGAATGATGATCCTGGCCTCTTTTGCACGGACATTCAAAGAAGGCCAGGGAATGGTGAGCCCCTTATATATCGCGACAATAGTTCCGGTCATGTTTCTCCAAGTCCCGGGCCTCGAGCTTACACCGACGCTGGCATTGGTCCCCATTGTGAACGTCGCAATGGTGTTCAGGGAGGCGGTGGCCGGAATATATCGCTGGCCGCTGATCGGGATTACGATCGCGGTGGAATTGTTCTGTGTAGCCCTTTCCTTGTGGCTGGCAACGGTCATCCTCCGCTATGAGGACTTTATGCTCGGAACTTACGGGGGAAGTTTTGGCAAGTTTCTGAAAGAGCGCCTGCTCGCCAGGAAAGCTCCATTGGGAGGCGAACGCAAATGAATGAGCCCGTGGTAGTGCGCAACCTGGCCAAGACTTTTTACGATGAAGCCCGAGGGGAGGTGCGCGCCGTTCAAGGAATCGACTTCGAATGCCGCGCCGGAGAGATCTTCGGCTTGCTCGGCGCCAACGGGGCAGGAAAGACGACCACGCTGCGCATGCTCTCAACCATACTGACGCCCACCTCCGGCAGTGCGGAGATCCTCGGTTACGATGTTGTGGCCGATCCGGCCGCGGTGCGAAAAAGCCTCGGCTTCTATTCTGCCTCCACGGCGCTTTATCCGCGGCTTACGGCAAGAGAAACCATCGAGTTTTTCGCGCGCATCAACCAGTATCCGGGCGAGAAAGTTCGCGAGCGGGTGGACTACTTGATCGAAAGGTTTGGGATTGCGCAGTACGCCAATGCGCGGGTGGACAAGCTTTCCACCGGCATGAAGCAAAAGGTCTCCATCGCGCGCACCGTGGCTCACGATCCGCCGCTTCTGATTTTCGATGAGCCAACCGTCGGCCTGGACGTCCTGAACGCTCTTGAAATGCAGGAGGTGATCAAGGAGTTCCGCGCGCACGGAAAAACTATCGTTTTCTCCACGCACATCATGAGCGAAGCGGAGAAGCTGTGCGACCGGATTGCCATCATCCACGACGGAAAAATCCTCGCTTGTAACACGCTCGAAAACCTCCGCCGAGTCACGGGAGTACACTACCTGGAAGACATCTTCGTCAACTACGTGAGGGGTCAGGGATGAACTGGGAAACCATCCGGGTTTTGCTTGTTCACGAGCTGCGTATGCTGGTGCGTGACCGGCGCACTGTCATCCTTGCCGTCGGGGTCCCGATCCTCATGATTCCGATCATCCTCTTCGCCGCGAAGTGGATTAATGAGCGTCGGGCGCGCACTCTCGAGGAGACCGTCTACAGATATGCAGTGACGGGAACGGAGGCGGAGCAGCTCCGGTCAACCCTGGCCAGAGCAAAGGAATCGCAGGCACGGGCGGAGACGGAAAAAGGCAAAGAGGAAGGGCTGGAACGATTCAAGTTTGAAGAAGTAAAAGTCCAGGACCCGGCGGCAAGTCTTAGGAACAAAGATATCCACTTTTACCTCGAGGCGCTCAGCGGCCCCCAAGCGGATGCACTGCCAAAGAAAAGGGAGAAAGAGGATGAGGATGAAGTGGCGCCTCAGTCGGATTCCACCCGGAAGGAAATACTGCCAGTTCCCACCCGCTTGCCGGGCGTCCCGCTGATTTTGATCTACTACCAGGGCGACCAGGATACCTCCCAGGCTGGAGAAGGCAAAATGCGCGACCTTCTCCTCCGGGAGCGACGGAATGGCCGTGATGCGATTCTGCTTGACCACGGATTTCCCGTTGACCCGTTGAAGGTCATTTCCATCGCCGACAAGAGCCTGGCCAGCGCCGGACAGGTTACGGGCGCCTGGGTGGGCCGCTTCCTGACCGCCTTCCTGGTGATGTTCCTGCTCACCGGTGGATCCGTGGTCGCGTTGGACATTGTTGCGGGCGAGAAGGAACGGGGTTCCCTGGAAACCCTTCTCACTACGGCGGCGCGGCACGGTGAAATCGTGGCGGCGAAGCAGCTCACGATCGTACTGGTAGCCATCCTCATCACCGTTATTCATATCGCAAATATCCTTGCCTACGTGACGTTCCGGATCATTAAGATGCCCGAGGACTTCGTCATCAAAGCCCCGCCAGGCACGGTTGTTACTCTTTTCCTGCTTTTCATTCCGATGGCCGCATTCATCTCCTCAATCCTGCTTATGCTGTCCGCCTATGCAAAGACCTACAAGGAGGCGCAGCTGTACTTCTTCCCCGTCTACCTTGTGAACCTGACGATCTCATTTGCTGCGGTTCTGCCGGGGGTGTCCCTGCGCTCGGCCATCGTGATCGTGCCGCTCGCGAATGTCAGCGTCGCCGTCCGGGAAATCCTGGTCGGAAAATTCGATTGGCCCATGATCGGACTGACATTCGTGGCGATGGCCGCGGCCGCCGTCTGGACGGTTCGTGCCTCCGCGAGGATGCTTTCGCAGGAACGGCTTATTACCTCGAGCGAGGCCGACGTGGCGGATTTCGCGGGTGGACCGGCGCTCTTCCCGAAGCACGTGCTGCGCTGGTATGCGCTCTTAGGCGTGATTCTATTTTCGGTGGCGCTGAACGTGCCTCAGATGGCAACGCTCCGCAGGCAGGTTCTTTTCAATGATCTGGTTCTCTTTTTGGCAGGCCCCCTGCTAATGATCTGGAAGTACCGGCTCAATCCAAAAGAGGCCCTGGCATTCAGGGCCGTGAAGCCGGCAGTCTGGTTGGCGGCTCTGCTGATTATTCCTTCGGGCAACCTGGTTGGGATAGGCGCTTTCCGCTTGGCGGATCTGGTGATCCCGGTGCCCAGGCAAATGCTGGAGCAGTTCGGACAGGAGCTTACGCCGCCGGGCATGCCTATGTGGCAGATTATCCTCCTTCTGGCTGTGCTGCCGGGAATCTGCGAGGAGATCGCTTTTAGAGGGACGCTACTTTACGGACTGCGTCGCAAGTTCCGCCCCGCCGGTCTTGCGGTCGTGGTGGGACTCATATTCGGGCTATTTCACGTCGCGTTCTTCCGGATCATTCCCGCGGGATTCATGGGCGTAGTCCTGACGGCGATCGCCCTGTTCACGGGATCCATCTTCCCCGGCATGCTGGTTCATGCCGGCAACAACGCCTTTGCCTTTTGGGCCGGCAGGCAGGGATACCCCCTCGCCGGATTGAATTGGCCGCTTTATCTGGCAGCCTTAGCCATATTCGGACTGAGCTTCCACATCCTCTACCGTAACCGCACCCCTTACCCCGACCTGAGAAATTGAGTCATCGAGCCATTGAATTGAGCCATTGGGCTATCGGGTGATTGATTCATTGAAAAACCATGTGATTGGTCGAATGCACCAAGGGACTAAGGTACAAAAGCGGGTTTTTCAGCGGCTCGATGACTCAATGACTCGATGACTCAATTCGTACATGGTCGATGGCGTAGCAATTTCCAGGTTGATTCTAACCTAAGCCTCGGTAAGAATATCGCGCATGGACGCAGCAATTATCAGTCGAATTGCACACGACGTAGCCCTTCCAGAGACTTCCGTGGCCGCCACGATCGAGCTTCTTGAGAAGGGAGCCACAGCTCCTTTTATCGTCCACTACCGCAAGGAAGTGACTGGTGGGATGGACGAATCAAATGTCCGAGCCATTCAAGAGCGGCACACCTATTACAGGGAAGTACTGGATAGGCGAGCGTCAATTCTCAAACTGATCAGCGACCAAGGAAAGCTGACGGAGGACCTGCGCGCCAGGATTCAAGGCAGCCTTTCGAGGGTGGAGATGGAGGATTTGTTCCACCAGTTCAGGCCTAAGAAAAGGACGCGGGCGACGGAAGCGATAGAGAGAGGACTGGAACCTCTGGCCGAATACCTCTGGAACCAGGAACCTGATGCCTGGAGCCTTCAAGAACATATCGACGTGTTTGTCGATCCCGCCAAGAAAGTGACTTCCCGCGAACAGGCACTCCAGGGCGCAACGGACATCATTGCTCAGTGGATCTCGGAAAACTTGGACTTCCGAAAGCCTTTGCGCGAAATGCTCTGGAGCGAGGGAAGCGTGGTTTCCACGGTAGTCCCGGCCAAGGCACAGCAAAAGACCAAGTACAACATGTACTACGATCGACGCGAGCCGGTTACGACAATTCCTTCCCACCGGGTACTTGCCATCCGGAGAGGTTCCAAGGAAGGAATCCTCACCTCGTCCATCGAGGGCAACCACGCGAAGGTTATTGAATTCCTCCTCAACTCGGTAATCCGGGACAAGGAATCGGTTTTTGCGCCAATCCTCGAAGTCGCTGTGCGCGAGAGCTACAATCGTATCCTGCGTCCTTTGATTGAAACCGAGGTGCGCGCCCAGTTGAAAGAACGTGCGGATCGGGAGGCGATCCGAGTCTTTCAGGAGAACCTTGCCAACCTGATGCTCTCCCCTCCCGCCGGGCCTATGGTCGTTGCCGGGCTGGACATGATCAAGAGCGGGGAGTGCACGCTGGCCGTGGTCGACGAAAAGGGCAGGTTCCTCGAGGAATGCGCTATCCGTTTTGCTGCCCCGAAGGCGTCGTCGCCCAGAACCCCGCAAGCCCGTCAGGTCGATCAGAAGCAGACCGCAGTTGCGATGAAGCTCGCCGACGCCGTGGCTCCATCGGCGGCTGAAGCGACACCAGCCCCTGCCCCGGAGATTGCTATCGATGTCGCTGTAATCAGCGGAACGCTTGAAACAGCCCCCCTTACTGCACCGGCGCCAGCTGAGCCCGAGGTAGAAACATCGGCCGCCCCCCCCACGGAGATGGCTCCGAAAACCGAAGTGGCCGCGGCGACGGAGATAGCCCCCGAAACCGTGCCAGCTTCTGTAACAGAGGCAGTTCCTGACGCTGAGGCAACTCCTGTAACAGAGTCTGATCCTGAGACCAAAGCAACTCCCGCAATAGAGGTTGTTCCTGAAGTTGAAGCAGCTCCTCAAACTGAGGTTGCTCCTGGAGCTGAAGTGGCGCCTATAACCGGAACCGTGCCTGAGACCGAGGCAACTCCTCCAACGGAGGCTGTTCCGGAGGTAGAGGTAGCGGCCGCAGCAGGAGTGGTTCCTGAACAAGAACTCGCTTCCGAGGCAGTCGCAGCAACTCCCGAGGCCCAGCCGGCACCTGCGGAAACAGTGGCGGAAAGCACTCAGGCGGAACCCTCTGAAGTGCCTCAAGCGCCGCTGCCGATCATGGACTACATGGCGAGAGCCCGAGCCACAATCCGTGAACTTATCGCCAAACACGCGGTTAGGGCTATCGCAATAGGCAGCGGAACAGGGGCTCGCGAGTTGGAAGCGACCCTCCGGCAGATTCTTGCCGAGGAAAAAATCGAGAATGTCCTGGTCGCGGCGGTGAATGATGCCGGAATCGCGGTCTACTCCTCGTCACGCGTGGCGAGAGAAGAACAGCCGGATCTGGTCGTTAGCGCGCGTTGTGCGGTGAGCCTTGCGCGCCGGCTTCAGGACCCGCTGGCAGAGATGGTTAAGATCGACCCGAAATTGATCGGCGTCGGTCAGTACCAGCATGATGTTGATCAGAAGGAACTCCATCGGGGCCTCCTGCAGACGGTGCAGTTCTGCGTGAACAATGTGGCCGTCGATGTGAACACGGCGGGTTACTCGCTGCTGCGTTACGTGGCCGGATTGAACGAGCGGCTCGCCCACCGTATTGTCGGCTTCCGCAACGCCAACGGCCCATTTCCTTCGCGCCAGGCTCTCCTCAAAATCCCAGGCCTCGACTCAAGCGCATTCGAGCAAGCCGCCGGCTTCCTGCGCATCCGCGGCGGCGAAAACCCGCTCGACGGCACTGCAGTCCATCCGGAGTCCTACCCGGTTGTCGATAGGATGGCTGCGGCGCTCGGGGTAGGCGTAGTGGATTTGGTTGGAAACAAGGATCGGATCTTATCGTTGAAGCTCGAGGAGTTTGCGAACGAAATCGTCGGGCTGCCAACCCTAAACGACATTCGCGCGGAACTGCTCCGACCGGGCCGCGATCCACGCAGAACGTTTACCATTCCCAAGTTCCGCTCCGATGTGAGAGATCTGAACGATCTCAAGAAAGGCATGACCCTCGAAGGCACGGTTACGAATGTCACGAACTTCGGCGCATTCGTCGATATCGGCGTCCGCCAGGACGGGTTGGTGCACCTCAGCCAGATGTCCAACCGGTTCATCCGCGATCCCAGGGAGGCGGTCAAAGTCGGCGACGTGGTGCAGGTCAAGGTCATCTCCGTCGAGATAGAAACCAAACGAATCGGCCTTTCCATGAAAGCGCTCCTGCCCTTCGGCAGCCGGCGACGAAGAAGGCCTCGCAATCCGGGCGGGAGCGCGCCGCAGACCGAGGCCGCTTCGAAAGCCGAACCAACCGAGGCTGCCCCCCGCAGCAATGCCTCTTCGCCAAGTCCTGAGCGAAGGAGACGGCGAGATCGCGACCACGGCCGTCCCAGGAGGAGGAACAACCGGCGGCCGGAGAAATCGACACAGGCCGCCCCTTCGGAGCCGAAGCCTCAGGTGCCTGAGCCTACACTCCAGGAAAAGATCGCGATACTTCAGTCCAAGTTCCGCGGCATCAACTGATCAGTGGCCAGTGATCAGTCGTCACTCGCTACTGACCACTGATTTTCGCAGGTTCTTTTCCCAACTTGTCATCTTCGTGTTAGAATCGGCGCGGTCAAAGGAATTGGCAGCCGGTAAGCTGTGGATTAATAGGATTTGCATCATCCCTTTGGAGCAGTGGTACGATGCGCCAACAAGAACATCTGGATACGCTCTGCAATACCGCGGACGGGGTTTTCATCGTAGACGGGAATCAGAGGATCATTCGCTGGAATAAGGGAGCGGAGCGGATTCTCAAATACGCCGAGGCCGAGGTTCTGAACCACGACTGTTATAGGTTGATCGCTGGAAGAGTGCACTCTGACAAACTCTGGTGTCACTCGAATTGCAGAGTCCAGTCTTGCATCGCGAAAGGCACCCCGCTGGAAAACTTCGACCTGCTCACCCGCACCAACGAAGGCGAGCCCCTCTGGCTGAACGTATCAATCATGTCACCGGCGGACGGAAACGAGCAATTTACGGTTCACATATTGCGCGATGTCACCCGAGAAAAAAAAGCTGGACAGGCCATCGAGCAGTTCCTGGCCGCGCTGGGCATGCACGCTCTTGCCAGGGAAAAGCACCAGGATGACAAAGGGGTTCCGAAACCGATCGCCGCGCGGACTTCACCGGCAGAGGCTCCGCCCGCTCTCTCGAGCCGCGAGGTGGAGGTGTTAAGGTTGCTGGCAGAAGGGCTTTCCACCAAACCTCTCGCGCAACGGCTGAACATAAGTCATTTTACAGCCCGCAACCACATCCAGAACATACTCGTGAAACTGGATCTCCACAGCAAAGCACAAGCCGTTTCCTACGCTTTCAAGAAGGGGATTATCTAGCCGCTTGCGGGCGACCCCGGACCGAGCGCCGCTTTTATTAACATATTAGGCAAATTGCTTTATGGTCTTACCTCCGGGCGCCAGCTCCTACACAGCGCTTGACGGAGCTTCCGGGGGATCAAATCACGCACTGGGAGGAGTCGGGACGAACAAGGCACTAGCACATTCTGTCCATCGTTTTAGTTGAATTGCTTCATTGACAGGGCTACTTTGCATTAGCTAACTTACACCCGTGGTTTTACAGAACTGCAAAACCACCTTGGAGAGGCGCCTCAGGCGGACGGCGACAAGCAGTACTGCAATGAGATTGTCCCGCAATTTCCGTTAAAACCCTTTGCTCATGCGTCAGCCCCCAGCCGCTTGCCAAGAGATTTCCCTGTGCTGTTTGAATCCGGAGGCCTTACGTGACTTCACAACATATAATATTGTGATTGGTCAAAAGAGAATCATCGATTCTGAGCGCAATTAACGCATTATGAGGATAGGCAATATGAGTGACATCGTGGGCAAAACCGCTGAGGTGTCGCCGGTATCAGTGGCGGCACACTCCGAGGCCGAACGGGAGGAAATGACAGCGTTGGGAATCTTGTCCGAGGATGGTCAAGTTCTCCCCTCCATTCCGCCCCTGCTCAACGAGCCGCGTCAGGAGATTGTGCCGAAACGTGCCGTACGGGCAAACGCGGTTCTCAGCGAAGCCCATGATTATCCTCGCCCATCGTCATTCTCACGCGGTCTCAGGATCGAGCTGGGCAATTACAGTCTCCTTTTGATCTCGGGCACGGCCAGTGTGGATGAGAACGGCAAGACCGTGCATGACGGGGATTTCCGCGCACAGTGCTGGAGGACGTATCGCAACATCACAGAGCTCCTGAAATCGGAGGGAGCCACCTGGCGCGACGTCGTGCGCACGACCTGCTATCTGAGGGATATCGAGCGGGACTACAAGGACTTTAATGAGGTTCGCACGGCATTCTTCACCTGGCTGGGTCTCGATCCGCTCCCGGCCAGCACAGGCATTCAGGCCCGCCTTTGCCGGGAGAGCCTGCTGGTCGAGATCGAAGCCATTGCCATACTTAAGACCAAGTAGGATTAGTCTTAGCAAATTGGGATCATTTCGGATAAACTGTGGCGCATTAAATGTATGCGTTTCGGACGCTTGATGCCGGTGATGGGGATGTACTTGAGCAGGCCATGATATTAGGCCGCTAAAAGACAGACCCCGCCAGTCCCGTGCGTCCGGTTGGTAATATTCGAACCGGACCGCGGAGCAATCAAGCATTTGTCAGATTTGCACCTGCCGCGTCCTGCCGAATGCTGGGCCGAATCGACCCTGGACCGATTCCAAGCCGTACTGGCAGAAGTGGATACGTTCCGGAACGTCATCGGAGAGAGTATCGATTATGCCGGGCCCAATGCTGATCTGTCGTCCGCAGGGTCTCGCTTCAAAGGCCACGATCCCCGTCAGAGCTCTACTTCAAGCGCCGGGCCATCGAATCGTGCTCCTCTGCCAGGGAGAGATTCTGTTATGAGCCAAAAACCCGATTTTATGGAGCCCTGTGAACTGGAAATCGTCATCAGGCCTCCGCTCAAGCTTGCCAGCCTGCAGGCCCACCCGGAGAGAACCATTGTCGTCGTCAATGGTATCCCGGTGGGAGGTCCGGAAGTCGTCGTCATGGCCGGTCCCTGCGCGGTCGAAAACGAGGAGCAAATTATGTCGACCGCCAGAGCAGTCAAGGCCAGCGGGGGCAAGATCCTGCGAGCCGGCGCCTACAAGCCCCGCACTTCCCCTTACAGCTTCCAGGGACTGAAAGAAGAGGGGCTCAAGCTCCTGGCTAAGGCTCGCGAAGAGACGGGCTTGCCGGTCGTCACGGAGGTCATGGACGCACGCCATCTCGACACCGTCTGCCGCTACGCCGACATTCTGCAGGTGGGCTCGCGCAACATGCAAAATTTCACGCTTCTGGAGGAGGTCGGCAACTGCAGGATGCCAGTCGTCCTGAAGCGCGGGATGAGTGCGACCATCGAAGAGCTGCTCCAGGCCGCGGAATACGTAATGAAAGGGGGCAACCACCAGATCATCCTTTGTGAGCGAGGCATCCGAACCTTTGAAACATCTACACGTAATACACTGGACTTGAACGCTGTCCCGATGCTGAAAAAGCACACCCACCTTCCCGTAATCGTTGACCCGAGCCATGGCACCGGCCATGCGTGGATGGTGCCCGCGCTCGCTGCAGCCGCTATCGCCGTTGGGGCTGATGGCTTGCTGGTCGAAGTGCACTACAAGCCCCAGGAAGCCCTAAGCGATGGAGTTCAGTCGCTCACCCCGGACAAGTTTGAGCTTATGATGAACGCGCTCAAGGCGGTGGCGGTCGCGGTCGGAAGGCGGTAATTACTCCCGCAAGACTGAAGTGCGCGGTTCACTCGACTAAACCCCACCGCTATGTGGAACGAGACATGAAGGCAAAAACTCTTGGCTTTATATTCATCCTTGGCGCTCTCGCAGGCTGCCACGCCCTGTCGACACGTACGCAGTTTTACGCTTTATTGCGCGAGAAACCGGGAGTCGGCATACAGGAGGGCATTAGCAAGAGTGGTTCCAAGGAGGCCGTCCTTGCCCAGGTTCTGCGTTTAAACAATCGGGGTGTCGCCCACCTCGAAAAGTACGACTACCGCCGTGCGGCAGAGCAGTTCCAGAAAGCGGTGGAACTCAAACCCGACTTCGTGCCTGCGCTGGTAAACCTGGGCATCGCGTTCTACTACGACTCGAACTATCCGAAAGCGATGGAATCCCTGAAGGCGGCCCTCAATCTGGAGCCCAGGCAGCCCAATGCCCATTTCATGCTCGGGCTGATTTACAACAAGGAAAACAAGCGGGACGAGGCGCAAAAGGAATTCGAGCAGGTTCTGATGGCTTATCCAGAGGAGACGGCAACCAACTATAACCTCGGGCTGATCACCCTGCGAGGCAGAGACTACGAGCAGGCCATCCGCTACTTTCAGCGCGTGCTGAGCGTCGAACCCAAGCACCTCGCCGCGATCTACAACCTCGGACAGGCGTACATGCGCTCCGGCCGCCGCGAAGAAGCCCAAGGAATGATGGCAAAGCTCAAGGAACTCAGGGGCGAGGAGCAGGGAGGCAGCCCCATGGGGTCGATGGGATCGCAGTATCAGGATGAAGGGAAGTTCGCTATCGCAGTAGCCGACGTTGAAGTCCCGCGCACCGAGGTCGGTGCAGAGAAGCCGGGCGTGCGCTTCGTCGATGTGGCCTCCAGCGCCGGCATCCGCTTCACTCACGGAGGTCCCGCCCCGGAAATTGCCACCGGTGTGCTCTCCAAAGATCTGAAAGCTTCCCAGTACTCAAAGGAGTGGGCCGAAAAGAACCTGGTCCCCGCATTCGGTTCCGGCGCCGCGTTTCTCGACTATGACCTCGACGGCAAAATGGACATCTTCCTCGTCAATTGCGGACCTGACCCGTCTCACTCGCGCAACGCTCTTTACAGGAACAAAGGCGACGGCACCTTCACCGACGTTACGGAAGAGGCCGGTCTGAGCTCCGTCGGCATGGGAATGGGAGTAGCGGTCGGGGATTACAACAATGATGGCTATCCCGACATCTACATCACAAACTACGGACGAAACGTTCTGTACCGCAACGAAAAGAACGGCAAGTTCAAAGACGTCACCGCCGAGGCCGGCGTCGGCGGGAGCGACGGAAAGTGGAGCCTGAGCGCCATATTCTTCGACTACGACCACGACGGGGACCTCGACCTCTTTGTCACAAACTTCGCGGATTTGAGTTCGCCCCCGCATAAAAACACATTCCGTTTTCCGGATGACTTCACCGGTCAGGCCAACATACTCTTCAGAAACAACGGCGACGGCACGTTCACAAACGTCGCCGAAGCAGCAAAGGTCGCAGGCCAAAAAGACAAGAGCACCGCCGTGGTTTTCACCGACTACAACGAGAGCCGCGACGTCGACTTCTTCGTGGCCAATTACGGATCTGCGGGCCGGCTGTTCAGTAACAATCGGGACGGCTCTTTCACAGACGTCGCCGGCAAAACCAACGCGGCTGGAACGCGCACATTTTTCGGAATGGCATGCGCTGACCTGAACCGGGACGGATTCGCGGACTTCTTCTTCCCGGTGATAGAAGGAAACAGTGCCGGCTGGCTCTTAAAGAACCATGGTGGACAGTCGTTCGCCGCTTCCAGGCTAGTGCCCAAAGGATTCCCGGTGATCCCGGGACTGGCGCGCATCGGCTGGACTGCAAACTTCTTGGACTACGACAACGACGGGTATCAGGACATATTCGAGGTGGCCGACCGCTGCTATCTGCTGAGAAACCTGGGCAACGGGCAGTTTGCGGACGTGTCTGCCGAGGCAGGGTTGTCCTCCCTTCGCATTCAATCTCCCCGAAGCATTGCGCTGGGCGATTATGACGGCGACGGCGATATGGATGTCCTGGTGACGAGCTGCGGAGGCCGGCCATTCCTGCTCCGCAACGATGGCGGAAATCGCAACCACTATCTGAAGGTGAACCTGGCGGCGCTGAACGATAACAGGCTCGGCATCGGGTCCAAGGTCGAAATCCGAGCGAGCGGCATGTGGCAAAAGCAGGAGGTCAACGGCCATCCAGGCTACCTTTCCCAGGGAGATCCGGGAATCATCTTCGGACTGGGAAAACAGACCGTTGTGGATTCTCTGAAGATACTCTGGCCAACGGGTGTTCTTCAGGCGGAACTCGATCCCAAGGTGGATACGGTCTCCCAAATTCAACAGATAGACCGTAAGGGAACTTCCTGCCCCATCCTCTACGCCTGGGACGGAACGGGCTACAAGTTCGTGACCGATTTCCTCGGAGGAAGCGCCATAGGCAGCCTCGAAGCACGCGGCCGCTACAACGAGACGGACACCGATGAGTACATACTCGTCGATTCCTCGCAGCTGAAGGCCAAAGACGGCTATTACTCAATAAAGATGAATGACCAGCTCGAGGAGGTCATGTTCATCGACGAGGCCAAGCTCATGGCAATAGACCATCCGTCGGACATTCGCATTTTCCCGAATGAACGGCTGATGCCCGCTCCACCTTTCCCCGAGTTCCGCGTGTATCAGACGAAGGATTCCAGACCGCCGGTCAAAGCCACCGACGACCGCGGCAACGACATTCTGCCTGCAATCAGCGCCATCGATCGAAAGTATCCCAACGCCTTCAAGCTACTCCCTTTCAAAGGCTATGCGGAGGAGCACTCTATTACTCTGGATCTTGGGGATCTGTCATCAGCCCGGAAAGTGCTGCTGCTAATGCACGCCTGGATTGACTACGCAGATTCCACATCCAATCTGGCGGCGTCGCAAGCGGGTATACACCTCACTCCGCCTTATCTACAGGTGGTGAACGAAAAGGGAGAATGGGTGACTGCGCTGGAGAACATGGGCTTTCCCGCCGGGCTGCCCAAAACCATGACGGTCGATCTTACTGGCAAATTCATGAACGGGAAAGACCACAGGGTTCAGATCACAACCAACATGAGAATCTACTGGGATCAGATTCTCGTGGACACGTACGAAGAAAAATCAGCGGTCAAAGTGGTGGCCCTCAATGCCGCGACGGCGACGCTAGGTTGGGAAGGATACCCGAGAGAGTTCAGCCCCGACGGCAAGAAGCCCATGCTATACAACTACAGCGAGCGCGAGCAGACCGCACCCTGGAAGAGCCACGTGGGCAACTACACAAGATACGGCGATGTGACGCCGCTGCTCCAGAGCAAGGACAGCATGTACGTCGTGATGCATCACGGGGATGCGATCACGCTCAACTTCGAGGCGTGTACCTTGCCGCCGCTGCCTCAGGGCTGGACGCGTACATTCCTCGTGTACGCCGCCGGATTCGGGAAGGATATGGATCTGAATTCGGCCTATCCGGACACGGTCGAACCCTTGCCCTACCACGGAATGTCGGGGTATCCTAGGGCAGAACCTTATCCGAGCGACCAAGCCCATCGCGACTATCTGAGGAAGTACAACACGCGCAGAATATCAAACGTCTTTTATGGGCTCGGCTTTGCGCCCTTCGACGCCGCTAGCCAGAAATAGCACTCATATGCAGGCACCTGGGAATGGCGAATTATAAAATCTGTGACCACACGAATGATGTTGCGGGCATTTTTATTCGTCATTCGTCATTCGTCATTCGTCATTCATTGATGAGGTTGTCATGAGAATCGGGAAGATAGCGCTGCTGTCATCTCTGTTTCTGGTGTTTGCCTTTGCCCAGGAGAAAGCCGAGCTGCCCATCTTTACCGACGTGACTCAGCAGTCGGGAATCCGCTTCGAGCACACCATGGGAGACGACGAGATCAGCTCGATCCTGGAAGCTACCGGCTCGGGATGTGCTTTTCTTGACTACGACGGCGACGGCTTAATGGACATTTACGCTGTAAACGGCAAATACCTGGAAGGCATCAGCGAACCCGATTCGCGCTTTAAAGGTGTCCGCACGATCAGCCGTCTCTACCGCAACAAGGGCGATGGCACCTTTGAAGATGTGACGGAAAAGGCCGGGGTCGCCGCCTCTGGCTACGGTATGGGTGTCGCGGTTGGCGATTATGACAACGACGGCTGGCCGGACATCTACGTAACCAACTACGGGAAGAATATTCTCTATCACAACAACGGCAATGGCACGTTCACCGACGTGACTGAAAAGGCCGGCGTCGCCTGCGGCCAGTGGAGTACCGGCGCCATCTGGATTGACTACGACAAGGATGGGTATCTTGACCTTTTCGTCGGCAATTACCTCGAGTTCGACCCGAAGTACCGCCTGTACTACGAAGCCGATGTCTATCCTGGGCCTCTCGCGTATCCAGGCCAAATGTCGGTCCTCTACCACAACAACCACGACGGAACCTTTACCGACGTCAGCCAGAAAGCCGGCATCACAAAAAAGGGCCGGGCCATGGGCGTCCTCTCCGCCGACTATGACGATGACGGCTGGCCGGACATCTTCGTCGCCAACGACGCGATGCAAAACTACATGTATCACAACAACGGCAACGGCACCTTCACTGAGGTGGGCATGGAGTGCGGCGTGGCCTTCGGCCAGCACGGCAACACGGTAGCTTCGATGGGAGGCGATTTCGCCGACTTCGACGGTGACGGAAAACTGGACCTGATCGTTCCCGCGATGAATTACATCGGTGTCTTCAGAAATCTCGGCGGCGGGCTATTTGAGGAGGTTTCCGTGCCTACGGGCGTGGCGAGGATCAGCGCTCAGTTCTGGTCGTGGGGCGGCGATCTCATGGATTATGACAATGATGGGCACCAGGATCTGCTGATCGTGAATGGGGACGGGCACCGGCTCTCTGAGAAGCAGGAGCAACTCCTTATGAGAAATGAGGCTGGCCCCGATGGCCAGCGTATCTTCGTGGACGTTTCCAGGTCTTCCGGTCCCTTCTTCGATTCCAGGTACGTCGCACGAGGACTCGCTACCGGCGACTTCGACAATGACGGAGATCTGGACTTCTTCGTGCTGAACATTGACCAGCCGTCAGTGCTGCTTCGCAATGACGGTGGAAACCGGAACAACTGGATCGCGCTTAGGCTCGTGGGCACCAAGAGCAACAAAGACGGGATCGGAGCCAGGGTGACCGTGCGCGCCGGCGATTTGACGCAGGTCGACGAGAAGATGTCCGCAAGCAGCTACCTCTCACAAAACGATCCCAGGCTTCACTTCGGGTTGGGCAAGCGTCCCAAGATCGACGAGATTACGGTCAAATGGCCGCGCGGAACGGTTCAGAAGCTGAGGGACGTGAAGGTGAATCAATTCCTCACGGTGACGGAGCCATGAATGCGGTCACCCATTGCCTCGTCGTGAAAGCAGGCTGATCCGGTCTGGTTCGTTCTTTTTTGATACTTCGCGCCTTGGAGCCTTTGAAGCGAGCTTTTAAAACGTCCCGTCAAAGGCTCCAAGACTCGAAGAATCTCAAAGACGAAGCTACTTCCGGATCTTGCTTGCGCAAGATGTTGCTATCAAGATATCTATGATTTCAGTCAAGTCCAAGCATCGAGTGCCATGGGTAATTGTGACGATTTTTTTGGGGCTCTCCCTTGGCATTACCGCAATGGGCTACCGGTTCTACCTGAGCGACAGGTCCGAGATCAAAAGCAAAATCCAGCAGGATCTTTCAGCCATAGCCGATCTCAAGGCAAACCTGATCATGGCCTGGCGGAAGGAGCGATTGGCTGATGCCATTGTGATCCGCAACACTCAACAGGTTGCGCAACAGGTTCAGGATTATTTGAACAATCCGTCTGATCCCGGCCTGACGCAGACGCTCCTCGCCTTTATGACGGCGCTCAAGGATCAGAACGGGTATGCCAGTGTTCTTCTTCTCGACCCGGCGCAAAGGCTCCGGCTGGGAACCCTGGGCGACGATCTGAGCGGCCGCTGTGACCAGGACTGCTTCGCAGCCGCTCTCAATTCCAGGGAGGTCATCTTCTCCGACCTGTATCGCAAAGAACCTCAGGGGAGAATTCGGCTCGATCTCTACATTCCGCTCCTGCTGAAGGCACGTGCCGGATGGATCGTCATAGGCATCATGGTGCTGAGGATCGATCCATATCGGTTCCTCTATCCGATTGTCCAATCCTGGCCTACCCCCAGCCAAACGGCCGAATCACTCATCGTGAGGCAGGATCAGAATAGAGTGGTTTTTCTCAGCGAGCTTCGCCATAGGAAAAACAGCGCACTTTTGTTCTCATTGCCGCTCGGCACCTCTCGGCTGCCGGCTGCCGTTGTGGTACAAGGCAATGTGGGTGTTATGGAGGGCATCGACTACCGTGGTGTGCCGGTTGTGGCAGCCTTGCGTACTATTCCGGGAACTCCCTGGTATTTGGTCGCCAAGGTGGACTCTTCGGAGATCCTTACACCCATTCGAGAGCGGGCCTGGGTGGTCGCAATTGTGACAACCCTGTTGATAGTGATCGCCGGTATCGGGGTTGGCTTTTGGTGGAAACACGAGACCACCCGTTTTTATCGGCACGAGCTGGAAACGGAGCGGGAGCGCCAGGCCGAGCGAACCCGGTTGCTGGAGCGGGAACAAGTAGCCCGTAAGGAAGCCGAAACAGCCAACCGGATGAAAGACGAGTTTTTGGCCACCGTGTCGCACGAACTGCGCACTCCGCTGAATCCGATTCTTGGCTGGGCCTATGCACTGCGCAGCAGTGATCTTGATGCGGAGACACGAATCGAGGCCTATGAAACAATCGAGAGAAATGCCAGACTGCAATCCCAACTCGTCGAGGATCTTCTCGATGTTTCACGCATCATCACCGGAAAATTGTATCTTGACGTACGGCCGGTCGACTTGCCTGGCATCATCAAGTCTGCCCAGGACAGTATCCAGCTGGCCGCGATTGCTAAAGGCATCCAGATGGATCTTGATCTGAATCCTGTGGACGGGATTGTGTGCGGCGACGCGAATCGGCTCCAGCAGGTAGTCTGGAATCTCCTATCTAACGCCGTGAAATTTACGCCTCAAGGGGGGCGAGTCGCCGTCCAACTTGGGCAAACCGACGGTTACATCGAGATAAAGGTATCGGATACCGGCATGGGTATGAATCCGGAGTTCCTCCCCTATGCTTTTGATCGGTTTCGCCAAGCCGACGAGGCAACGTCGCGCAGAAAAGGTGGCCTGGGACTTGGGTTGGCAATTGTTCGGCACATCGTTGAACTTCATGGGGGAACAGTGAGTGCTTCGAGCCAAGGCGAAGGAAAAGGATCGACATTCGTCGTTTCCCTCCCCCTTTTTCAGCCTGGGAAGGCGCCTCAAGGGTAGGTCCCGGCCGCCGGACGGGACCCCGTTTGAATCAGGCGTAGAATAGGTCCCGTCTGGCAGCCGGGACCTACTCCATTTTCGAAGCAGAACAGAGCTTGAGCAGCTATACTAGAATCGCGCTTGACTAGGATCGAGGATCGCCAGGGGGACGTTTGGAATCTCCGAGTTTTTCCGGCTCCAAGAAGAGCATCGTGCTGAACGTCGACGACACCAGGGACTCCCTGCGCATCAAGACCGTCACGCTGCAACGCGCCGGATTTGAAGTCGTTGAATCTGCTACTGGCTCGGAGGCCCTTCAACTGATTGCAAGGCACAAACCGGACGTTGTTCTGCTCGACGTCAATTTACCCGACATCAGCGGGTTCGAGGTGTGTCGCCAGATAAAATCCAATCCCGCTACCGCTTCTACTCTCGTGGTCCAGATCTCCGCGTGTTTCACCAAGGGCTCCGATAGAACCAAGGGATTGGAAGGTGGGGCCGACGGTTACCTCACCTCTCCCGTCGAACCCCCATTGCTCGTGGCCACGATAAAATCACTCCTGCGCGTCAGAGAAACCGAAGGCGCTCGTAATCCGCTGTTTCAATACTGGCAGGCAACTTTTGACGCCGTCGCAAATGGCATTGCTTTGCTTGACGACGAGGGCAGAATTCTCAAGTGCAACGCGGCCTGCGAGTCCCTCATGAAAAAAACCTCGAGGGAAATGGTGGGGCAGAAGCTTCGGGATGTGCTGTCCTGCGATTCAACAGCAGACGAAGCTGGCTCCCCTTTTCTCAACATGCGCAGCCGGGGCCGTCAGTCGCTTGAGATCAGTCGGTCAGGAAGGTGGCTTCAAATCACGTCCGATCCTGTCATCAATCCAGATGGACGCCTCCTTGGCACAGTGTGCATCTTGACCGATGCAACCGACCGGAAGCGCCTTGAATCCTCACTCCAGCAATTCCAGCAATTGTCGGGTCAAGCCCGCGACGTTATCCTGGTGATAAGTCCCGACGGCAAGATACTGGATGTCAACAAGGCGACTGCAATAGCGTACGGGTTCTCGCGGGAAGAACTGCTCTTGATGAACATCCGGGACCTCATTGTAGAGCCGGAATTTTCTGCCGCTGCGGGTGTTCCTGCCACTCTGAAGGATTGCGGTGGCATTTTCCAGGAGACGGTTCACCGCCGGAAAGATGGCACTTCCTTCCGGGTTGAGGTGTGCTGGAGGTGCACCAGCTTGGGAGGTAAGGATGCTTTTATCAGCATTGTCCGCGAAGCGGGCACACGGCCAGTGCTGGATCAGGACAGCAGCAACAGCGCTCCCCTGGTCAGCACATACATGTGCCGGGCTACGCAAGACTGCTCCTTTCGCACCACAGTCGAGCATTTAAACCTTTTTGCGGATTCTGATTGGTCCAATGGCTCAGCCAGGTATGAAGTGGGAGAGCTGGCCAGCTACAACGAACAGATGCAGGAAATCTTGAAGCTGCTTCCGCAGATCGCCGCCAGCAATAGCACCGTCCTCATTCAAGGCGAGACCGGCACAGGGAAAGAGTTGCTTGCACGGACCATTCACAAGTTGAGTCCGCGAGCTGCAAAGCCGCTGATTGCCATCGATTGCGGCGCCCTGCCTGAAAACCTTCTCGAATCGGAACTATTCGGCTATCGTGCCGGGGCTTTTACAGGGGCGTTAAAGGACAAGCCGGGGCAGTTTACATTAGCAGGCGAGGGTACTATTTTCCTGGACGAAATCAGCAATCTGAGTCCTGCGCTGCAAATAAAGTTGCTGCGTGTTCTGCAGGAGAAGACCTACATCCCGCTGGGCGGAACGGTGTCGGAGAGAACCGAGGCTCGCTTCATCACAGCTACCAACCGGTCATTGGCAGAGCTAGTAAAGGAAGGTGAGTTTCGTTCCGACCTTTATTACCGGATTAACGTAGTGACTCTGGAGCTGCCTCCGCTGAGACAGCGGAAAGAAGACTTACCTTTGCTGGTCGAGCGAATTATCGGGAAATACAATCTTGAGTACGGCAAGGAAATCACCGGGGTTACAGGTGAGGTGATGGCTCTTCTGCAGTCCTACGATTTCCCGGGAAACATCCGTGAGCTGATGAACATCCTGGAGCGCGCCCACATTCTCTGCACGATGCCTTTGATTGAACTGCATCATTTGCCGGTGTATTTGACCGGTTCGCATCCTGGTTTCGAACAGACCGGCGCGGGAAAATCGGACCTGAGGAGCGTGGAAGGCCGCGCTATCATGGAAGGGCTGAAGCGCAACCGCTACAATCGGCTGGCCACGGCGCGCGAACTCGGAATTCACAAGAGCACATTGTTCCGCAAGCTCAGAGAATTGGGCATCACGCTGCCTGAAATGGATGGCCGCTCGAAAAAGAAATGACAAGAAGTGATCGGGATTGAACCCCGCATCCGTGCCGCTGGATCCTTTCGAAGAGGCTCTAAGGTCGCAATTTGCGACTCTTCATTCAGCAGAGTCCCATTTTGCAGCCCTCTCCTGTGTGGGCTCGTATCTCGCAGAGACTGCAATCTACTGTAATCACACATCTTCCATACAGCAACCGAACCTCAATGAATTGGCACAGGACTTGCCATAGCCAAGTCATGTTCAGATTGAAGATATGCACCCAATCCATGGCTCTAAAGGGACACAGGGGAGCTATCTCAGGCAAGCAGTGGTACACAAACCTCTCAAATGGGTATGCAATCAATGTCAACTACCGTAAGCAAAACAGCGGAATTATCACCGGTTTGTCTGGAGAAACTCTCTGAGGGAGAGCTAGAGGAATTAACAGCCATCGGGATGCTGCCGGTGGACGCCCTGAATAAGCCGTACGTGCTTCCACCGGTCTGCGAGCAGCTTCACCCTCCTGTCACAAAGCGTGACATGAAGGCCGGCTCGGTGCTCAACGAAGCCTACGATTATTCGCGGCCATCATCTTTCTCGCGCGGTATGCGGGTGAATCTGGGCGATTACACCATGCTGTTCATCTCCGGGACCGCCAGCGTGGATGAAAATGGTCTTACCGCTCATGCAGGCGACTTCCGCGCTCAATGCTGGAGGACATATCGGAACATTACCGAGCTGCTGGCATCGGAAGGAGCAACCTGGCGAGACATCGTGAGAGCGACCTGCTATTTGAGAGATATCGAGCGGGATTACAAAGACTTCAACGAAGTGCGCACCGCGTTTTTCAAGTGGTTGGGGCTGGGTCCCCTGCCGGCGAGCACCGGCATTCAGGCCAGGCTTTGCCGGGAGGACTTACTGGTGGAAATCGAAGCAATCGCTATTTTCAAGAGCAGCTGAAGTGCTTGGACAGTTTTGCTCAATCCGCGGCAAATGATGCATGCTAAGGAATCCACTGATTCATGCGGTCGACCTGACCGGCCGATCACTGCACACAACAGACCCATCACGTGATCGCCCTCATAGTTGCGGGCTAGGAAACTGGCTATGAGCAGACAATCAAACGTGCTGGACAGTTGCAGTTCTGAGACAGCAACAGATCAATCGCTCAGGCTTGCGTGCCGGAAGGCCAGGCCCGAGGGCACGATCGTGGATATTAGCGGGATCCCGGTCGGCGGCGCCGAGGTTGTTGTCCTGGCAGGACCCTGCGCCGTCGAGAGCGAGGAACAACTAATGGCGATAGCCAGGGCTGTTAAGGCTGCCGGAGCCAAAGTGCTGAGGGGAGGAGCCTACAAACCTCGCACCTCCCCCTACAGCTTTCATGGGTTGAGAGAGGAGGGACTCAAGCTGTTGGCTCAGGCTCGAGCGGAAACCGGCTTGCCGGTCGTCACCGAAGTGATGGACGCGCGCCACCTCGACACGGTCTGCCGCTACATCGATATGCTGCAGGTGGGGTCGCGCAACATGCAGAATTTCACTCTTTTGGAAGAAGTAGGCAGAGTCAAAAGGCCTGTATTGTTGAAGCGGGGCATGAGCGCCACGATCGAAGAGTTCCTGCAGGCCGCAGAATATGTGATGAAGGGAGGTAATCATGAGATAGTCCTTTGCGAGCGAGGAATCCGCACCTTTGAGACTTCTACACGAAACACTCTGGACCTCAACGCCGTGCCAATGTTAAAAAGGCGCAGCCATCTTCCCGTGATCGTGGATCCAAGTCACGGAACGGGCCATTCGTGGATGGTACCTCCGCTTGCCGGGGCTGCTATCGCTGTGGGGGCCGATGGCTTGCTTGTCGAAGTGCACTGTAAGCCGCATGAGGCTCTAAGTGACGGAGAGCAGTCACTCACCCCGGACAGATTCGAGCTCATGATGCACGAGATCAAAGCAGTAGCGGTGGCAGTCGGGAGACGATAGGCATAATGAAATGGGTGCGCACGGGATTGACGCACCGATTCCGTAGGAGCCCTCCCTGAATATCCTGGATTGGCTGGCTCCATGGCCCGCATGGTTTTAGAAATGAGAACAAGAAGCCCGTACCTGGCCCTAATCCTTTTGTCTTGTGTCGTATGCCGCGTTCCGGCGGAGCAGACTGAGCACTACGCGTCACCGATTTCTGCTCAGCAGGACGCCCCTCTGCCGATATTCACCGACATCACCAAACAGTCAGGGATTGTGTTCGAGCATTGCTTGGGCGACGACAAGATCACTTCCATCCTTGAAGCGACGGGCTCCGGCTGTGCCTTCCTGGACTATGACGGCGACGGCCTGATGGATATTTATGCGGTGAACGGCCGCTACCTCGAGGGGTACAGCGACCCGGAGTCTCCTTTTAAGAGTGTGCAAACCACGAGTCACCTGTACCGCAACAAAGGCGATGGAACTTTCGAAGATGTTACCGAGAGAGCCAGAGTCGCTGCCTCTGGATACGGCATGGGGGTCGCCGTGGGAGACTATGATAACGATGGCTGGCCTGACATTTACGTCACCAACTTCGGCAAAAACACCCTCTACCACAATAACGGCAACGGCACATTCACCGACGTCACCGACAAAGCCGGAGTCGCCTGTGGCCGGTGGAGCGTGGGTGCTGTCTGGGTCGACTATGACAAGGATGGATACCTGGATCTTTTCGTCGGCAATTACCTTGAGTACGACCCGAAGTATCGTCTCTATTATGAAGCAGACATGTACCCTGGCCCTCTCTCGTACCCCGGCCAATTTTCGGTCCTTTATCACAATAACGGCGACGGGACGTTCACAGACGTCAGCGCCAAGGCGGGCATTACCAAAAAGGGGAGGGCAATGGGTGTGCTCGCCGCCGATTACGATGATGATGGCTGGCCCGATATCTTCGTCGCCAATGACGCAATGGAGAACTATCTTTACCACAACAACGGCGACGGCACCTTCTCGGAAGTGGGTATAGAGTCCGGCGTCGCCTTCGGCCAGCACGGCAATGCCGTCGCCTCGATGGGTGGTGACTTCGCGGATTTCGACGGAGACGGCCGCTTGGACCTCATGGTCCCGGCAAGGGCGAATATAGCGTTGTACAGGAACCTCGGCAAAGGCCTTTTCGAAGACATATCAGTAGGTGTTGGGCTCGCCAAGGCAAGCGCTCAATTCTGGTCTTGGGGGGGTGACCTCATGGATTTTGACAATGATGGCCATCCGGACCTCCTCATCATCAACGGAGACGGTCATCGCCTCTCCGAAAAGCAGGAACACCTTCTGATGCGCAACGTCGCAGGCTTGAACGGACAGCGAATCTTTGTCGATGTCTCGAGGGCCGCCGGACCGTTTTTCGATTCCAGGAGTGTGGGGAGAGGCCTCGCAACCGGCGATTTTGACAACGACGGGGATCTGGATTTCTTTGTCCTCAACATCGACCAGCCATCCAGGCTTCTCAGGAATGACGGCGGGAACCTGAACAACTGGATCACGCTTAGGCTCGTAGGCACAAAGAGCAACAGGGACGGGGTCGGAACGAAGGTGACCGTGCGCGCCGCCGATCTGACGCAGGTTGACGAGAAGATGTCCGCAAGCAGCTACCTGTCGCAGAACGATCCCAGGCTCCACTTCGGACTCGGCAGGCGCAGCAAGGTGGACGAGATCACAGTCAAATGGCCCAGCGGAAAGGTTCAGAAATTGAAGGACGTGAAAGTGAACCAGTTCCTCACGGTAACCGAGCCATGAAGAGGGCCACGAATTGCACGAATCAAAAGCAGCCACGAATTACCCGAATGGCACGAATGCTCTTGTTATCGGCTCTGGTTGTTTTTGTGCTATTGGCCCCGCAGAGCGGGATTCCGGGTTCGGCCGGTCAGCGTGAGTACAGCCTGGTGCTGACACAGATGCCATACAGTGCCGAGGCGCACACGAAGCCCGATGGCAGATTCCTCTTCAATTCCGCCGCAGATAGAGGCAGCCGAATTGCGCTGCTGGCGCTAGACGGCTCCTCGACCGTTCTGACTCCCGAGTTCGCCGCCGCCGCGGATCCTTCAGTTTCCTTTGACGGCAAGCGCATCCTGTTCGCTGGAAAGCGTGCGCCCCGGGACAACTTTGACATCTGGGAAATGGACGCCGACGGCAAAAACAAGCGGCAGGTCACGAAAAACCTCGGCGACTGCCGCGAGCCTAAATACCTGGCAATGAGCTCGATCACGCCTCCGGATTTCAAGGATAAAGTACGCTGGATTACCTTCACCTCCAACGCAGCGGGAACTTACCAGGAAGGCAGCGCAGTGCCGGCAACGTCTTTGTATGCCACGAACCTTGAGCCCACCCCTGATCGCGGTTTCGTGACTTGGCGCACCACATTTAATCTTTCGAGTGACTTCTCGCCTACGGTGCTCCAGGATGGCAGGATCCTGTTCACCAGCCGCCAAAAGTACGCAGACAATCCCGAGAAGTATCCCCTTCTGGCCGCGAACTGGGATGGCACCGGCCTGAATCTGTTCTGCGGAAGCGGGCAGGGTGCGTTGTTGAAGACGATGGCATGTGAGATGCCCGACCACACCTTGGTCTTCGTCGAGTCGGCCAATCTGAACGACAGCGGAGGACAACTGGCGCGCGTTTATTTCCGCCGTCCTCTGCACAGCTACGAAGCACTCAGCCGCGGCAGCGGCCGCTACCTGTTCCCACATCCCTCTCCGGATGGCAGGCTCCTGGTTTCGTATTCCTCAGGCAAGGACAGCTACGGGATATACTTCTTCGATTTTGAGAAGGGCGTACCGAGCGAAAAGGTTTTTGATGATTCGAAGTGGGAAGATATCGACGCTCAGCCTCTGGTTTCGAGACCCGAGCCAACAGGGCTGATTAGCGCGGTGGTTGATGCGCTCAACTGGGGGCACCTGCACTGCCTGAGCGTCTACGACTCGGACAAACCGCAAGTGCAGCAGATCAAGAAAGGCGAAGTAAAGAAAGTCCGCTTTGTTGAGGGCATCGCGGCTTTGGCAGGCGGAGAGAAAGGCCCGTCGAAGCAAAATCCGGTAGCAGGTACTCGTCTTATCGGCGAAGCGCCCGTCGAAGCTGACGGGTCCTTTTTCGTTCAGGTCCCTGCGGACACGCCTTTTGTCATCCAGTTGCTGAATGACAAAGGCATCGTCCTGCAGACCATGCCTCGCTGGATGTGGGTTCGCCGCGGTACCAGTCGGGGATGCATCGGATGCCATGAGAATAAGGAATTGGCCCCCGAAAACAAGGTCTCAGACGCGGTAAGAAGAGCTGAGCCCCATATTCTGTGGCCGAACAAATAGCGCACTTGCGGTGCGTCACGCTCATTGGAGACCCAGGAATGATCTCGCACAATTGCGGATTGAAGAGTCGAATCCATAATCCGCAATCCGCAATCTGCAATCTCTGGGGTGCCTATTGTAATGATGAAACAAGCCCGGATCTGGCTCTTGGCTGCAGTGTCGGTGATTGCACTGGCGTCGTTTAATCGCCTCTCCGGCGATTCCGCGCAATTTTCGCACGATGCCAGCAGGCGGGCACAGTATGCCGTGCCGGAAGACGATCTTTACAAATCGCCGATCCAAATGGCCATAACCAAAGACGGCCGGCGACTCTTTGTCTCCTGTGAAAACAGCGGCGAAGTGCTTGCCGTCGACACCAGCCTGCGGAAGGTGTCGGGCAGTGTAAAGGTGGGAAAGCACCCCTTCGGCTTGGCCCTTAGCCCGGACGAAAGCCGTCTCTATGTCAGCAATCGCTGGGATGACAACATCTCGGTTGTGGATATGGCTTGCATGGCGGTCACACAGTCGATTCCGGTCGGTGTGGATCCTCACGGCCTGGCTTTGGACCCGACGGGAAACTGGCTCTATGTCGCCAACATGGCCACCGATGACATATCCGTTGTGGACATAGCGGCGTCCAAGGAGACCAAGAGGCTTGAAGCCGGCCATTTCCCATTCGGAATCGCGTTTTCACCGGACTACAAGTACCTGTACGTGTCGAACCAGCTTTCGCTCCCCGTTCCCTTCCGGACGCCCTCAATACTCGAGCTCACCGTGGTAGATGCTCAACGCCAGGTTGTCGCGGGGAGGCATCAGCTTTTCTCAACAGTCATAGGACAGAGTCTCGCGGTGTCTCCGGACAACCGGTTCGTCGTGGTTGCACTGGAGCTTCCCAAGAACCTGTTGCCGGAAACCCAGGTTTACCAGGGCTGGATGGTGACACACGGTTTTGCCATCGTCGAGACCGGGCCGCGAGGCCGCGTTGCCTACCTGCTGCTCGACGAAGTCAATCTTTATTACGCAGATCCCTACGGTCTGACTTTCTCCCCGGACGGCAAGCGGCTTTACATCTCATCGAGTGGAGTAAACGAGGTATCCGTGCTGGACATGGATAAGGTTTCCAAGCTCCTGGAAGCGACAGACGGCAAGATTAAGGTCTCGGACGAAGCCATCGCTGTCTACGCCCGGAATCTGGGGCTCAGCTCAGAGTACGTCATTGGACGGATTATCACGCAGAACAACCCCAAGGGCATCGTCGCTTCGCCGGACGGCCGCTGGCTCTATATCGCCAACCGGCTCTCCGACTCCATCCAGATAGTCAATTGCGGCAATAATCAAGTGGAGACGGTGCTGGACCTCGGCGGACCGAAGATCGAGACCGAATTACGGCACGGCGAAAGACTGTTCAACTACAGCAGCATCAGCTTCCAAAAGCAGTTGAGCTGCAACACCTGCCATCCTGAGAATCATCTCGATGGACTCGTGTACGACATCGTGGCACCGGAGGAAGGCATCGGGCGCAGCCTGGTAGACAATCGGACCATGCGGGGCATCGCGGAAACCGGACCGTTTAAATGGAGCGGCAAGAACCCGACAATCGCGCGGCAGGACGGGCCCAGAGCAGCCCAACTGTTTTTCCGGTCTCACGGCTTCGAGCAGGACGATCTGAAAGCCATAACGCACTTCATCGAATCGCTGCCGCTGAGGAAAAGCCGGTACGCTCCGCCCGACGGGCGCCTGAACGAGTTCCAGAAGCGAGGCAAGCTGATGTACGAACGCGCGTATACGAAAGACGGGCGCTACATTCCCGTGGCCAACCGGTGCCTCACATGTCACGCCAACCCCTACTACACGGACAAGCAATCGCACGACGTTGGTACGCAGGCCTATTCGGACGACAGCGGCGAGTTCGACACACCCCAGATCGGCGACACATACGAAACGGCGCCTTTCCTTCACGATGGCCGTGCCAACACGCTCGAGGAAATCTGGACAATGCACAATCCGGGTGACACCCACGGCGTTACGAACGACATGGCCAAGGAGAACCTGAACGACCTCATTGAGTATATCAAGACCCTCTGGGTCGGCGAGCCCCTTTTGGACAAGGACCTCTTCGCCGCCCTGTTCGCCAAGGAAACCGCAGGCTCCTACCGGTTGAAGATCGAAAACCTGGAGAAGACCGTCGATCCGCCGGCGAAGTACGTCGGGAACGAAGTGTGCGGAACCTGCCACACCCGCGAATACAAGCTGTGGCTGGGAACGAAGCACGCCCGTACCTGGGTAATGCTCGGGATGATGGATAAGGCCATGAAGGTAGGTTCCCAGCTCGAAATGAAAGCTTCGATGCCGCACTACAGTGCCGTTTGCCTAGGTTGCCACGGTACTGCCGCCGATGCTCCTCCGGAATATCGAGCGGCGACATTTCATATCGAAGACGGCGTCCAGTGCGAGCGCTGTCACGGGCCGGGCGAGAAATATGCGACCGAGCAGGTCATGAGGAATAAACAGCAGGCGATATCGCTGGGCCTCAGGCTTCCCAGCCGGGACTTGTGCATGAACTGCCACAAGGCAAAACCCTCTCACGCGTTCATGGAAAAGAAGCCTTTTGATTTCGACACGTCATACAAAAAGATCGTGCACATGCATTGATGCGGCAATTGCGGATTGCGAATTGCGAATTGCACATTGTCAAAATCCGCAATTCGAAATCCGCAATCCGCAATTCGTAAAGGGAGGCGAGGAATGAAAAGACTGTTGTTCGGCATTATTCTGCTGTGCGGGCTCACGGCAGCGGCGGCTGATGATCCGCTCCCACGCGTCTATAAATATTGGGAGTCGTTTCACAAGGAAGACGGCCTGCCCGCGGACAAGGTTTATGCCATTGCCGTTGACGGCGACCGAGTCTGGGCCGGAACGGAAAACGGGCTGGCGCTTTACGAAAACGGCAGGTGGACTACTCTGGGCGTCAAGGAAGGCTTGGCCTATCCGGCGATCCTTAGTGTTGCGGTCGACTCCGCCGGCGGGGACCTCTGGCTTGGCACGATGAAAGGTTTGTCCCACTATTCCGCCGGGCGCTTTGAAAACTTTACCCAATTTAACAGCGGCCTTCCCAATGACGTGGTCTTCGGCGTCGCCGTCGAGAATCAGAATGTCTGGACGGCAACCACCGCAGGAACGGCTCGGTACCGGGTGCGCGAGAAAAAGTGGGATGTCTACACTCCCGCCAATTCGCCTCAGCACGAACCCTGGGGATACAACGTCACCTATGGAGACGGCCGCGTCTATGCTGCCCTGTGGGGTGGCGGGGTGCTCGAATTCGACGTCAAAACCGAAGCCTGGAGATCCTGGCTGGATCCCGACGGCGAGATGGAATACGACGTGTTCCGCGATGACGGCCTCATTCACGTCATCACGACCGCTGTGAGCTATGTCGACAAGATCCTGTGGGTATCCACCTACTTTGGCATGAGCCGTTATGACGGCAGGAACTGGCGCGGCTACATGGACCACGACTCAGGCTTGGCCAGCAACTTCATCAACTTCGTGAAGGCACGCGGCCGCGTTGCCTGGGCTTGCACCGACAAGGGACTGAGCGTTGTGAACGGCGATACGAACCGGTGGGTTACCTACACGCCTGCCGATCCGGCCTGGACAAAAAGCCAGGTTCCGCCTGTCGGCCCCATCGAAGGCACGAAAGGCTGGGTGGCGAAAATCTTCGACGACAACAGGCTTCTTGAGACCGTTCCGCTGGAGCATGGTCTCGCCAACAACCATATCTACGGCGTAGACTTTCAAGGAGATGATGTCTGGGTGGCCACCTCGAAGGGCGTAAGCCGCGGAACCCTGACGCAGCGCAAGACCAAGGAGGCGGCACATGAATAATCCGTGGAAGTTGCGGATATTGACAGCCTTGGTAGTCCTAGCCTGCTGTTTCTTACTTGCGTTCGGCCAGAAGCCTGGGACCGCACAATCTCCAGGACAGAAGGTCGGCGACGACAAGAAGAAGGAAGAGGTCATTTATGGCAACACGCCCGAGGACTTAAAACCCTTCGCAAATTACGTCAAAGAGCCTTACAAGAAGTTCTGGGTCCCCAGCGACAACCCGATCGAGTTCTGGGGACCCGGGCGAGACAAGCCGGAACCCGAAGTGGCTACTGTAAAAATAGGAGTGATCGCCCCCATTCAGCGCAGTTATGAGACCTACATAGGCCAATCGGTGGTCAAAGGCATGCAGTTGGCCATCGATGAGGCGAACGCCGCGGGCGGGTACAAGGGCACGAAGTTTGAAGCCGTGGTGAAGAACGACAGCGGATTGTGGGGTGCGTCGGCCAACGAGGTGGTCACGCTTTCCCACGAAGACAAGGTCTGGGCCATCATCGGCACGGTGGACGGCGCTAACACGCACATAGCAATCCGCGTGGCGCTGCGGACCGAGATCCCGATAATGAATGTCGCGGACCTGGACCCGACTCTGGTAGAGACAAAAATCCCGTGGGTCGTTCGAGTGATACCAGACGACAGGCAGCAGACCTATACGATTGCCTACTATGTCTACAAGCAGCTAGGCCTGAACAGCGTAGCGATCCTTCGTGCCAACAATCGATACGGACGATTCGGAGTCGCTCAGTTCCGCAAAAGCTCGATCAAGCTGGGCAGGCCGGCACCGATCGAGATCAACTACGAACCGAACTTTGACAACGTCAACCCGAACTTCGACATTCAGATAGCCCGGCTGGAAGAGGTGAAGCCCGACGCCGTCGTCCTCTGGGCCGACGCTGGCGCGGCGGGAGCACTCGTGAAGAAAATCCGCGAGCGTGGGATGAAATTCCCCATCTTTGCCTGCGAGCGCATTGTGCACCCGGAGTTCCTGAAGGCGGCAGGCAAGGCCGCCGAAGGAGTCGTGGCGACTTATCCATTTGACCCCAATGCGAAGAATCCCAAGTATGCCGAATTCGCCAAGCGCTACGAGGAACGCTTCCACGAGAAGCCCGACTGCTACGCGGTGCATTCGTACGACGGGACCATGATGACCATCGAAGCCATACGCCAGGCGGGATTGAACCGCTACCGCATTCGGGATGCCATGGCTTCGATGACGCACTGGGACGGCGTCTCTGGGCCCATCGACTTGGATCTCGCCCTCAGCAACCGGCGTCCGGTCACAGTTACGACCGTCAAGAACGGTCAATTTGTTTTTGGACTTCCGAAGATGAACAGGACCTTCTAAAAAATGACGAATTACGAATGACGAATGACGAATTAAAAAACCGTGAGATATTCGTCATTCCCAGAAGTGCGAAGGCTACGAGATATGTGGGTTTGGCTATTATTGGCGACATTGCCGTTGGTTGCGCAGGAGGCGCGCAAGCCCTATGCTGACTTTTCGAACAAGGGCTCGGGCTTTTATGGTGCAGGCCGGGAAGTGCCAGACCCTGTCGATCTGAAGACCGTGCGCATCGGTGTCCTCGCCCCAGAGAAAAACCCTGAGGGCCTGCAGCTGCGTAACGCTGTCCAGATGGCCCTGGACGAGGCCAATCAAAGAGGCGGATACCGCCAGATTCCCTACGAGATGGTGTTCCGCGCGGATGATGGCCCATGGGGTGTCGCCGCCCAACGTGTGGTTGATCTCGCCTACGAAGACAAGGTCTGGACGATTATCGGCGGGCTGGATGGGCAACGGACGCACGTAGCTGAGCTGGTGGTCAGCAAGGCCTGGGTTCCGGTGGTTTCGCCGTCTGCCACCGATACCTCCGTCGACTATGCAAACGTCCCTTGGGTGTTTCGCTGCCCGCCGGCCGACAGCCGCCAGGCTGATTTGCTCATTGGCTATGCGCAGAGGCAAAGCTATAAGCGTGTGGTTGTACTGACTGAAATAGAAAGAGAAGGCCACACAGGCTTTCTGAGATTGCAGGAAAAAGCCGGCCAGCGGCGCTTCTCTTTCGAGGCCCACTACGAGTATCCAACGAGTAATCCTGAAGAAGTGATCCCGCGCCTGAAAGGAATCGGAGCAGATGCGGTGATCCTGTGGGGAAACGCAAAGCCCGCATTGTCTCTTCTGAGAGCTCTGCGGTCCGCAGGCATTTCAGCTCCGGTCTTGGCACCCTCGTCGCTGGTGCAGCCTGAAACGGCTGGGGGATCAGAATGGATTGGAAACCTGGTGGTCTCGGCACTTTACGATCTAAGCCGGGAGAATCCCGCGATCTTGGCGTTTGCTGAGAAATACCGAAGCCGCTGGGGCGTGTTTCCCTCGCCTGTTGCTTTGTACTCCTATGACGCGGCCCGTCTGGTCATCCGAGCCGTCGAAACCACGGGTTTGAACCGGATGCGAATCCGCGATGAGCTTACGCGGATATCCTTCGACGGTCTCACGGGCAAGATTCAATTCAACTCGTTGCGCGGCAATACGGCAGAACCGGTGCTTATGACCCTCAAGGATGGCCGCTGGCAGCGGCTCCCGAATTGAATCATTGAGCCATCGGGTCATCGAGCCATTGAAAAAGCCAAATCGTCAGGCTGACGAATAAATAGGTTCGTGTGCCAATCAAGGTCTTTCAATGACCCGATGGCCTGATGACTCAATGACTCAATTCCTAGAAGCTCAGCTGGCCTTTGTAGATCATCTTCTGCGGCTTGAAATCGATGTAGATCCCATTCACTGCGGGCATCCACCCGACCTGGAACCTGAGTTCCTTGTCCTCGGCGCTGACGATCGGCTTACCGCCTATCATGCGCGGGAAGACGAATGTTGCTCCCGGAAGCATCTTGCCTGGAGCATAGTACTCCTTCAGATCGACTCCTTCGTGTTCTTTGTGTCTTCGTGTTGTTCTTTTAAAACTTGAGGATAAACTCTTCGGGGATTCCTTTGCTCTTGGGGATCCGCAGTGCGAATCCTTTGTTAGTGACCGGACGATCACTCATCGAGAAGTAGAGGAAACGATCCCGAATCATCATCCCGTCTATCGGATCGGTCGTATGCGCTTTATCGCTGAAATCCTTCGCGATTACTTGCTTCTCGAATTGAGAAACCCCGGCGCTGCCGCCACTGCCGCCGCCTACACGTGGGCTCACGATTATTCCAGGCACGCCGTAGCCGCCGTATCGTGGATCATAGTTGGGATCATTGTATCGAGGATCGTTATAACGCCGGTTGCGCGGATCCGTCGGATCGTAGCTCGGGTCATTTGGATCGAGCCTTGGATCATATCGTGGATCGGCCCTGTCCGTTCTGGGGTCGCCGGCGCGGACATTCGGGCCAATCTGCACCGGGCTGTCTTTCTTCTTCGCCTCGGCCGTCACTTCCGTCCCCTGCAATACAGCCTGCGCTACGGTATCAGGAGCGACGAGGGGTAGTTCCTTGCCGGCAGGACCGAGGAGTTGAATTCCATCAGGCAGCACGACTTCGTCCTTGCTGTTATTGAAAACAGCAAGCCGGACCGCAATGACGTTGGAAGGTGTGAGCTCCTTATAGAAATAATCCTTCTGATCCTTTCCCTCGAGCAGCAAATCCGCCGCATAAGTAACAGCGGCTACTGTCGCACGAACCTGGTACTGCTCGGGTTTTTTGGGCCTCACATTTTTGGGTTTAAAACCAGCGAAGACGCATACGGCAATGCATAACATCAAAAGCTGGAGAGCGGTCCTTTTCATAGCCCCTCCGAAGGAATATCTGTGGGTATTGTGTACTAAGAGGAGGCGCATAACCAGCATTCTTTGTGTCCATCGTGTCTTCGTGTTGTTCCTTTGATGACAACACGAAGACACCATGAGCACAAAGAATCACAAAGAGTGCTAGAATTCGCGCGGATCAGAGCCCGGATTCTATAACGACTGCGAGGACCTCATGGCATATTGGCTAGGACTTGATATCGGAACAACCGGATCGCGTGCCGTCATCATCGACGAGTCAGGTGGCGTGTGCGCCGCCGCGTCGGCCGACCACGCCCTCATGACTCAGCACCAGCCCACCTGGGCCGAGCAGGAACCCGAGGACTGGTGGCGTGCGGCGCAGGAGGCCATCCGCGCGGCTATGACACTGGCAAAAATCAACGGCGAAGACATCGCCGGAGTCGGACTTTCAGGACAGATGCACGGCGTCGTGCTGCTCGATTCCGAACACCGTGTCATCCGTCCTTCGATCATCTGGTGCGACCAGCGCAGCCAGGCCCAGGCCGACTGGTTCACCGAGCGCATCGGTGCGCAGCGGCTCAAGGAAATCACCTGTAACCCGGCTCTGACAGGATTCTCGGTTCCAAAACTGCTGTGGGTGAGGGACCACGAGCCGGCCAGCTACGAGCGCATGCGCATGCTTCTCCTGCCGAAGGATTATATCCGCTTCCGCCTCACCGGCGAATTCGCTACCGAGGTGTCTGATGCTTCGGGCACGTTGCTCCTCGACGTCCCCAGGCGCCGATGGTCCAGCGAGATCCTTACGGCTCTGGGCTTGCGGCTCGATCAACTCCCCTTCGTCGCCGAATCCAACGAACCCACGACCCGCGTCAACGCTTCCGCGGCCGCAACGGCCGGATTGAAAAAAGGCACTCCGGTTGTCGGCGGAGGCGGCGATCAGGCTGCGGGAGGTGTTGGTAACGGGATTGTCGAGCCCGGCATCGTAAGCTCGACCATCGGCAGCAGCGGCGTGCTGTTTGCTCACACGGATGCCCCGCATCTCGACCCCGGAGGCCGAGTGCACACCTTCTGTCACGCTGTGCCGCGGAAATGGCATGTGATGGCCGTGACGCAGGGAGCTGGTCTCTCCTTCCGATGGTTCCGCGACAATTTCGCTGCGTCGGAAATGGAGCAGGCCAAGGCCTCCGGCAAAGACCCGTACGAACTGCTGACGGCCGAGGCAGCCACCGCGCCTGCCGGAAGCGAGGGGCTGCTTTACCTTCCTTATCTCATGGGAGAAAGAACTCCGCACCTGGATCCTTTGGCGCGCGGCGTTTTCTTCGGCCTTACTGCCCGCCATACCCGGGCTCACATGATCAGGGCGATTCTGGAGGGCGTGGCCTTCTCGCTTCGAGACGGTTTGGAGATTTTCCAGGAGATGGGCGTGCCCTCCGCCCAGGTTCGCGCTTCAGGCGGAGGGGGTCGGAGCCCGCTCTGGCGGCAGATACAGGCGGACGTATTCAATCGCGAGATGGTGACCATCAACGCAACAGAGGGATCGGCCTATGGCGCGGCACTGCTGGCGGTTACGGGGACCGGCGGCTTCGCATCCGTTGAGGAAGCTTGCCGCTCCTGCATTCGAGTGACCGACCGCTGCGAACCAGATGCAGGGCGCGCCAGGATGTACCAGGAGTACTACGCAATCTACCGTGACCTGTACCCTTGTCTGAGAGAGAGCTTCCGCGCCGTCGCCGCCGTCAGATGACAACCGCCGCAGAGGCCACCAACAACTCAGTGACCTCTGTGTGTGGATTGACGATTTACGATTGACGATTTAAAACAATCGTAAATCTAAGATCGTCATTCGATTTTCGCGGTCCAGCGGATCATCTGAAAAAAGAGCCTGGCGTAGCAGTCGCCGACTTCAATAGGCCCTGCCCCATCCGCACAGGCGTTTACCCGGCTATCGCCCCAATCGACGAGTCCCCCGACCCAGTGTGGAGCGACATCCGAGGTAAACGCAGCCACGCGCCCCTTTCCGAATGATCCAACGACCAAAAGCGGTTCTGCCTCTATGAAGGGGCTAAACCTATAGCCAGACGTTTCCCGCCGCACGCTGAACCTGCGAGCGCTAAGCACCTCCAAGCCTTCGGGCTTTGTCGTCACGCGGTTGAAGCCACCGATGCCCGGACACGCTGTGTCGAATGGCAAGCTTTCCAGGATAGGATGAGCGCAGTTCTTTTCGACCAGACATGGCTGCGGGCAGTTCACCCTGTCGTCGGTAGACTGCATCCTCACCGGGAGCACTTCCTTGAAAACTGTTTCCGCATATTCGCCGTTGGCTCCGTAGAACGAATCCCAGCCGCCGATCATGAGCAGGCCCATGCCTTCGCGCACGCGATCTGCGAGTTGCGCCAGCTGCCGGCCGCTGAAATTCTTGGACGGGTAGTCGCTGATTACGATGGCTCGATATCCGGCTTCGATCAGCGCAGACTCAAAGCGTTCGGCGGATGCCCGGTAGTCGAAGCTTATCCTGTAGTGACTCATTACGCCTGCCAAATAGCTGGCGGCTTCCTTGAGTGCGGTGTCTCCCAAATACAGTATCTGTTTGTCCATGGCGCCCAGTATAGCGCAAGCCGGCAGCAGGCTGTAGGCAGCATGCAGTAAAACCTGGAGGAAAGTGTCTCACCGGTATGCTGCCTGCTGCCGGCCGCATGCTGCATGCTTGTCTGTTGCGAGGGGTGGGGCGTTTTGTTAGATTGTAGGCTCCGCTGGCCGAGAGCGAGGGCGGGCTGTAACTCGCCATTCAATGGCCTCATTCGAGGAGTTGGTTATGCTGAAAGGGAACGCCATCATTGGACAATCCGGGGGACCAACATCGGTTATTAATGCCTCCCTTACAGGAGTCATCGAAGGCTGCCGGGGTTTCGCGGGTATCAGGAAAACACTCGGGATGCGCTACGGCATTCAGGGATTCATGGAGGAGGACATCATCGACTTGGGCAAAGAGAGGCTACAGGTCATTGCACTGCTCAGGTCGACCCCGTCGAGCGCACTGGGAAGCTGCCGCTACAAACTGCAGCAGGCTGATCTGCCGAAAATCGTCGATCTTCTCAGAAAATATGACATCCGATATGTGTTCCTCATTGGCGGCAACGACACGATGGACACGATTCACCGGCTGGAAGCCTGTGCCAAGGAACACAGCTATGAACTCATCGGCGTTGGAATTCCCAAGACGGTGGACAACGACCTGTTCGGCACCGACCATACCCCCGGTTTCCCCAGCGCGGCCCGCTACGTCGCCTTATCTGTGATGCAGGCCGGCGTGCTGGCGCGCGACATGAAGAGAGTGGACCAATTCGTCGTGCACCAAACCGTGGGCCGCGGCGCCGGCTGGCTTGCTGCCTCCTCGGCCGCGGCAAAACGGGATGAGGAGGATGCTCCTCATATTTTGTGCCTTCCCGAAAAGTCCTTTGAGAAAGACAAGTTTCTGGCGGACGTGAAGCGCTGCTTCGACAAGCTCGGCTGGGTGAGCATCGTCTGCGGAGAGGGCGTTGCCTATGCCGACGGCACGCCGGTCTCTGCTTCCCGCATCAAGGACAAGTTTTCCAACATCGAATTCGGAGCCATGGGTGGGACCAGTGCTGCAATGATGCTACATCGCATGATCTGCGACGAGTTCGGATTCCGTGGCGAGTTTCAGGTCCCCGAATCGCTCCCGATGTGCGCCGCCGACAGGACAGTACAACTCGATATCGATGAAGCCCACATGTGCGGCAAAAAAGCGGTAGAACTCGCATCCCAGGGGAAGACGGGACTCATGGTCACGCTTGTCCGGGAGCCGGGTTCCAAATACTCCTGCATCACGGGCACGGCAAGCCTTTCCGAGGTCGCCGTAAAAGCGAAACCAATGCCCGGCGAGTTCATAAATTCAGAGGGAAACTTTACGACCAACGCGTTCCTGGATTACATCCGCCCACTGGTCGGCCCCCTGCCGCAGTACACTAAGCTGGGAAACATAAAACCGGCCTTTTAATCATTGGAGATCTGATCATGAATGATAGTGCGAAGTACACTCAGTTTGCGCTCGTGCGGGAGATGATGGAAACGCCCGCCATTCTAAGAAACTTCAAGCCGAGCAACACCGACAATGTTGCCAGGACCATCGAGCAAGCGGGCCGGCTGTTTTTCACCGGCGAGGGCTCGAGCCGGATCTTTCCCGCAAAAAACGCGATCGTGAGTTCCATGCGAGCCGGGATGGGCCTGCATCTGGCGGCGGAAGGCGGCCGTCAGGCTCTCGAATATCATCTGGAAAAGTATGCGATCTTCGGTGCATCCAACAGCGGCCAGACCAAGGAGGTCATCGCCCTATTCGACGCGCTCAAGAAGGCCGGACACCGGAACCTCTTCGGCCTCACCGCCAACAAGAACACCAAGCTCGAGTCGCTTGCAAGCCAGACGTTCCTACTGAGCTGCGGCAAGGAAGATGCCGTTGCCGCGACCAAGAGCGTGGCCGAGCAGGCGTTGTTCTACCAGTCTCTCCTGGCACAGATTCAGGGCCGCTCTTTGACGGGAGCACTCGCCGGTCTGGCAGATGCCTTCGAGGCTGCTTTGAGCGCGCCGATTGACAACGAGATCACCCAGGCGATCGCCAATGCGGGAACGATCTACTTCGCCGGGCGCAACGACGGCGTGGCCGAAGAACTCACGCTCAAAACCAACGAAATCACCCGCAAGAAAAGCGATTACCTCGAGGGCACATACGCCGTGCACGGAATCGAAGAGGTGATGAACCCCGATGACGTCGTGATCCTGATCGATCCCTTCGAGGCGGAAGTAGAAAAGATTCGCGATGTACTCGTGAAGGGCGTGGGCATGAGAGTTTTTGCAGTGGCGGCACGTGACACAATCTTCCCGACCATCCGGGTAAAGGGACTCGGAGATCTCTCAACCTACCCATATCTTGCCGCCGGATGGAACATTCTCGTCGAGGTCGGCATTTCTTTGGGCATTAACCTCGATAAGCCTGTTCGCGCGCGCAAGGTTGGCAACGAGTTCGTAGGTTAGGGTCTGTCAATGAATAACGTTTACACTTTGCTGCAGGCCCCCAGACCCGCTGGCGAGGCGCGAGCGACGAGCATACCCGGGGTGGTATGTAAGGAGCGAGCAACAAAGCCAGCGGGCCTGCGGGCCGCAGCCCGGAGGGGCGCGGCGGCGGGCGGGCGTCTGCTTCGTTGCCGCTCCTCGACGATGCACACCGACATCGCCTGCGTCGCGGCGCCTTGCATCTGCCCGCCCGGCGCTCGCGCCAAAGTGCAAACGTTATTCATTGACAGACCCTTAACCAACTCTAGCCCGGGGTCGTATCTGCAAAGTGTGATTTTCGTATGAAACCTCATCTATCAGGAGGCTGGAACTTCGAAAATTGAATTTTGCAGATCCGACCCCTTTCACAAAGAAAAGTCGAATTATGATTCCAGAACAAGTTCAGGCGCTGCTACAGCGGGGCGTGGTCATCCCTTGCCCCGAATCCACGGAGATCGGCAACGAAATTCGTCCGGAGCGCATTGCTCCGGGGGTTATCATTCACTCTTCCAGCAAAATTCTCGGCGAGCAAACGTCGATCGGACCCGGTTGCGAGATCGGATCCGAGCAGCCCGCTACCGTGGAAAACTGCCAGTTGGGACAACGCGTTGCATTGAAAGGCGGATACTTCTCTGGAGCCACCTTCCTGGACGACTCCAACATGGGAAGCGGCGCGCACGCCCGGGCGGGAACACTTCTGGAGGAGGAGGCCAACGGCGCGCACACGGTGGGCCTCAAGCAGACGCTCTTCTTTCCGTTTGTGACGGCCGGCAGCCTGATCAACTTCTGCGACGCCTTCATGGCCGGAGGCACAAGCCGCAAAAATCATAGCGAAATCGGCTCCTCATACATCCACTTCAACTTCACCCCGCATCAGGACAAAGCGACGCCATCGCTGATTGGAGACGTTCCACACGGAGTGATGCTGGATCAACCACCCGTCTTCCTAGGCGGACAGGGAGGCTTGATTGGACCCGTTCGCATTACCTATGGGACGGTGATTCCCGCCGGCGTGATATGCCGCCAGGATCTCCTCGATAGGAATAAGCTTTTTGCGCCCACACCGCCCGCGTTCCGTGAGCCGGAAGCATTCACCATGGGCATGTATCGCGGCATCAACCGAATCGTCACAAACAACGTGATCTACATAGGGAACCTTTGGGCCCTAAAGGCATGGTATCAATTCGCTCGAAAAAGGTTCATGTGCGCCACCCCGTTCGGAGAGGCGGTCTACGTCGGAGCTGTCGGTCAACTGGACGCAATAATCGCAGAGCGGGTCAAGCGGCTGAAGGAATTGGCCGGCAAGATGCCTCTTTCGCTGGCGAAAGCCCGATCTGCACTCGGAGGCGTCTTGCCGGCCGTACCGTATGCGCAGCAGCAGGCACTCATAGACCGCTGGCCGGAGATGAAAGCTCACCTGATGCAAGGACCCGCTCCCGATACAGGAGCGGCACGAAGAGACACTTTCCTCGCGGAGTGGGATAAGATCGGCACGGGAACCACCTACCTCAAAGCCGTCGGCGCGCTTAGCACGGGAACGCGCGCTGCCGGAACAGCATGGTTGCAGGCGATCGTCGACGCCACCGCGGCCCTTTGGAGAAACGTTTGAAAACCGAAAGGACAACACGAAGACACAAAGAACACGAAGATCCTTTGTGGCCTTTGTGTCATCGTGTTGTCCTTTCAAAAGAGTTCTCATGCAGCGGTGCTGCGCCACCGTGCATGAAAGAATCCTCGATTATAGTGGGGGCGGGCTTTAGCCCGCGCCCCTTTAACACCGAGAAAGAACCAAGCTAATCATCGCTCGTATCTCTCCGAGTCGAAGGTGTTTGCGTCAAATGACTGTATCACCTGGCGAAGTCACGCGGACGGGCTGAAGCCCGTCCTCACTGAAAGCGGCGGGATTTTCAAGGGAGTCGAAAAATGGCAAGGTTATTCGGTACTGATGGTGTTCGGGGGATTGCGAACATCCCTCCTATGACCGCGGAGATGGTTCTGGAAATCGGCCGTGCGACAGCCTATGTCTGCAAGGCGCACGACAACCGCCGGCATAAGATCGTCATCGGCAAGGATACGCGTGTGAGCGGCTATATGCTCGAAAGCGCGCTCACGGCAGGAATCTGTTCCATGGGAGTGGATGCACTCCTCGTCGGACCCATGTCGACTCCGGGGATCGCATTCATCACCCAAAGCATGCGAGCGGATGCCGGAATGGTGATCTCCGCCTCTCACAATCCCTACCAGGACAACGGCGTCAAGATCTTCTCACGAAACGGATACAAACTTCCCGATGCCCAGGAAGACGAGATAGAGGACCTCATCACCTCGGGGCGCATCAAGAACATCCGGCCCACCGCAGGCGAGATCGGCAGGGCCAAAAGGATCGAGGATGCCACCGGGCGCTATATCGTCTTTTGCAAGCGCGCCTTCCCTGAAGATCTGAGCCTGGAAGGAATGAAGATCGTGCTTGACTGCGCCAACGGTGCGACCTACAAAGTCGCGCCGACAATCTTCTCCGAGCTCGGGGCGGAAGTAACCGCGCTGCACTGCGAGCCGAACGGGACCAACATCAACGACAACTGCGGCTCTCAATATACCGGAAACCTGGTCGCCACCCTGAAGGAAGTGGGGGCCGATATCGGATTGGCGTTCGATGGCGACGGCGACCGCCTCATCGCTGTCGACGAAAACGGCCACGAAATTACGGGTGATCATATCCTCGCCATCTGCGGCAAGATGTACAAGGACTTGGGTCTGCTCAAGAACAACCTGATCATCTCGACGGTTATGAGCAACATTGGGTTCAATCTCGCTCTCAAGGAGCTGGGTATCAACCATGGCGCCTGCAAGGTGGGCGACCGCTATGTTCTGGAAATGATGAAGGAGAAAGGCGCGGTCATCGGAGGCGAGCCTTCCGGCCACTTGATTTTCCTAAATCACCACACGACCGGCGACGGCATTCTTTCAGCCCTTCAGCTGCTCGCCGCGATGATGCGAAGCGGGAAACACCTCTCGGATCTTGCCACCATTATGAAGCTAGCTCCTCAAAAGACCATCAACGTGGACGTCAGCAGCAAGCCGCCGCTGGAAGAACTCACCGAGTTGCAGGCAGCCATTAAGGCCGCGGAAAAGGAACTGGACGATGCGGGGCGCGTCCTCATCCGCTACTCCGGCACACAGGCGATGTGCCGCGTGATGGTGGAAGGCCCGACCGAGGAAATCACAGACCGTCTCGCCAACCACTTGGCTGCGATCGTCAAAAAAAGCATCGGATGACCTCTCAGGAACTGAAAGCGCACCTGCCTGCCGGGAAATAATGACTCACAGTTCCGCTCCGGACGTTGAGATTACTATGCGAGTCCCACCGAACCAAGTGACAGCCTCGAGGAAGGTTCAGAATCACCAGGGGAGAGGCATAACCCGAACACCCATCGAACACCTCGTCGAGTATGTCTTGAATGGCACGGCCACCGGACCGGATGCTCCGGATGGCTTGCGGGACTTGGCCAACAAAGTGATGGATTTCGAGCCCCGCGACACCCGCGTGGTAATCCTCGGAGGCGGCACCGGGTTGTCCACCGTGGTTGGCGGCAATTCCCAGCTCGCGGAATGGGCGGATCATCCCTTTGTCGGTTTGAAGCAGGAGTTTTCCCGTTTGGATGTAGTAGTTTGCACCACAGACGACGGGGGATCGACCGGCCTCCTCCTGAAGCATTTGCCCATGATTGGGATTGGAGACCTGCGCAAATCCTGTCTGTCGCTGATCCGCCAGGAGAATCTACAAAAGTCTTATGACCTCGATGCAGATCCGATAAAAGAACTGGTTCGCCTGATTCAGACGATCTTCAACTATCGCCTCGGTGAAAAGGAGGACGAACCGATTCTCTTCGATCCTCTTCTTGCGGCCCCGGCTGTCCTCAGGAAGGTTTGTCCCAAAGATCTGGCAGCATTCTTGAGAGCGCTTGGAAGGTACGTGTCCCCGGGAGGTAAGGGGCCGACTGTCAATCCTGCGGGGCATTGCTTGGGCAACCTGTTGCTTACGTCTGCCATATTCAGAGCAGCCAAAGGACGAACGGATCGACCTCCCGATCTCCGCGAGATCCGTGCCGGATTGGATGAGGTTGCCAGTTTCATAGGAGTCACTCCCGGGCATCTTCATGCCGCCACATGCACCCCCGGCCAGCTTAAGTTCCTTTATGCCAATGGTGTCGAGGTGTACGGCCAAAGCAAATCGGCCCGCGCACGTCGCGGCTTCCCTGTGGAACGCTGCACTGCGGAGTTTACGGGGACTCCGCAGGTCAGTGCGACGGTCCTCCACGCCATCAGGGCCGCCGATCTGATCATTTTCGCTCCGGGCAGTCTCTACACGAGCATCATTCCACTCTTGCAGCTGCAACCAATCGTGGCAGCCATCCGCGAGAACAAGACTGTACTGAAGGTTCTCGGCGCGAATTCCTGGATCCAGGAAGGTGAGACGGACATCTCGTTGCGCAACGAGGGTCGAGGATTGCTCGTCTCCGAGTTGATCGAGGCCTACGATCGAAATGTCTCTGGCGGAGCGGAAGGATTATTCGAAATTGTCCTGAGCACAAACTTGGAACGTATTCCCGGCAACATCCTGCGCAATTACGCCCTGGAGGGAAAAAGCCCTGTTTATCTGGATCGCGCTCGCGTGGAAGCCATGGGATTCCAGCCGATCGAGGCAACCCTCTTTTCGCCCGAAGAAGAAAGGCGGATGCAAGTCATCCACCACGATGCCAGGAGATTTGCCCTGGCCGTCCGAACGCTTTGGCTCGCCCGAGATTCCCTGGAATCCGCCAGGGCCAAGGGTTGGAGCGAATTGTGGGCAAGGCGGCGGAAGACGGCTCCCGCACGTGTTCGCTCTCGCAGCCCGCTGCTCTGCGACTACCTGGCCTCCATTCGCGATGCCTTGATGAGAAAGGACCTTCAGCCCGCAGCGTTGAAAGATGTGTTTGTGAATCTGGCCTGGGAGAACCGCGACATCAAACCGTCGCATCTGGGCTTCTTTCGCGGGACGAGGATTATTTCAGCCAGGAACTGGAATCGAAGTACCGAGTGGGACAACGTGCTTGGCTATTATGATCGCGAAGACCGATACATCAAGCTTCACGAGTCGTTGATCACAAATCCGATGCGGCTGCGAGACGATTTGCTGGTGGCACTGGGAGAGTCGCTTCTGGGCAATTACATCGAGAGCAGCCGATGGCTGGACAACAGCTGCATAGACGCCATAGGCGCCCGTAGTTATGAAATCGTGCTCAGGCCGCCCCATAAGAGAGAGTGCTTCCTCTCCGACGCACTGCTCCGCACTTACCTTCATCTGGCCCGGATGCTACCCGATCCGGCCAACCCGCGCGTTCTGAGGATCACCATCAACAACGACGAAGGCTTTCTTCCTCCAGGCTTGCTGTTCGGTCTGACATATGCCTGGTACCTGGACAGCTCCTGCGGGACTGCCATGGAATACGAAATGGCCCTCCTGCGCTGGGCTCCGGAGTCTCTGATCCCGCATCAGGCCAAGGAGAGAATTCGCAAACAGTCCCTGATAGCATTTTTCAGAACGGAGATCTTCGGCCACAGAGATAAAAATTCTGAGTGACCTCTGTGTCTCTGTGGTGTGTAATGGTTGCCTTCGGGGAGGTCTACTATGGCAATGCTTGCACTTATGGGCGGAACACCGGTTCGCAGCAAGCCTTTTCCGCAGTGGCCGGAGTTCGGTGAAGAAGAGAAGCGCTCTCTTCTCCTCGTTCTGCAAGGAAGAGACTGGGGAGGTTACCCTTCCCCCAACACTTACGCGAAGCTCTTCAACGAGCGATTTGCAGCCTACCATGGCGCCCGATATGGCATCGGGGCAGCCAACGGAACTGTTACGCTCGAGGTGGCCTTGAAGGCCGGTGGGTTACGCCCGGGCGACGAGGTCATAATTCCGGCCTACACCTGGATAGGAACCGCATCCGCAGTGCTGTGCGCCCAGGGGATTCCGGTCTTTGTCGACTCCGATCCGGATAACTACTGCATGGCTCCCGAGGCCTTCGAGGCGGCGATCACTCCGCGAACCAAGGCTGTCATCCCGGTACATCTCGGAATGGAGATGGCCGACATGGATGCGATCCTGGCAATCGCCCAGCGTCACAATCTGCTGATCGTCGAAGACTGCGCCCACGCACACGGAGCCCAGTGGAATGGACGCGGCGCCGGCAGCCTCGGGCATTTCGGATCCTTCAGCATGCAAACCTCAAAGATTTTGACGGCAGGGGAAGGAGGGATGATCCTCACGTCAAGCGAGCAGTTTGCCGAGCGCTGCGAGTCTTTGATCAACTGCGGCAGGCCCAGCCTAAGCGACAAGTACAAGTACCGGACAATGGGCTACAACTACCGGATGACCGAGTTCCAGACGGCGCTCCTGCTGGCGCAGCTTGAGCGTATGCCGGAACAGACGGAGCGCCGCCTGAAGAACGCCCGTTTGTTGATAGCCAAGCTGCGAGGGATCAACAGCATTCGCCCGCTCGCCTGGGATGCCCGCATCACGCGCCCCGCCATATATCATTTTCTCCTGCGCTATGATCCGACCGCCTTTATGGAAGTACACCGCGATGTCTTCCTCATGGCACTGGCGGCGGAAGGCATCCCGGCTGAGGGTGCGTTTTACGAGCCCCTCTATCGTGCTCCGCTCTGGCACTTCCGGAGAGATGACTATGCCACATACGAGGGGTCCGAAGTCGACTATTCGCGCCTTTGCTGCCCCGTTGCGGAGAAAGCCGCATACGACGAGTCTGTCTGGCTGCACCACCCGCTGCTACTCGGCGACGAGCAGGAAGTGAATGACATCGCCGAAGCCATCGGGAAAATCCAGGTGAATGCCGAAGAGCTCACCGGTATCGAGCGCCCGCCTCATATAGCCAGAATGTAATGGTGTGATCCATGCAAGGGACCCGCCCGCTCATTCTGCTTCTTACGATCCTCCTATTGGCAGGAGTGATCTTCACGCTTATCACTCCGGGAAATCCCGGTAGGTTGCCACCTCCGGGCGTTCCCAGCCGTGTCGTGATGGTCAATGGCTATCCCGAGTTTCACGTCGATGATAAACCCTTCTTCATGCACAGCGCGGCCTTCTACTACTACCGAACGCCACGCGACCGCTGGGAGGAAAGCCTCAGTGCGCTTAAATCACAAGGCATCAATACAATCGACCTTTACATCATCTGGAACTGGCACCAACCAACCGAAGATACGCTCGACCTCGATGGACACACGCTTCCGGGAAGAGACTTGAAGGGGTTGCTCAAGCTCATCTCGGATATGAAATTCAAGCTTTCCGTGAGGCCGGGGCCATTCATCTGCAGCGAGTGGAAGAACGGAGGCTACCCGGACTGGCTTCTCTCCAGACCCGAGTACCAGATGCCTCAAAAGGATATCCTGGAGGGAAGGTATCCACGATGGTCCGCCTTGCAGTATGCCTACTCGGAGCAGGCGGCCGAGGCATACCTGAATAATCCCACGCACCTTCGATATACGCGAAGGTGGTACCAGGATGTGATGGATGTCGTCCGGCCGTACCTATCCACACGCGGAGGCAACGTCATTCTCCTCCAGATCGACGACGACCAGGGCCTCGATAAACTCAACTACAACGGACCGAAATTCTGGGAGTACATGAAAGTTCTACGGCAATATCTGCAGGAAGCCGCAGGAGACAGAGCCATCCCCATTTACTTCAACCCCGCCGACATGAGGGTTACGGCAGCCTCATCGGCCCCGGAGCTGGGTACTCCCTTCTGGGCCATGGGACAGTGCTACCAGGAGGAAGGATTCGGCTCAGATGTACTGAGAGCAGAGGATACCAGCCACGCGAAGTATCTGACCGAGATCCTCAAGACTCAGCCGGGCTTCCCGCCTTTTTTTATCGAATACCAGGCTGGATGGTTTGCCGGCGCGGAAGATGTGCGCGCACGAGCCACGGATCCGACCAACACGCTGCTGAGTTCCCGCTTTCTCTTTCAAAACGGCGTGAAGGGGATCAACTACTTCCCTCTTCAAGACACGCTTTACCCGCAGGGCTATGAATGCCCGTGGTCAAACTACTTCTACTCCTGGGAGTCTGCTATCGGACTGGAGGGGAATCTGCGGCCCAGGGCCGAGGCATCGATCCGCAACGGGTTGCTGATCGAGGGCATGGGAAGCGCTCTCGCCGCAGCGCACTATGTGGCCGATATCGGGGTCGCGCACACTGTGGGCACCTATCCGCAGGAGCGATTAACTCACGAAGACATCGCAGGCGTGTTCTTCCGAACTGCAACTGCGATGCAATACGCGTTTTTCAACCACGTGAGCGCTGAGTTGGTCGACCTGGACTACCAGTCGCTGCAACAGCTGCGACGATATCGCATGATCCTTTTGCCCGTCCCCTCTGGCTCAATGTACAAGGACGGAAAAGTCCCCGGCTACATGGCCCTCTCTCTGCGCGCTCAGGCCGTCCTCATCGACTACGTAAAGGAAGGCGGAACTCTTGTCGCTTACCCCGCTCCCCCGTTGGGAGAGTCGCTGAAAGCGCTGTTTCCCGTCCAAAGCACGAAGGCATTGGCTGGGAATGAGAAGATGATCCCTCTCCAAGTCGCGGGCAAATCTGCAGCCGCACCCGGTCCCTTGTTTCTCTTCCCCGAAGCATCAGCGGATTCTCGCGTGACTCCTTTCGCGGCAGTGGCCGGTGATGCTGCTGGGGTTCTGGGGTACGAAAACAGGGTGGGAAAAGGTCTGGCCATTGTGCTGGGCACGGAGTTCGACCGCTGGGTTCCTCTGCAGAGCGGCTCCAGCAAGCTGGATTCTCCACCTCCGAAGCAAGCTGCGCTGACCCAGGCCGAGATGATGGAGATCGGACAAGTGCTCGAAGCACTCCTGCAGGCGGCCGATATCTCCCGATCGGTTAGGCTCGAAGGTGTGTCGAGCGGATTCCCGGCGCAGCAGCCCTATGCCTCCATGCTCGCTGCCAACGAGCCAGCTGCTTTGGGCGGCGGCAGCCAGTATGGGTTCCTGAGCATCACGAACTTCGACGGATCGTCGCATGTGATTCGTCCTTCCTTAAAGGATCCGAGGACGGGCACCCGGTTGACCCTGCCTGAACTGGAGATTGCCGCGAGAGACGCGCTGATGCTCCCGCTGCGCTTGGGCTTCGAGACACTCGGCGTGGGCGGTATGGAACCCGAGGATGAGATCGTTTACTCAACGGCGGAGATCACAGCGGCTCGGGCAATGGACGGAGCTCTGCATCTCGACCTTTATAGCAAGGGAAAATCGTCTCTGATGCTTCGCCTCGCCCAGGCGCCATCTGGAGAGATCCACGTAGGAAGCATGTCATTACCTGTTTCCTACGCCGCCTCGGGAAGCAAAACTCTTAGTATCGAAATCCCGCCGCCGGCCGATCGCAGTGGCAGGCAGACCTTGATTATCCCGATTACCGGATTGAAGGGGATTCCGTCGCCGCCCCAGATGTCGCCAAAAGCGAAGGTCGACGTGCGGCCCACAATTCGCATCCCGGTGCGTTCGGACACGGCATACGACCTGATCCCGCCGACCCGCGTCGCGTTGACCAGCGAGGCCGTGGACTTCTCTTTCATTCACCCGCCCGATTGCAGAGGCAAGTGCAAGGCCAAGGTGACCGTTCAAGACCTGGACGTGTCGCAAGTAAACCCGGAGAAAATCCCGGCCTTCACTATACGGGCTCCCTTCGAGCGAACCTATATCCGCAACTTCGAATGGACGCTGGAGAACGAGGGAAAGAGCTACTCGGGGACCGGTCAGGTCGTGTTTATGCCGCCTGGATCGGCCGTCGCCCTGCAAAGGGATGTAGATCGTGATGGTTTCCCCGACTACATCCTCGAAAACGAATACCTCCGCGTGATCCTTTACCCTCAAGCAGGAGCCCGCAGCTTCGCCTTCATCCGCAAGGATACCAACACGAGCGTCTTCACCTCCATTGGCGGACTGCGCGACCTGTTCCAGGTTCAAATGCCCACCCCCCCCGACCATGATTTGCTGCCCGATTGGACCCGTCATGGGATTCCGGGAATGCACAACCGGTTTTACCAGCCGCGGATTACCCAGGAATCCGGGAATTATGCCGAAGTTCGGTTTTCCTACGATGCTCCGGACGTCGCGCCCAAAGGAGCCCGCCTCGAGCGCATCGTGCGCCTGGCTGGCCGAGATCGATACGTTGAAGTAACGTATATTCTGACACCCAAAGACCCGAGCGGCGACCAGGGATACATCAACTTGAACTCGATAGCACTAGGCGACATGGGAGATGAAAATGCGACCATGCTGATCAGCGATCGCGGTGGCAATCTTCCTCCAAGGAGGCGGACCCAGGGAAAGATCGACGGCTGTAAATGGGTTGCTTTTACCAGCCGTGACGGCAAAGAGCTGTTCGGAATGTCGTGGCCGTTTGGAGAGTTCGATAGTGTATCCTATGACCGGCGGGACTATAGTCTTCTGCTCGGGCTGAGCTCGCCGCGCTGGAAGAAACACGCGGCATCGCATACCTATCATGTCCGATATCTGTATGCGCCTGACACCCCAGAATTCCGAAAGGCGCTCATGAACCCGTAGACTCTCTATGCTCTCTGCGTCTCTGTGGTGAAACAACGAGGAATGAATGGAAAAGACGGAAATAAGAATCGCGCACAGCCCTGACTCCGACGATTCCTTCACGTTCTACGCGCTTGCAACCGACAAACTCGCCACTGGAGGCTTTCGCTTCACTCACACGCTGGAGGACATCGAGTCACTGAACCAGAAGGCGCTGCGCGGGGCATACGAGGTAACAGCCATTTCCATTCACGCATACGCCTACATCGGTACATGCTGCTCCCCAGTGGAGCAAGCATGGGAGACCGCTATGGGCCCATGGTCGTGGCGCGTCAACCCTGGGATCAGGCTGAATTGCGAGGTAAGAAAATAGCTGTCCCAGGAATAATGACCTCGGCATACCTGGCTTTGAAGCTGTTCCAGCCCGAATTCGAGCATGTCGTCGTGCCGTTTGATGAGATCATCGGGGTGGTCCAGCGGGGTGAGGTGGATGGAGGTCTTCTGATTCACGAGGGCCAACTCACCTACGCCCGCGAGGGACTGCACAAGATCGCAGACCTGGGCGAGTGGTGGTACCAGACTACTGCTTTGCCCCTGCCGTTGGGCGGCAATGCCATCCGCCGAGTCCTGGGGACAGAGCGCATCCGTGAGATATCCCGCCTGCTGCGTGAAAGCATTCAATACGCGCTGAACCACCGGGCGGAAGCCCTTAGCACGCAATGAAGTACGCTCGGGATTTGGACATGCAACTGGCGGACTGCTTTGTGGGAATGTACGTCAATACCAGGACGCTGGATTACGGAGAGGAAGGCCGTCGCGCCGTACAACTCTTCCTGGACAAGGCTCACGAAAAGCGACTGATTTCCCACCCCGTCCGCGCCGAGTTCGCCGCCCAACAGGGGTCAGGGGCCGGGGATCAGGGGCCAGAGATTAGGGGTCGGCGCTAGTACAGGGTACCGAGTGTCAGAAATGGACGGATTCCTGTGGATCACGCTCCCTTTCAACGTCTTGAATCGTGAGCCTTTCAATGTGCAATACTGCGCCTCATGCTCCGGCCCCTGATCCCCGACCCCTGACCCCCAGCTTCGATTTGACGCGGAGGCTGACAGACGTTATATATTTACCGCCATCTAGTGCATCTAAGGAGGCTTGCAGCTGTGCCGATTTATGAGTATCAATGCAGCAAATGCGGTGAGGTGTTTGAGGCTTTCCAGAGAATCAACGATAAGCCATTGAGCCACTGCAAATTCTGCAAGGGACCGGTCGAGAAACTCATCAGTCACTCGAGTTTCCAGCTAAAAGGCGGCGGCTGGTATCTGACCGATTATGCCCGGAAGGCTCATTCCTCAAGTCCGTCTGATTCCAGTTCGAAGAAAAGCGAAAAGTCGGAAAAAGGCGGCGAAAGTACACCCGCCGCGCCATCCAAGTCTGCCAAATCAGACTAGAGGATTCACCCTAAGCACGAGCCGAGAGCTCGTTGGAGAGAGCGTGAAGTTTTCCGAAAGGCAGCGTGAACTTGCAATTCGGGCGACGGATGAAGCGGAGGAGCGGATTGCACGCTACTACTGTATCCCGCCCTTTCGATGGCAGGAGCTTCGATATGACCTGCTGACCCGCCAGGATTGCGAATGGGAACCTTTGCCGGACACCGTTCTGGCGCAGGTTCAGTTCCTGCAGCGAGTGAACCGTGGCCGAAGCAATCTGCGCGATTTCTACCGCATCCAGCTCAACGATCCGACCATCCTGACGGCAGCAGAGAGGGAAAACCTAGCCTCGAATCTATACCCATTCTTTGTTTATATCCTCACCCACGAAATGGTGCACCTGGTGAGGCTAAGCACCATCCTGGAGGATACTACAGTCCTTCCTTCTTTCGATGAATCCGAGGAGCATCGGGTGCAACGCATTTCCCATCAGATCCTGACCGGATGCCCAGAGTTCCGTCCCGTCCTGGAAAAATTCTGCAGCCCACAGCACGACGTCCTCGGGCAGCATAGCCTTTAGCCCGTCCCCCGCTTTTCAAGATTCACCAATTAATTCCGCTGCGGCCGGATACCAAGGCAGGGAACCATGACGGAAGCCCTGGTCGAACCCGAATCGATGGTCCTCCATTGTTTGAACATCATGCATGCGGCGAATCGGTAATCCCCAAGCTTGGCGACGACAATTACGGATGAACGACCCTCAAATCAAGGAATTGCCCAAAGGGATCGAAGTCGCGATCGCAATGCAGCAGGGAATCGCCCTTCAAGAGGCAGGCCGTTGCGATCTCTGCTCCAGGAAAAGGCTACATCATCCGGGCGCACTTCGAAATCCTGCTGTCGAGGCACCACGCCGAGGCCGGGCAATCAGGGTCAACAGACCTCCGTGGCGAGCGAGGTTATCGATCGCGTTAATGGCACCCGTCGCTGCAGCTATGACGGCGACGGACGCGGAGGTACCTCTGCCCATGTAGCCGACCCGGTCCGCCGCGCTGCCGAGTTGCCCAATCGCCGTGCGATGGCAATCGAGGATTTCGTATCCGCACCGGGCAAGCAGCCGCGTCATGGAGCGTTTATTCATATAGAAAAGATGCGGATAATCCTGGTCGGTCAGCCACAAGCGGCGGAGTGCGAAGTCGATGCGTCCTGCCGTAAGCCTGTGCAGACAGATTGCGATGCCGTACAGAAGGCAAGACTGGTCTGGGATCTGCAAAACTATGATCCCATTGCCCGACAGGAGTTCCCTGGCGCTGGCGAGCATCTCCGAGGGTTCGGGCATGTGTTCCAGTACGTCCATGAAACTGATCACCGCATAGGGGGCGCCGTCGCCGGAAACGGCGGGGTAAAGTCCTTCCGCAATACTAAGGCTTGCTTTGCGCGCGCTCGCAACGGCACCAGGCGAAGGCTCAACACCAAAGGGTGCAAATCCCCGTTGCTGAACATGGCACAGCAACCAACCGAACGAGCAACCGACATCCAGCCAGCTACCGCTTTGAACAAAGGTTCGAACTCGGGAGAGAAGCTGGCAATAGGAGGCCTCCCGTGTGGCACGCACCGATCGTTCATACTTTTCGAGATCTACTCCCCGGAAGGGATCTGCGCGTTCGTGAGTCTTGCTCCAGCGGTCCGTTTCGTACCGGGCAAAATGAACGCCGCAATCCCTGCAATTGAAGATCAGACATGAGCCTCGAATCGTCAGGTGGGGCAATGCCTCAGAGCCGCAGATGGTGCAGATTGCACGGTTCATAATCCGTTATCCTATTTGCGCTTATCCTTTGGGCCGGAGACGGCAACGCATTCATACGGGATTTTATAGCCGAATGGGGTGGAACCGGCCTGCGAAATCGTGAGTGTAAGATGCCAGCGCGAGGGTTGATCGGGACCGCTGGAGCCTGACCGGAGGGTAAGGGGGTCGGGCCCAATTCCCAATTCCCCGCCACCAGTAGCTGCTTCTGGCTCCGTATCCAAAAAGGTTTACTGCCACTACAGGTCTTGAAAAAGTCCCTGTGATCGAGGTTCGTGAACCGGAAGCGGAAGCAGATGAATGATCCAACCGGGCAAGCGGCGAAACGGAAATCCCCAACCTTGGTGGCGAAAACCACGGCAAAAGTCGCTTGCTCCCATTAAGAGATACGGGTTTAATAGGGCGGGGGTAATCCTATGGCTAAAGTGGAAGAGCACATTCTGGTGGCTGACGTGGGCGGCACCCACACTGGTGTGGGAATCGTCGCTTACAGTGGTAAGGACCGGTTCGAAATCGTACGCCACAAGACCTTTCGCAGCAAGACGGTCCAGGACTTCGCCGCGTTGCTGGGTGAGTTCCTCAAAAAGGAAGGACGCAGCCTGCAGCCTGCGGTACGCAAAGCGTGCATCGATTTTGCGGGACCGATTGGCGCGGACCGTTCGGTTGCTTTGCTGACCAATCTTCAGCGCGGCTTTACTGCCGACGAGGTTCTCAAGACCACGGGCGTGGAGGAACTCACGCTCCTCAATGATTTTGAGGCCGTGGGCTTCGGCCTGGAGATCCTGATCGCCAACAGACCCGAGGCATTCGTGCGGTTATCGCGCGCCGGCAAGCTTCCTCCCACCAAGGGGAAGAAGCCCACGGCTGCGGTCATTGGCGCAGGTACCGGCCTGGGAACAACAGTGCTCATTTACGACACGGTGACTGGTAAATACCGCCCAACCCCTGGAGAGGGCGGCCATGTGGATTTTGTTGCCGTGGATGAGTTCGAGTTCCAGATCGCGCAGTGGATTCGGAAGCACAGAAACTTGTCCGAGAAGAATCCCCTGAACTGCGAGAAGGTTGTCAGCGGTCCGGGATTGGTAAATGTCTTCCACGCCCTATCGGCACTCCAACCCGACCTGGTGCGGCGGGCTATTTCCAAGCAGGTTGCGGATGCCGATCCATATGACCGCCCGCCCATCATTATCAAGAATGCGGCTAAGGATGCCCTCTGCCGAAGAGTGCTCGATACGTGGCTGCGCTGTTACGGACGTGCGGCGAAGAATGCGGCTACATTCCCGTTGGCTCCCGGCGGGGTTTTTCTCGCCGGCGGTATCGCAGCCAAGATCCTGCCCGAGATGCGCTCTGGCATTTTCATGAAGGAATTCACCCGTTGCGACGTACCGAACATCCGTCCTCTCCTGAAGCGCACGCCCGTCTTCGTCGTAACGGACTACCACATAGGCTTGTTCGGATGCGCCAATGTCGCGATTAATTTCGCGCAAGAGCTTGGAGCCAAGAAAAAAGCGAACCAGGAGTCTACGATTGACGAATTACAGACAACTCCAATCCTCAGTAGGCAGATCGTCAATCCTTGATTCAAATGCGGTGGGAGAGCTCTAGGCGGGCTATTTAGCTGTTCTCAGCGGCAAGGCCGGGTTCCTCATCCATCACCGTACGCTTGATGAGAGAAGCAACCTCAAGCGTCCGTGACAGATCATCCTCTCCATCAGAGACTGAATATCCGAGATTCATGCGTGCGCCGCTCATCTCCCCACCCTGCTCTTCTTTCCAGTTTTGAAAAGCCGCGCAAATATCGGCAATTCGAGCGGGCAAAGTCTCGGTCGTAATCCCCGGAAGGATCAGGAGGAGCTCATCGTCGTCGTGGAAGAGAATGGATTCTCGTCCCTGGAGCACTCGCAGCAACCTCCGGCGAACGCTGTTGATCATCTCCTTGCCGAGGGGGGTTATCCTTCCGTAGGAGTCCTTTTCTTCAAAATCCAAGACAACAATCGAAAAGACATCCTCCTCTTCGTCGGACTTCGGCTCTGGCGGAGGAACACGCAGAGCCGGCAAATCCCCATTCCGCCGGGAGGTAAGGAACCGGAGGTGCGCCATCGAGCTGGCAAGTATCTTCAGGACCCGGATGTGGTTTTCGTTAAAGAAGTGGGGGAGAGAGTTGCCAAGCACCAGCAACCCAACTGGAGTGTTCTGCAGGATAACAGGAAGGCACACCAGAGACCGGAGCACGCCTGGAAAATCGACCTTGTTGAACTGTGGCTCCCGATACACATCACCGATATTCAGGCACCCACCGGACTCCATGGCCATCTGACAAAGGGTTGTCTCGAACTCCTGGCTGCCCAGCAGGCTGGGATTGGAGTGGACGCGGACAAACTTGCGGCTCTCCCGCACTCCTTCCAAACAGAGTGCATCTGCTCTGGAGTCCCGCTCCTCCAGAAACAGGAGGCTGCAGTACTCGGCCCCAAAATCCTGCAAGACACAATCCGCGATCTGGGTGCAGATATCCTGGAAGTTGTCGGTCTCTTTGATATTCTCGATCATCCGATAAAAGCCCGACAAAAAATCGACATGCTTTTCCAGGAGGCTGTTTACTTCGCTGACGGCGTTCCGATAGTTGTTGATGATCCTCTGGTAGAGGTTTCTCTCCTCGGCAAAGGGGTCGGTCTCCAGAGGTTCGTCCGGAGCAGCCATCCGTTTCATTTCCGCGTAGTTCTTGGCGTCGTTCGTCAGGATGGCTTCGATTTGGGACCGCAATCTATCCTCAAACTCCATAGCTGCCTTCCCTAGCCGATCTTCGTAGTAATTTCAAAGAAACCCTCGACGGTCTTTCGCTTGTCGACTGCAAAGGCCATCAGCCGTCTGCATTCCTCCGCGTTCATGCTCACACGCGACTGAATCCTGGTGACCGCCGAGTCGACCTTGCGGTCTCCGTCGTAGCCGATCTCCGACACCTTGGCGATCATGTCGGCGAGAGAGATCACCGACGCGAGAAGCGCATTGGAATCGAGCGGACTGTGATGGTATCGAATAGCCGAAGCAAGTTCCGGCGGCAAGCCCCACTCTTTTGCCAAGAGTGCCCCTATCCCCGCATGGTCCATCCCGAAATAATCCATCTCGTAATGCGAAATATCGGGATCTTTCTGACTCTTATCTGCCGTGAAAAGAGGCCTGTAGCGGGATGCGTCTTTCTTGAAAAAGACCACCTTCCCGATATCGTGCAAGAGACCGCACATGAAGGCAAATTCACCATCTTTTTTGCTGCTCCTGCGAGTCCAGATTTCCTGAGCCACCAATCCCGTCCCAAAGGAATGCATCCAGAGCCTGCTCAATAGGGTGGCTTCGCTCTTCATACCCATTGTGAAGGAATCGAAGAGGTTGACGCCGATCGCGAGGCTCTTCACAAGATTGATTCCCAAGAGGGAGATGGCATGGGAAATAGTCTTCACCTCAGCTCTGAATGAATAGAAGGCGGAATTTGAGAGCTTGAGAATGCGGGCGGACAGGGGCGGATCATGCAAGATCAACTCCTCCAACTGCTTGGCGGAGGCAGAATCATCGTCGAGAACCTGCAAGATCTTGGTGAGCACCAGCGGGATGCTGGGCATTTCGAAGCTCTTGTCGATTCGGATGGGTGCGGTATCTTTCAATACATGCATTTTGTGTCTCGCTCGATGCAAAAAAATTCCTGGGGCTCGAGCAGGAAATGCACAATGCCTGCCTCACTTCTCTTCGTTCTAAGTTACACGAAACTTTAGGACTTCGTCCGCATGAGAGAGGCCATCCAGAAACTCGTAGGCTGGGCAAGAATGGAGTCCACAGGCAAATCCATCGGCGGCGTTTCCACTTTTCAGTTTGCACCGGGAGGAACCGTGCAAACTGTGGCCGGGGTGCTCGGGTCACAACTGGTCTCAACCGCAACTATCCCGGTGGATGACGACGTAAGCCAGAGCCGTTTCGCCGGCTATGCCGTCTCCAATTCAAGCGATAGCAGCATCACCATCAATGTCGTTGAAATCAGCGCCGACGGGAACACGATCACGCCCCAAACCTCGATCACCCTGGATTCCGGTAAGCAGACAGTTGCGTTCTTCCTCCAGGATCCCAAAGCGGCCCAGATGTTCAGGGGTTCGGCAGTGCTGACGGGCCAGGGCGGCTCGACGTTTTCTGTAGTTGTGCTGGTTGAGGTGCAGTGTGCAAGTGGACTTCTTAAACCAGCAGACAGTAGACAGTTTGTAGTAGATACTTTGCTTTTTCTAATAGAGCTGCCTGCTCAAAGAGGCTTCTTCATGGCTTCTGGGGGTTTCCCCTCACACGATCGATCTCTTTCTCGACCTGCGTGGCACTCGTGCTGTCACCCTTGCGGCGCATCTCATCCCGTAAGCGCTCAAGTTTTTTGAGGATCTCGTCCAGGTCATTCTGGTGAGCTTTTCGAAAGTCCTCGAGGCCTCCCTTTGCCTCGCGCGCTCCCTGCTCGGCCAATGTTTTGAGCTGGTCAAGTGCCTCCGCCGCCTCCTTGCGATAGGGAGAGGATTTTAACGCATCAATGAGTTGGCCCGTTTCGGCTTTCAGTTGCTGCCAGTACTCCTGGCTCCATTTCTTGCCCTGCTCAACCAATGACGGCTTTGAGATTGTCTTGCCATGCACTTTCTCGCCGCTGGAGAAAGGGGTGCCCGGAGAGGAAGGAGTGACCACTTCGATTGCATTGTTGCCGACAAGTCCGAAAAAGGACGCTTTTTTGAGAATGAATTCTGTCCCGTGGGAAAGCTTTGAGGCGTGGTCCTCCCGGATCCGTATCGTCACACCCAGTTGATTGTCGACAAAAGGCCTGATTTCTTCCACCTTGCCGATCGTGATGCCCCGCCAAACCACGGGGTCGTCTCTCTTCAGATCCCCGACATCATTGTAAAGAATTACCAACCTGAGTGGCTGCGCCGAAAGAAGAACCCAAATCAAGGCCGCGGCGGCGGCAACGGTCAAGCTCACCATCAACCAGAGGCCTTTGTTTTCATTGAAGGACATGGCCGCCTCCAAGCGGAATCTGGCTGGCTATGATAACATCGCATGCAGAGCGATTGAGATTCTTTGTATCCTCAAGTCTTCGAGTCAGGCTGAACAGGACAACACGACGACACCAAGATACAAAGATTTCATTGTGTCGTTCGTGTCATCGTAATGTCATCTACGGAGGTTCTCCGTCACGGAGGTGTGATTTGGATCTTCGCAACAGACCTCGTATCGGCGTCATGGGTCCTTCGGCTTGCTCTGCCCGCATCTGGAATCTGGCGAGGGATGTCGGATTCGGCATCGCACGACGGGGAGGGATACTTGTTTGCGGCGGAGGCAGCGGCGTCATGGAGGCCGCCGCGAAAGGAGCCAAGGATGCCGGCGGAGTCACAGTGGGCATCCTCCCGGGCAACAGCGCCGAACAGGCAAATGCCTACATAGATATCCCTGTCATCACAGATCTGGGAAATGCACGTAACGTCATTAACGTGCTGACAAGCCAGGTCATTATTGCAATACACGGAGCGTATGGCACTCTCTCCGAGATTGCCCTCGCCCTAAAGTGCGGAACTCCAGTGGTGGGACTTGAGACGTGGACGCTCTTACCCCCGCCAGGAGAATCAGTCCCATCCATACCGAACGCCGCTGATCCTGAAGAAGCCGTTGCGATAGCGTTCGATCTGTTTATGGCACATTCTGGAACTGTGCGATAACCCGAAGAAAGTCGCTCGTTGTCACAATGCCCACGAGACTCTTATCTGGATAGATAACCGGGAGGCAGCCTACCCTTCTCTCAAGCATGAGCTTGGCCGCAAGTGAAAGCGCCATCGAGGGCGTTCCGGTCACGAGATTGCGGATCATGATAACGTGGACGTGGCGTTGCAGGCTCTCGCGAGCGGCATTGTTTTCGGAAATCGTGCCGACTCGAGGGCTGATGCTAGCTCGAAGGTCTCGGTCAGTCACCAACCCAACCAGCTTGCCTTCCTCGTCCACGACAGGTAAATGTCGAATATGCCTGTTGGAGCAAACGTCAAGAGCGGCACCGAGACTTGTATCCATACCGACTGAGACAACCTCGCTTCTCATGACGGAACTGAGCGGAGCGCTCCGGAGATCCACAAGCACATACTCAAGTCCTTTTATTCCGGCCACTTGCTTGCCCCTCCCTATGTCCTGCCGGGATGGCGACTGCCTTCAAAACCCCCGGCCTTAATATTACTTATCGTCTGCCCACTCAAAGATTTACACAAATAATGAAAACTAAACGTTTCGTTGGAACTGATTACAGCAGCTCGAGCGCGTGTACCAAACAGGGTCTCCGTCCTCACTATGTCTCCCCTGAAAATCCCCTTGCTTCAGTGAGGACGGGCTTCAGCCCGTCCGCGTGACTTCATCAGGTGAAACAGTCATTGAACGCGAGCACCTTCAGCTCAGATAGATACGAGCAATGATTAGCCCGGTTCTTTCTTGGGGCTATTGGGGCGCGGGCTAAAGCCCGCCCCCACTGTAATAAAGGTTTTTTCATGCGCAGTGGCGCAGCACCGCTGCATGAGCAACTCCCCTGAAAATGCTAGGTTTGGTGTCCTTGGTGCTCATGGAGTCCTGGTGGTGCGGTTTTTAAAAGGAAACCACCAAGGCACCAAGAACAACAAGATCACCAAGGATCTACAGCGGTTCGCCCATTTTTATCGGCGGCGGCGTACCTCCGGTGCATGAGTAACTCCGGTGAATGTTGAAATGATTTAGCTCCCGTGGCATGATGGGCAGGCAATTCCGCACTGCAGGATCCCCTCTTCGCGACAGGAAGTTTACCGGCGGAGGATGCACCTATGGCTAAACCTAAACCCTCGGACCCAATCGCTGAACACAAGAAAAAGTCCAACATCCGTGCCGGCGTTGCGGTGATTACACTCTCCAGCACTCGATCACTTGACAACGATCAGTCCGGGGACATTATCCAGAAGCTGCTCGAGGAGCATGGACATGAGGTTCCCGTACGGAAGCTGATTTCGGACAATCGAAATGTTCTGCGTGTAACCTTGCGGGAACTGATTCGCCAAAAGAATGTTCATGCTATCATCACGACCGGAGGCACCGGACTGTCTTCGTCGGACATTACCATCGAGACCGTCCGGGGAATGCTCGAGAAGGAACTACCAGGCTTTACATCACTGTTCATGTTTTTAAGTTATCCGCAAGCCAAGAGCGCCTCCATGCTTTCGCGTGCCATGGCGGGCACGATCAAAGGCAAATTGATTTTTTGCCTTCCTGGCAGCCCTCGAGCCTGCAAGCTGGCGACGGAGTCCCTGATTCTTCCGGAACTGGGACATATGCTGATGCTCCTGGGGAGGTAGATGCCGGTTCACATCCCTTTTCCTTGCCGTTTGTTTCTCTTCGACTTGGACGGCACGCTCATCGATTCCAAATCCGACATAGCGCGCGCACTCAACCTCGCCCTGATTCGCATGGATCTCCCTCCACTCCCAATATCGAAGGTGGGAGATTTCGTGGGGGACGGAGTACAAAAGCTCGTGCAGCGCACTCTGCGCGAGGTCGGGGGCGCGGAGCCGGAGAGCGAGCAAGTCCGCATCGCAGTGAACTTTTACCAGCAGGAGTACGAAGCACATCTTCTGGACTCCACCCACCTCTATGAGGGCGTTAAGCAAGCGCTGGACCGCCTCTACTGGGCTTCACTCGCCGTGGTCACCAATAAGCCGGAACATTTTTCCCGCCGCATTCTGGAAGGACTGGGAGTCGGAGACCGCTTCTGCGCAATCCTTGGAGGAGACAGCATCCCCCAACGCAAGCCGGATCCGGCACCACTGCTGAAGGCGATGGCGCAGTGCGGCGCTGCCCCGTCGGAGACGGTCATGGTTGGTGATAGCGCCGTGGACGTGCGTGCAGGAAAGGCCGCCGGCGTCTTCACGTGCGGCGTCACAGGAGGATTTCGGAGTCGCGAGGAGCTCGAGGCCGCAGGCTGCGATCTGATCGTATCAAGCCTGAGTGAACTGGCAGATCACTTCTGCCCCCCAATAGATTGACGATTGTAGATTGACGATTGAACAGAGCCAGCCGTTTTTTGGCCCAGAAAGGATAGGCTAACACCGTCGATTTCATTTTAATCGTCAATCGCAAATCGTAAATCGTCAATTTCTCAGGGCTTTGGCGGCCCGAACTGAATGGTGGCCTTCGAGCCGAAGTGCTTGTAGTCTTCGTATGTGATCGTCTCTTCAATGCCGACGGTCTCGTTGCTGAAGCGCAACTGGCTTTTCGCGTGGGTCCAGACGGGAAACCAATATTTGTTGTCGATCATCTGGCGGATCGTTTCAAAGTCCGGAAACAGGTTGTTTTTCTTTTGAGGTACCGGTCTGCCTACGGTTCGCACAACTTGCAGATCCTGATCGTCCACCCAAATCTTTCCTTCGAAGTAGATTTTGTTCCCCTTCGTACTCTTGGGCTTGACCGAGAAGACGTAGCAAGTCAGCTCGTCGACCTTCTCCTTCCCTTCATACGCCAGATTGTAGAAAGCCAGCTCCTTGGACGTCAGAGCAAACGGCTGGAGGTTGTCAATGACCTCTTCGTCTTCTCGAGTGAACGCTACGCTCCGCAAATTATCGACTCTGCGAATTATGTTGACTTCCCGGGTGCCGTTATCTTTGAAGACGATTTCGGAGATGATCGTCATTCTCTCCCGC
>Ga0315279_10000643_pt1 | contig 65913 bp, 52 predicted proteins | sample YL17G06_20_MG_FD_203694 | JGI IMG/M metagenome (GOLD analysis project Ga0315279, IMG submission 203694) | Sediment microbial communities from Yellowstone Lake, YNP, Wyoming, USA - YL17G06_20 | ecosystem: Environmental > Aquatic > Freshwater > Lake > Sediment | place: USA: Wyoming | collected...
CGGGGGCGAGAGCTACTCCAGTCGCCCTACGGGCTCCTTGCGTAGCTCTCGCCCCCGTCCCCCTCGTTGTGTCTGTAAACGATGTCATGGCACTTCCCGCTGTAAACGATGTCGTGGCATTTGATAGTTAGAAGCTAGAAGTCGAACATTCTCGCTTCCAGCTTCTCGCTCCTCGCTTCTCCCCTTACGCGACCGCATTGATCCACAAATAGCCCGCGAGGGGCGCGATGAGCTGCGGATCGTAGTAAGTCTGCACTTCGATCACGTCCGCCGTGCGCCACTCGACGCGATAACGCTTCGTCAGCACGCCGCCGAGTTCCGGCGCGCCAAACAGCCAGCGGAATGTGTATCCGAGCGAAACCACCCGCAGACCGGGAGCCGACGGTACGTAGCAAAGGAGCGCGTTCTTACCCCAAACGTAGCTAAGTGCGGAAGCCGGCGTCTGTCCTTCGGCGTTGGGCTGATACTTGGCGCGCGCCACGATGTAGTTATCCACTTCAAAGACGCTCGCGAGTTGCTGCTCGCTCGGAAAGCCGGCTGGCAGCGTGGTGTACTTGAAGCGGTCGATGATCTTCGGATGCTGCCGCAGCTTGAGATGGACCGGGTAGCTCACCACCAGCGTGTTCGCCATCTCGGATACTGCTTGCTCGATCACGATGCGTTGCGCTTCGATGGCCGCGATAGGGTCGGAGTTGGTGTAGTCAGACCATTGCGACGTTCCCGAGAGCGTGGTACTGGGCACCGCCACGGGGGGTTGCGGGACCGAGGTATTGGTGATGAGCGCCGCAAGTTTGATTTCGAATTTGAGCAGGATGCCCTGCATCAGATTCTCGACCGTGGTCACTTCAATCTGGGCTCCCGGCGCCGCCGATTTACGCGCTTCGTCGGTGATGTAATCCTTCAGCGCATGGCCATCGCAGAAGAACGGATTGTTCGAGAGGGACCAGGGAGCGACCTCGCGCGCTTCGGCTCCCGGCGCGCGAGCCGTGTCATACTCCCGGAACTTTTCGAAGCCGAACACCCAGTAGCGCCCGCTGCGATCCGTCACCGGCACGAACGGCAGGATCCGGGGAGCAACGAAATCCGCATTCCGATAGCCGAGCGAGACGTTGTTCAACGGCTGGTCCAGATATGCAAGGGAAATGTCTGCCATTTCTTCTCCATTGGTGATTGGTGATTGGGTGATCGGGTGATTGAAGGCTCCATCGGCTGACGGGCTCAATCACTCAATCACTAAATCGCTCAATCGCCCGATTACGGAAGAACGCCATCCAGCCCCGACCCGCAAATCGGAGCTATTGCTGAGATCCACGCGCGCTTCGTCGGTGGGCCGCGTCCCTCGACGCGCGGGATCACCTCAGCGGCATGCGGCAACAAAAAGCGTCTAGAGTCGTTCAGTCCAGAGTCGTGAGTCACCGGACTCAAGACTCCGGACCCCGGACTCCGGACGGCTAGACTATTTTCGCGTAGAAGTGCAGCAGCACTTCCACGATGTCGTTAGCGTTGCTCACGTTATTCTGCGCAATGCCCACAACATAAACCTTGGTGCCCGATGACTCATTGACAGTCTTCACCCGACCATAGGCGTCCGCGACGTTCAGCTCATCACCCTGGCTGATAGCGCCAGCGGCAATCAATTTGGCGTAGCCGTTGACTTGGAGCGGGATCGGCCGCCCTGTCAAGTTATAGAGCACCGGGGTTGTCCCCGTTATCGTCGTCGGATCCGTACCTTCTTTCACGAAGTAATTCGGCTCGACGAAATGCTCGATGGCTACGCCCAGGATGCCGGGGGCGTTTGCTGCCGCAGGAATGGCCGCGTAACGGTCTTTCTGGCCGGAAGTTTGGGTCGCCGATTTAGCGAGCACCGTGAACTTGTGAATGCGCTTACTCGCATCCGCCTTAAACGCGAGTACTAATCCGAGTAGTCCTGCCATTGTTCCTCCTCAAAGATAGGGTGTCGGATGTCGCGTGTAGGGTGTGGGGTCCGCTCCGGCGCTTGGCGCCCGACACCCGACGCCCGACACCCGAATCCCGTGTTTTATGCCTACGCGACGGCCGACTGCGCTCCCGATCCGACTTCTCGCCGATGCGCCTGGTGATAGCGCTGGGCGAGCGTCGTATCGCTGGCCAGCACCTGTGTGAAGGCCTCGCCGTAGGTCAGCTTCGGGTTCTTTTCCTGCGCTTCCCTGACTCTGGCGCTCACTTCGTCGTCCACGCTGGCGCCGGTGCCGGTGCCCAGGCCTATGGACCCGAGGAGCACGACCCGCGGCGCAGTCTTCAAGTACTCGCGATAGTCGGCATTGGTCAGCGCGATCTTGAAGACCTTTTCGCAGTCCTTGGGCAGCACGCGCCCTTCCTGGACGGCCCGCTCGATGAACTCGGCCGTCTCGTGCGCGTCGATGAAGTCTTCGGTCGAGATTTTCCCCGCGCGCAAGAGCACCTTGGCCTTCCCGCCATCCAAGAGCGGTCCGCCGCCACCCCGCGCTTCGCGCTTCCCCTGCTCGCCGAGGAGGGGACTTAGGGGTGGTGTGCCCGGGCCACTCCGCAGGCACTGGGCTAGCAGCAGCGCCCTGCTGGCGGCGCGCGTGTGGTCCTGCTCGGTCTCCCGCCCGAGTTCGATAAGGCGCTGGACCTCTTCCTCAGGCCGGCGTCCGCCAGAGGCGGGAGGGTCTGCGCCGACCGCAGCGAGGAGTTCCCTCAGTTTTTCGTTGTGGCAGCGCCCCTCGAAGCCTGCGAGATGCTGTGTGGCATAGCCTTCAAATTGCTCATGCGGGATGTAGCCCGCGCACTCGTCGCCGTCGAACACGCCATGATGGCCCGCATGCTCGCCCTCTTCCAACTTCTTGAGAGAGAATTCCTTCATTGTTCCTCCTTGAGAAAAGTAGCCAGTTGCCAGTTGCCTGTTGCCAGTAACCACTTCTCCTTCACTGGCAACTGGTAACTGGGAACCGGCAACTAATTCGTGATCCGACAATGTGATCGCGGGCAACTCCTCCAGGAATGGGTGATTAGTGAGCGCCCCGGAGGTGAGTGTGGCGCCCTGGGGCTTGCCGGTTTCCTTATCGTCCGCGTTGAAGTCGATGGCCGGCGAGAAGAAGCGGTACTGGCCGCTCCGAATCATCTCCACAGCCTGCGGCGTCCACTCAATTAAGGCATTGAGGATTGGGTGATCGGGTGATTGGGTGATTGCAGACAGCGGACTATTGACGATTGGGTGATCGGGTGATTGCGTGATTTTCAATCGCTCAATCGCCAAATCACCAATCACCAATGAATGGATCCACCCCGCCGCCGGAACCGGGCCGCCGCGGGCGACTTCCGGCATCTCGCTCGCGTGCTCGAAGTCCACTACCACCATATCGTTTTTGCGCTTTTCGAAATTGCGAACGATGGTCCGCAGGTCCTCGGGCGTAATCGAAAACTTGTGGCCGTTTTTTGCCCAGGAGCCCGTCACCGCGATGGGATGGCTGTAAAGTTCCTTGCCGCCGATGAGCTGTGGAGCCGCGAGGGTAAGCCTTAACCGACGACTGAGAACATTGACAATTGGGTGATCGGGTGATCGGGTCACTGAATCATCTGCAGATGAGCCGATGGCCAGATGATCCGATGGCCCGATTGTGGACTCCGGACTCCGGACTCCGGACTCCAAACTCTGCTCGCTCGGCAGGTCCATCCCTTCGGACTTGTAGAGCGCCTTGAGCTTGCTGATGGCTTCCTGCTTGCCTGGTCCTTCGTATTTGTTGCCCCGATGGCCGCCGTGCAGCGCTGCCCAAGCCGCACCCATCAGGCGATGGTTCAGGGGGCCATCGGGCGAGTCGCACACGGGAAGATGCCCCTTGCCGTCTTTGTCGATCACCAGGTACTGCTTCGCGCTATCCGCCATCGCAAATCTCCCTTCCGCAGATTTCACAGATTTCGCAGATCCTTTTCACGTTTTCATAAATCTGCGCAATCTGCGTAATCTGCGGACTTGCTCCGCTCTGCGCCATCCGCTAGTCCCAAGTCCGCGACCCCGGACCCCAGACTCCGGACTTCAGACTCTTCTTTACTGGACCCACGTCCCATGCACCAGCAGGCCGCAAATCTGCAAGGTGGTAGCCGTGGTACCTGCCGTCGTGAACACCTGATCGAGTGTTACCTTCGTGAGATCCGTATAGCTGAATGGCGTCCCAAAGGCGATGTTCTCGTTGTAGCATTGGCCGCTGGTGGTCGTATTCTTCTGGAGCGTGCCCGGTGTGACTGTCAGCGTGCCATCCGCGTTAGCCACAGTGCCCGAAGCGCTTCCGCCCGCCGAGGGGTACGTAACAGTGGTCACGGTCGCCGCGGCGATGGATGAGAGGTTGGTGGTCTGCACGCCATAGAAAATCGAAACGTCCGTGGCGATGAACCCCAGATTGGCAGTTGTCCGACCCTCGAAGCTGATATCGCAGGTCACGGCGATAGTGCCGCCCGTGGTATTGGTCGTTGCAGAGAGCACCTGGTTGTTGGCCGCCGCGCGGACTAAAGCCGGCCCCGCGGTAAACGCGGTAGTCGTCGGCGTCATCCAGCAGTTTGCCGGCGAAATGAACAATGCGCCATCGGCGTAACTTGCCGGCACCGGGCCCACGATATCGAGCGAGGCCGGCGCGCATCCGGTAATGTTGCCGCCGGTTGTGGTGCAGAAATAAAGCAAGCGATTGCCCGCTGCCGCGGCGGTGGCGTAGGTTGTGGTGTTGGACAATCCAGTGCCACTCGCCCAGTAGACGATGTTGCAGCTCGCCGCCTGGATTCCAGCCTGCGTGCAGGTAGCCTTGCTATCCGTCAGGCTCAGCGTGCTGCCGGTGATGGCATTCGATTTCCCGCTCTGATAGACCGTGCCGCTGGTGTAGGTAAGGGTCAGTCCGGTGGCCGCCCATGAGACCCCGGGAATCGTGAACCCGACTTCCAGGTTGCCGTAGGCCGTTCCACCCGCCACGGGACCGGCAGTGCCCTGGCCGAAGAGCAGTGGCCAGTTGCCAGTAGCCAGTAGCCAGAACGAAACAGCCAAAATCAAAATCTTCTTAAAGCTTTTCATCGTTCCTCCTTTGATTCAGAAGCGTGAAGGTTAAAGGACAAAGGCTAAAACCGGCTTCGCCTTCACCCTTTACCCTTTATCCTTTACCCTTCATCTTCCGACTCCCAGCGTCAAAAGCTGATGCTTCGCGACCGCGCCCCCGCCGCTCGTACTACGCAATTCGACGCCAACTCCCGCGTTATTTTCTTGAGTAGAAATTGTTGGCGCCATCGAGCAGGTGCCAGGCGTCGCAATCGTGTTATCGGTGAGCGCCCCGCCTACGTTGCTTGACCCCTGGCCGCCCGAAGTCACCGCGCTGGCGCGGAGTGTGCCGACGTTCTGACTGAACGTGCCAGTCCCTTGAGCAGCTGCGGACGACGTGCACCAGTTATTTGCGTCCTGCGTCGTCACGTTTACGACTACAGAGTTCCCATTGCCCGTGAATGTGCCCGTGTTTCCGAGCGCCACAACCCCGGTGTATTCAAAAACGCAGCCAACGAACTTGGAACTGGCACCTAGGGTAATAGTCACGGAAGTCGAAGAGGTTGACCCGCCTACAGCAGTAGACCAGAGTTCGGCGCGGGCGTTGGTGCTATTGTTGATGGCCACAATCGGCGAGGAGCCGTAGTTCGAGCCGCCTGTGTCCGAAACAGAAGAAACGGTCGAAGTAGTAGTCCGAATGGCGACGGCTACGACGACGGTATCCCCCGCCGCCTCGGTCCTCGTCACCGTGCCCGAAGCAGCATTGAATACCTTACACACCGCCGCCGTCCCCGATGCGCCGATGCTTGCCGAGAGCGAGGGCGGAAGCAGGAAGTGAAGAAGACAAAAGAGCGGAAGTAGGAAGTAGGAAGTGGGAAGTGGGGAATGAAGCATTTTCGATTGCCGATTTGTCTTTCCAGATTTCCGCATCTCTTTTCTCTACTTCCTACTTCCCATTTCCTACTCCCGCTCTTTTCTCCGCTCAGAATTGCGTATACGTCACCACACCCGCGATGGCAATGGCTGCCGAGTTGTTGACGCACAGCGCGTTTCCCGCCGCGCCCTGCAAGACCACGCCTTCGCCATTGCCATAACTGACACCGGTTTGCGCGGTGAGCGGATAAGCACCCGTGAGCGCCGTCTTGCCCGTACCGCACGCGCTCCCCGTTCCGTACTCAAATTGAACGTTGGTCGTGCCGTTCGCCATCACGTTGTAGCCACAGACGTAGACCACCGTGCTCCCCGAGAGCGCGACGAGTTGCACATCGCCAGAAGACGATGTGCTGATCGCTACGGATTTATCGCAGCCAACGTGCGCGATCAGGTTGCCAGAGGCCTTATCGCCTGCAAAACTCGCCACGCTCGGCGCCGCAGAACCCACCGTGCCCGATGAGGCATCTTGCGTCCGGAGATTCGCTGGAGTGCTTTGCCGCACGAACACATCGCCATCTGCGCCCTTTACGTCGAACTTGCCCGCGGTCGTCGGTGCGGTCCCGGAGATCGCTGTTATGTTGATGGGCGACGGCTGCGAGATGTTCTCCTGGGCCTGGATCACCGCCAGGCCCGCCAGGATCACCAGGAGTGCGCCGAGGTAATGGATACGTCTCATAGTGCCGATTCTTTCAACTCTTCAACTCTTCAACTTCTTCGACTCTTCGACAGTCCAAAAAGTCGAAAAAGTCGAAAAGTTGGAATCACTGATTGCCGATGATGTCCCCAACCACCTTGTTAGCGGCGTCCGTGTTCCACTTGATCCCGCCGGTAAATTTGACGCCATACATCGGCAGCATCAATTGGGAATACGCCGGGAGCGAAAACGTGCTCAGGGCCGAACAAACTCCGGAATTGCAGGCGGTCGATTGATCCGTGATCGTAATCGGATGCGCTACGCTATCCGTGTTGTTAATCAAAATGTAACTGACGCAGGTCGCCGTAGCTGTTAGACTCGTCGCGGTAGCAGGCAGCATGGCCATACCCGACTCGTAGTTGGTGGTCGAGCAAGCATTCCCTGGCCGGGTGTATCCGATCAGGTTGGTGCCTGCCGGCAGCGCGTTGGTGATCGCAGTAACGGCGGTGATTGTGCCGCTGATGGGCAGCGCTGTGCCGCTGGCCACGCCCTGAACGCTTACCACGCCGCCCGCCGCAGCGCCTGCTGTCCCCTGGCCCACAACGATGACGTGCCCGGTGGAATCGAGCATCGCCGCGCCCATTTGGCCGTCAGTCAGCGTTGCCGGCGTGGTTTTGTACGCTCCACCAGCGAGCGTCGCGGAGCTGGGCGCAGTCGCCCCAGTCGAGCCGACGCTGGCATTCGAGCCGCCCCCGCCCGATTGCTGGAGCTGGCCATACATCGGGAAAATCGTTAGCGCCGCAATCAGGATTGCCACGGCCCAAACAGGGAGCTGCCGTTTCCAGAATTCTCGGGAGTCGGGAGTCGGGAGTCGGGAGTCGGGACTGCCGACTGCCAACTGCGGACTGCCGGCTTGCAAGTGGCGGGGCCGCGCCTTCGAGTACCGATAGTTCGGATTCCGAATGCTGAGAATTTCCATTGCCAACCTCCGCTCGAAAGAGTCGAAAGTCGAAAGTCAAAAGTTGAAAGTTTCTTGCTTTCGACTTTCAACTTTCAACTTTTAACTTGTTCCATTACCAAAACTTCCACCACGGTTTCTTCGCCTCGCGCTGTATCTGCTTGGCGCGCTCCTCTTCGCCGTGGGGCAAAACCACATCCAGCACGCCGCGGAAGACACCGCGCTCGATGGCGAGTGTCTCTTCATGCGGGAAAACGATCCGGATCTCCTGATCGCTCTGGACTCCGCCGGCACGCGCCAGCACAATTCGCGCGGGCGTCAGGCGCGAGATGTGGTAAATCATCCGCGACTCGATCCGGCAATCGATGCCATCCACCACAATCGACGGCCGACCATCCACTTCGGGCGTCTCACCCTCTTCGAGATAGATCGCGTAGTTCGGCGCAAAATCGCTCACCAGATACCCTTGCGACTTCAGGTATCCGCGCACCACCTGCGCCGCCTCGCACTGTCCCTCGACCTTAATTCTCATGGCATCACGACTCGGAAGTTAAGAGTTGAAAGTTAAAAGTCGAAAGCAAGAACTTTCGACTTTCGACTTTTGACTGCACTTTCGACTTTCAACGTTTGACTTTCAACTATGGGTTGCATACCGTCACCACGGGCCCGGTGCCCGACGCTGGCTTCGCATAAAAGAGCCCCGCGCGCGGCATCGGAGCTGAAAACCGAAAGGTACGCTCGAAACCCGCCGGAATCGTATCCTCCGTCGTCGGATCCGCGCTGTCGGAGCGGATCTTCACATCTACCGATTGTTGGTTCCGGCACGTCACCGTTCCCACGACCACATCTGACGGCGCGTGAATCAGCGTCCAATTCGCCGGATCGAGCGGCGTGGTGATGATGCGAATTTCGTTTCCCGCGCTTGACATATTTCAGTTCCCAGTTGCCGGTTGCCAGTTCGCAGTGGTTTGCCCTCTGGCCCGCCGCAGGCGGGGCTACTGGCTACTGGCGACTGGCGACTTCTCCCCGTCGATGCGCGCCGCCGAGTTCGCCGCCAGTTCTTTGCCACCGGTCTCCGGTACAGCTTCACCCTTGATGGCGACAACGCTTTTAGTACTCTCCTCCGGCAGAGCGAGTTCCTCGCGAATGAATCTGCGCAAATTCTCTTCCGAGACGACCAGGCCGGTCTGGGCGAACTTGCAGAGCGCGTCCGAGAAGTCCTCGAGGGAGCGCGCTTGGACGTTGGCAGCCACCACACGCGGGCAAGGCGCCTGCTCGCCAAAATTGAGATAGACGAGGCGGCGAACCGTGGAGAGGGTTATTTGACAAGCGACCTGGTCGGCGACGTTTTGGAGCGCCAACATGAAGAAATCGGCATGTTCCTTCCCCAGGGCGCGCGATCCGCCGCGGCCCTCCTGGCCGAGTTCCATGAACATCGCCAGCGCCGCGCGCGAGATCATCACGTTATGGTGCTGAATCGAGGGCATCACATCGCGAAGGCGACCCTCGAAGCCCACGATTCGAAGCCCGGTCGATGGGTCTCCGGGCGGCTCGACCACCCCCGTCGCTTCATGCGCCGTAAGCTGCGTGACAAAGTTGAACGCTGCGTCCCGGTCTTCCCGCGAAAAGCCCGGCGCCAGCTTCCATGTCGGAACCCCCAGCGCGTTGCGCTCGTTAGCAATGGCATCGATTCTGTAAAGCTGACTTTTGACATACCAATGGGGATACATGGCGCGCGCCAGGCCGATGCCCCAGAAATTCGCCCCTTCTTGCTGGTAGGTGAACCGCGCGATCTTGTCAGCGGGCAAGAGAACATTCAAAAACTGATAGGCACGGTAACCATATTGCTCAACCGCATAGAGCGTCTCGCCGTCATCAAACTCGCCGATGGGGAGGCCGGGCACGACCGCGGCCGGGTCGGTATGCCAGCGGTAGAAGGTGAGCGGCAGGCGGCTGGCGAGTTTGCGCAAGCGAATGCGGTCGCCGTCCACCGTGTAAACATCCTCATGAATCGCGCAGCCGAAATCGAGCATCAGGAGGGCATTGCGTACCACCTCGTCCCAGGACTGCGTCGCCCAGCCGCCGGACGGTGTCCGAAATTCGAGCCCGCCAAAAAGATTGTCCTTTACGAACGCAGCGATTTCCTTGGCTTTCGCTTCTGTGGCGCGGCCAGCGCCGGTACTAAAGATTTGCGATTTCTGATTTCTGATTTGTGATTGCTGATCGGGCTGGTTCTTCAATCGCCAATCGTCAATCGCAAATCGCCAATCTGCGACAACATCCCACTTGGCCGACTGGATCGGGAGTTTGACTGCCGCGAGCGTGGCGCGCACCTGGGCATCGCCGCGCCGCATCTGCTCGTAAGTGCGCACGGCGTTCACTCCCATGAGCTCGGGATTGTATTCGCCGAGGTCGACCAGAAAGCCGCTGGTGATGGGCGTACCGGGAACGCCATAAGTAGCGGTCGCTTTTTCACCCCGATATGCGGGAGTCCGGGGTCCGGGGTCCGGGGTCCGGAGTCCGGATACTGGCGGCTGAGGGCTAGCCTGCACGGGCGCGGAGGGCAGGCCAAAACCCGGCGCGCCCACGAGCGGGCTGAGGGGACTCGGGACTCGGGGCTTGGCGCAGGGCGGAGCGGGGCTACCCCGCCGCCAATTTCGCGATCTGCAAGGGCCACGGCATTGTCAATTGCGGATTGCCGATTGACGATTGCGGATCGGAGTGCGCGCATCTCCCGCAGCAGCGCTCGGGTCTGTTCGCCATCCGTTTTGGAAGAACCAGCCATCAGCTATTTCTCATTTCTCATTTTTCATTTCTCATTTTTGTTTTGCTCTTAGTTCCAAGAAGCGGAAAGCAAAAAACAAAAATGAGAAATGAGAAATTGAAAATCAAAAATCACAGTATGCGATTGCGTAATCCCGCGGCGATCGGCTTGCCAATCAGCGCGCCGACGTCGGCGAGGTGATACATCGGCTGCTCAGCCGCAGCTTCCGCTAAACAGAAAGCCCACCAATGGTCGGCGTGGCCGTATTTCGAATCGTGCTCGCTGTCGAAGCGCGCAAGTCCCGTCGAAGTGCTAACTTTCTTGACGCCGCGGAAAGGGCGGCGAATCGCGTCGGTATCCGGCAGGCGGACTTTCATTTCTTCCATGCGCCGCTTGCCGAGGACCGCGAGTCTTTCTTTCGACTGCTGGGTGAATTGCAATCCTTCGACTTTGTCCGGAAATTCCTTGGTGAGCTGCTCGCAGATGGCGAGCCCCATGCCGGATTGGTCGACGACCATGCGGAGAACTCCGGGACTCGGGGCCCGGGACCCGGGGCCCGGGATCCGAGTCCCGAGTAATGCGCGAGCCTCATCCATCTGTGTGGGTGTCGGCACGTTCCGCATCTCGATCACTCCGCGCGTCCAGGTCACATCGCCCACGAGTTCGGAAAGCCAGATGACGCTGAGATCGCGGTTCCGGGCAATGTCCCAGCCGGCGTATAGATCCGCAGATTGCGCAGATTTCACAGATTGTTCACGTTTTTTATCTGCGTAATCTGTGTAATCTGTGGATGCTTCGCTGCTTACGCACTGCTGGAAGAGTTCCTGCGGGATCCACTGCTCGGCCGAGCTCAAGAATTCACAGCAATACTCCTGCCGCCAGGTGTCGTCATCCACCCCAGCGCGCAGCGCCTCAAGATCGATTTTCAAGCCCTGCTCAACCGCATCGTGGATGGTCACCCGGTGGGCGCTCCATTCAACTTTTCGACTTTTTAACTCTTTCGACTGTTGAAGAGTCAAAGAAGTTGAAGAGTTGAAATCAACCAACCCAGCAGCCCTGGCGAGTTCGTAATATTTCCCTTGCTGGCCATTCGGGGTCGAGATGATTTCGATCCCGTAGCCGCGCGTGATCGTCGGATAGAGCGCGGAATAGATCTTTTCGGCGTCCGCGTGAAACGCGAACTCGTCCAAACTGACATCGCCCGAATAGCCGCGCGCCGTGTCGGGGTTTGCCGGCAGGCCGTAGATCACGCTGCCGTTCGGGAAGCGCGTTTCGAGCTGCTTGATTTGTGTCCCCTCGAAATACGAGCTCTCGTGGAAGCTCGCCGCGATCCCCATGGCCTTGATGTGGTCCGCCACTTTTTCCATCAGCAATTTCGACTGCCGCTCGCCCTTGGAGAGCAGTACCCAGGTCCGCCGGCGCTCCAGGCACTTGATCACGGCGCGGAGCGCGGCGGCAAAGCTGAAGCCCGTCTGCCGGCCCTTCACCACGATCTTCAATTTCGAATCGTCGGCGATCCAGTTCTGTTGATACGGGAGCAGCGGAACCGCCCCGGCCAAATCGGGTGATCGGGTGATCGGGTGATCGGGTGATTTGAGGTCGACCGATGGCCCGATGGCCCGATGGCTCGATGGCTCGATTGAGGCCGTAGCTTTCCCGGTCGCGCTGGAGGGCTTGCTTCGGATCCTTCTCGGCATGTTTAACCGCCGCTGCGGCCCCCGGCCGCTTCTCCTTCTGGCTCGAATTCCGCCGCGCATTCTCCAGGGCCAAGCGGTCTTTCTCGTTCTTGGTCTGCTCCAACTTCGCTGCCTGTTCGGCTGAAAGCCGGTGCTCTTTGAGCAGGCAAGGCGGATCGAGTTCCCCGCTGCGCGTTAATTGCCCCTGCCCTTGCCCTATAGGGTGCAGGGCCCGCACCATTCACAATTTCACTCCCGGCTCACTCTGAAAGCGAGCATCTTTGGCATCTACACCCGCGGCTGTGATCACCACAGCCAGAATCTTCTTCTCCTCGGGCAACTCCTCGCCGCCGCGTGTCCGCTCGCGTTCGAGCTTCACCCAGCCCTTCTGCTCCAGGTATTCGAGGTGGAAGTTGAGCGTCTTCCAGGACGCCGGGCAGCGCATGTCGCGCAGGTGATAAAGCAGCGATTTCGACGGGACCCAGTTGAATCCCGCCAGCACCAGATATTCGAGGATCCAGCCGCGCTGGATTTCGTGCCGCTGATCGTCCATGATCACCCACTTGCCAGTTCCCGGTAGGGGCAATTCACGAATCGCCCTACCTATGGCTTGAATTTGCACTGCAGTTCGTCGAGTAATTGTCGCTGCAATTGTTCCTGGCGAGCTGCCAGCGTGCTCATAGAAATACGGATTTGTTCTTGTCCTTCGCGCAACTCGTAAAGGCTCTGCGCCACACCCGCTGCCTGCTCTGCGGCGGCGGCCTGCTGCTCGAGCGCGTTGGCGCCGCGTTCGAGCGCTTGGGGAATCCGCGTGACGGAACTGGTGGCGCTCCAAAAGAATTTCAGCGCGCCCACACCCGCCATGACCAGCGCCACGCCTGCGCCGCCGTCTCTCAATATCGGACCCCAGTCCATCCTCACCTCATCAAGTCATCGGTTCATCGGGCCATCGAACCATCGGATTCCGTCAGCTGACGGACAAATGACTCGATGACTCACTCACCCGATGGCTCAATTTTGTCTGCGCCCATCAGCTCACGCCTTTCGCGGCGCCTACCCTATTCACCTCGCTACGACGCCTGCGGCCACCCCGATGGCCGCGCCCGCCACAAACCATTTCGCTTTGCCCACCAAGCGATGAAGCCATGACCCACGCGCGGCTTTGACTTCCTTCCTTGCCAACAGGTCCCGCACCTCAAACGCCCGCTGCTCCGCGTCGAGGGCTTGCTTGAGATCGCGGGTTTGCAGGGCTTGCTCCTCGCCCAGGGCGGCGTAATCCGTGAGCGACGCGCGGCAGTTTTGGTACTGCTGTTCCTTTATCGTTGCCTGCTCGCGGCAGCCCTTGAGCTCTTCCGCGCCGCGCGCCACGGCGCGCAAGGTGTCGGGTGTCAGGTGTGAGGTTTCAGCGCTGTCTTCTGACACCTGGAACCTGACACCTGGAACCTGCTGGCGGACCTGGTCCGCCAGTTGCGGCAAGGGAAGCGCGGCGATGCGCCCGATTTGCTTCTGCTCGGCCGTGTGGAGTTCCGCCAGCCGGGCGCGCAGTTCATTTGCGGTGCGTTCGAGCTCGGCCCGCCGCGCTTCGAGCTCCTGCACGCGAGTCTGGCGCGCGGCGACGCGGTCAAGCGCCTGGGAGATTTGAGATTTCAGATTTGAAATTTCCGCCTGCGCCTGCCGCCGCTCGAGGTCGAGTGCCGCCTCGCGCCGGAGGCTCGCTTTCCAGGCATAATAGCCAGCCATCAGAATCACGATGAATACGGCGGCCCCGACGAGACCGACCCAGCGCGGCATCAACAGTTCCCCTTTTTCGACCTTTTAATTTTTAGACTTTTTAACTCTTTCGCCTTTTTCGACCGTCGAAGAGTCGAAGAAGTTGAAAAGTTGAATCAAAGTTTGCTTTCCAGTTCTCCGAGGCGCTTCGCCACGGTCCTCCTCGCGGCTTCGCGCAGCCGCTCGAGCTCGGCGAGGCCCTTGGCGTGATACAGCCGCAGGATGACTGCGCCCGCCACCAACCCGGCCAGGAATGCTATGAGCCCAATCTCAACTCCCGGCATGGTGCCTCCTCGTCATTGACGATTGCCGATTGCCCATTGCCGATTGGGCCGTGGCGCTGCGGTTGCCGTCGGTGATCCTGACTGCGCAGGCAGGCGTCAATCGAAAATCGAAAATCGTCAATGGAAAATCGAAAATCGGTAGTGGGCGGGACGCCGAAGCCAGCAGGGCAGAGGGGGTGCCCGTGCGGGCCTCGGCGCTGAGGCATGGGGAGAGTATTTCAGGAGGGATGAAGTGTTCAGCCGCGGAGATGGGCTGGTAGCCGTATGCCTGTTGCCCGACGGCACCGGGTACGGGTTCGGGCGACGCTCCCCTGGCTTTACGCTCCCGCAGCGGCATTTTCTGCTCCTTTGGGGACAGATGGGTTGGAGACGAGGCCATAGATTTCCTGAATCTTTTCAAAGGCTTCAGGCCCGAGGCTTTTCCCTCCCTTGCGGGATTCCATTAACTGCTGCATTTCACGGAGCTTGGCTCTGACCAGTTCCTGCTTGGCTTGTTCGGCCTTTAACCGCGTTTCCGCGAGGCGTTTGTCGAGCCGGAGTTTTTGCCATTGCATTCGGACCTGGTCCTTCTTAAGGCGTAGGTTGTCGCGTTTGAACTTCTCGTAGACAGCGTCTTGAGCGGTGAAATCGCTCCCGCGGCGATTAACGCGCATCAGCCCCGTCATCAGGATGGCGTCCGCCAGCTCCTGCTGCCCGGACTCGGGGTCACCCATAGCCTGCTTGAGTGACTGAGCCGCCTCGAGCTGGTGCCTGACGCGCTGCTGCTGGAGGGAGAGATTGGGACGAAAGTAGTTCTGGACGGCGTGCAGGGTGATCTTCTCCTGCCCGCGTTCGTTGATCGCCTCCACGATATCTTCGAAAGTGGCCCCTTCGATAAGCATCTGCCTGACCAGCTTCTGGAGATCGCCAGACAAGTCCTTGACCTCGGTGCACACCGCTCGCGGGCCGGATTTCGCGGCCTTCGCGGCGGGCGGGGAAGCCGCCTGTGCACCAGGGGGATGTCGGGGACGGCGCGGTTTCATGGCTGCGGCTCCAAGTAGATGCCTTCGTCCGCGGGCAAGCGCCCGTCGAGGTAGTCAATCCCCTGCGCGGTGATCTTCACCAGCGGGATCTTCCGCTGGAAATGGGGCCCGGTAGGGCTTTCCACCACCACCAACTTTTTCTCCGCCAGATAGGCGATATGGAAGTTGAGCTCATCCATGGGTAGAGGGAAACCAAAGATGTCCAACTCGCCCTGGAGGAGGGCCAGCGTGGCGGCACGAGGATAAATCAACGCAAGGTATTGAAGGATTTTGCCCCGGATGATTTCCTTTTGACGCACGTCGCTTTTCATGCTTACTCCGCTCTTTTCGGAGGACTCATGCCTTGTTCCCCAACACGCGTTGAAACGTCTCGCCCACTTTCCCCAGCCCGTAAAGCGAGCCGATGAAGAACGTCAAGCCGTCGAGGCTCGGAAGCGAGCCAGTCCGCCAGACCAAGTAGCTGATCCAGCCGCAGGCAAACACCAGGGCCACAAACGTGCCCGTGCGGCTGAAGCTGGCAGCGCCTGACTCGGAAAACAGTTGCTGGAGAAATCGGACCATTGGATCATCCGCCTATCGGGCCATCCGGCCATCGGATCATCGGTTCATCGGGCCATCGGCTCATCCCGCTCTGCGGGATGGCTCGATCACCCGATCACCCGATGGCTCGATCAGCCGTTTGTAGATCGCCATCCGGCGCAGGCCGTTGACCACGTACGCCGGATCCTTGGTGGTGCCGTAGGGCTGACCCGTGTTCCAGCACCGAAAAAGCTCCTCGTACTCGCACGTGAGATCGAGTTGGTAGTCCTGGGCAAATTCCGCCAGGAGTTGCGTCGCCAGGCGAAAATGAAAGTTGGGTTCGCGCAAGTCGCGCACCGTTCCGGGACGCCCCACCATGTGGAAGCCCATGATCTGCGTGAACCCCCAGGAAGAGGCCAGTTCCCGAAGCGCCTCGTCGGTGAGCGAGCCAAGCTCCGCGGCATGCCGGGCGGCGAATGGGGCGCTCAGGTAGTGCGCGTGGAACTGGCCGGCTTTGGGATGAAGAACCTCCCCCAGTTCCGTGGCCAGTTCCTCGCGACGAATGCCTCCCCACCGGGGAGACTGGCCACCCGCCACGGCTTTCAAGTGGCGATAAACCGCCGGCTCAAAACGCACGGCGTGGGGATTGCCGCCCGATTCGTTAGCGGTGAGCGCGCCCAGGAACTCTGCCGGGACCGAGGAGGCCTGCGAGGCCGCGAGGATGAAGCCGTGGCAGCGCTCGAAGACTCGCTCCATGAGCTGCTGTTCGGTTCGCGCGGTTCCCCTGCGGATGGCCACCTCCGGGTGAGCCTCCTCGAGGGAAGGTGTGGCGGGCGGAGAGCCCAGCCGCGGGGATTGCTCCCGGGACGGCGAAGCGAGGGGCTCCCGACCTGCCGGGCCCCTCTCTAGCTCCTTGGCCATCATTTGGCTCATACATCTAGCCTAGCAGATTCAGACGGGACAGTGGGGACGCCTGGGAACAGTGAGAATATTTTTTATTTTGTAGTGAATATTCAGGGGGTTACGGGCAATTTCCAGGGGCGAAATGTCGCCAGGGAGGCCTGGGAATGAGGCTTTTTGGCACTCTTATATGACTACCCATATATGCTGCGGAATTTCAGCAAGTTCGGCGAGCACAGGTCGCGGGGGTGAGAAACCAGGGCTCCCGCGAAGCGCGTCACGGAAGACCTTGCCCAAGCCCAAGATGAACTGCTACAAGGAGCAAGAGGGCGGAGGCGTGGTAACGGGGCCGCTGGGATGCTGCATCGCGGTGGAGCGCCGAAGCAGCCGGAGCGCCCAGTCTGGATCGTGGTAACAAGTGATCATGCGTTGATCATGCGGCCAGGTGCCGGGGAGGGGGAAACGAATCGTCATGCGGGCAGTTTTGCAGCGAGTTAAACGGGCGGAAGTGCGCGTCGCGGGGGAACTGGTAGGGCGCATTGGCCCCGGGCTGGTACTGCTTGTGGGAATGGCTAGGAACGACACGCGTGAGAGCGGGCAGTTGCTGGCGGAGAAAATCGCGCACCTAAGAGTTTTCGACGACGAGCACGCCCGCATGAACCGGTCGCTGCTGGAAGTGGGCGGAGGCGTGCTGTGCGTCCCGCAATTCACGCTCTACGGTGATTGCCGGAAAGGACGGCGGCCCAGCTATGACCGGGCGGCGCCGCCCGATGCGGCGCGGCTGCTCTACGAAGCTTTTTTGGAATCCCTGCGCGCCTTGGGGCTGGAAGTCCAGACGGGCCGCTTCCAAGCCATGATGGAGGTGGAGCTTGTGAACGACGGCCCGGTGACTCTGCTGCTGGACTCGGAAAAGGTGTTCTAACGTTCGGGGTTCGGGATTCGGGGTGGCGCATCGGGGCGAATCCCTAATCCCGAATCCCTAATCCCGAGACCGTGGCGCGCATTTCGCGCCGGAAGAGCACCCGGAGGCCTTGGCGCCAGGAGTTGTTGATGCCTACCTGGATGACGGTGATGGAGGGATGGAGATAGTGAAGGAGCCGGTTGGTTGTGGAATGGTACCGAAAGGCCGGAGAGACCAGATAAAGCAGTGGAGGAGCGGGCGCGAGCTCGACGCCGGGAAAGTAGCCGAATTCCCGAAACTGGTTCCGTTCCTGGAGCCACTTGACGCGCAGCCAGTAGTCCAAGGCCTGAAAGGGCAAGTTGATTTCCTCCTCGACTTTCAGCTCCATTACGACCAAGCGGCCGCGGCGCGTGGCTAAGAGAATGTCGATGATGCCGCGGTCGGTCCCGGAGAAGGCGGGGACTTGCGGATAGACGCACGGCGGAGCCAGCGCGGGGTCAATCTTGGTGACATCGCGTACGATCAGGCTTTCGAGCCAGCGCTCGGATTGGAGGCGGTAGAAGACGCTGGACGGGTCCGGGGATCGAGCTTGGCGTGCGTGCAGGACGGTCGCGAGGAATTGGCGGAATTTCTCCGGATGGTCCCGCTCTGCGGGATCGAGCCGGCGCATGCTCCCTTCCAGGCCAAAGAAGATCTGCGGCGCCAGTTGGCCTTCGACGCGGGCGACTTCCAGGCCAAGCACCCGCAAGGAGAGAAAGCTCCCTGTCGAGCCGGGGACAACCTCGATGCCGCTGAACAGATCGCCCAGCAGGTTGCCGAGCAGGTCACGGTGACCATCGACGAGGATTTCCCCCTGGCGGCGCGGGACGAGGCGTGTCTCGACGTTGCCGTAATCGCGCACATCCACGGGCGTGGTCGACTTCTGGCCCGGACGCCACTCCAGGAGCTCCAATTGCACGGCGCGAGGATTGACGCAGGCGGCGCGGTGAGCGATCAAGCTGACCGCGTCGCTGGGCACAATCAGTTTCAGCCCGGGTACCACCACGCGTTCCGAGCGGCTGCGGAGCCAGTCGAGCCAGATGAGGCCGAAGGCCAGGGCTGCGTCGGCAGCCGGAGGGGATTCGACGTCGCTCAGGCCGAGGAATGCCCAAGCGGTCCGACCCTGGCGCGCCCAGCCGCGGGTGTACCAGGTCGAGAAAGAGTGCTCGCGGTCGGAGCGATTACTGACGCGCTCGAAAGCCCAGCCAGGATAGGCGCGCGCGAGCATCGCGAGGAGTTGTTGGCGAAAGCGGGCGCGTTCGCGGGCACGCTCGGCGCGCTCGGGGGGGCCTGCGCCCCGGTCCCGCCCGGGCGGGAGCGGCGTCCCGCCCTGGCGGGATTGGAGCTCGCGAAACTCCAGGGTGCAGGTCTCGCGACGGCCGGGCTTGCGCACGAAAACGCCCAGCCGCCCCGAGTCGCGGTAGGCAAGCTCCTCCACCCGCCGGGTCACGGAGCGGGCAGCATTCCAGGCGGTAAAGATCAGCTTGCCGAAGTCAATCGTTAGCCGCCATTCGGCAGCCGTAAGGTCAAAGAACTCGACTTCGTCCTCTACCACGATCGGATGACGAAGCGACTTGAGGAAGGTCTCAATCTCGCCTTGCAGCTCGCGAAGGACGGCCGGATCGCGCAATGGGGGCATGGCGGCTCGCCCCGCCATTATAGCGGCGCGTTGCTCGCTCAGCGAATCACTTTTTGCTCCGTGGCGAAAGGGCCCCCAACACGCGGGTGCTAGTCCCCGGCCGCAGTCCCTTGATCCTGAACGCCTACTTGCGATCTGGTCCGAGCCGCCGCCTCCCCTGGGGTGAGTTCGGCGCACTCGGGCGTGAAGCCCAGCGGAGCGTCAGGTCCGACTATTCGGCTTGCCACCTGCTGTTTCATCCCTGCTACCACATTGGCCCGGATGATGCGACCCTCCTCCGGCGTGAAATTGAGGGAGGCGACTGCGGCAGGCTCCAAGGCGGCGCGACTCCACCGCGCCCGCATAATCCCCATGTGCGGGTGGGGCCTAAAATGGAGCAGCAAGTGGCCCATCTCGTGGGCCATTGCGAAACCCAGAATCCAAGATGTCGGGGTTGCCACATGATGGGAAACCTCTATAACGCGGTCAAAAGAGACGGTGGCGAGGTTAGCGACAGCGTAGCCCAAGGTGTTCTCGTCGGCTATTCCCGGCGCACGCCTGATAGCAGGGACGATTCTCAGAATGATTTTCCTGGGTCCCATGACCTGCTTACAGCTCGAGTCGCTCCGTGACTCCGCCGCCGCGGGACTACAGTCGTGCCACCCGAAGTCTACGCCAACGTTTTGAAAAATCCTGGTAGCCTCTCGCTTGGCGGCGGCCAGGTAGGGGCCCGCCGCTGGGGCGTAGTTGCAAACAAATACGCTCATCCCCGGGGTTGGGCCTGTTTTGTTGACGATGAGTTCCTGCCCGAAAATCGCAGGGCTGATAGTGAGTAGAAAGCCTGTAATCACGAAATTTTTGGAAACCCACCTCATGTTGACCTCCGCCAGTGGGCTGCGTGGTGAGGCCGACCTTGTGTCAGGTGCGAAGCTACCGCAATTAGTCGCCGCGCCGACCTCCCGGGGGAGGGGCATGAAGGCCCTCCCCTACCACCGCTTGGCTAAAACCGTTCGCTAAAACTCGCCGGAAACGATACGCTAGCACGCAGCGCGGCCTCTCATCTTCGTGGGTCACGCGTGAAGCGCGGCGAAAGGGGGTCCGCTGGCGGCGGAGGCTCGCCCGCGCTCCTTCCGCCACCGAGCGAGGAGCAGGACGTTTCCGTTGGGGCAGACGTGCACGTAATAGATGCAATCGCCATCTTCCACTTCGTAGAAGCCTCGGCGGTGCGGGTCAGGGATAGCGGAAGCGCCGTGCGCCAGGAGGGTGCGCACCTCGTCCACCGTCTCCGGGGGATAATGCCGCAGGTTGTCGATGACCGGACGATCATTCAGCTTGAGTATCATGGCCCCTCACTTTCTCCCTACGGGCGCTTCTGAATCCTAATACGCAACCGACCGCGAAGAAGTTTCACGAGCCGCGGTCTTCTTTGTCGGGCAGGATTTCTGTGCTGCGCCTCTCCGGCAACCTTTCCTCGCCCTTCCAGGGTGCATCTGCCCGGCACCTTCCACGACGCTCACCCTGATTCCTTAGACGCCCTATGCTCGAAAAAGTTACCCGTATGGGGCAGCATTTTCTATATCGATTTTTGTTTGGACTTTTAACACGGCGTGGTTAACCCCGATCCCGAGCTTAACGGCTTTCGTCGCACCAGTTATGTTCTTTCGCCTTCGGGATCGGGGCTGGTGAGCTAAACTTCGGGATCGGGGTTAACATGGGGCGGGTCGGCGAGCCGTGCGCGGGCAGCCCGAGGTTGCCCCTACCAACACACTCGATGCAAAGAGGTTCCGATGGCTAAAGACCGGTTTCTTCTTTTTCTGCTCGTCACCCTGCTCATGGCAAGCATCGTTTCGGCCCAGGACACGAAATATCCGCCCAAGGGCGAGCAACTGCTTGGGCCGGAAAAATCCGCGGATTTCCCGGAGTGGCTGGCGGACATGAAGCACTGGCGCGCCGAGCGGCGGATCCGCGTCGGCTATGACGGGTCCGCGTATGCGCGCCCCGAGCTCAGGTGGGCCCAATCGAGCTTCATCCAGCCACTGATGATGATTCACGAACGCTACTTCTATGACCCGCTTGCCGGGAAGTACACCGTGGATCGCTACCTGGAGGATCTGGAAAGCCGGTATGGCGGCATCGACAGCGTGCTCATCTGGCAATCGTATCCCAACATCGGCATCGACAACCGCAACCAGTACGACTTGGCGCGCGACATGCCCGGCGGGATTCCGGGGCTGCGCCAGATGATTGCCGACTTCCACCGTCGCGGGGTGCGGGTGTTCTTCCCGGTGATGGTTTGGGACCAGGGCACACGCGACGAAGGCGTGCCCAACTGGACGGCAACGGCCCGCCTGCTGGCGGAAATCGGCGCCGACGGCGTCAACGGCGACACGCTCGAGGGTGTCCCGCGCACCTTTCGCGCCGCCTCGGATCAAATCGGGCACCCGCTCGTCCTCGAACCTGAAGGCGGCCCTGAGGATGGAGCGCTGGCGTGGAACAACATGACGTGGGGCTACTGGGAGTATTCCTTCGTCCCCAGCCTCAGCCGCTACAAGTGGCTGGAGCCTCGTCACCTGGTCAACATCTGTCGTCGCTGGGGGCGCGATAAGACTGACGATCTCCAGCATGCTTTCTTTAATGGCGTTGGCTACGTAACCTGGGAGAACATCTGGGGCATCTGGAACCAGATCACGCCGCGCGATGCTGAAGCCCTGCGCCGCTTTGCGGCCATCGAGAGGGCGTGCGCCAGCTTCCTGGTCAGTCCCGACTGGGAACCGCATACGCCGACACTCCAATACGGCGTCTTTGCCAGCAAATTTCCGGGGGAAGGGCAAATCCTCTGGACAGTGGTCAATCGCAATGAATATGACGTCGCCGGCAGGCAGATGGTCGTCCCTTACCAGCCCGGCAGGCGGTACTACGACCTCTGGCACGGCGCCGAACTGACGCCGGAGGTCAAGGACGAAGCCGCAACCCTCAGCTTTGAATTGGAGGCACACGGGTACGGCGCGGTGCTCGCGACGGCCGGCGAAGCGAGCGACGATTTGAAAACGCTCCTCAGCCGCATGAGCGAGCTGGCCCGAAAGCCCCTCCAGGACTACTCGCACGCCTGGAAGCTTCTCCCCCAGCAGCTCGCGGACATTCCGCGCACCAGGCCTGCTAAGACCGCGCCGCCGGGCATGGTCTTTGTCCCCGCCGCCCGTTTTGAATTTCGAGTTTCAGGAGTCGCAATCGAGGGTGGCAACGACGTCGGTATGGACGTGCAGTATCCGTGGGAAGATTCCCCGCGCCGTCATCACTTGAAGACGATTGACGTGAGACCTTTCTATATTGATAAATACCCTGTAACGAATGCCGAGTTCAAGAAGTTCCTCGACGCCACGCATTACCATCCTCAGGACGACCACAACTTTCTCGAAGACTGGAAGAGCGGGACCTACCCGGAGGGCTGGGCGAGCAAGCCCGTCACCTGGGTGTCCCTACAGGACGCGCGGGCGTACGCGTCGTGGGCGGGGAAGCCCCTGCCGCACGAATGGGAATGGCAATATGCGGCCCAGGGCGCGGATGGCCGCGTTTACCCGTGGGGCAGCGCGTGGGATGCGGCCGCCGTCCCGCCTCCCGACAAGGGTCGCAGCAGGCGCGAGCCGACCGCGGTAAACACCTATCCGCAGGGCGCCAGCCCGTTTGGCGTCATGGACCTGGTGGGGAACGTTTGGCAATGGACCGATGAGTATAGCGACGAACACACCCGCGCCGCCATCTTGCGCGGGGGAAGCTACTATCAACCTCAAGGTTCTTTGTGGTACTTCCCGCAAGCCTACAAGCTGACCGAGCACGGGAAGTACCTGCTGATGGCCCCCAGCATTGATCGCGCCGGCACCGTGGGCGTGCGCTGCGTCGTCGACGCCGAATAAGGCCGGTGGGGGGAATCCGCCGTGGCGGGCTCCCTTCCCACCCATCGCGCCCTCCTCGGGCCGGCCATGGCCCGCGCGCGCCTTCAGGGGTAGCGCGTCCGTCGGTTGACGGATTTTGGGTCCGCGGCTTTTCCCAGGAAGTGAGACAGGCCACTTTTCATGACGAGCCGCAGACCTCCAAGGGCAGGTCTGCGCTACGGCTGCTCCGGCGGGTGGTCGAGGATCAGTTCGTGCTGCGGGTCCCAGTAGAGTCTCTTGCCCGTCCAGTAAGACCGCGCGGCCATGATGCAGGCTAGCGAATGGCCGAACCCCTCGCGCACGGTGGCGTGAGGCTGTTGGCGGCTCCGCAGGCATTCGAACCAGTTCTCCAGGTGGTGAAGGTCTAGGTCGCTGATGGCCGTGGAGGGAATGCGCCCGTCACCGGGCAGCGTGAGGTATTTCGAGGCACGCTTCGCGTAAATTTCGGGATCGTCTTCGTGGACTCCTTTCTCTTCCACAAGTTGATAACGCGGGCTGCCTTCACCGCCGATATTGATCAGCGTGGCCTCTTTCCCCATGTAGCGGGTAAAGCTCGGCGCGTCATTTCCGAAACTTGTCGCGTAGCTGACCAAGAATCCCTTGGGGTATTCCAGCAGGGCCTGGAAGGTATCCGGGTTCTCGCGTCCATCGTGCCAGGCAAAGATGCCGCCATGCGCCACCACGGAGCGTGGCAAGGGGTCATCCATGAACCAGTGGACCAGATCGATGGCGTGGCTCATCCACTGGTCGGCGATGCCGCTGGAGAAATCCTTGTAAAGCCGAAACTCGAAATAGAGTTGCGGATCGAACGGGCGATAAGGTCGGGTCATCAGCCACTTACGCCAGTCCGTATCCGCCTCGCGGAGCTGCTTGACTTCCGGACGACCTCGCCAGCGTTCCCCGTGATAGTTCCACACGATCTCCACTTTGGTGACCTCGCCCAGCGCGCCCGTCTGGACCAGCTCGTGCGCGGCCCGCGGGTAAAGTTCGGAGCGATGTTGGGTGCCGACCTGGACGATCAAGTTCCTGGCCAGAACGACATCGCGCGCCGCCTTGACTTCTTCCAGCACGTTCCCCATGGGTTTCTCTACATAGGCGTCCTTGCCGGCCTCGGCGACCAGCTTCAGGATCGGCGAATGCGTATGCTCGGGCGTTGCGATGAGCACCGCGTCCACGTCCTTGAGCGCCAGCAGGTCCTCGAGGTGCTGGAAGGCGCGCGGAGCGCGGCCATAATACTGCTCGTTGGCGGCTCCGGCTTTCTCCCGGTTCACTTTCCAGAGATCGCAGACCGCAGTCATCTCGACGTTGTGCTTATCCTTCAGCTTCGCAACCATCCAAGCCAATTGCCGCCCGCGATTGCCGATGCCGATGTGTCCAAGCGAGATGCGCTCGTTGGCGCCCAGGATGCGGCGGTACGAAAGCGCCGTCCCGGCGACGGTTGCTGCTCCGACGATGGAAGCGCTCTTATTCAGAAACCACCGCCGGCTGACTTTTTCCTGGCATGAATCCGGCGTCTTCATATTCTTATCCTCTTCCGAAGGGGTTTGGCTAGTTTAGCACGGGGACGAGCCGCATGGGCAACCGTAGCGCCGGGCTTTAGCCCGGCATGCCGCCCTAAAGGGCGGCGCTACTCGCTAGTTCGCGGACTATCGAGCGGGAACTCTGGGGAAGTTGCGGGGCACGATGCCCACGCCTTCTTTCACCGTGATGATCTGGTTGATGGGGACGTTCGTGAGCTTATCAACGATGCCGCTGGGCCAAGTGATCTCCAGAGACTCGATGCTCTGGCGCTGGCCCAAACCGAAGTGGACGCGCGGGTCATGCGCGGACATGTAACTCATCCCGCCCTGGCGCTGCTTGCACTGCGTGAACCCCTCCGCCACCAGTTTGAGGCTCGCGCCCACGCCGTCGCGGTTGGACTTGGTCCCGACCAGCAGAACTTCCAACCAATGGTGGGCGTTCCCGCCGTCGTTGCGGAGCAGTTGGGCGTACTCGCCCCGGTTGGAGACGGCGATGTCCAGGTCGCCGTCGTTGTCATAGTCGCCGACGGCGCTGCCTCGGCCGACGGTAGAGCGCATGAAGTCAGGCCCCAGCAGTTCCGAGACCTTGTCGAACTTGCCTTGCCCCAGGTTGCGGAACATGAGCTTGGGTTCGGGGTACGTCACTTCGCTGTGATAGAGATGGATATTGTCTAGCATTGCTCCATTCACTTGGAAGATATCCGTCCACCCGTCGTTGTCGTAGTCCAGGAACTTCGTGCTGACGCCGCTCAGGAAGATTGCCTTGTTGCCGATGCCGGACGAGTACGTAGCATCGTCGAAGGTTTCGTCGTGATTGTTGCGGTAGAGTCGGCTGAATTCGAAGTCCAGGTGAGTCACGAAGAGGTCCAGCCAGCCGTCGCCGTCCACGTCGGCGGCATCCGTTCCCATGCCCGCCTCGTATTTCCCGTCCTCGCTGGCTGCCACTCCGGAACTGAACGAAACGTCGCGAAACGTGCCGTCCTTGTTGTTGATAAAGAGAAAATTCGGCCAGGTGTCGTTGGCGACGAAGATGTCCGGCCAACCGTCGTTGTTCAGGTCCGCCAGCACCACGCCCATCCCCTTGGCTTCGGGAGCTCCGATGCCGGATTTTTCGCTGACGTCGGCGAACGTCCCGTCGCGGTTGTTGTGGTACAAGCGGAGCCGCTGGCCGCGATAGTTGTCCGGATGGCAGTAGGCCCGGTAACCGGCACGACGCTCGCCGCACCAGAGGTTATTCTTGGGCGACCACTGGATGTAGTTGAGGACGATCAGATCGAGGTGCCCGTCCTTATCGTAGTCGAACCAGCCCGCGCTCGTGGACCATTGGCCCGCGTTGGCAACGCCAGCCTTCGAAGTCACATCGGTAAACGTTCCGTCACCGTTGTTGTGGTAGAGGATGGCGTGACCGTAGCCGGTCACATAGAGGTCGGGGTACCCATCGTTGTCGAAGTCGCCCACCGCAACGCCTTGGGCGTAGAGCCCTTCTGCACCGACACCGGCTTTGGCCGTGACATCCGTAAAGGTGCCGTCGCCATTGTTGTGGTAGAGCATGGAGTGCAGCGGTCGCGACGGCTTGTACCATTCGGTCTCCGCCGTCTGCGGGAAGTAGAGGTCCAGCAGGCCGTCTTGGTCGTAGTCAATCCAGCCCGCCCCGGAACCCATGGTCTCAAGGTAGTTCTTTTCTTCCGTCGCCGTGGCATCGAGCTGGAAGTCGATGCCGGCGGTGGCGCGCACGTCTGTGAAACGGACGGGAATATTAATCGGTGGAGCCTGCGCCGCCCGCCCTCCGGCACCCACAGCCCGGCCGGGGCCGACGCCCGCAGGGCTTAGGAGGGCCCGCCGCCCGTCCCGTTCCAACCTACCGCGGGGCGTAATCAGCGGGGCCTGGAAGGGGTTGGAACGGGACCCATAGGCCCCGCTGCCGGAAATGCCCTCCCATGCATGCGAGGCTCTGGGCGGCAGGGCGGGCTGGGCGCGAAGATGTTCCCACGCTACGCCGATGCCGATCACCAAGCTCGCAAGCACCAGCGCCAGGAACACCATGCCTGGGCCGGCGGAGGGAGAGGCTGAGTTTCTCGCTTTCAACGAGGTTCTGTCTGTCACCGCGCGCAAATTTTACTACACCTTGAGGAACCCTTCCGCCTCAATTGCTCGCCCCGATCCGTCGATAAAGGGGGCCACCTCCGGCCTGAGGACTGCGCACCGCCCTGTGGAGCCGGCCTGGGCGTGCACCGAGGCCTACTCGGCCGCCTCTGGGCTCACGGGACTTACTCTCTTACCGACGGATCGGGGCTCGTTCGGGGGTAGTAGGCTCGGGCCTTGTCCCGTAGCGCTGGCATCCCCCGCCAACTCCGTCTGGTGCTGCCGAGGAGGGCGGCGCTACGGGGTCGCAGCGCCGGCATCGTTGGGTGCGACTGTGGTAGGGGAGGGCTCTTGCGGTCCTCCCGCCTGCAATTCGTCGGGAGCCCGTCAGATGACGGGCTCCCGTACTACAAACCTTCGGCGGGTTGGGTCTCGCGGCCCAACCCGCCTTTTCTTTTCTGTAGCGCAGGTCCCGCTCTCCGGACCTGCGGCTCTTCAAAAGCGTTTCCTGGAACATCCGCGGTCCGTCCCTGGCCCGATGGCTGTCCGCACCAAAAGAACCGGAAAAGCCGCAACTCCAGAGAGCGGGAGTTGCGCTACGGGCTCCGGCTTTTTAAGGTTTTTGCCGGCGCCCTGCATACCCCTGACGCCATCGCTAAAGGTCTGGAAACGCCGCAACTCCAGAGAGCGGGAGTTGCGCTACAAATGCGTCGTCTCGTTGGCGAGGAGGTTCAGATGATCGACGCGCAGGCGTACAGGTCCCGGACCGACCTAAGATATGAAAAACAGTACTTTCCGTATTGTTGTATACGACAATCTGTAGATTTGGACAGACTGCGAGGTGGCGGAGGGAATTCTGTTGATTTTGCAACGACTTAGCAGGCTAAGTTGGGGGAACAAATTGGCCCAGATTTTGCTTGACAACAGACGGGAAGTCAGGTACGGTTCGCGTCTCCCTGGGGCCGTTCCGGCATCCAGAGCCAAGTCACTCAGGGAGAGTTGCCTGATGTGAACGCCCCTTGTAGTCGAGGGCCGTTCTTATTTCCCGGGTAGTAGTTGTTCAAGCGACGCACATGCGGTTTTGTGGGGGGCATCTCCTGTGCCCCGCCATTTATCAGTTACCACTACGCTCGATGATAAAGGTTCGCCAGATTCTCGTCGTTCCAGGTGGTTGTTCGAGCGATGGGGGGCGAGGTCTGCCTAACTGACATCTGCGAAGCATTAAGGGGAGGATACCTTCATGCGAACTCTACGAGTTTTTTGCGTAGCGTTATTGGCTACAATGCTTGCCCCTGCTTTGGCATGGGGACAAGCGGCAGTCACCGGGACCGGAACGATCATCGGCACGGTGATGGATCCGTCCGGGGCCGTTATCGTCGGCGCGCAAGTGACGATCACGGATCCTGCAACCGGGTCTTTCCAAGGCCAGCCAACCAATCAAGTCGGCCGCTTTATCTTCGCCAGTGTTAAGCCCGGCACTTACGATGTGACGGTGACGATGAAGGGCTTTCGAAAGCTGGTTTTGCCTGGGCGGGTGGTCGGGATCGGCAGCCAGCTCAATCTGCCCCTCACGCTGGAAGTGGGCGCTGCGATCCAGACGGTGGAAGTGACGGCTGCGCCCGGGGCGGAACTTCAGACGCTCAACGCCACCATGGGCACGGGCGTCGTGAGTACCCAGTTACTCCTCATTCCGAGTTCAGACCGTGACGCCGCGACGGTGCTTTATTTTGTGCCCACCGCCGCGCCCAATTTTCACGGAGCCCAGGACAACACCACGAGCGGCCAGATTGCCGGCATGACGAGCGACCAGAACACCTATTATCTGGACGGTGGGAACAACACCAGCGGTCTGGAAGGTGACAACAATTACGTCGCCGGCGGCCACGGCGTAATGCCCATGCCGATGGAAAGCATTCAGGAGTTCAAGGTCAACACCAACAACATGACTGCCGACTTTAGCATGTCCTCCGGCGCCGAAGTGCTCCTGACCACCAAGCGCGGCACCAACGCCTTCCACGGCTCGGCGTACGAGTACTATCAGGGGTCGGTGCTGAACTCCAACGATTGGTTTAACAATACGCGCGGCATTGCGAAGTCCAAGTCGCACTCGAACCGCTTTGGCGGCGCCGTCGGCGGGCCCGTGCATCCGGGGCAAATTCTGGGCGGCAAGACGTTCTTCTATTTCAACTACGAGGGCTACCGCTACCCGCGCTCGGCCGCGGAGGAACGCTTTGTGCCGTCGGACCTGATGCGCCAAGGCATTGTGCAATTCCGCGACGCGACGGGCACCCCCGTACAGTATAACCTCAAGACTTCCACCCAATGCGGGCTCAACGGCGGGATGCCCTGCGACCCGCGCGGCATCGGGCTGAACCCGGTAGCAAAACAGCTATGGGACACCTACCTGCCCGAGCCGAACGACCCCAAGTGCACCGACCTGAATTCCAAGTGCTACTACGGCAACCTGTCGTACCCGCTCAAGAACGACTTCTTTGTCGTCCGCCTTGACCACGACTTCGGGTCGAAGTGGCGGGGATTTGGCAGTTTTCGGTGGTTTAAGGAGACCAATCCCAACACGCGCCAAGTCGATTTTGGCGGCTTGGTGAAGGGCAACACGAAGGGGCAATTCGCTTCGGCTTCCAACCAGCCCCGGCAGCCGCGCTTCTTCGTGCTGGGCTTGACGGGCAATCCCAAGCCCACCGTGACCAACGAGTTCCATTTCAGCTACACCCGGGGTTTCTGGAGTTGGGCGCAGGCAGGCGCTGTTCCCCAGATTCCGGGCATCCCGGGAGCACTGGAATTCGGCGAGAATTCCAATTGGGTCCCCATGAATAATGACACCCAGAATACCCGCCAACGCCTCTGGAATGAGCACGATTTCGACTTCCGGGACACTTTGAGCTGGATAAGGGGCAACCACTTCTTCCAGTTCGGGGGCGACTATTTACATCAGTGGTGGCACTTCGACCGGTACGACAACGTGGTGAGCGGGCTGACCCAGCTCGTTTATCAGATGGCCAGGGTCCAGGGTAATCCAATCATGACGACCGATGTCCAGCCCGTCCCCTGTCCCAAGGACTCTACTACGGCCACCAACTGCCTTCCCACCACCCTGCTCACTAGCTGGAACAACATGTATGCCAATATGCTGGGCATGATAGGTCAGTCCGCGATAGTGGTCAGCCGCCAGGGGGCAAACCTGGAGCTCAAACCTCTGGGTACACCTGCCAGCGCTTACGCTATCGTCCCTACTTACAGCCTGTATTTCAACGATTCCTGGCATATCAGGCCTAACCTGACCCTTACTTACGGACTCAACTACGGCGTGCAGATGCCGCCCTACGAAATCAACGGCACGCAGGATATTATGGTGGACGCTAGCAACACCCCCATCAATGCCGAAGGTTACCTGGCCAGCAAAATGGCCGCCGCGAACAAGGGGCAGATATACGCCCCGGCGATCGGGTACACGCCGGTGAGGGCTGTCGGCGGCGCCGGCGGGTGGAAGTATCCGTATCCTCCTTTCTACGGAGGTTGGGGCCCGCGCGTATCTATAGCCTACAGCCCGGGTTGGGACAGTGGCATTATGGGCAAGCTCTTCGGACACAAGTCCACCGTCATCCGGGGTGGCTACAGTCGCATATATGACCGGAGCTTAGGCATCAACCTCGTGTCCTCGGCGGTGCTGGGCGATGGCTTTTTGCAGCCGGTCGCCTGCCGCGGCGCCACGATCACGGGCCAGTGCCTGGGTTCGAGTAGTGTCACTCCGACCACTGAGTTCCGCATCGGCGTGGATGGGAACGTCCCGCCCTTGGGGAACATCGCGGACACCCTGCAGACCCCGGTTATGCCGGGCGTTAATGCCCCCGCGGTATCCCTCGGCGCCACCTTGGACACCCAGTACCGGCCCGGGAGTTCCGACCAGATCGACTTCAGTATCCAGCGGCAGTTGAAGGGCAATATGATCCTCGAACTCGGCTACGTGGGCCGCTGGGCCAAGCACCAGTTCGCGGGCATAGACATCAACGACGTCCCGTATATGATGAAGTTGAACGGGCAAACATTTGCCACCGCTTGGGATAACCTCTACCTCCAGGTGACGGGCGGCAAGCCCGTCACCCAGCAGCCGTTCTTCGAAGCGGCCCTGGCGGGCAGCAGCTACTGCAAGGGCCACGCGACCTGCACAGCCGCGGTCGCGGTGCATGAAAGGGGCTACATCACTAGCGATGACGTTATGGATTTATGGAGCGACCTGGACAGCTCGTTCGTGTTCGGGCCCAACACCACCCCCGCCCAGAACCAGAGCACTTGGACATACAACGACACGAGCATGGGTTTCTCCAACTATCATGCTGCCGTGGCTACACTGATCAAGCGCGCCGGGCACGGCCTGACATTTAATGGCAACTTCACGTATAGTCACTCTCTCGGCGAGTTCAATCTGAACCAGATGTATACCTTGGCCAACCCGGAGAATCCCTGGGACCTCCGAACGGACTACAGCCCGCAGCCCTGGGACCGGAAATTCGTCGTTAACTTCCTGGGTACGTACGAACTGCCCTTCGGCAAAGGGCGGCGCTGGGCTAGCAGCAATCCGGTGCTGACCAGGCTCCTCGGTGGTTGGTCCCTCACCCCCATCTTCACTTGGGCGAGCGGCACGCCCATCGAGTCCTATAGCGGTTCCTGCTATGAGTGGGGGAATGGCTGGGGTCCGTGGTGCGCCGGGATGGTACCCATGACCGACGTCTTGAAGTACGGTAACAGCGCCCACCCCCACGTCTACGGCAGCGAGGGTATTGCCGTGAACGGTGACCCAGCCAATGGCGGAGTCGGCATGAATATGTTCGCCGACCCCGTAGCAGTCTACAACAACAACCGGATGGCCGTCCTCGGCATCGACGGCCGGAGCTACGACTATGGCCCGATCCGCGGGCAGAAGCGCTGGAACGTGGACCTCAGCCTCACCAAGGACACCAAGATCACGGAGCGTTTGGGCTTCACGGTCTCCGCGGAGATGTTCAACGTGCTGAATCACATGCAGTGGGGCGATCCGGGCCTCAACCTGCAGGATCCCGCCAACTTTGGAGTGATCAGCAACGAGTACAGCTATATGGGCAACCGGTACAATCGGGTAATTCAGCTTGGCGTCCGCGTGCACTTCTAAACGAGCTGTAGGGCCGGGGCTTGCCCCGGCCTTCCGGCCAGACGGTGCCCCGCACCAGATGCAGCGCCGCTGCGCGGGGCTTAGCCTAAGGCCGCCCCAAGGGGCGGCCCTACCACAACCCTTTCGGCGGGTTGGGCTTCATCAGCCCAACCCGCCTTTTCTTTTGTAGGTTTGGTCCTACAGCCGTCCGCCAGCCCTTGGCAGGGGCGCAAGGCCTTGCGCCCCTACGGCCCTCCCGCCTGTACGCGTGCGTCTCGCCGTTGTGGCGACCTCTCCCACCGACGGATTGCTGATTGCCGATTGCTAATCGCCAATCGAAAATCCAAGGCCGCCCTGCGAAATGTCGACTGTTGACTGTCGACTATTTTACGTATAATAAGCGGCCTGGGTTGCGGCCGTTTCCGGTCGGTTGACTGTCGACTGTGAACTGTTGACTGTCGACTGCTTTATATGGCGCGAGGCTTCTCTCTTTTCATTCCGCTTTTTATCGGCGCGGCAGTTTCCATCCTGTTTCTCAGCCATTACTTCATTTATTTCTCGCTCGTGCATTTTTTCAGCGTCACCGCCAGCGGGCGCAAGGGAGTGCTGGCGCTGATCCTCTTTCTTCTCCCGGCGAGCTTCATCGCGTCCTCGCTCCTGGCGCGGCGGATACAGAATCCTTTCTCCCGAGTGCTCTACTTCTCCTCCGGACTTTGGCTCGGTGTTGGGCTGACGCTGATGACCTGCTTCGCCCTGGCCTGGGCCGCCTGGGGAGCTGCGAAACTCGTCGCGCATTCGCCCGGCCCTGCTGTATTCGGCTTGCCGGCGGTTGTGCTGGCATGCCTGTATTCCGGCTACGGCGTGTGGAACGCGTATCATCCGAGGACGGAAGACGTCCGGGTGAGAATAAGAAACCTCCCGCCCGAGTGGCGAGAGAAAAAGGTTGTGCAGCTTTCTGACGTTCATTTGGGACGCGTCTTAGGCGCGGCATTTCTGCAAGGCATCGTGGAAGAAATAAACGCCCAAAATCCCTCCATCGTCTTTATCACGGGGGACCTCTTTGACGGCATAGACGGGCGTCTCGACGATCTTGTCGGCCCACTCAACGGGATCAGGGCGCCTGGGGGAATTTACTATGTGACCGGAAACCACGAAACTTATTTGGGCACCGAGCGCGCTTATCAGGCTCTAAAGAAAACCCAGGCAAGGGTCCTCAACGATGAAATGGTCGTGATCCATGGCCTGCAGATTATCGGGGTAAGCTATCCGGCACGCGGATTTTCAAAAGACCTTACGGAGGTGGTAAGAAAACTCCCCGCTTTTAATCCTGGCATGCCATCCATGCTCCTCTACCATAGTCCGACCCAGATCGAGCAGGCGAAGGCCGCAGGAATCAATCTGCAGCTCTCCGGGCACACCCACCATGGCCAGATTTTCCCCATCCAGCTCATCTCGCGACTGATCTATCACAAGTATTACAACGGCCTGCACGTCGAGGGTGACTACGCTATATACACCTCGAGCGGCGCCGGGGTATGGGGCCCGACAATGCGCACCGGCAACCATCCGGAAATCGCCGTAATTCACCTGGAGTAGGGGAGCCCGCCGATCTTAATGGCGGGCGGGCTCCCGCGCGGGTCTTGTAGGGCCGGGGCTTGCCCCGGCCTAGGCCGCCCGTCAGTTGACGGACGGCCCTACTTCGCTCAGCGCCCTGAGCCTGTCGAAGGGCTCGCTGGACCTGCGGCTCTTCGCAATGATTTCCTGCAATACTAACCCCACCGCCGCCCTCAGTGGACGCGTGCCCCCACGAAAGGAACCGGAAAAGCCGCAACTCCGGAAAGCGGGAGTTGCGCTACAAATGCGTCGTCTCGTTGGTGGGCAGGTTCAGATCATCGACGGGCAAGCGCACGGGTCCCGGACCGCCGTAAGAATGGACGCTTGACCACAGCCAGTCTTCAGGCCTCTGCACCAGGCCTTTCTGAACGGGGTTCAGGTGCATATAACGTAAAGCATCGTGGTATTCCTTAACCGTGCGGATGGCGTGGTCGTGGTAGCGAAATTGCCAAAGCTTCCCGCGCCTGTCACGATTCCGGTTGACAGCTTGTGTCGAGGCGACCTTCAGCGCGCCCATCAGCCTGGGCAGGGTATCATCTTGGGCTGGAACCAACAGCGCGTGCCAGTGGTCCGGCATCAAGACATAGCCTCCCAGCAGGAACCGCCTGCGTTTCCTGATTGGGTCAAACACCTTGGCAACAATGCCGAATTCGGCCTCGCTTAAGGTTTTGCGCCTTGGGAGCACATTGCAGGTAACGAAGAAGATTCTCCCGCTCACGAATAATCGCCGGAGGCGCGACATGCCGACAATTGTAGCGCAGGTCCCGCTCTCCGGACCTGCGGCTCTTCTTTGCCGACGCCCTGCATGCCCCTGACGCCATCGCCAAAGCTTGGTAGCGCAGGTCCCGCTCTCCGGACCTGCGGCGCTGCAAAAGCGTTTTCTGGAACATCCGCGGTCCGTGCCTCGCCCGATGTGCGTCCGCACGAAGGGAACTGGAAAAGCCGCAACTCCAGAAAGCGGGAGTTGCGCTACCCGCTTGCGCTACACTCTCAATCCTGGAGGGGCGGGCCAAGCGATGCCCCTGTCGAGGAGGACCTATGCGCAGACTTCTTACGGGAAACCGTTCGCGGCGGCAATTCCTCTCCACATTTGCGGTTGCCTTTCCAAGTCTGGCCTGGGGGCGCATGCCTTTTGAGGTTGGGGCGCCAGGCAGCGTTTTCTCCTCAAACCCAGGCCTTGAGTTCACCCCAAAGGAGAAGAAACGAACGCTCCTGAACAATCGTTTTCTCACCTTCGCTACAGTCATCCGCGTTAACCAGATCGAAGCGTCGCGTGGGCAGAATCTTGGCCAGGACGAAACGGCGCTGCACACGCCCGAAGCCGTCGCCGCCTTCCGTAGCGCTTTCGCCCGGGGTTGGCCCGACGGGAGGATTACCTGGGCGCTGAGCTGGCTGGCGTTGCGCGCGGACTCGGCCCAATATAAGGCCATCCGCAAGCTGGTGGCGGAATATCACGCGCGCTTCGGCGACGACGTCACCTTTATCCCCGGCGGCTACTTCGCCAATGCTTACAGCACCCGCGAGCAAGTCAATAAAGACCTGCACGAAGGCTTGGCCCTAGCCTCGTCCATCGTCGGCGGTGGTTACCGGCCCAAGAGTGTCATCGCAGGATTCCTCGCCGCTGAGAACCAACGGTTCCTTGCCGAAAATGAAGGCATCCACGTCTGCCAAGGCAATGTCTGGAGCCAGTACGGAGTCGACAATCAGGATGGCGACGGGTCGATTTGTTATCCCTACTACCCCTCGAAGGAGCATTTCTGCAAGCCCGCGCAGGCGCCAGAGGATTTCATTGACTGCGTGAACCTGGACGGCTGGACATGCGATTTTCTAGCGGCGCGGCGTGCGGCCTTTGCCGGCGGATTCAACAGCCGCATGGGGGTTGGACCGATCGAGACTATCCATGGGCATGGGTTGGCAAAAGGCCTGCGAGAGATGTTGCACACCACGGCCATCCACTTCGACAAAGGCTTCGCGCTGAATGGCTTCGCCTGGGTGACCAATACTTGGGAGATAGTCATTGGCCCGGAAGGTCTGGCAGATTGGCTGAGCGCCGTCCGCCAGCGCTGGCCCGACACCCGCTGCATCACGCATGGCGAGTTCGGCCTCCTCTGGCGCGAACACTTCAAGGACAACACACCGCTCGACTACCGGTTCGTCGAGCGCGGTTCGGGCATCGGCGGGTCAGACGCCGATAAGGGGATCCGCTGGTTTATGAACCGGGAATTCCGCCTGGCCCTGTTGCGGAACTGGAAAAACGGCGGCCCGGAACAGGTGATCGATTTCACGAGGTACGATCTCCCGGCGCAGGAACCTCGTGGGCTGACACGTAGCTGGAGCCTGATGGGGCCCATTAACCAAAAGCAGACCCGGCCGCAGGACCGGCCCGTCTCGATGAGAGAACTCCCGGTGGAGGACCAGAAACGGATCGTGGGGAAGTATCCGGAGTTGTCCTCGCTCCTTCCTCCGGGAGCATAGTCGGCGGTTGGCCTTGGGTCTTCGGACAGCCCGTAGCGCCCGCCGCGGCGGGCGCTATCCAATGTCCCGAGGGCGGCCAGGATTTGAATGCCAAAAGCCGCAGACCTGAAGAACAGGTCTGCGCTACACGCTTAGCGAAATTGTGAGACACGACACCAGGAGAATAAACGATGGCAAAGGTGCTTTTAATCAGTGGAAGTCCTAAGGCCGAAGGCAACACGGCGCAGCTTATCGGCGAGTGCGCCAAAATAATCCAGGCGCAGGGCGTGGAGACAGAAATCGTTTCATTTGCAGAGATGAAAATTGAATCCTGCACGGCTTGCGGGAAGTGTTCCGAAACAGGCGAGTGCAGCTTGGAAGACGGTTTAAATGACGTCATCAAGAAGCTTCGCGCGTCTCAGGGTTTTATTGTTGGCTCCCCGGTCTACTTCGGTACGGCGCGCGGCGACGTGATGTCAGCCCTACAACGCATCGGCTATGTTTCGCGCAAGTCGGACCAGTTCTTGTCGGGAAAAGTCGGTGGGGCCATTGCGGTCGCGCGCCGCGGCGGCCAAACCTTTACCTTACAGGAAATGCTCATGTTCTTCCTGATTAACGACATGATTGTCCCGGGATCGACTTACTGGAATATGGTCTTCGGGCGGCTTCCGGGGGAGGTCTGGCAGGACAAAGAGGGGATTGAAACTATCCGCCACTTCGCCGCGAATGTGGCGAACCTGGTCACGAAGCTACATGACGCCAAGGAAACTTGAGCGTCGAGAGTCAAGGGTCAAGAGTCGACAGTTAACAGTGAACAGACGGGGTCTTAGACTGGCTATTATTAGTGCATTAGGTTCGTGAGCATGGCGTCGCGTACAATCTGGGAGAGGCCGGGGCAAGCCCCGGCCCTACGATTGATGCGATAGGACGTCCGCTGCCAGAGGTGGTTCAGCACCACTCACAGAACCGTCCCTTCGGGAAGCGGACAGCCATGCGAAGGACATGGACGTCTGCGCCACCCGGCGTGAAAGAGCTGCCTACTGCCTTCTGCCTTCTGGCCCCCGGGAGGCCGACCGGGCGAGAACGTAGGGTCCCTCAGGAATTATCGCGAGGCGCGAGTCCCGAGGCATCGAGGAGGCGAGCGCCTCGACGGCCGCCTCAGGGGTCGGGTACGCCTTCCCCCACAACCGGGTGTGATACTCGCGCGGCAACCCCGGAACGTAGTAGAGCACCTCAGCCTGGGCCGTCACCAATCCGAGCTTCTCGAGTTGCCACTGGTCCACGACCACCGGCGCGCTGGCAATCTTTTCCATGAACGCTCGATCTGACGCGTGCTCTGCCAGCAGGCGGCTGAACTCTGGCCCCCCTGCTCCTTCCGCGCACGCGGCGAGCAGCAGGATTTTTCCGCCGGGTTTCACAATGTGCGCGGCCGCCGTAATGCCCTTCACGGCCTGGTAAAACGTCAGATCCAGCGGATAGCCTGCGGCGGTCGTAATCACCGCGTCAACAGGTTCCTCCAGTATCTCCAGCATCACCTGCGACACGAATTCCACCCCTTGGCGATGCGCCTTTACCGGCTCGCCCGCGAAGACGCCGGCGACCGCGCGCTGCTCCGTCCCTCGCGCCAGCGCCACATCCACCAGAAAGTCGTGGCGCGCCATCCGCGCAATCTCCAGGAGTTCGTGGTGCAGCGGATTGTCGTCGAGGGAGCCTTCCACGGCACGCGGGTCGCGCATGAACCTGGGGCTGTGGAGGACTTTGATAGTTTCCTGCGCGGCCAGACCGGGCGCGATCAGCTTGCGTCCCCCGGAAAAGCCCAGCATCAGGTGCGGCTCGATGAAGCCCACGGTGATGTGCAGCTCGGCGGAGACGAAGCGCTCGTCCACGTATACCAGCGTTCCCGAAGCAGTAGTTCCCAGGTAGCGGTGCTCAGAAGGCTGGCGGGCGTGGTGATTCAAGACGCGGTAGCGGGCTGCGATGGATTCGCCGCAGATCTCGCGAATCTCCGCCTCCGTTGCGGGACGATGCAGCCCCGTGGCGATAAGGATGGAGATCTCTTCCTGACGGATGCCCGCCCCTTCAAGTCTTGCCAGCACGGGCGGCAGGACCTGGCGATTCGGCGCCGGGCGCGTGATGTCGCACACCGCAATCGCTGCCGAGCGTTTGCCCCGCGCCAATTCTTTCAAGGGGGCACTCGCAATCGGCGCATCGAGTGCACCCTCGATCGCTCCGGCCGGGTCAGCAAGCGGCACGGCTGACCGCGCTTCCAGCAGGCGATACCGAAATCCTTCGGGCAAAGCGAGGGACAGCCCTGCCTTCCCGAATGCAAAATTCACTCGCATGTGCCCATTGTAGCGCAGAGCTGCCCGCCCAGAGATTGTCGATTTTCGATTTGGCAATCGACAATCAGCAATCGGCAATCAGCAGTCGGGGCAGGCCGTCGAGGATTATGCGAGGATCTTGGCGGCGGCGTCGTAGTTATAGCCCAACTTGGGTGGCAGGTCATTCATGGGGCCCATCCACTGCAACTGGCGCTCAACATCGGCGTGCAGGCGGTAGGGCTTCCGCACCGCGGCCATCGACGCGCCCACTACATCGATCTGGGAGAGATCGTAATTGCCCAGTCCTACCTGTCCACAATACACCAGGTAACCGACCCAGGCGGGATTGATTCCCATGGTTTCCAGGGCGACGCGGTCCGCAGCGATGAAATCGGTTGAGGCAATCGCGATTCGGGAAGGGACAGGGGTGCCGCCAGTGGGACCGTTTCCCTCCATTCCTTCGAACCCATCGATCAAAGTCACTCCCCAGTTGGGCTGCATCCTCCGCGCCGTGAGGAACATGTTGTAATGGTTCTGGCGGATGCCCACGTGGTACTTACGCTTGTCATTCCACTCCGGGGCCTCCCCACGAACGCTGTGCAGAGGCGCCCCCAAGGTCATATTCTTGATGGACAACGTCACCACCACGCTATTGTGAGTTTTGGGAACCGCGGCACAGATCACCAAAGCGTCAGGGTCAAACAGCCGAGCTGCCAGCCGCACGGGGGTCACGTGGAGATCAAAGTCGATGAGAGGAATCGTTTCATACTTGGCTTCGCGGTTCAGATCCACCAGGTTCACGTGTTGCGACCGGTACTCGGAGCGCAGTTGCTGGTAGCCGAGGTTCTCGTAGTTTTCAAACGTGTCGCCGGCAGCGGATTCCGCGATGACCACCGGCCCCTTGAAGCGTGGCTCCAGGTAATCCAGTATGCCGCGCAAACCGTCAACATGGCTTGCGGCCAGGGGATTCGCGCTCGTGACGTTATTGGGCTTGATGACGACGTATTTCTTTTGCCGAAGCTTGGGCCGGATCTGGTCGTCGACGGCCACCAGTGCGTCATGGACGTTCTGGCGGCGGTTATTGCCCTGGATCAGAGCAACCTTCGAACGCCCTGGAAGCACATGGAAAGGTTCGAGCGCTGCCGAGGCAGGTGCTTGCTGCGCGCCCAATAGATCGGCTTTCTGGATTAACAGGCCTGCCGCTGAAACTCGGAAAAAATGTCGCCGTGAAAAAAACACTGGTCGATCTTCTCCATACGGTTTAAGATGTGGCGTGCCCCAATAATGATATCTTAATTCGCGTGGAGATGTCTTTATGAAAAATCATTCATCACGTCGAGACTTTTTGTCGGTGGGACTCGCTTTGCCCGTAGCCGGCATCGCGTCTTCCCTCGGAGTATGCACCGAGTCTGAGCAGCCGGCTGCCAAACTCTCACCGGTTTCCTCCGCCAAGCTCAGCTACCGAACCCTGGGCAGGACGGGCCTGAAGGTCACCACGGTAGGATTCGGATGCATGCTGACCTCCGACCCCAGCGTCATCGAACGCGGCGCCGATTTGGGGATCAACTATTTCGACACGGCCAGGGTCTATCAGCAAGGGAACAACGAGCGCATGGTAGGTGTGGGACTGAAGCGCAAACGCAGGGAAATCTTTCTTTCGACTAAAACCGATGCCACGACGACGCAGGGCGCGCTCGATGATCTGGACACGAGCTTGCGGGAACTCGGCACCGATTACCTCGATATCTGGTACCTCCACGCCAAGAGCAAACCGGAGGACGTGACGGGCGAGTTGATCGAAGCCCAACAGCGCGCTAAGCAGCAGGGCAAGGTCCGCTTTATCGGCGTGAGCACTCATGCTCCCAAGGAATTAATCCCCTGGCTGGTAAAGAAGGGAGCGACGGATGTCGTGCTCGCCATTTACAATTTCACGGCGGATCAGGGCGTGGACCCCGTCCTCGCAGAGGCGAGCAAGGCCGGCATGGGCTTGGTAGCGATGAAGGTAATGGCCGGAGGTTTTCGCAAGGTCAAACCCGGCGACCCTCTGTACCCGAAGCTAAAAAGGCAAGGCGCGCTGCTCGCCGCGTTGAAGTGGGCGGTGAAGAATCCGCATGTTCATACCACCGTCCCCAGCATGACCGACATGGATCAACTCGATGAGAACCTGAGGGCTATGGCCGAACTGTACACGCCCGGGGAAGAGAAACTCCTGGCCCAGCACCTGGAGTACATCACCCCCTTCTATTGCCGAACGTGCGGGAAGTGTGAGGGGACCTGCGCAAAGAGTCTGCCGGTGGCGGACATGCTGCGGTTTCTCACTTACGCAGATGGCTACGGCCAGTTCGCACTCGGCCGGGGGAGATTTCAGGAGTTGCCCGCTGAAGTGTCGGCAGTCCGCTGCCAAGACTGCTCCCGATGCACGGTCAGTTGTCCTTTTGGCGTGCGAGTTCCCAGCCAGCTCAGCCGGGCTCAGGAACTGTTCGCATGAAGCCCGATTCCGAGCTCAAAGAGCTTTCGTCGCAGCGATTCTATTCTTTCGCGTTCGGCATCGGGGTGAAGTACTTCCAACTTGCCGTCGTCATCCTGGCGCTTGCCTCCGCCGCCTGGGCGGCGGAGGTCCCGGATTGCCACTTGGTTGCGGGATGGGAGCAACAGGGGCCAGCGCGCTCTTTTACCTCCGACAACCTCTTCGAGTACATGGATGGCAACGCCGAAGGCTACCTGGTTTACGGCTTCATCCGCATGCAGGGTGTGACCTGTAAATCGGGCGGTGATTCCCTTGTGATCGATGTCTCCGAGATGGCCGACGCCGACGCGGCATACGGAATTTTTGCCTCGAATCGAGATCCCGACCGCCCTATTGCCGCGCTGGGCATGGGTGGCCAGGTCATGCCCCGCCGCGCCTCGTTCTGCAAAGGCAAGTACTATGTGGAACTGGCGCCTCATCCTGACAAAGATCATACCCCCGCTCTACAGGCGTTCGTGGCCGAAATGGAAAAGCGCATCTCGGGCCGTAGCGCACCTCCCGACGCGCTCGCCTGGTTTCCCCCGGACAAGCTCACCGCGGTCCGCCTGATTCCCCAGAGCGTCTTGGGGCTGAGCCGGCTCAAACGTGGGTACGTAGCCCAATACGACCTGGGGAAAGCTTTTGTGGTGGCTGAAGTCTCGCCGGAGTCCGCCTCCGACGTCCTGAAGAAGTTGCGCGAGCGTTTCGGCCAGAGCGCAGCGGCGCAGGTCGCCGACGAGGCCTTCCAGACCAACGACCAATATCTGGGCGGCCTGTGCATCTTCCGCAAAGGCCGCTACCTGGGCGGATTCGCTAATCTGCCTGAGGGGAAAGACGCTGCCGCGTTGGCGACATCCCTGGCTGCTCGCATACCGTAACACGGGCAGCCTGCCCCGATTGCCGATTGCTGATTGCCGATCGCCAAATCGAAAATCGTCAATCGAAAATCCATTGAGCCGTTGCCCTGCTCTTGCAATCGAATATCCTGCCTGCGGCATGCAGGCGTCAATCGCAAATCGAAAATCCATTGAGCCGTTGCCGTGCTTTTGCAATCGAAAATCGAAAATCCGCGGCAGGCCTCGGCTCTGCGAGATTGCCGATTGCCAAATCTAAAATCGTCAATCGGCAATCGACAATCAGGAAGAGGTACCCATGCACACGCTTCGACGCCTCATGGCCATTGCTCGTCCTTATGCAGGGAGACTCTTGCTGGTGGCTTTGCTCACCTCCGTGGGCGCGCTGGCCGAGCTGCTGGAGCCTTGGGTGTATCGTGCCATCATCAACGACATCGCTGGGGTGTTCGTTAGCAGGGAGACGGAGCTTTTACCGGAAATCCTGGAGGAATTGCGTGGTGGAGCGAGCGAATCCGAGGCGGAAAGCCCGGCTCCCAGCCCCACGCCTGATCCACCAACCGTCAAGCCTGTGAGGCCGCCCGAGAACGCGCCCGGCGCAACCCTGCAGGCGCCGCAAAAGTCCGCGCCCGCCCGTCGGCTGACGGGTCGCCACCGGCGGCGCGTCAAGGCTCCGGAGCCCGTTCCGCACCCTTCCGCGCTTCCTCCGCGTACCGTTTCCCATGCGATTCGCACTCTTTGGTTAGGCGTCCTCGTGCTGCTGGCGGCCGCAGTGCTGGCCAAGTTTTTTGCCGCCTGGGCTGACCTGCTGGCCGCTCGGACCACGAACTGCATCGAAGAGAATTTCATCTTGAAAACGTTCCGGCACGTCCTGCGTTTACCTTCTGCCTATTTCACCCAGCGCCCCTCAGGAGCCATCGCGCGGCAGATTGACCAGTCAGACCAGATCGCTCCACTTTACTCCGCGCTGACGCAGGAAGTGTGGTCGGAACTCTTCACGGCGCTCGCCATCCTGGTGGTCATCTTCTCCGTGAACGTGCAACTTTCTCTCATTGTGCTGGTGGCGCTGCTGGTTTACGCACTCGTTACCATGCGCATGACGGGGCAGCTCGAAGCCCATCTGGAGGAGTATTACGAGCTCTGGGACGAGGTCTCCGGGCGCATCCAGGAGACTGTAGCCGGGATCAAGACGGTCCACGCGCACGCCAAGGAGGACTACGAAATCGGGCGTACCACGGCGACCGTGAACCATGCCTTCCAAACCTATCTGCGCCGCAAGCGAGTCGAAACCCGCTATACTTTTGTCCAGAACATCCTGATCTATCTCTCCAAGGGACTCATCTTGGTGTTGGGCGGGATGAGAGCCCTGGAGCATCAGTTGACCCCAGGCGATGTGGTCATGTTTATGGCCTACCTCGACCGCATCTATTCCCCGGTCAACAATCTGACGGGGCTGTATTCCCTCATCCAAAGGCATGTGGTGTCGTTGCATCGGGCGTTTCGCCTGTGGGAGGTTGAAGAAGAGGAGCGCGGTGATCGCCAGCCGCTCGAAATCCGCGAGGGCCGCGTGGAATTTCGCAATGTCGATTTCCAGTACCGCGAAGGCCGACCGGTCCTGCGCGGCCTGTGTTTCACACTTCATCCGGGGCAAGTGACGGCGCTCATCGGCCCTTCGGGCGCGGGGAAGACAACCGCCGCCGACCTGCTGCTCGGTCTCTACCGCCCGCAGCAAGGGGCGATTCTCCTGGATGGCAAAGACCTGCGCACGGTGGACCTGGATAGTTGGCGCAAACAGGCAGTGGTCGTTTCCGCCGAGGGCACCATTTTCCGCGACACGCTGGCGCAGAATATCCGCTACGCGCGCCTCGACGCCACGGATGAGGAGGTCCGCGACGCGGCGCTCAAGGCAGGACTCGGGCCTGCGCTGGCGCGATTGCCGGAGGGCATGAAAACAGTCCTCGGCGAGCGCGGCTATGAGCTCTCCATGGGGGAGCGCCAGCGCGTGCTGCTGGCGCGCGCTTTCGCCGCTAACCCGCGCATCCTGATTCTGGATGAGGCTACCGCCAACCTGGACTTTAAGACAGAAGACGCCGTCAAGAAGACCTTGCGCGATTTGATTCAGGGTCGAACTACCCTCATCATCGCCCATCGCCAGTCGATGTTGACGGAGGTGGACCAGGTGGTCGCCATCCGCGACGGCCGGGTAATCGAGCAGGGTCCCCCGGCCGCCTTGTTCGGCCAGCAGGGCTACTTCTTCCAGATGATGACTGCGCAACCCCGTGGCCCGGAGTTACACGTGCAGTAGTTGAGGATTTTCGATTGACATCCGGAATACGTCGATCTTGACTCCTCTGCGACTTTATGCAAGGGTGAATGGGCAAGGGTTTTAGGTCTTTCTCCACGGGTTGATTGAGGTGAGTCATCGAGGCCCTCGTTCGCGGCGGAACCGAATCCCACCTAAAGGCCCTGTGCCCGGAGAGCCGGGCGAAGGTTCCCCGCCCGTCATGCCGGCACCCGCCCGCCATCTCGCGGTTGCAGTGTTCTTGGCCCTCCTGCTCGTCGCAGGCTACGGGAACGCTCTCCGAAACGATTTCGTGTTTGACGACACGCAGCAGATTCTTCAAAATCCGTACATTAGGCCGGGGGCGCCCTGGTTACGGCTCTTTACTACCGACGTCTGGGCGTTCACCCACCCCGGCGAGCCATCCCAAAACAACTATTACCGGCCGCTGCAGATGCTGACGTACCGGGCAACCGCGCAGTTATTCGGTTTCAGCGCGCCCGCGTTTCACGCTCTGAGTCTCGTTTTCCACCTTCTGGCAACGCTTCTGGCCTACTCGGTTTTCTATCAGCTCATGCGTCGCGTCGCTTTAGCCATGGCGGCAGCCGCCCTGTTCGCTTTGCATCCCATCCATACCGAGGCTGTGGCCTGGGTTTCAGCCCTGCCCGAGCTCGGTTGCGCTGTTTTTTTTCTGCTCGCGTTTTATCTGTTCGTTTTGGCGATACATCCTTCGGGCGCAGGGCCTGCCGAGAGACCTGACAGATGGTTGCGCAAACCCTGGCTATGGATTTCGTCGTGGGCTTGCTTCGCGCTGGCGCTGCTATGGAAGGAAATGGCGGTGACTTTGCCCCTCGTTATCGCCTCGTATCTCATCTTATACGATCCCGAGCCGCGCCCGGTTGTGGCTTGCCTCCGAAGAGCGTTTCGGGTGACGTTGCCCTATTGGGCTGTGGTCGCGGCGTACCTTCCACTCCGCTACTACGCGCTGGGATTCCTTTATACTTCGCAGCGCAACTGGGTGCTGTCGCCACGTGACTACGTCCTCACGGTCATCCACCTGATGGCCAAGTATTGGTGGAAACTGCTGCTCCCGCTGCACCTGAACGCATATCATCTGTTTGATCCTATCCGGTCGTTGGTCGAGCCACGTGCTCTTGGGGCTGCGCTCTTCGTGCTCGTAGCAGCGGTCGGCGTCGGTTACGGTTTCCGGCGGCTGCCGCTCGAAACCTTCGCCGCAAGCTGGTGCTTTCTGACGTTGCTTCCGGTGCTCAACTTAGGTGGCGTGGGAAGAAATGTGTTTGCGGAGCGCTACCTCTACATTCCATCGGTGGGCTTCTGTTTGCTCCTGGTCTGGCTGGCCAGCAAGAGGGCAGCTATGCTGCCGGTCGGCTACAGATCCCGGGTGGGAGCGTGCGCCCTCACGCTGGTTCTGTGCCTCTACTTGGTGCAGACTGTACGCCGCAACGCTGACTGGAGGGACCAGTTCACCTTCTTCTCCCGAGCGTTGGAGGCGTCGCCGAACTCGCCTGATATGGAGAACGGGGTTGCAGAGTTGCTTCGCTCGGAGAAAGACGACGTGGAAGGAGCCGAGCGTCATTATCAGCGCGCCGTCGTGCTTGCCGAGGAAAAATATCCTCCCGAACGGGATCAAGTCGGTTCTGCCTACCTAGGACTTGCCCTTATTTACAGTGAACGTGGTGAGTTCGACAAAGCCCTGGACGCACTCGATAAAGCGCAGGCCGCCGACCCTTACGAATCTGAGATTCGGTCAGCGCGGGGGGGCGTACTGTTGCAACAGGGTAGGTGGAAGGAGGCCCAGAACGTCCTGCGTAAAGCACTTCAGACAAATCCGAATAATGCGAATGCTTTGAACGGTCTGGGCTTTATTGCGTGGCGAGACGAACAACAGTATGAGCAAGCTGTGGGATACTTCCAACAGGCCCTTCGGGCGCACCCCGCATCTGACACTTTCAACTCATCCCTTCACAACAGCTTGGGGGGCGTGTACTGTGAAATGGGACGCTATTGGGAAGGCATCGCGCACTTCCAGCGTGCTATAGAATTGAAGCCGAATGACCCTGAATATCACACCAACTTGGGATACGCCTTCGGACTTCTGGGTCGCTTCGCTGAGGCGCACGCGGAGCTGGAGAAAGCGCTTACCCTCGCGCCCGGCTATGCTCCTGCCCGCACCGGTCTTTCCGACTTGGAAAACCAGGAACATCGCACACATTGACCCCGCGTCAAGGCGAAACCAGCCCGAGAGGAACTTGGCCTGTCTCGGGGTGGCATCTGTCGGTTCTGATGGGCTGAGCCCGAAAACGTGCGGCGTTTGCGAAACACCGCGATGCCGACGCACCCAAGAGCGGTCGTATTCGCCATCGCCCAATGTCGCACGGCGCGGGAGGAGTGGTCAGCCGTGCTGGATGTATTGAGGCCTGACTCTGTGGCCCCGACACGCCGCGTTAGCGCTCTGTGGGCCAGCGCAGGAAATCGAGCTAAGGATCGGAGGGGCGGTCACTAGACCCGGGTTGTTGTGAAACCGACGGGTTTCCCGGGCCGGCAAAGAACGGAAACGGCGCAAAGGTGGGTCATTCACCAAAGAGAGGGGAGCCAGCCGACGAGGGCGACAATCGGGTGGCGCGCTACGACAACCGCTTTTTCCAACTGCTGCCGCCGAGTCGGGACCACGCACCGGTGAGAGGCCAAGTGGTGCTGTGTGAAGGGCGGGACGGGAGCCTCAGGATCGAACACCGCGGCCCGACCTGCGCTACAAGTGTGCTTGCCTCGCCGTCCCGTCTACCGTCTACCGTCTACTGTTTTTCCTCTTGACATGGATGAAGAGGAAGTCACAATCCTCGTTCCGGCAATTAATCCTGAGACTTTCTTCGGAGTGTGGAGGTGGTCATGGCTGAAAAACGCAGGGGCAAGAAATACGCGCGTCGCGACTTTTTCAAAAAGGTGGCTGCCGGCGGTGCCCTGGCACCCACCCTAAGCGGGTGGGCTTCGTCTGGGCAGGCCGGCAAGCCCACGCCGACAAAGCCCAGCCCTGCAGTCCCCGCGGAGGGTGAAGCGACACCGCAAATCCATTTTGCGCGCACGTTCACAGGGCGCAATCTGAAGATGCTTGCCCTTCCACTGGGCGGGATCGGCACGGGAACGATCTCGCTGGGTGGCCGCGGACAACTGCGCGATTGGGAGATCTTCAACCGGCCCGATAAGGGGAATACGCTGGATTATTGTTTTCCTGCCCTCTGGGTCGAGGCGCAGGGGCGGAAGCCGGTAGCGCGCGTGCTTGAGGCTGAGATCCAGCCTCCCTACGATGTTACCTCGAGCGGATATGGGAGCGCCAACGTGCCGGGTTTGCCCCGCTTGCGCGCCGCCACGTTCACAGGGGCTTACCCGTTTGCCCGCGTGGAATTCCGCGATGAGAAGCTGCCGGTGCGCGTTCGGCTGGAAGCCTTTAATCCGCTGGTGCCCTTGGATGTGGAGGCTTCGGGGCTGCCTGTGGCCATCCTGCGATATTCCCTTCGCAATGCAGGCTCCGCGCCCGCCAAAGTCGGCGTGGCCTTCAGCCTGCAGAACCCCGTCGGCAAAGAGGGAAGACAAAGCGCCTTCCGCGAGGAGGCGGGGTTGAGCGGCCTGTTTATGGATAACCCGTTTCTCGCCGCGACGGACCCTCTGAAGGGATCCGTAGCCCTGTGCGTGCTCGGAGCGCCTGCCGGCAGTGTCTCCTATCTGCGCGGTTGGAAAAGGGCGCAATGGTGGGATGGGGCGCTAACTTTCTGGGATGATTTCAGCGCGGATGGCGCCCTGACTTCCGACAGCCCTGCCGTGCTGCCCGTGAGTTCTATCGCCGTAAAGCAATCCGTTCCCGCAAACGGCGAGGCAAGTGTGACTTTCATCATCGCCTGGCACTTCCCCAATCGGACGCCTGAGCGATGCGGGTGGTCGGCGGTTGAAGGCGAGGAAAAGACCGTAGTTGGGAACCATTACGCCCAGCGTTTTGCGGACGCCTGGGAAGTGAGCCGGTATGTCGCCCGGGAGCTTTCCTCACTCGAGGCGCGGACTCGCTCCTTCACCCAGGCTGTGGAAGCGTCCACGCTTCCCCCGGCCGTTCTGGATGCAGCTTTGAGCAATCTTTCCACGTTACGCACGAACACCGCCTTCCGCACCCTGGATGGCGAGTTCCATGGCTTTGAGGGTTGCGATGACCATGCCGGCTGCTGTCATGGGAATTGCACACACGTCTGGAACTACGAACAGGCTACGGCGTTTGTGTTTCCCTCGCTGGCCCGCTCGGTGCGGGAATCCGAGTTCTTGCGGAACACCGCCGAGAACGGGCAGATGGGCTTCCGCTCTTACCTTCCCGACGGCAAGAAGATCTGGGACAAGTCTGCCGCTGACGGTCAGATGGGCTGTCTGATGAAGCTTTACCGCGATTGGCAACTCTCCGGCGACAGCGATTGGCTGCGCCGCCTCTGGCCGCAAGCCAAGCGCGCCCTGGAGTTTGCCTGGATCGAAAACGGCTGGGACGGCGATCGCGACGGGGTGGCCGAGGGCGTCCAGCACAACACCTACGATGTGGAGTTCTACGGCCCGAACCCGCTCTGCGGCATCTGGTACCTGGGAGCATTGCGGGCCGGCGAGGAGATGGCGCGCGCCGTCGGCGATCCGGACTCCGCCCGCGAGTATCGGCGGCTCTTCGAGAATGGACGGAAGTGGTTTGACACGAATCTGTTCAACGGGGAGTATTACATTCAAAAGGTGGTCGGGCGCGAGGCGGACCGCATCCCCGCCGCCTTAAGGATTGGCTCTGGCGCAGCCAATCCCGCGGCGCCGGACTATCAGATGGGCGAAGCCTGTCTGGTAGACCAGTTGCTCGGCCAGTATATGGCCCACGTCGTCGGGCTGGGCTACTTGCTGGACGAGGGGCATGTGCGCCAGACGTTGAAATCCATCTTCCGTTACAACTACCGGGCCAACTTGAGCGAACACGAATCCGTCCAGCGAACCTACGCGCTCAACGACGAAGGCGGAGTCCTGGTGGCCACTTATCCTTTGGGCAAGCGCCCCGAGATTCCTTTCCCCTATTTCGGGGAAGTTTGGACCGGTCTGGAATACCAGCTTGCGGCGCACCTGATTTTCGAAGGCATGCTCAAGGAAGGCCTGACGGTGGTGGAAACCGCTCGGCGGCGGTACGACGGGGAGCGTCGCAATCCTTGGGATGAGGAGGAGTGCGGCCATCACTACGCGCGCCCGATGGCGAGTTGGGCGGTGCTGCTGGCGGCAAGCGGCTTCCGCTACTCAGCCGTGGAGCGCGTCTTGAGCCTGATGCCGCCAGTTCGCCGCCAGAGCTTCCGCTCTTTTTGGTCGATTCCCGCGGGTTGGGGAAGCTTCGCGCACAGCCTCAGCGTCCGAAACCAGCGCGCGGAGGTCGAAGTCGTTGAGGGCGCCATGCCGGTGGCGCGTCTGGTGCTCGCTGCCGGCAAGCCGGAGTTCCGAAAAGTCTCTGCCCGGCTGGGGGGCGAAACCCTCCGGGCGAACTTGCGGGAAGAAGCGGCCGGACGAGCGATTGCGTTCGACCCTGAAGTGAAGATTACGCCCGGCAAACCGCTGCAAGTGAATCTGACAGCTTAGCACGGTGCTCTTCGTAGCGCCGGGCTTTAGTCCGGCATTGTTCAACTTTTCGACTCTTCAACTCCTTGGACCGTCGAAGAGTCGAAGAAGTTGAAAAGTCGAAGCACTTGCCCCCGATAGATCGGGGCCTCTACGAAAGGGGAAGGTTCCATGAGATACCGCAGGTTCGGGCGCACGGGTTGGATGGTGAGCGAGATCGGGTACGGCATGTGGGGGATGGGCGCGTGGACCGGATCGGACGATAAAGAATCACGGGGCGCTCTCGAACGCGCGGTGGATTTAGGGTGTAACTTCTTTGATACTGCCTGGGCCTATGGCGACGGCCACAGCGAACGCCTGCTAGGTTGGCTGGTGCGCAACAGCCCGAACAAGCGTCTCTATACCGCTAGCAAGATTCCCCCTAAGAATTTCCAGTGGCCCAGCCGGCGGCAATATGCGCTCGATGACTGCTATCCCCCGGACCACATTGAAAAGTACGTTCACGCAAGTCTTAAGAACCTGGGCCTGGAATGCTTGGACCTCATCCAATTTCACACCTGGGAAGACGCGTGGGTTGAAGACCATCGCTGGGTCAAAAAAATTGAGGACTTGCGCCGTCAGGGCCTCTTTCGTGCCGTCGGTATTAGCGTCAACCGCTGGGAACCCTGGATTGGGACGCTGGCGGTTCAGTCGGGCCTCTTCGATTCTGTGCAGGTGGTTTATAACATCTTCGATCAGAACCCGGAGGACAAGTTGTTTCCGGCCTGCGAGGCAATGGACGTGGCGGTGATTGCGCGCGTGCCCTTCGACGAAGGCACGCTCACGGGAACCCTCACCTTGGACAGCAAGTGGCCAACAGGTGATTGGCGCAATACCTACTTCGTTGCGGAGAATCTCCAGGCCAGCGTCGAGCGCGCTGCGGCGCTGAACCCCCTCATCCCTGAGGGCATGACGATGCCGGAGATGGCTCTGCGGTTCATCTTGAACAACCCGCTGGTCAGCACCACCATTCCAGGGATGCGCAAGGTGCGCCATGTGGAAGCCAATATGGCGGCCAGTGATGCCGGCCCGCTGCCTGGTGATCTTCACGCGAGACTGCGCATGCATCGCTGGGACCGGACACCAACCGGGTGGTCGCAGTGAAGTGGGGGAGGCCTCTGGCCTCCCGCTCTTGGAACCCACGCAGTTGAGTGCCTGGGCTGCAAGGAGTGGTCCTGTGAAAGTTCCACCCCACTCAAGAATCCTCCGATGCTTGATCCTCGTTTTGGTTTTGCTGGGGGCTCTGCCGGCTCTGGCGCAGCAAACTGCCTCGCAGCAGGACCCATGGAAGAAGCGCGACGCGTGGCAACGCCCCGAAGAAGTCATGAATGCGCTGCGCCTCAGGCCGGGGAGCGCCGTCGCCGACGTGGGATGTGGCCGGGGCTACTTCACCCATCACCTCGCGGACCGGGTTGGGCCGCAGGGCGAGGTCTATGCCGTAGACATCGAGCACGAATTGATTGATGGAATTCGTCATCAGGCGTTGAGCAAATGGCTCGTTCAGGTGAAGGCTGTGCTGGGGGCTCCCGACGACCCGCACCTTCCTGCACACGCGCTTGACGCCATCCTGGTGGTGCTTGCCTACCACGAGATGCGCGACTACGACGCCATGCTCGAGAGCTTTTATCGCGCGCTAAAGCCAGGAGGACTGCTCGGGATCATAGAGTTCAACGTCCGCAACCTCCAGCCACGCAGCGCCTACTTCGAGCAGCACCAGATCCCCCCGCAGGTAGTCCGCGAAGAAGTGACACACCATCATTTCCGCTTCTTACAAGACGAGCCGGGGTTCAGCGTTCCCGGCGGCTCGGGAAGGGACCAGTACTTCCTGCTTTTCGAGAAGCCGCAGGACTGACTCGGGATATCCGCAATGCCAGGGAGCCACGGTTAATTCATCCCGCGCAGTGGGATTAGCCGTGGGTATCATGTGCGGCGTAAAAGCCCACGGTTGTCGAAGACCCGCCGTGGTAGGGAAGAACGCCAACCGTGGCCACCGCTGGGCGTGCGTGAGGGGATATCAGAACGGGCCGTCAGGCGTGGCTGGGTCCGCGCAGAATTCGAGCGGGCAGGAAGATAACGGCGCGGAGCAATTCGAATACGCCTCCGACCGCAATGCCCACCAGTTGGAAAGGAAGTAGCAGAAGCCAGACAAGCGGGTAAAGGACCAGCGCCAGCAAAGCCAGCGGCCAGCAGAGCACGAGGAGAATGCACCAGAACAGAAATTTGACCACGCTGACCACCTCCGAGCGAACTTCTCTTCTTCTCTTGCGCTACTCTCCTGAGTGCCAAGGCAGTTCACGTGGCACGGCCATCTTGGCCGTGGTCCATCACGGGCGGGACGCCGATGAATCGGGGCAGGCTGCCCGTGCCAGACTTTAGCCTTCACCCTTTACCCTTTCTTTCGTGGGATTCGGGTCACGGGCGAGACGCCCGTCCCGTTCCAACCTAGCGCGGTGCGGATTGAGCGGCAAGCGAAGGGGGTTGGAACGGGACCCGTGCCACCTCAGGGCTACACCTCCGGTATTCCCAAGTCCCTGCTGCCGAGAGGCGACATCCTGGCCTGGGGCGCGTACTGCGCGATCAGGTCCAGCGCAATGTGTGCCCGCCGCAGGCGCTCCCGCGCCAGACTCGTGGCAGTCGCTTCCAGATGCAGACCTGAAGGGTAAATATCCGGCGCATTGCGGAGCCCGAACTTGAAATAGACCGGCGCCGCCACTCGGATCAGTTGCGGGATTTCATAATACCGGATAAACCCGCCGAAGTTGTCCGGCGCTTCAATGTAAATATCAATCGGAATGTCCACGGTCTGACGGAGCGCGCCGATCTGGGCCGGGGTTAAGTCCGTCGGAATATTGAGTGTCGAGACTCCCATGCGCTCGAAGATTTTTGCCGTCGCCGGATTGGCGGCCGGAAGCGTGACCGAGCTTTTGAGTACGAGATTCCTGGGCAACTCACCCTTCCGCTTCATTTCAGTCAGCACCCAGATGAGGCCGAGGTCAGCGGGAAGCACGCTGCGGATGCCCAAATCGCACGCCCGGCGGACATCTTCGAGGGCATAAACCAGTTGGTCAGCGCCCCGGTGCTGCCAACCGATGACTTTGCCGCCAGGCGTGAGCGTCTGCGCCCCAATATCAAAAGGCGCGCGCGGGCCGACGAATAGGCAAACCTCAATGCGGTGGTCGTGCCCTATCCGCGCCATCTCCTGAATCTCCTCGCGCGTGAGGAGCATGATGCCGCTCCCCTGGCTGATCCGGTGGATCGGCACCCGGTACTCCTTGGCGGCCTCCAGTACGGCGCGGAACACGCGCGGGCCTTCGACGCTGGGGATTTCAATGCGATACTCACCGCCGTCTTTGAAGCGTTTGGAACTCGGCTTCAAGGCGTGGTTGTCTGCTCCGGGCAGCTTGAGCTTGGCAAGAAATTGTTGGGTTTTTTTCATATGCGACTCCAGGGAAAAGCAGTTTTCAGTTGCCAGTTGCCAGTTGCCAGTAGCCAGTGGTCAGTTGTCAGTGGAGCACCACCGCCTGCCTGTGCCGACCCACCTGTGCGCAGTCAACGGAGCCCCTGGATTCAGTGAGGGTCGACGAAACTCCCTGTGGCGCCGGTCGCCCGCGGGGGCCGCTAACAACTGCGAGCTTTCAACGGACCACGGACAACTGGCAACTGGCAACTGTTTATTGCGTGTACTTCAGATAGACCGTGCGCGTCTCGGTGTAGAAATCGAGCGCCAGCGGCCCCTGCTCACGCATGCCGAAACTGGATTCTTTGGTTCCTCCAAACGGGAGTTGATACTCTACGCCGGCGGTCGGCAGGTTCACCGTAATCAGGCCGGCTTCGATCCGGTTGACGAACTGATGGACGCGCGTGAGGTCGCGGGAAACGAGCGAAGCGGAAAGGCCGAAGCGCACGCAGTTGGCCAAGCGCAGGGCGTCGTCAAAATCCTGCGCAACCATCAGCGCCAGGACGGGCCCAAAGACCTCTTCCTGGGCGATGCGCATTTCCGGCGTGACGTTCGTGAAGATCGTGGGCTCCACAAAGTACCCCAAATCGTAAATTCCCCCCGTCAGCCGCTTTCCTCCGCACACCAATTCCGCGCCTTCTTGTTGAGCAATCGCGATGTATTTCAGGTCCGTTTCGAGCTGGCTCTGATCGACGGCAGGCCCCATATCGACGCCCGGTTCGAGCCCGTTGCCGACTTTCAGCTTGCGGGTCTTCGCCACCAGCCTCTCCAGCAGCGGCGCGTAGACGGCCTTTTCAATGATGGCGCGGCTGCACGCCGTGCATTTCTGGCCGGTGGAGAAGAAAGCGCCGTTCACCAGGATGTCTGCGGCGTAGTCGAGGTCCGCGTCCTGGAGGACCACGGTAGGGTTCTTCCCGCCCATTTCAAGCTGCATGCGAATCCTGCGCCGGGTGACCCTGTCGTAGAGCGTATTGCCCACTTCGCACGAGCCGGTAAACGAGACGGCGCGGACGGCTGGGTGCTCTACGAGCGTGTTGCCGATGGAGCCTCCGCTGCCGGTCACGTAATTGATGACACCGGCGGGGATGCCCGCTTCGTGGAGGGCTTCCACCAGGCGCAAGGAGCTGAGCGGAGCGAGCGAGGCGGGCTTGATGACGACGGTGTTTCCTCCCACCAACGCCGGCGCCATCTTCCAGGCAGGAATGGCGCTGGGAAAATTCCAGGGCGTGATCAGGGCCACCACACCCAGCGGCTTACGCAGCGTGTAGCAGAACACGTTCTCGCGTTCGGAAGGGATCTGGTAGCTGAACTGGCGTGCGCCCTCGCCACCAAAGTAGCGAAAGATGTTGATGGCCCGCTTCACTTCCGCCTTGGCTTCCGGCAGCGTCTTGCCTTCTTCGCGCGTCATGTCCTCGCCGAGCTGCGGGAGCCGGCTCTCCAGGATTTCCGCAGCTTTGAAAAGGAATTCACCTCGCCGGGGCGCGGGCAGCGCTGCCCAGGCTGGTTGCGCCTTTGCAGCCGCCTCGCAGGCCGCCAGAGCGTCCTCGCTCCCCGAAGCCTGGAATTGCCCGACGATTTCGTTCGTATCGGCAGGATTGATGTTCGGAACGGTCTTCTTCGTTTGGCACTCCACCCATTGGCCCGCAAGATAATTGCGATAAACTTGTGTCATCAGCCCTTCCTCGCGAAAAGAGTCTTCAGCGAAAAACCACAGGCGCAGTAGACGATATTCGACCTGTTAATACGTGTCAAGGACGTCGGCTGGCAGGCAGTGACTCATTTTGATGTAGCGCCGCCCTTCAGGGCGGCACATGCCGGGCTAAAGCCCGGCGCTACAAAACCGAAATGCGTCACTACTGGCTGGCAGGATACCGTACCCCGCGGCCGCCGACTTAGATTAGACTCGGCCTGCGGCATCATAGTACACTGCCGCCTGCCCTCACCCGTCCGGAGCACGTAGCGTCCGCCGATCTTAATGGCGGGCGGGTTCTGCGGGTCTGGGGCTTGTGACTTCCGACAAGAACCGCCCTGCGGCCCAAAGCCCCTGCCAGTTGGGAGCCTTTGGGCCCCTGGCCTACGGGCGGCGGGCCCTCCTAAGCCCTGCGGGCGCCGGAGGGCGGGCCGCAGACCCAATCCGTCGGCTGACGGACTGCGCTACGCGCGCAGGGGTGGGATGGGACCGGATGAGGGGAGAGAAGGGGTTTAGCTATGAGAGGAATCATCGACAGACGAATTATCTGCGGCGGCGTTGCACTCCTCCTGCTAGGCAGCCTGAGCGCGTCCTTGCAAGCGCAAGGCGCTGGGATCGCTCGGACACCGCCGATGGGCTGGAATAGCTGGTATGGTTTTGGCTGTAAGGTGACCGACGCCCTCATGCGCGCTCAGGCGGACGCCCAGGTCGCGAGTGGCATGAAAGCCGCCGGCTATGTTTACGTCAACATTGATGACTGCTGGCAAGGGCAACGCGACCCCCAGGGCTTCATTCGCCCCAACAGCAACTTTCCCGACATGAAAGCCCTGGCCGACTACCTTCACAGCAAAGGTTTGAAGTTCGGGGTGTATTCTTCACCCGGGCCGAAGACCTGCGGGGGCTACGAGGGGAGTTTCGGACACGAGGAGCAGGACGCGCGGACTTACGCCGCGTGGGGCGTTGATTTCCTGAAGTACGACTATTGCAGCTTCAAAGGAGACATACCCGCCCAGATCGCAGCCTATGAGAAGATGCACGACGCGCTCGTGAAGACTGGTCGCCCCATGGTCTTCAGCCTTTGCCAGTACGGGATGGACCGCGTTTGGACGTGGGGGCCCTCGGTGGGGGGAAACATGTGGCGCACCACCGGCGATCTCGACTACAACTACGACCGCATCTCGCTGGTGGGCTTCGGCCAGAACGGCCTGGAGCGTTTTGCGGGCCCCGGGCATTGGAATGACCCCGACATGCTGCTGGTGGGGCTCGGCAAGATGAGCGACGACGAGAATCGCACCCAAATGAGCTTGTGGTGCCTGCTGGCGGCTCCGCTGCTGGCCAGCAATGACCTCACCAACATGACTCCGCAGACGCTCGCCATCCTCGCCAATCCGGAGGTCATTGCCGTTGACCAGGATCCGGCCGGCATCCAAGGGCGCCGGGTCGCGCAGGAAGGCCCACTCGAGGTTTGGGTCAAACCCCTGGCGGACGGCAGCAAGGCCGTGGGCTTGTTCAACCGTGGGGAATCCGTGATGCCAGTGGCAGCTTACTTCCGCGACCTGGGAGTAGGGGAGACTGTGGAAGTGCGCGATCTCTGGGCCCGAAAAAACCTGGGCGCGTTCAGGGAAAGCTTTACCGCCCAGGTGCCCAAGCGCGGCGTGGTCCTGCTCAGAATGAAGTAGCGGCGCGCATTGCCAGGAGACGTGGTGCAACGCGGTAGGGGAGCGCTTGGCGCTCCCGTTTCTTCTTCGGGAGCCCGAAGGGCTCCCCTAGCACGACCACAAACCACGGTTAATTCACGCGTCGAATTAGCCGTGGTCAGCGGTCTAGCGGCGCGGACATCCAGGGGGAGATTCAATGCTGGCAGTTGTCCAGTATGCGCTCAAGGAGCGCGCGGTGGAGTTGCGGGAGGTGCCCAAGCCGGGGCAGCTTGCGGAGGACGAAGTCTTGCTCGCAAGCCACGCAGTTGGTGTTTGTGGTAGCGACATACATCAGTACCATAATACCCAGAGCTGGAAGGTGTCTGTTCCTGTAATCCTGGGGCACGAATTCTGCGGCGTGGTGGTCGCGCTGGGGAGGTCCGTGCGCGGATTCCGGGAGGGCGACCGGGTGGTCTGTGAAACTGCGGCCCGGATTTGCGGCCAGTGCATCTACTGTCGGAGCGGTGAATATAACCTCTGCCCCGAACGACTGGGCTTCGGCTATGGCGCGGACGGCGCCATGGCGGAGTTTGTCAAAGTTCCGGCGCGTTGCCTGCATCGTCTCCCGGATTCCGTGCCCTTCGAGAAGGCGGCGCTGGCGGAACCCTGCTGCGTTGCCTACAACGCGACTTGCGTCAAGACCTGCATCCGGCCGGGCGAATCCGTTTTGGTCATGGGCCCTGGTCCCATCGGGCTCTTGTGCCTGGCGTTGGCTCGGCTGTCAGGTGCCGGTTGGCTGGCGGTCACTGGGCTGGAGCGGGATGCGGCACGCTTGGCGATGGCCAGGGAGTGGGGCGCCGATCGAACGATCCTCGCCGGCGAGGAGAAGGTCGCGGAGGTTCTGCGGAGCGTCGGCGATGGTTTGGGCGCAGGCGTGGTCATTGACGCCACGGGAAGCTCTGCGGCGCTGAAGGTGGCCCTGGAATGTGTTCGGCCGGGCGGCCAAATCACCAAGGTCGGCTGGGGCCCCCAGCCACTCCACTTTTCGCTGGACCCGCTGGTGCAGAAAGCGGCGCGCCTCCAGGGCAGCTTCAGTCACAATTTTGCGATTTGGGAAAAGGTGATTGAGCTCTTGGCGTGCGGCAGGCTCGACCCGACGCGCGTCGTGGGGCGGATTGAGCCGCTGGTCAACTGGCAGGTCTGCTTCGACGAAATGGATCGCGGCCGAATCGTCAAAGGGCTAATCACCGTGGCGGTGGCCCGCTAGTGTTCTCTAACGCTCAATACTTGACCGACGGCACCCCACGTGGATCGAAACTGATCTTTCCGCTTCCAGAAACCTCTCAATCCATCGGGTAGAGGCTGCAACCCCCATCCACCAGCAGCGTTGCTCCGGTCATGTAGTCGGAGGCGTCGGAGGATAAGAAGATAAAGGCGTCGGCCACGGACGCCGGCGGCTGCATGTAGCCCAGGGGGATGGCCTTCTCGGCGCGACGGCGATAGTCGGGTTCCGTGTCCCATTGCCGTTTGGCCATTCCCACCGCGACGATGCCGGGCGCGATGGAGTTCACGCGAATTCCCTTGGCCGCCAATTCGCGCGCCATGCCCCGCATCAGCATCTTCATGCCGCTTTTGGTGACGTTATAGGGAGTGATATCCGGCCAGGGCGTGTCCTGAACCCACGAGGAGGTGAAGATAATCTTCCCCTTGATGCCCAGCTTCACCATGGCGCGCGCCGCGGCTTGGGCCACCAGGAAGGCGCTTTTAAGGTTCACGGCCAGGATTTTGTCCCAATCCGCTTCGGGGTAGTCGAGGATCGGGCACGACTGGGCGAGGCCGGCATGAATGAGGGCGACGTCCAGCCGGCCAAATGCGTCTACGGTTCTTTCCACCGCAGCCTGCGCACCCGAGGCCGCAGTCACATCCGCGCGCACGTAAACGCACCGGTCCGAGGGCCAACCGGCAGCCGCCTTCTGTTTTTCGGCTTCATCTTCGGGGACAATGTCGTTCACAGCCACCGCGGCCGAGTGCGCGAGAAGCTGTGTAACCACAACCTTTCCGATGGCCCCGAGTCCGCCGGTGATGAGGATAGCCTTCCCTTTCAAGCAATCCTGGGCATACGTCATGGGTTCCCCCTCGCGAACACGTAGAAATTCAGTTGCCCTGAAGAGAAGCTTCATTATAACCACGGAGCACTTTACTTTTCGCGCTTTCTTTGGTATTCGAGGGCACGCTGGTCTTTGCCGCGAGGAAGGCGATGAAAATTACCGACCTTAAGACGCTGGTCGTCAATGCGCAGATGCGCAACTGGGTGTTCGTCAAAGTTGAGACTGACGTCCCGGGGCTTTACGGCTGGGGTGAGGGCACGCTGGAGTGGAAGACCCGCGCCGTGGTGGGTTGCGTGGAGGATTTCAAGCCCATGCTGTTGGGTCAGGACCCCACGCGCATCGAGTTCCTGTGGCAAATCATGTACCGCCATTCGTTTTGGCGGCTGGGCATCATTGGAACGACTGCCATGTCGGCGATCGAACAGGCGTGCTGGGACATCCTGGGGAAGTCGCTGGGTGTGCCCGTCTACAGGCTGTTGGGGGGCCGCGTCCGCGATAAGGTCCGGATGTACACGCACCTCGGCCTGGGAGAGATGAAAGCCGTCTATGAAACTTTTGATGTGGGGCCGCTCCTCGACCGAGCGCGCGCCGTCGTGGAGAAAGGCTATCGGGCGCTGAAAGTGGTCTTTGTTCCGTTTTCCCAGCCCTTGATGGGACTTCCCGCCGCAAAACATTTCGCGACGCTGATGGGCAAGCTGCGGGAGGCGGTGGGGGACGGAGTCGATATCATGATTGACTTCCACGGCCGCACCACGACCGGCCAGGCCATTGAGTACATCCGCGCCATCGAGGAGTTCCACCCCTTCTTCTGCGAGGAGCCGGTGCCTCCGGAACAACCCGACGCCTTGCTGGAGGTCCGGAGGAGCGTGCGCGCGCCCATTGCCACCGGTGAACGCCTGACCACGCGCTGGGAGTTTCGACGCCTGTGCGAGCTGCAGGCTTGCCACGTGTTGCAACCCGACCTCAGTCACTGTGGGGGGCTGCTGGAAGCGCGCAAGATCGCCGCTTTGGGCGAGACCTACTTGATGGGCATCGCCCCGCACAACCCCAACGGGCCGGTGGCTAACGTCGTGGCCTTACACTACGACCTCGCCACGCCCAATTTCCTCATCCAGGAAGACATGGTCGGCGACGTGCCGTGGCGGTTTGACGTGGTAAAAACCAAGCTGCGGTCCGAGCAAGGATACTGGCTGCCGCTGGAGGAGCCGGGGCTGGGAGTCGAAATCGACGAAGGGGAAGCCCGAAAGCATCCCTTCCAGCAGGAAGTGCTCGAACAGATGGTTTTCCATCCCGACGGTTCGGTAGCGGAATGGTGACGAAACCTGACCCCGATGCCGACGTCCTGCTTGAGCAAGCCAGGCAGGTTTCGACTCTCGACCCTGGACTCTTGACTCTCAACCGGCTCAAGAGTGCGGAGGATTCCCAACACGTTTGGCTGGACTTACAGTAAGCGTTCTGCGCCGATCACGATGAGACCACACCTATGAGCGATCATTTCTGGCTAGGCATGGCGATTATCTTTCTTGCCGGCGTGGCTAACGGCGGATTTGCCCTGCCCATGAAGTACTCCCGCCGGTGGCAGTGGGAAAACACGTGGTTTGTCTTTGCTACCCTGAGTTTGGTGATTGTGCCCTGGTCGCTGGCCACGGCATTTGTCCCTCAGCTTGGCGAGGTCTATCGAGGCGTATCGAGCCGCGCTCTCGCTTATCCGGTGGTGTTCGGCTTTCTGTGGGGGTTTGCGCAAGTCACCTTCGGGCTCGCTCTCGGGATGGTTGGGGTGGCCCTTACCTTCGCAGTGACCTCGGCCCTCGGGAGCCTTTCGGGATCGCTGGTTCCCCTGCTGGCCTTCGATCCCTCGGGCCTTTTTCGCCCGCGCGGTCTCCTCCTGTTGCTGAGCATTCCATTTCTCATCCTGGGGCTGGTCCTATACGGCATGGCCGGCCGCCGTCGAGAAAAAGAGCAAGCCGCCAGAGCTACGGACGTGCTGGCGGCCCAAGGCGGGTTTGCCACCGGACTCGCCCTTTGCATTTTTACCGGAATCTTCGGCGCTTGTTTCAACGTGGGGTTTGCCTTTGGGAACGACGTTATACGCGCGGCTCTCCAACACGGAGCGACTCCGGTAACCTCGACGTATGCGCTTTGGGCGCTGGTCTTAAGCGGCGGCTTTGTTCCCAACTTCGTCTACTGCACTTATCGCCTTTTCCGCAACCGCAGTTGGCCACTGTTCCTGCGCAGCGGGAGTCCGAGGGAGGCGCTGCTCTCGGTCGCCATGGGGGTCTTGTGGGCGACGGCCATCTTTTCCTACGGAATTGGGGCAACATTCGTCGGGAAGTACGGCACGTCGATCGGGTTTATGCTCTTCGTTGCCTCCAGTATCCTCGCCGCCAACGCCTTCGGCATCCTGAGCGGAGAGTGGCGAGGCACAGTCCCGACAACCAAAAAGCTTCTCGTCGCCGCCATCGCGCTTATACTGGCGGCCGTAGTCGTGCTGAATCTCGGTGGGCTTTTCTGAGCCCCCGTCCCGAGCTTAAACCGCCTTCGCCGCAGCGGCTATATTCTTTCGCGTTCGGGATCGGGGTGAATAAGCCGCGGCGCTGCATCGCTTGTAGGGCCGGGGCTTGCCCCGGCCTAGGCCGTCCGTCAGCCGTCGGCCGGCCTCACACAGGGATGCACCGTCAGCGGGCAGCGCAGCGCGGCCTTCGGCCGCAAGCAAACACGCCAAGGAGATGCCACACGCTTGGGTAGATAACTGACATTCAGGTAAGCCGCGGCGCTGCACGGCTTGTAGGGCCGGGGCTTGCCCCGCCGTGCACCATACGGTGCATGGCCCCGGCCTAGGCCGTCCGTCAGCCGACGGACGGCCCCCTGCACAGGGATGCACCCTCAGCCGGCAGCGCAGCGCGGCCTTCGGTCGCGGCGAGCGCTACCCACTCCCTGCGCCGTCACCTGAAACCCGATGCGCCCCGGCTTGTCCCCCATGTCGGTTAAGAAGAGAGTCGATTCCGTGTGGTTGTCCAGATGCTACGGATGCGCCGCGCGCGCATGGGGGCGTCCCGCACCCGCAGGTAAGCAGCGGCCCCTCACTTCTGCCAGCACGGGGCCATATCCGCGGCAGTGATCTCACGGTGCTGGATAATCCCCAGCGCTCCGACGGCGCCGTAACATGTGCCCTGGTTCTTCGATTTAACCAGCTTTTGGAGCTCTGCCACCGAGCTGGCGTCATCGATTTCTTGGAGCGTGCGGACGGCCAGCAACTGCACATTCGGTTTTTCTGAGTCTGCCCACTTCAGGGCCTCCGTCAGGCCAGCCAGCTTCTCCCCCACAATCTGGCGGCGGTACTTTAGCCTGAGGTACTGGATCTTCTCAAGCTGGTAGAGATAAGCGGCTCGGTCCGTCTCGTCGAGCCCCATGAAGATTCTCTCCAGGTAGTCGAGCCAGGGGAGCATAAGCCCACGGTATAATGAAGGGAAACTTGCGCTTACGTTTCGCGGCTGGCCGTCGCGAAACTTGTAGATGACGTACCAATAGATGGGGTCGGTCATGGCCCCCTCGTAGCCCACGGCCCAGGGAGCGGTGACCAGTTCCGCTACTCCATCCCCGTCGAGGTCAGCAGCGTCGCGCGCAAGATTTTCTGCCTGGTCATCGGTGAATAGCCAGTGGCGAAACATTTTCCCCTCGGGCCGAATCACCACAATAGCGTGGAAGCCGCGGCGGTCCACGTGGGCGACGAGGTCTATCCTGCCTTGCTCAAAGGTGGAGAATATGAACTGTGGGACCAGAAGGGTTGCGTCCCCGTTCAAAGCCTCACGCACGAAGGTCGCCACAGCCGACGGCGCAGTACGGTTGGCTGCGGGGATCGCTGCCGCACTCGACGGCCAGGCGAACGGCAGAGCAGCGTTGCCTGCGCCCGTCTCCTGGCCCACGAGGGAGGGGAGGGATAGCACGAGCCAAACGACCGCAGCAAAACATGTCGGTCTACTGAATACCGTTCCGGACGCTTTGAACATAGTTGTACCCACCGGTCCCACTGACTTGGGTCCAGGCCGTGAAATTCGAGTTCGGCTGCCAAACGTAGTTGGACGGGACGGGCAACCCATTGTACAGCACCAGTTGGTTGTCCTCGTATTGCGTCGCACTGAGATCCGGAAGTGACGGGTGCCCGTTCCGCTGGGCGCTCACGTAGCTCTGCACGATCGAGTTCTTGCCGTTGAAGATGCTCGCTCCGCTGCTCGTGTTGGTGAGCCACTCGAATGCGCTGGGCATACCGTTGGGAACCTGCATCAAACCCACATAAAGCCCCAATGCCGGAGACGGGCTTTCAAGTGGCCAAGGCCCATACACGGTGTACAGAGACCTCGGCGAGAATTGGCGATAATTGCTTTCGACCACGGCAATGCCGGTCAGCAAGTGCGGTGTGGCGCCGGACGAGTAGAGACTCACCAGGCGGCTGGTTATGGTTGCGTTAGGGATGGCCGTGCCGTCGACGTAAGCCAGTGAATTTGCCGTAAAGGAGTGACCGGCAAGGGTTGCGTTCGCCGTTAAGTTGATTTGGCCCCCGTTACCCGCCGGCGGCTGGTAATTAGACGTCTGGCCCGTCGCCGAAGAGGTACTACTGCTCGACGTGTAAGTTGCGCTTGCCTGGGAAGTGTAGCTGAAATTCAACGTCCAATTGGCGGTGCCCGGACAGGCGGACGAAGCTGTGAGGGGCATAGTTGTCTGATTGTAATTGCCGGCCGTCAAGTCGAACACCTGACCGTTTGCCGGATTTGCGATAGACAGAGTGCACACGGTGGCCGGTGAAGAGCCTGAGGCGGGGTTGCATGAGGAGTAGCATACGGGATACGGAGGGTAGTACTGGTAGACGCAGGCGTTACTGAAGGTGTCACCGATATTCGAGGTGCCCCCCGCCAGCGCGTGCGTCAGGCCTTTTGTCGAGCCGTCCAGGCTCACATAGCTCGGCTGGCTGGAGCTCCAGGTGGAGTACGGGCTGGCGGTGACGTCAATGTTATAAGCATAGCCGTTGCAATCCTTGGTGATCTCGATGGTGGTAAACTGCCCGGCATTGCCCACCAGCATGGCTGCCGACGAGGGGTCAAGGTAGAGGTTTTGATAGGAGGCTGGACAGACGCACGCCGAGCAGTCATAGTTGCTCGCTATACCCCGGTGACGCTGCAGCACCACCAGCCGGCCCATCACCGGCACGTTGTCCACGCGAATCCAGTTCACGGCCCCGTCTGTAGCGCCCGCGGGGATCTTGCTGCCCCGAAAATCAGGCTTCTGCCGGTCGCGCAGCTTGCGCAGATCGATAGCCTTGGTCTCGTGGGGCCTCAAGCTCAAGTCAACCACGTGGTAATAGACTCCACCGGCCTGGACCCGGAACCCGATGGGGCACTCCCTATCGCCCATGTTGGTGAGGAACAGGATGGATTCCGTCTCCTCGTCCAAATGCCAGGGGTGCGCGCCCGAGCCCGCCCAGCCGTCACCCTCGTTGGCCAGCCGGCTGTCAATCACCAAGTCCCCTCTTGCTTCGATGCTCGAAACCTCCGCCATGGCAGAGCCCGGCGGGCCACTGTATTGAATGCGGATCGAGCAGTACGGCAGGGGCAGGGGCAGCAGCCCCAAGGCGGTATCGAGCAGCAAGTCCTTGGTCGCATACCCATCCAAGGCGACCGGCGCGAGCACGATTTGCTGAGGGCCGTCCGCGGCCGGGTATTCAACGGTGACGGTTACGCTTTGCGGCGTGGAGGCCAGGTTGCGCACGATGACGTGTGGCACAAACGCCCCAAGACCTGCGAAGGGCGAACCCTTAGCAGGCACGCCGATGGGGACACCGCTCGCATGCAGCGCGCTCGAAACTTGCAACCACGGGTCGGGGAAATTCAGAGTGGTCGAAAAGCCGGTCGCCGGGTCGGTGATCTTCCCTTGGGCGACCAGGGACGGCGTGCCGCCGCGCGGGATGATGGTGATGCCGCCCTCAGGCGCTTGCGACGGGCTGACTTCCAGATCGCCCAGCAATTGCGCAATCGCCAGCACCTTGGTTTCGTGGGGGGAGAAGACCAGCGGGGCACTCGTGTGCTGTTTGCCGAGGAAATCGAGAAAGACGTCGGCAGTGACCGAGGCCCCCGAGGTGTTCGTAACCGCAATAGTGGCCTCCCGCCCTCCCCCCAGGCCCCACCAGAGCCCATTCAGCCTCGGCGGCAAGAGCCCCAAGCCCGGCGAGTTGTCCACGACTTCGGACTCGAAGCTCAGGCGGCGCTTCGGGTCACTCATGGTTAACTGCCCAGCCAGCGGCATGATCGTCCCATTAAAGTATACCGCCACGCTGCCTTCAGCGAAATCGCCCGTCGCGTCAGCGGACAGGCTCGCCAGCAGCGCGCCCAAATCGATCGGGAGCTTTTCTTGCGACTGGATGGTCATCGAGGGCGCGAGCACGGTCTGGCCCGAGCGGCTGCGAAGGGCGATGACGAAATCCAGGGGGTTCGGGGAACCGCTCACGAGCTGCAGGGTGGCGGTTAGCCCGTCGCGTAAAGAATAATACGGGAAATCGATCTCGCGGGGCTGGGTCTGGTCCGACTGGGCGCAACACGGGGTGGCGGCGACTTGCTTCGTCTGGGCACGAGGGAGTTCCAGCGGCCGTGGAGACGTTTCAGAGATAGTAAATAAGAAGGCAGCTAACAGGAAGGAGACACGCGAGGCCTTCATAGCGCCCTCCTGGGCAGTGCGATTGTGTGCTAAGTCAATGGACGAAAGATACCCCCCCCCCCCATTTACTTGTCAAGCATTATTCCCTTGAGTGGGACATCAAGTCGCTGGGATAATTTGTCTGCCGCGCGTCTGAGAAGCCAGACGTCCGCCGGAACGTCGCTACCGTTCGCGCCGGGTTTCAAAATCGGTATCGAGTAGACGTAGCCGGGTAGCGCCCCGACCTGGCGGGGCGGCTTTTCATATCGTGGTTCGTTACCGCCGAAACCTGGAAGAGCCGCAGGTTCAAAGAACGGAACCTGCGCCACATGCTCTATCCCGCGGCCGCGGGATCGGGGCGCAGCAAATTGCGTGGAATTTCCAGCAGTTTTAGGTATCATTCCGCCAGCTTTTGAATCCCGGATCGGAGGTTGGCAGGGGGTTGTGGCCTGCCTTTTTCTTAATGGGGTACGACAATCTGCTCTCCGGTCCAAAGGAAGGAATGACAGCATGAGCATTTTTGAGGACATACAAGAAGCCATCATCAACGGGAAAGCTCCCGCTGCCAAGGAGCTGGCGGAAAAAGGATTGCGTGAGGGCCTGAAGGCCAACGAGTTCTTTCCGAAGGCCGTCATTCCCGCCATGGATGAGGTAGGACGCCGCATGCGGGAGTGCGAATATTTCATCCCGGAAGTGTTGATTGCGGCGCGCGCGTCGCGGGCGGTGACCGACATCCTGCGGCCGCTCTTGAAGGACGACCCGTCGGCCCGGCCCGTGGGCACGGTGGTGTGCGGGACGGTGAAGGGGGACTTGCACGACATTGGCAAGAACATTGTGGCGATGATGCTGGAGAGCGCGGGGTTCCAGATCGTGGACCTGGGGGTGGACGTCACGCCGGAAAAGATTGTGGAGGCGGTGCAGGCGCATGGGGCGGATCTGGTGGCCCTGT
>Ga0315279_10000644_pt1 | contig 65903 bp, 71 predicted proteins | sample YL17G06_20_MG_FD_203694 | JGI IMG/M metagenome (GOLD analysis project Ga0315279, IMG submission 203694) | Sediment microbial communities from Yellowstone Lake, YNP, Wyoming, USA - YL17G06_20 | ecosystem: Environmental > Aquatic > Freshwater > Lake > Sediment | place: USA: Wyoming | collected...
CGAAGAGTCCGAGTGCCTTTAGCATCTCTCCCTTACTGATCTTCTCGGGGAGTGGAAGAAAACCTAGGGCTGAGGCTGCGGCTGGGCAGCTTATGCTTTTCGCAGTCAACAACAGGCTTTTGCCTTTCTTAGCTTCCATTAGGAGCTGGCAGTATCTGATTCGTTTGTCCGATTCCTTTGGGAGCACGGTAAGGTCGTCGTTTTCGGTGACGAGTTTTACTGCGATGGGCGACCACCGCAATCCAAGTAACTGCTTCAGCTCTGACCCTAACGCTCTTGAACTACTGGCGGACATCAAAGTTCAACCTCGAATTCACATTCACAGTATTAAATCTATTGTTTCGGCAGAATATATCGCGCCTATCCAGAGAGGCCTTCACAGATGTACAGCATATCCATTGGGGGAAACACTACCGGCACATAACGTTCCTCTGGAGGTGTCTCGGTAAGACCTCCGACAATTGGGATTCTCTGTCCACAACCTTTGCATCGGTTTTCGCTGTCAAGATTCCAAGTCTGAACGCCGTAGCCGAACCTCCCAATCACTATTTTTCCGCAGTTCGGGCAATACGTGTTTTCTCGCTCATGCCCGGGGGAGTTCGCGATATACACGTATCTCAGTCCTGCTTTTCTTGCGATGTCGTAGTGGGCCTCCAAGGCATTGGAGGATGTGGGCGGAGAACCGTTCATCTGATGTGAAGGATAGAACCGCACAAAATGAAGCGGAGTCTCAGACCCGAGCTCTCTGTAGATCCATCTACACAACGTTCTTGCCTCGCTTCGCGAGTCACCGCCTTGGCCCAGGATCAGATCGCTAATCTCGATATGGATGCCTCCTCTTCTCTTGAGGTCCAGCAGGGTTTCAAAGATCGGGTTGGGGCTTGGAATCCCTGAATGTTTCCTGAGAAAACTTGGTGACGCGTTCGCCTTGAGCCCGACGATGATGCAGTCGGCGAACTCTAATACGACGTCAACAGCTTCCGGCGTTCCATATCCGTTCGAAACGACAACGTTGAAGAGCCCTTCCCCGTGTGCGAGGATGCCTGTGTCTCTAGCGAACTCCAGGGACACCAGAGGTTCATTGTATGTGTATGCGATACCTTGGCATCCGTACTGCTTCGCCAACCGGACAATGTCTTTTGGCCTCAACTTTTCCCCAGTGATCTTATCGGTTTGGCTGATGTGAGCGTTTATGCAGAAGTCGCATGACCAGGTGCAACCTATCGTTCCGATTGAGAGAAGCTTTGAGCCAGGTCGGTAGTGGTAGGCCGGTTTTTTCTCTATTGTATCCACATGGGCTGCCACAATTCTCCCGTACGTGCTTGCTATGACCGTTCCATTCGAGTTCGTCCTAACTCGACAGAAGCCCCGCCCGGCCGGATGGATTATGCAACGACGTGCGCAGGCCAAGCACCTTATCCGCTGCTTTGGCAGCCTTTCGTAGAGAAACTTGCCCTGAGACATCACTGATTCACCCACAATTGCAGACCAGGCTCAGCCGTGCCCTCCCCGAGGATCCGCCCTATTCTTATCTCCAGACTTTTTAGCTGAGCGACTTCGGTCTTCAATTCGTCCAGCTCTAGACGAACCCCTGTTGCGTACACCCTCCATCGCCCTGCTTCATTTGCCCCTCGGCCGTGGCCCAGCGCGCGTTTGGTGGTAGAAAGCGGCGCGTAGCGTGAGCGCAGAATGGCTGCTGAAAGGGCGAGGATCGCCAATCCCGCCAAATGCGTAGCAATACACAGCGGACAGACAGTTCGAAGCAAGAAAAGTTTCGTGTAAACGAAGCCAGCAACTCCAGCGACACCTACCAAAAAAAAGACAAACACCCCCACGCGTGAAACTCGGATCCCTCCATGCCTCCACGCTTATCTCCAACTTTTCATGGTATCGTCCAATTCAGAGCATCATATTTAAGTATGTGGATCTCACATCACGCGATGATTACGATGGTCGAGAAATTAACGTTGAAAGTTGAGAAAACAGAAGGCAACGCCTGCCCCACGTGTGGAGGCAGTTTTCAAGGAGCGACGCTCGAAAACACGCTGATGAGGTTGAACGGTGTATCCAAAGCGCGATACGATGAGGTAACTTACAAAGTCAAGATAGAGTACGACCCACAAAAAGTCAACCCGCCAAAAATCACTGAGCGCTTGCAGAAGCTCGGCTACCGAGTTCAAAACGCCTGACGTGAGAGTTCGTGAAACAGTACGTTCGAGGAACAATCCTATTCATTCTAACCGTAGTATTCACCATAACAAGCTGGATTATCCTACAAACCGGCCTAGTTTATGCGTCTGAAACCAGCATCTTTCTAGCCTTGCTTGGCGTCGCTTGTGGTTATCGCCTTTACGCCAAAGCCCTTCGACTCCTATTCCACAAGAAGATAACCGTCCAATTGTTCGTGGTCATTGCAATCGCTGCCTCAATCACAGCCGGCTACTACATACCCGCAGCAACAGTAGTGCTCATAATACTAGCAGGAACAACCCTGGAAGACTACGTCCTCCACCGAACTAGAGGCGCAATCGAGAAGCTCGTCAACATGAGCCCAAAGACTGCCCTTGTACGTAGAGACGGAGAAGAAGTAGAAGTATTGGTTGATGAGGTCAAGTTGGATGAAACCGTACTAGTCAAACCCGGCCAGAAGATATCAGTTGATGGAACCGTGATTTCCGGATACAGCGCCGTCAACCAAGCCGCAATAACCGGGGAATCAATGCCCGCAGAAAAGGCGAAAGGCAGCTACGTATTTGCTGGCAGCATGAATGGCAACGGCGCATTAGAAGTCAAGACCGAGAAAATAGCGGAGGACACTACACTTGCTCACATCATTCATCTGGTTGAGGAAGCCCAAGAGAAGAGAGCCCCGATACAAAACGTCGCTGACAGATTCACCACCTACTTCGTACCCTCAATATCGACCCTGGCCGCGGTAGTATTCACAGCCACTTACCTTCTAGTCGGTCTAGAGCAGGCAATTACAAGAACAGTATCCATCCTCCTGGTCGCATGTCCATGCGCATTATCGCTAGCCGTCCCGATCGCTCTCGTAGGAGCAATTGGCAACGCCAGCATGAATGGCATAATAATCAAAGGCGGCACAAACATTGAGAAAGTAAAAGACGTGAAATCCGTAGCCTTCGACAAAACCGGAACATTAACCATCGGTCAACCTAAAGTCGTTGACATAAAACCCCTGAGCAATCACTCTGAAGATGAAGTAGTCAGGTACGCGGCAATAGCTGAGAAGTTCTCTGAACATCCCATATCCAAGGCCGTAGTAGCGAAGGCTACAGAGTTGGGGATAAGCATTCCAGACCCAACGGAGTTCAAAACAGTTCCCGGACGCGGGGTCGAAGCCCATTATGGAAAACAGCACATCCTAATCGGACAAGGCATGATGGACAGGGCGGCTGCCGAGGAACAGGGCCAAGCAATAAGTGAATTTGAGAACGAAGGAAAGACAGTGCTCCCCGTCATACTAGACAACCGAGTAGTCGGCCTGATCGCTGTCGCCGACACGCTGAGAGGGAATTCACGTGACGCCATAGAGCGACTCAGGCAACTAGGAATCAAGACCATCATGATTACCGGGGACAACATGCGAGCCGCCAAATCTATTGCCAGACAAATAGGTGTCGATGAATTCTACGCGGAACTTCTGCCAGAACAAAAGGTGGAAATGATAGGAAAAATGAAGAATGATAGCGTTGTTGCCATGGTGGGTGACGGCATCAACGATGCCCCAGCATTAGCCAACGCAGACGTCGGATTTGCAATGGGCGCCGCTGGCAGTGACGTGGCAATCGAAACGGCTGACGTGGCATTATTGGGAGACGACCTGACAAAGGTCGAATACACGATCAAACTAAGCCGAAAGGCCTTTAGCAAAATGAAGACGAACATCGCTTTCTCAATAGCTTGGAACATCCTCGGATTGACTCTAGCCTCTCTGGGCTTACTAGTGCCCATCCTAGCCGCAGTTCTTCAAGAAGCGGGCTGCATATCTGTCGTGATCAACTCATCCCTTCTCCTGCTATACAAGCAGGCTGATAGGTGAACATTTTGAAAAGTACAGATAAGAAACAAGACTTGCGAGAAACAAACGTGGAAAATGGATTAGAAACCCAAGAAGTACAAAAGAGACTTACCAAGTATGGTTACAACGAGGTCCCTGAGAAGAAAGTAAGCTTCCTCACAAGGCTAGGAAAACGTTTCTGGGGCATCGTACCCTGGATGCTTGAAGCCACAGCCATCATCACATTTCTATTAGGCAAGTATCCACAGGCGCTCGTTATTGTGTTTCTCCTTCTATTCAACGCAGCAATGTCACTATGGCGAGAGAAAAGAGCAAGAGCAGCAATGACCGCCCTAAAGCAGAGGCTAAAGATCCAGAGCAGAGTAAGAAGGGATGGAAAATGGTCAATCATTCCGGCCAGAGAACTTGTTCCTGGAGACCTCGTAAGAGTCAGAGCAGGCGACCTACTGCCCGCAGACATAAAAATCATTGAAGGCTCTTTCGGAGTTGACCAATCAGCCCTCACTGGCGAATCCATAATCGCGGAAAAGTCAGCCGGAGAAATAGCCTATTCCGGGTCGGCGGTCAAACGCGGCGAAGCCACAGGCGCAGTTGATGCCACAGGAACAAAGACCTACTTTGGGAAAACAGTTTCGCTGCTCGAACTCGCAAAACCCAAACTACACATGGAGGAGGTGACAGTCAAAGTTGCCCACCGACTTCTCATAATAGTGCTCGCATCTCTACTAGTTGTCTTCGTGTACGCTGTTCTGACAGGTTTCCCACTTGCCGTGCTGCTGCCGCTCGCAGGCGTGCTCCTCGTAGCCTCTGTGCCAGTTGCAATGCCGACCATGTTCACTGTGAACATGGCGCTGGGCTCGTCAGCGCTTGCCAAGCAAGGAGTCCTTGTCACAAGACTCAGCGCAAGCGAGGACGCAGCAACAATGGACGTGCTATGCGCAGACAAGACAGGTACAATCACCATGAATAAACTCTTCATTGAAGAGGAAATGCCGACTAATGGATTCAGCAAAAGCGACGTTTTGCTCTACGGGGCGCTCGCGTCGCAAGAAGCCAATCAAGACCCCATAGACATAGCGTTCCTGGCAGCTACAGCGGAGGCGCACATCTCATTGGACGGTTACTCGCAGACGGGATTCGTGCCATTTGATCCTAAGACTAGAATGACAGAAGCTACGATTCAGAAATCAGGTGAAACATTCTCTGTGGGAAAAGGATCATGCGACACCATATGCTCTTCATGTAACCTGTCAGACAAGGAGACGAAAGATCTGCATAAGCATGTTGAGGCACTCTCGGCTAAGGGGCTAAGAGTGATCGCCGTTGCCAAAAGCGGTGACCGGAGCAGGCTGCAGTTTGTCGGTCTCGCCGGAGTAGCCGACCGGGTAAGTGAAGACTCACGTGGGACATTAGACCGAATCCGCGATTTGGGCGTATCTGTGAAGATGCTTACGGGTGATGCGCTTCCGATTGCAAAAAACATTGCTCAGCAGATAGGTCTAGGTGACAAGATAACCCGAATGTCGAAGCTTGAAGAGATGCAGAGTCAAAGGGAAATTCTTGACTCCACCGTCGAAGAGAGTGACGGCATCGCTGAAATCTATCCTGAAGACAAGTTCACCATTGTGAAGGCTCTTCAGGACCGAGGGCATGTGGTCGGAATGACCGGTGACGGCATAAATGACGCTCCCGCTTTGGCACAGGCGGAGGTAGGAATAGCAGTGAAGAATGCAACGGACATCGCCAAGGACTCGGCAAGTGCTGTACTCACTGTTGAGGGGTTCGGAGGAATAATAGCTATGATCAAAACGTCCAGGACGATTTACCAGAGAATCTACAGCTGGGCGCTGATGATGGTTGCCCGGAAGCTGCATATAGTCGGCTACATCGTTGCAATGCTGTTTCTTGCTCATTCCTTCATGCTGTCAATAACGAGCACGGTACTGCTACTTTTCCTAGGTGACTTCGTCTCAATGTCGATATCGACAGACAACGTCAGGTTTTCTCTAAAACCTGATTCGTTCGATGTCTCACGGCTGTTTGGAGTGAGCGGATCATTAGGGATACTAATGACAATTGAAAGCGCAGTTCTGACCGTGGCTGCCTTCTCGTATTTCGGGCTGAGCGGCAACGTAGACAAGATCTATACGTTCGGCTTCACCTATCTAAATCTTGCAGGGATATTCACCCTCATGATTGTTCGCGAGAGAAATCATTTCTGGAAGTCGCGGCCCAGCAATTTTCTAAGTATTACTGTCACGGCGGAAATCCTGTTTGTGATTGCGGTCTCGCTCTTAGGCTTCTTAGAGCTTGCTCCACTCGGCTACATACCTGTACTCACGATCTTGGGCTATGCGCTGTTGGTGACGTTTCTGATCAACGACCCAGTCAAAGTATACCTGATACGCAAATTCAAGGGCAGATCGCAATGATACTCAATTCCTGCCGGCACAGCGGAAGCAATGGTCTTCAGAGACAAGAACAAGCTGAGACAAGCCTGAATCACCCTCACAGATTAAAGGTTCCATACCCGCTTAACGAGGTGGACCCTAAAGCCTCTCGAAACGATCAGCCTTGAGGTGTACGTTGATGAAATGCCATACCGCCTGGTAGCTTGGGATCTTACTGAAACCAAGCAGCGATGCTAGGTCTGGCTTCGTGGATAACTCTCGCCATAAAGCCGTCAGGTACAGGTGACCCCTCAACACTCTGTAGGCTACGAGGCGGAGCATAGCATCCATTGGATACGTAGGCGTCCTCCTATAGTAGGAAGCCAAGACCGGAATCAACGCTGAAAAGTCTAGGAGGCTTAAGAAACGAACTGCATCAACAAGGTCACGATCTTGGTGTGGCTGATCAACACAGCGTTCCATGAGGGTGGCTGACTGTTAATTGCCGGTGTGTTAGCCGACTCTACGCGAGTCGCTTTCCTGTAAGCTAGGGTTGACTATCATTCAAGATTGACGTACGCTAATGGTGTACTTGTCGCCGGCAAACTGTTAGACAGCTACTGCTGTCTCGGGCATCTCTAGGATATCGTCTCGCACAATATTACCCACTGGTGCTGGTATGAATACGCCTGGCTGTACGTCCCCATTCGTTTCGAGTAAGCAGTGGAGTCTGTCAGCATCGTCATGTGCTTGAACTTGATGCCGTCTGCCTTTACAGTTTGCGTTCGTTCACTAATACTAGGCCGTTGTCGCGGACAAGGGACCGAACTTCCGGCAGGAACCCCTCTATATCCTCTTGCGAGGTACTTGTAACTTCAAAGGACATGAATGAAGGAGTCTTCTCCAAAGTACCTTTCACGGTGGGCACCTCCAAGTGCAGGTTGACAATGTCGTAGGGACGGTCCTGTATTAGTTCCTGTAGCTTGACGAGAAAGCGTTTTTCTCCGAACTCTCCGGCAACGTCCATGTGGACTCTCATGGTCAGTTTGGCGACCATGTCCTCAGCTGCGGCACGGGCCTTAGTTGCGTCCTGTGCGGTCCTCTTGGCCTGCGCTTCTCTACGTACCTCCGCGAAGATTCTGTGCTCACGCTCGGTCTTCCATATGAGGTCACGTCCGGGGAAACTGATTGCCTGCACAGGGCAGAGCGTGCCACAGGTATTGCAGCCAACCATACAATTCAAGGGCTCCTTCACCACGGCTTTGTTGTTCACCATATCGTAGACTTCACGCCCACAGGTCACATAGCAGAGCGTACAACCGATACATTTCCCTGCATCAACTGTGGGATTCCACGGAATGTTCTCGCGTGGAACTCCGTGCCATAGCCTGCCTTTTGTCGCTGTCATCCCCATCGCCTGTGTCCAACCATGTGTTGAACTACCATCAACTCTTTTCATGCAACATATAGGGCTGCCAGATGGCTCCCAGCCGCGAGACAGGTTTATTTGCTTCGCGCCAGCGCGTTCAGTCCATCGCTTGATTCCAGACGCTATTTCACCATTAAACGGGATGGAAGAGTATTCGGAGCATTAGCATACAACTGTTAATGGTACGCTTCAGAACCTACGTGTACGATGCAGTATTCGCATTGCAGCGATTTCATCACTCTCTGACTGACTTCTTCACTAATCCGGTGCGCTTCCTCAATCGTGAGACCTTTCTGGACGATGATATGCATTTGCACTTGGATGACCTCCGGTCCGACGTATTCAGCTCGCGCGTCATGTACATCAAGAACCCCATCGACTAATCTTGCGACCTCATTTACCTTGTCAAGGAATTCGCGGCCTGGAGACCGACCCATCAAGAGTGACGCATTCTGCTTGAAGAGGCGAATCGCGTTGAAGGCTATGATTGATGCAACGATGATCGAGGCGATCGGGTCTGCGATTGGTTGATTGTTCAGTATGAATATTATTCCTACGAGAGCCGCCAATAGCCCTAGCTCATCGTTGAGCAGTTCAGCTAATTGCGCTTTTGCTGCTGCCCCCCGCTTCTCTTCCCTTAACAAGCCGATTAGAGGCGTAGACGCAAGCAGCATTGAAAGAATTAATACACCAATTCCTAAACTGAGGTCTCGGTAGCTCGTAGGGACAGGCCAGAGGATGCGTGGTATCGCCTCTTCATAGAGTCTGAAACTTGTAAAGGATAGAAAGAGGGTGGCGGCAACGAGCGCAGCCACATTCTGCGCCCTTCCGTACCCAAACATGTAGGTTTCGTCCGCTTCCTTTTGTGAGTAGACGGCGGCGAACAGTAAGAATCCTGATAGGAATATGTCGCTGAGAGTATGCAGGGCTTCGGCAAGCAACGCGGTAACATTGGTGAGAAAAAAGGCGCCAAGTTTTACGGTGAAAATCGCAATGTAGAGTAGAACTGAGAGCTTGATAGCACGTAGCTGCCGTGAACGCGAGTCTTTTGCGTCCGCCAGAGTTGCCCTCTCCGATTTCTCCCTCGCCATCTGCCGCCCGACCTTTACCGTCCCGGAGCGGGCGTGTCTTAAGAGTGGCGAACGTTGGACAGGTCTGCAAGTCCTCGCAGCAGCTCAGACGCCTTATCGGTTAAAGCATAGTATTTCCAACCTGCATCGATGCCTGATTTGACGACTTCGCTGCGTCTCATCATTTTGAGGTGATATGAGACAACGTTTCGCCTTTTCCCAGTTAGTTGCACAATCTCGCAAACACAGTGACCTCTTTTCAGCAGCAGTAAGGCAATTTTCAGGCGCACTGCGTGCCCTAATGCACGGAGAATCCGAGATGATTTCCTCAAATCTTCTTCTACGGGAATGGCTTGCAGCTCCTCCTTCAAGCGTCCGTCCAGTCTCGCTTTTGTTCCGAGATCTTTGGGGCAACAATGATGGCTCGCCATGCCTGATTAACTCCTGTTCAATACGAAAGTTGGGTTCGCTAGATATACATGCACGAATTCAATGTATGTTGAATTCGAGTTTCACGCCTTAAATTTGAGCATTCCTTTTGACCGCATGATGATATTAGATGAATTCGCATGTGGAATCTGTGCTTTCGGAAAAAGCGAAATTGAGTCCAGCTGTGAAGGAACTTGTGGCAGTCGGTGCCTCTGCAGTTGCGAACTGTCAATCCTGCGTGCAGTATCACGTGGGAATGGCCAAGAATGCAGGAGCTAAGATTGAGGAGATCGCAGAAGCCGTCGAGATAGCGAAATCAGTGAGGGCAGGCGCCGCGTCAAAAACTGACAAGTTCGCGTCGAGTCTTCTGGAAACCGAAGACCTGGAATCGGAATCAACGGTTGGAACGTGTGGCTGCGGGTGTTCGTGAATCCGCACGCCGCTCCCTGCCTGAACAACCGCCTTTTGTGTTTCTCTATTGAACGCTTTGACCAGCCTTTGCCTTCAAGCGAGCTAAAATCTCGCATGTCAAGCTCGCGACAGAGTGATCTCCCGGATTTTCACGCGCCCGTGACCACGACGAAGAACGGGCACCTCAATTTCCGCTGGAACTGTTAGAGGTCGTAGACGTAGGATGCCAAGTCTCCGTCTGCTTGATCCAGTCCTTTATTTCGTCAACGGTAGGTACTCGACCTTCACATGCAGCAATCTCATCGATTAAGACAGCAGGCGTACTATCAACAAGATGCATGAATATGCGTTTGGGCTCACGCACTTCCTCAACATCCGCTCGAAGGTTAAGTTCCGCTAGAGCGCTGTGGACATTGAATGCGGTCCTTTCACAAGCTATACAGCCGGAACCAAGCACCTTGATTTTCAAAGCGTAATCCGCCACCAAGATAACTGCAACCATGCCATAAATTAGTTCTGAAAGTGAAATACATAGATAATGTATTTAAGAACATAAATCTGAGCTACCAGCCTGATCGACGATGAGTGCTACTGTAATGCAGCAGGACAGGCTCAAGAGGTTGATGGGTTCGGGACTTAGAGGTATGTGTCGGTCGGCTGAACGGGTTTCTGTTCTAAGGAAAAGAGTAGAGCAAGTTGATGACGTAATGATTGGACGACTGGAGCAACTTTTCTTCGGATTAGCCGACAGAACCCGCCTACAAATTATCGACCTCTTGACATCTGAAGAGCTATGCGGCTGTGAAATCATGGCTGCACTGAACTTGACTCAACCAAATACCTCGCATCATCTAGGCATTTTGGAAAGAGCAGGACTGGTTGAGACTCACCGAGAAGGAAAATGGGTGTTCTATCGACCTAGCCGCTCCGCCAAGACTCTGTATTCAAGAGGAGTAGTATCTGTCACGGGGTCCGACTAGGATGAGTCAAAACAGTTCCAAGCGGCTTTCTCTTCTCGATCGCTTTCTCACACTCTGGATATTCCTTGCGATGGCGGTGGGAGTGGGCGCTGGTGCCGCTTTTCCACAACTTCCGAAGCTCCTTGACGCATTAAGCGTGGGCACTATATCGGTTCCGATTGCGGTTGGTCTTCTTTGGATGATGTATCCGCCGCTGGCTCGTGTGAAGTATGAGGAACTCCCGAAGGTTGGAAAGGCGTGGAAGATGTTCAGCGTTTCGCTTATCCAGAATTGGCTGGTAGGGCCATTCCTCATGTTTGGTCTCGCTTGGCTCTTTCTTCCCGATATGCCTCAGTACCGGATTGGAATCATCATTGTCGGTCTCGCAAGATGCATCGCCATGGTGTTGGTATGGAACATGCTCGCCGAGGGCGACAATGAGTATGCGGCTGTCCTTGTAGCACTAAACTCGATCTTCCAAGTCGCACTCTACTCCGTATACGCATGGTTCTTCATCACTCTTCTCTCCTCTTGGGTTGCTCAAGGTTCAGGTGTGACGGTTACAATTTCGATTTGGGACATAGCTAAGACCGTCTTCATTTATCTGGGCATTCCATTCATCGCAGGAATAGTAACCAGATTCGCGCTCGTGCGCAAGAAAGGAAAGACATGGTATGATGAGACATTCGTGGAGAAGCTCAGTCCAACCGCTTTGATTGGACTGCTGTTCACGATTGTAGTGATGTTCTCACTAAAGGGCAGCTATATTCTAGCGCTGCCATGGGATGTAGTTCGAATTGCAATACCTCTCGTAAGCTATTTCCTGATTATGTTCACCGTCTCATTTGTCATGTCAAAGGCTTGGAAATTCTCCTATCCCGAGACGGCTACTCTTTCTTTCACGGCTGCGAGCAACAACTTCGAACTCGCAATAGCTGTTGCCGTGGGCGTTTTCGGAATCAATTCTGGGGAAGCTTTCGCAGCCGTCATAGGGCCATTGTTCGAGGTTCCAGTCCTGATCAGTCTCGTGAACGTCTCACTATGGGCGAAGAAACGTTTCTTCGCCGAAACCAAACCTATCCAGGTGGCGGCTAAGGTACCCCGAAAGTTGGAATAGAAATGGATCAGGTTGATGAGCCCAGGGGATGCACCTGCGGTGCCAGGTATTCCGATCTCATGAGAGCGCCTCCACCAAAGAAAGACTGGCTCAGAAAAACAACCTGCCCCAGATGCGGGAAGGTCTACTGGACAAACAAGGAAACTGATTATTGCATGGACTGTGAACCCCTCACAGTCGCGTCATCTTCAAGAGGCGGTTCGAGTTGAGCGAATATCTCCGAACCACATTCGACAAGTTTGAACTGCTCGTACGGAAAGGATTCTACTATACAAACGACGACCTGTGGGTTAGTATCGAGAATGGGCAAGCCAAGGTCGGAGTCAGTGATTACCTCCAGAAGACATCGGGTGACATAGCATTCATCGAAGTCGCGAAGGCAGGTTCGACCGTTGAGAAAGGCAAAGAATTCGGAACTGTGGAAAGCGCAAAGGTGACTATCGCTTTGCTCTCCCCCATGTCAGGAAGAGTTGACAGAACGAATGATGAACTCGCTGCTAAACCTGAGCTGGTCAATTTGGACCCGTATGGGAAAGGTTGGCTAGCTATCATCGCACCCAGTAACCTCAAAGATGATCAGAGGGCGTTGTTGAGTGCTGATGACTACTACAAGCTGATGCTACAAAAACTCCAAACCGAACATGAGAAGCTGGAGTCACGATGAAATCCATCAGCTCACAACACAAGAAGATAATCGTTATCCCTTGCAGTGGAATCGGCAAGGCGTTTGGCAGTATCAGTAGAGACGCAACCTACGAGGTCGTTGAGAACCTTCGGAAAGACGTAACGCAGACCCTCTGCCTTGCCTTACTTGTGAGCGGGGATCAGGAATCTTTGCAGCTTGTGCGCAACAACCAAGTCATCACGGTTGACGGATGCCCACTCCAGTGCGCTGAGAAGAACGTCAAACTCGCAGGCGGCAACCTCGCCGGGAGTCTCCGAGTGGTAGATGCCTACAAGGAGAATAGGCAACTGAAGCCGAGAGGCGTAACCTTCCTAGATAACGACGGCCAGCAAATGGCCTTGGCGCTTGCTGGAAAAATCGCTAACAAAGTGGATGACCTGCTGGTGGAGCAATAATGACGGAAACCTCGGAGAAGAAGGTCGGTATCATTTCGTGCAGTGGCGAAGAATGCGTTGAAGGGACGATTTCACGAGTGGCCGCCCGTCTGGTCTTAGGAAAGCTTAGGTCGAATGAGACCGTAACAATCTGCCTACCATTATTTCTCGCCGGCGGGAGAGAAGAGCGAGAGTTCGCACGAGACTATCCGACCATTACGGTTGATGGATGCGACAAAATGTGTGCAAAAGTTTCCACAGAACGGTATAGTGGGAAACCAGCCTCATCAATTGTGGTAACCAACTTAACGAAAAATTTGCAATGCCCCAAACTCAGCGCTCGACGCAAGCTGGACAACGAAACCATGACAGTCACCAGAAAAGTTGCTGACAGGATTGCAGAAGAAGTCGATGAGGTTCTGAGGCACTGGGTGTAAGCAGTTGCCGGTATACAGGACCAAGGTTGTCTGGGCGGGAGGCCATGACGGCGAGCTGGCTTGCGGAAATGGAGCGAAGATGATGTTCTCCGCCCCGCCAGCACTTCAAGGCCGTCCTGGCGTCATGACTCCAGAAGATGCCTATGTTTCCGCTTTGAACACATGCTTTCACATGATGTTCATCTGGGCCACCGAACGCTTGAAAATTCGGCTAGTTTCTTACGAATGCGAGGCCGAAGGTCACGTCGTCGACCTATTGGATCGGACTTCCACGTTCACTCAGACCATCCTCAGACCTAAGATTAAGGTGAAGGCGGAATCTGTGGGGCGAGTGGGAAAGGCGCTGGAATGGGCTCGGAAGTATAGTCTGATTGCCAACTCAATCAAGCCACCTGTCACAGTCGAACCCCAGATTGAGACTGAACCTTGATTGAAGATGAGTCTATGCCAGATATATTTGAAGAGATCATCGCGATCAAACGAGAACGAAAAGCCGCCGCCCTTGCAACAGTTGTTGGCGGAGAGAAAGGTTCGCCCGGAAAAACGGGGTTCCGCATGCTGGTCTACCCTGATGGCAAAATCTCGGGAACAGTTGGCGGAGGTCTTCTCGAGGCGAAAGTTCGCGAGGAGGCGCTACGCTGCATATCTGACAAGAAACCCAGACTACTCGAGCTGGCGCTTGATGATGAGAGCGCCGACAACATCGGAGTACTTTGTGGCGGTAAGGTGAAAGTCTTCGTAGAACCCGTTCAGGGTGCCTCCATGGTGTACGTCTTTGGGGGCGGTCACATCGCTGTTCCTTTAGTTCAGTTCGCTAAAGCTCTCGAATTTGCTGTTGCCGTGATAGACGATCGACAGGATTTTGCTAACAAGGAACGTTTTCCACAAGCGGATGAAGTGAAGGTAGGCGAATTTGCTAATGTAACCAAATCCATGGACTTTTCTGAAGGAGACTGCGTTGTCATAATCACCCACGGTCATGCGCACGATGAAACAGTTCTGAAAGAATGCCTCTCGAAGACCAGACTTCCAAGATATATTGGCATGATTGGTAGCAGAGATAAGATTGCCAGAACATTCGCAAACCTGAGAGAGCAGGGCATCTCACAGGAACTTCTCGCCAAGGTGAAGGCGCCAATAGGGCTCGACATAGGCGCTAGAACTCCTGCCGAAATAGCGTTGAGCATAATTGCAGAGATCGTTGCGTGCAGATACGGAAGGTCGCTTAAGCCAGAGCAGCCTTGAGGTGCAATTCGTATGAAGAGTCCTGGTAAGATACTGATCGTCTGCGTAGAGAATTGAGTTCTAAGTTCACGTGGGAATTCCTGTTCGCTTTTTCGGCGAAGCTTTCACGATGATGCACTGAGAAGATTAGAATCTCAATGCCCCATTTTACATGGTCAACTGGGGGGTCCTACAGCATCAGAGCCACCAGTAACATTAGTGCGGCAGGTATCATAGCATTCAACGCCACAGCCCTTCCGACTCCCATGACGAAGAGCGATGCGGTGATTATGGGTGAAATGACGGTGGCTGCTGGCTGAGATGTGGTGTGAGACCAAGGGCGGTCCCGATTTTACCATTGCATCTGTCTACCGTAAGTGCTTGCATGATTGGGAAGATTGAGCTGCTGAAGAAGCCCATAGTGATTGCGACTATGAGGTCAAGAATTAGATTTGATGTTGCGAAAAAGAGCGCATACCACAATAGTACCGCGAGTGAAATAGTTCGATAAACGCCTGCGAATCAAATCGAGTACCATTCCACGTGAATCAAGTAGCAACGTGGATAGTCTCATAATGCTCGACGATTGTACTGTAGGACGGGTGGGAGTTGATGGCCCAGGCTTTCGTCTTTGTTAACGTGGCCGCAGGTGCTGAAAAAGAAGTTCTGAAGAGCCTCCGTAAGGTCCCCGAGGTCAAAGAAGCATACCTCGCGTACGGTGTATACGACATCGTCGCAAGAGTTGAGACGGATTCAATGGATCGTTTGAAAGAGGTCATTACGCGGGAGGTTCGTGGACTCGACGGGATAAGGTCAACCTTAACGACAATCGCAATGGAAGGAAAATAATTCACAGACCGCGTGATGATAACTCACTCACTATGCTAGGGTGAATGCGAACCAGCAAAGGAAGATGGAAATCGTACTTTAGATTTATCTCATAATTCTCTTCTCTTCCAACATAGGAAACCTGCTTTGCTCTTTCGGCAACCTGCTCTTTGGTCAGACCGAATTTTCTGATGCAAGCCGCTATGTCTTCTTTGTCCCGTTGGTCTAGGCGTCCTATTTTTGTGACTACGATATCCAAAGGACTCAACGTTCTGAGTTCTATATTTTTCATCTTGGTCTTCACAGGAGGGCTTTTTATCGAGATAATCGTCCGGCAGGTCTTGACTGAATATCATACTGCCCTGGAAGCAGTGTACGTCGAATCCGACAGGCACTCTAGCGAGAGCTCTCTGGAACTCATCATAGTCGTCGGGCGGAAGGGTCAAATCAACATCTATTGTCGAGGGTTTGGCTCCAAGAAGTGTGAGCGCAGTTCCCCCAACCGCGACCAAAGTAATCCGTTTCTCAAGCTCCTTGTCTATTTCCTCCAAGAAATCCAATAACACTCTGTCATTCAACTGCATTGTATAACTTCATCTTCTCTGCGATACTACTGCCAGCTGCCCTGATTTCCTTCGTACCTAGTGATTCGAGGATGTCTATCGCGTCAGCTGTTTTCTGTGAATGACTAGTCCTTTCCAATGCGGTGAGTAACCCGAGCAATCTGCCGGAAAGGCGATATTTCTGGGAGAGGAATATCAGAAGATCGTAGTTTGGCTTGTTTTTCGCAAGGATGATTGGGATAGCTTCGATACGTCTGGCATCGCCCTTCATCAATATGGAAGCCGTGATGTATTCGATGCAAATCCTTTGACCCTCCTCTAACTCAGGTCCAATTTCTTTGTAGCCGAATCGCAGCAAATTGAAAGTCAGATCCTTCTCAGATATTCTAGCAGGGTTCGTCTTACCTTCAAGCAGCCTGAGCCTGTACCCTTTGGCCAGCGCAGCGGAGATATGTGCCCAGAAATCTTGAGGTGAGTGGAAAGTTATCTTGTTGGACAGCATCTCCCTGAGCGGATTGGTCTCATCCGATGTCAGGAAACCAATGAACTCATCGGTCGTCAGTATGAGAGGGTCTATCTTGATGTTGTGAAGCGCCTGAATGTTGCGCGCAGTGGTCAGGATCATTGTGGTATCGTGTTGCTTGATGCTGGGATTGGAATCGTGCAGGAGGATTAGCAGTTCAGTCCTGTTGAGCCTGAGGTTCCTTTCTGAGTCTATCGCTGATATCGATTCGATTGATCGGATGTCATCATAACGCTCCTCGATGTCCCTGAAGAGTATCTGCAACTCTTTCGATTTAGTAAGCAATTCCTGTTTCTTTCGCAGTTCAATTTGGGCAAGCATGTCGGGCAATTGATAGTTCGAGAAGTTCAGAGACGGGATGGAGGACCGACCTGCCCTCGTCAGAGTAATAATTCCGTCCTTGCATAGTGTGCGAATCTTGTTGTAGATGTTGGCGTAATAGGCACCAGCATGCTCCTCTTTGATGCGTCGCGTTAACCCGTTGATAGAGAAGGAGTTGCCCAACTCACGTGACAGAGTATCCAATATTCTGAATGTCGTTTCGTCCATATTGGTCACCCAAAGTCTTAGTCTGGAGCGCCTATTATATCAATTAACATATAATTCTATAGTATTTCAGCTATAAATGACTGTCTCCTCAGCCTACCACCATGGCCACCACGATAGTAGTGACCACACCAACCACGAGGATCATCACAAAGGCGACCACTACGGCGAAGGTGACGACGATTGTGAGAAAAGGAAAGATCAGGTCGCGCGAATCACAAAGCTATCCGGTTAGATATAGTCTTCAACATTTCCGGGAGATAATGGTGCACTCGGGCAAGTGAATTTGAACCGTCGTCGTTCGCAAAATGTGTGTGGGCTTACTTCATTCCTCTCAGGTCATGTACACGAATAGATCGTAGCACGACTTAAGAAGCGGTTGAGAAGCCGGTGATAGTACTTTTCCACTAGCGGGCCGATCTTCGGGTTCCTCAAATCGAGAAACAGCCGCCGCCCAGAGTTGCAACTTCTTGACTCGTTTCCAAGCTATAGTTGAATTGAACGTATAAACAGAACATTGCCGTCGGCGAAGTTGAGTGTTTTCAGGACGCTGCAGGGATGCCTGCTAGCCTTCGGGCCATTTCCTTCTTCCTTTCCAGGTCAGCGAGTTGTCTGACCGTCATCTGCGCTGCGGCTGGCGAACCCCCGCCATGCATGCATAATGCTCCTAACCGTCCTAGCCCAGCGATCATGCTCTCAACTAACCTGGCCACCCTCAACCTCTTCTCAGCCGTAACCCCTTGAAGCCCGCGGTAATACTTCTCAACTAGCGGGCCAACCTTCGGGTTCCTCAAATCAAGTTCGGACGGCATGCAGGATATCATTCCGCCTCCGATGTCTTCAGCTATCTTCTGAATCTCGGGTTCTGTTAACTTGTCGGCTCATGTTGTGGGTCTCCATGTTAACTCGTCTGCATCGACTGGGCGTCTTTGAACTGCTACCATTGCTTCACTTGCAGACGCGATGGGCACGAACCTCATGCCTCTCGCCAGAATGTTTCTGGCCGCGTTTACATCTCGGTCAACCGTGAATCCGCAGGAACGGCACTTCAGGGTTCGGTTCTCTTCGGGTTTCATTTTTGACCCACATATCGAACACTTCACCGAAGTCCCGCACGGATTCACATAGATAACTGGAATACCTTCCCATCTGGCCTTGTATTCGATTTGTCTTTGAAGCTCTGCGTAGCTCCAAGAGTTCATTCGGCCACGATATATTCGACCCTGACCGTTTCCTCTTCCGTAGAGTTTCCTTATACCATTTAAGTTCTCCATGACTACGCCGAACTTTTTCTCCTTGCAGTGCATAACGATCTGCTTTGAGGCGTGGTGGAGAATCTGTTTCACCTTCTCGCGTTGTTTACGCCCGTACTTTACAGTGACCCGTTGGCGTATGCGCAGGTCGTTTCGCCGCATATGCGAACGAATCTCACGGTACATCGCTTTAACTTCCGTTGCCTTAGCCAAATTCCGCCTTGTCACCTGCCCATCTGAATTTGCCGTCGTCAAATTGTTGAGGTTTCGGTCGATGGCAATTAGGCCGCGGGGTTGAATTGGTTTCACCTCCTTCGCGTAGGAGATGCTTAGCTCTTCGTTCGTCAATGTGACGGAACGAACTTGGATGCCCGGTTCAGAGAGGACACGTAGCACATGGGCATTCAACGGGATGGGTAACGGTTGCTTAGGTTTGAATGGCAGCAAGAGCACTCCTGCTTTCGCTCTAATTTTAAAACCGTAGCAGGTTGTCAATTGCGGGCGTTGGGCGTAAGGGTCCTTTGTTTCAGGATTCTTTCTTCTAGCTTTACGATAATTCCGCAAGATCCCAGTGGCTTTGCCGATTGCGCAGAGTTTGTAGTAGCTCATGGCATTGTAGGTTGCGAGTTGATGGTAGGCTTTCGTGGAGAGTGATTTGAGGCTGGACACATTCTCAGCAACCCCAACCCGTACGCAGTCGTTGAGCATCTGGCGAAACTCGTCAAGCATCCGTAGAATCTCGGGGCTGGGCGTGTAGCGTTGTTGAACTGTTTTGATTGCCCGCATGTCTTAACCTCAACTTTCAGTCTCCTTTAGGCATGAGAGGTCGGTGAAAGCAATGAGCCTACAAGTTAACAGAACCTGCTGACCCTAAGGCTTGCGATTAAGTCCTAGCTAGGGCCCCGAAAAGCTTGATGATTTCAAGAGTTGCAATCTCGGCGTTTCTATCTGGACTCATGTTTCGATTGTGGGTGGCCTTGACTTATGAACAAATCATCTAAGCATGCAAAAGCAATCTAAATCGTCGGGCTGATTTGGTGGAATCGTGACACGATTCAAGAGGTGGCAGACAAGCCGGCCAGAGTTCGGGCTAGGTCCTTCTTTCTTTCAAGCTCTGCGAGCTGTTTGATGGTCATTTGTGCGGCTGCGGGTGAGCCGCCTCCGTGCATGCAGAGTGCCCCTAACCTGCCTGGGCCGGCGACCATGCTTTCAATCAGCCTAGCTACTCGTAACCTGTTCTCTGCTGTCACCCCATGTGTACCCTGGTAGTATTTTTCGACTAGTGGGCCGATTTTAGGGTTCTTCAAGTCAAGTTCCGATGGCATGCATGATATCATGCCGCCGCCGATGTCTTCGGCGATTTTCTGGACTTCGTATGGAAGCCGGGTGACGCTGATCTTGGTGACGTTGGCTAGGAGGGGGTCGGGGAACCATACGCCGGATGGCGTTGGCTGACCTTCGTAGGCAGCTCCTAAGGCTTGTGAGTATAGGGCCTCGGATAGGTACGTCATTTCAGCCAACCGGTCGGAGAGTTGCCTGGACAGCCCATTGTACTCGGCAAGGAGTGCGCCTGCCCCCGTTAATACGTCGCCGCAACCCGCCAAGCAACCACCCAACACCATTCTGTGGAGCAGAACGAACTTGGTCACGACATCCACAGCAAAGTCGCATTCCCCGTTCATGAAAACGCGTTCTTTCGGTACGAAGACATCGTCGAAGACGACGAGCGATTCGGATGAGCCGAAGTTTACGTTCCCCTTATCGAACCCGCCTTCCAATTTCCTTTCGCCGCCTGGCTGCATGTTTACAACTTGCATCACGCCCTCCGTGTTCATTGGCACGGCAAAGGCGACGGCGTGCTCTTTCTCGGCTTCAGTGAACCCCGTGCCTGGTTGAACGATAATCTCATGTGAGCCTATTGCGCCGCCAATCATACTCTTGGCACCGCGCACTACGATGCCTTTCTTATTCTCGTCTACTACTCTGAGGTAGACATCCTTGTCAGGTTGGTGTTTCGGCTTAAGGGACCGGTTGCCCTTCGGGTCTGTCAACGCTCCTGCGCAAGTTAGATCTTTGCCTTGCACCATCTCGGCGTACCGTTTCAGCCGCTTATGATAGTCCGTGCCGAGTTGGGCATCCATTTCATATGTCGAATTCCAAAGCGCATTCAGAGCGTCCCAGCCACAGCAACGGCTCGCCGTACAAACACCCGTCCACTGGCAGACAAATCGCGCCGCCTTAACGCGGTTTACGAGATCCTCCCTAGACCTATGTATCGAGCAGTACGCGCTGATTTTCGAGCCGTCTTCACCAGTTCTCGTTAGGAGGCCGTCGTACTTGGGCTGTTTGGAAAGGTTGTAGATTTCACCAATCCCCTCCAACGCCAAGCGTGTGAACGCGTTCTCAGTCACGTCTTTGATGCGCTCGCCGCGCATGTAGGCCTCAGACTTCAGCTGCTTCATGCTCTGGATGTATTGTTGCTTCGACTTGAGGACCATGTCAGACCCTCATAGAAGCTCGTTGGAAATTACGAGTCGCTGAATCTCGGACGTGCCTTCGTAAATCTCCGTAATCTTCGCGTCCCGGTAGTACCTTTCCAGCGGTAGGTCTGTCATGTAGCCGTATCCGCCGTGGATTTGCAGTGCCTTCCTTGCGGCTTCGACGGCAGTTGATGCGGCGAAGAGCTTGGCCATGCTCGCCTCCTTCGTGTGCTTTCTGCCTTGGTCCGTAAGGTTTGCAGCATGGTACGTGAGCAATCTCGCGGCCTCAATTTCAGTCGCCATGTCAGCAATCATCCACCGAATTGCTTGTTGGTCGCTGATAGGCTTCCCAAATTGGACCCTCGTCCTTGCATGTTCAATCGCCGCGTCTAGGGAGGCCTGGGCTATGCCAACGGCTTGTGCGGCAATGCTGATTCGCCCGCAATCGAGCGTGTCCATTGCGATCTTGAATCCCTCCCCGGGGCGCCCAAGCATATTCTTCGCTGGGACGCGCACGTCGTCGAAAATCACTTCAGAAACCATTGACGAACGTATTCCCATCTTGTCGAATATTTTTCCAATTTTGACGCCGGGCATCTTTCGATCCACGATGAAGCATGAGATTCCGCGGTGCGCGAGCGATTTGTCTGTCATGGCGAAGACTAGGTAGGTGCTCGCCATCGGTGCGTTCACGATGAAGTACTTGCGGCCATGAATCACATAATCATCGCCGCTACGCGTGGCCTTTGATTCCATTGAGGCGACGTCGCTACCCGCTCCGGTTTCGGTCAAGCAGAATGATCCGAACTTTACGCCCTGAGCCAGAGGCTTCAAGTAACGCATCTTTTGCTGCTCGGTCCCGTACGATAGCAATGGCTGGCTCACGAGCGATACATGCACAGCCAGCGTAACTCCAAGCGCCGCGGAGCCACGTGAGATTTCTTCGACCGCAAGAACATAGCTCAGTACGTCTTGGCCTCCACCGCCATACTTTCGCGGGATCGGCAGGCCAGTCAACCCAGCTCTAGCCATTGCACGCCATGTATCCGTCGGGAATTTCTTACTCTTGTCCCAACCATCCGCCTTTGGCACGACAAGTCGCTCAGCAAACTTGCGGGCTGCCCGCAGAACCTCTCCCTGGCCCTTGTTTAACGCGAACTCCATACGAAGCCCTACCCAATGGTACCGTAAGTACCGAGAAATAGCTGTTGGATACGAACAATACTTAATGTCATTACAATACTGTTAGGTTTTATAGCCTTGTGGACGGTTCACTGGAGGGGAGACCGAACATTCGACTACCGTTCCACCTATTTCTCCGCGACCTTACGGTATAGAAGTTTTGTGGGTTTGTCTTTCTCGGGTTCGCTCAGAACGAAGAAATTACTAGCGTAGAACGGTACAACTGCATCTCGCGCGTGCAGCACAACGTATCTGCAACCCACTCTCCCCGACAAATCTCTTGCGAGACCTAAACACCAAGAACACACTTTGCTTCCAATTTTCCTCCTTCTGAAGCGTTTGTCTACGGCAAGTCTACCAAGAAGCAAAGCAGGATAATTCTCGAATGGAGCGCCAGCTACTTTCTCACCTTCCTCCATTTTCTCCAAGGCTATCGATGTCATAGCTACGGTTACGAAAGCCGCTACCTCGCCCTTGATTAAGACTAAATATGAAACTCCCAAATCCCGCTCTTGGTAGTCTCGTGCTTGTGTTTGGATGAACTCTTGCAGTCCCTGTTCGTCTTTTCCATCCACTCTACAGTCGAATGAAGTCAGGTCTCGCGCATCGAGCTTTACGAACTCGAGTTCTTCGGCTTCGCTGGAATTTGTGGACAAAAAGGGCACAAATAAAAGATGGGTTAACGAGGCTTATGTTTTGCGAAGAATTTGTCGGCCTCTTCGAGTGAGCGAATTTCCTCTTTTCCCAGAGGTTTACGATCGTACTTCTCGAACTGCTCCGCTGCCTTTTCCTTTAGAACAGGTATTGATTCTGGCAGCATTTTTCTATCCTCCGTTATCCACATTTCATGTGCACAAGGGGACCATATAGGCGTTGTGAACGTCTAGCGGGCGTTGTGCCTATCTAGTGGGCGCAGTGACTATCTAGCGAGCGCGCCGATTGGGAGACTGCCAGGAGGCGCCGTTCTCTCAGGGTTCACTTGAGCCGCTTGAGCAAGCCTTGGGTATCAACCACTGTAGCAAATTCCTCATGTAGGCTGGCGAGGCTGATTGCGTGAACATCTTCCGCACCGTAAAGCTTCCCATCAGGTCCAACACGATCGAAGGTCGCGGTAGCGTCGGAAACCACGTAGGCATCAAATCCCAGATTCCCCCGCCATACGTGCCGTTGTCGACACGCAATGGTCGGTCGTCAGCCCCGCGAAGACCAATGTTTTCAAGCCATTCTGTCTGAGGCGTGCCTCAAGGTCGGGGTCGGTTCCGATGAATGCACTGTTAACATTCTTCTGAATAACGGGCTCGCCAGAGTGTGGTTTGGCGGCATCCTTGAATTCAAACCCTGGAGATTCTGGCCCCAACACCGAGCCTGGCATACGTGAGCGGTGTTGTATGTGAAATAGTGGCCGGCCAGTCTTTCGCCAGGCGTCCAGCAACCTTGCGATGTTCGACTCCGCTTGGGGGTTATTTCTCCGTCCCCAACTCGGATCGTCGAAACCTTTCTGGACATCAATTATGATTAGGGCCGCGTCCTTCGGCAACGGTTCGGTTTGAGCTTCCATAATGGCCTTGGAGCGCTTTGCCCATATGCTCTTTTTATCCTTTCCAAGAATGGAAGCGTTTCACGTTACCGCAAATGGTAACTATTCAGTGCAAGAAGTATCCTTCAAAGTGACGCAGCAAAGGCGTTGTGCAGGACCGCGAATATTGAGCGAGTATGTGAAAGTCTGCGATGTCACCGACATCCCCCCTGGAACCATGCATCCCGTTGACGTAGGCAAGAACAAACTTATGATTGTCAATGTGGACGGGGCTCTATACGCCTTAAACCGGATATGCACCCATGAAACCGCTGATCTTTCAACCGGTTTCCTTGTGGGCTCCGTCGTCACTTGCCCACTCCATCTGTCAAGGTTCGATGTGAAGAGTGGAGCCGTGGAAAACCTGCCCGCGACGGTGCCCCTTGCAACGTATAGGTTGAAGGTTGAAGGGACAAGCGTATACGTACAAGTGTAGAACCATCCAACGAAAACAGTTGGAGCACTTATATCAGGTCATATAAGTAATGCCAACGAACGCACGCAGGTCTCGCTAATGGTCACAAAGACCACAACGATAAACGTTCCCAAGGTTCGGGAAGACTTTCCGATTCTCAATCGCCAAGTCAACGGAAAACCACTCATCTACTTCGATAACGCTGCTACCTCACAGAAACCTAAGTCCGTCATAGAGAGCACAGACAGGTACTACCGCGAATACAACGCGAACATACATCGCGGAATCCACAAGCTAGCTGAAGAAGCAACCCTTGCACATGAAGAAGCGAGAGAAAAAATCGGCAAATTCATCAACGCAAGACACACCGAAGAAATAATCTTCACACGAAACGCAACCGAAGCAATGAACCTCGTGGCCTACACCTGGGGCAAAGCGAACGTCGGGAAAGGTGACAAGATTGTCCTAACAATCATGGAACACCACAGCAACATAGTTCCGTGGCAGCTACTGGCACAAGAAAAAGGTGCCCGCGTCGAGTACGTAAAGATCGATGATGAAGGATTACTTCGACAGGATGAGATTCATGAGCTAATTGATGAGACAACGAAACTCGTGTGCGTAACCCAAGCGTCCAACGTGCTTGGAACGATAAACCCCGTTAAAGAAATCGGTAAGGTCGCCCACCGCTACGGGGCCATGTTCCTGGTTGACGCCGCCCAGTCTGTGCCGCATATGGGCGTTGACGTCAGGGACATTGACTGCGATTTCTTCGCGTTCTCAGGCCACAAGATGTTGGGCCCTACGGGAATCGGAGTTCTTCACGGAAAGCGTGAACACCTGCAGACCATGCCACCATTCTTGAGTGGGGGAGAAATGATTAGGGAGGTTCACACGACCGGAGCCTCGTGGAAGGACATACCGTACAAGTATGAGGCTGGGACACCAAACATTGTCGGCGCCATAGGCCTGGGGGCAGCGGTAGATTATCTTAGCAAGATCGGTATGGAGAACGTTCACGAGCATGAAAGAGAAATCACCAGCTACGCCATTAGAAGGATGGCGGAAGTCAAAGAGATCACAATCTATGGCCCCAAAGACGTTGCGAAACGGGTTGGCGTGTTATCCTTTAACTTAGGAGATGTCCATGCCCATGACCTCGCCTCTATCCTAGATGAGGAGGGCATCGCAATTAGGTCAGGGCACCATTGCGCCCAACCTTTAATGGAATTCTTGAACGTTCCCGCCATGTCGAGAGCAAGCTTTTACATTTATAACACGAAAGAGGAAGTTGACGTCTTCATGAACGCCCTTGAGAAAGCCAGGAAGCTATTCGCGCGATGAGTTCTGACATCTACAAAGACATCATATTGGATTATTACAGGAACCCGCGCAATTTCGGCGACCTGCCGGAACCTGACGTCCGCGCGAAAGACTCGAACCCGCTGTGCGGGGACATCATTGAAATGCAGCTGAAAATCAAGGACGGGAAGGTGGACGACGTACGGTTCAAGGGCAAGGGATGCGCAATTAGTCAAGCCTCAGCTTCGATGCTCACTGAAGTAGCCAAAGGAAAGACGCTTGATGAAATCAAAGCCTTAGGTAAGCCCGACGTGCTAAATCTTCTAGGCATAGACCCAGGCCCTACCCGAATCAAATGCGCCTTACTCGGCTTGAAAGTGCTGAAGCTCGGCGTTTATGGCTACCTCGGACAGGCGATAACCGAGGAAGTAAAGCAACTAGTCTAGCATAGATTTCGGAACTGTTCACATTGCGATTTTGAGAAGCGATGTCGCGAATTTGTTCACGATCTGACGCGCCCCTCCACCCTTTTTTCGTAAATGAAAAGTTTATGTGAGGTGCAGCTAACATGTGGAAGTCATGCCAAACAAATATGTTCTTCCGGAATTGCCATACAAATACAACGCGCTGGAACCAGTCATTTCCCAACAAATAATGACACTACACCACGACAAACACCACGCAGCCTACGTTAACGGCGCAAACGCGGCACTCGAAAAACTCGACAAAGCCCGCAAGGGTGAAGCCCAAATCGACATCAAAGCAGTTCTCAGAGACTACAGCTTCCACTACGGAGGCCACATCCTCCACAGCATCTTCTGGCCAAACATGGCCTCACCCGGCAAGGGAGGCGGAACCCCAGGCGGAGCCCTCGCAGACAAAATCAACGCAGACTTCGGCGGCTTCGACAAGTTCAAACAACAATTCTCAGACGCAGCCAAAACCGTCGAAGGCTCAGGATGGGCACTACTACTCTACGACAACACAACCGACCAACTCGTCCTAACACAAATAGAAAAACAAAACTTCATGCACCTCGCCCAACTACCAATCCTACTAAGCCTCGACGTATGGGAACACGCGTATTATCTCGACTACAAAAACGACAGGGGAAAGTATGTTGACGAGTGGTGGAAGGTCGCCAATTGGCAAGATGTGGCAGTTAGATTCGAAAAAGCCAAAAAGTGAAACGCTTCCTTCCTACCTTTCTTTTTTTACTTTCTTAGCCAGTTTTCCACATACTCCATCTTCTCGGGCTTCAGTTTTGTTGTGTTGATTTCCATTAGGAATATTCTAACAGCATCCTTTCGGTAGATTCGCAATATTTCATGAAATGGAAAATAGAAAGTACAGAACAAAAGTCTCAGAAGCGCTCGCAGAGAGCGAATACACGCTGCAAAAGCAGGTTAGAATTAGCGAGACGTTACGGCAACAGGTTTCTCATATTCTTTGACAGACTTATCCATTCTTCCTCTTGCAAGAGCCATGTCCAACCGAATCAGCTGCTTTACGACCTCGTTCTGCCTAGCGAGCTGGTACATAGTGGCCCTGCCAACCGATCTCGTGACCTTGACAGCGCCCGATTTTTCAAGTTCCTTCCAATATTTGAAGAAAGTCACCCGTCCCATTCCTAGGTTCTTCACTATCTCGTTCTTGGAATAGTCGGAGAGGGGGTTGTCTAGGAAGAAGTCTATGATTCTGAGTATCGGGCTTGTTCCGAGGTACTGGAGCAGCAAGGTCTCGTTCCGCTTATACGACATAACAATTGGATTGGTTTGGAAAGTACTTAAGGCTAGAATCCCAAAGTACCAAAAGTGAACTCATGTTTTCCGATGATCAAATCAAAGCCGCGCCTTCAATCTCAGCCAAGTAGTCTGCCAGCGTGGATTACAGGCTCAAAGCTTTGCCTCTCTTAACCCAGTAGGCAAATTGAGTGCGGCAAACCGACATAAGGTTCAAAAAGTACGAGGTACGTAGGCTGTCCAAGCCTGCTGACGGCAATAGTCACAGGGTGTTTCTTGTTTTGGTTTGTGCCATTTGTAATGGAGATGGGGAAGTAGCCTGTAGCAAGTGTAAAGGTACAGGCTCGATACCAACGAAATGCGACGAATGCAAGGGAACGGGCAAGCTGACAACCGAGAAAGGCGTGTTGGATTGCGACATTTGCAACGGCAGCGGCCTCGTCTCCATCAAGTGTAACGAATGCTTCGGCGGCGGCAAACTCGTCTGTGAAGCATGCGACGGAACAGGCGGCAAAGAAAGCGAGATAGACGAATCCATCTGAGTCCGCTATTCCCAGGGAAGAACCAGCCCGCACGTCCCGGTAGCTCGAACGGCCGCGCAATTTGAGAGGCAAGAATAAAGCCCTGCCAGGCTCTCCGGTATACGGGTCTCCTGCGCTATGAAGACGGCACTTCTCTCAAGTCAAGAAAGATTCCCATTCCTTCGAGAGCTATCCATTCAGGACGTTAACCCTGGCTCATGTGCTGGTCCTAACGATTGGAGTAGCATAGAAGGCCATGAGCTGCTGGAAGTTGTGACCCCGATTGACGGCTCGTTAATTGCGAAGGTGGCGCTCGCCTCAGTAGACGATTACGAACGCGTGGTCAAGACCGCTCAAGAAGCCTTCCTGAAATGGCGTCTAACACCCGCACCTGTTAGGGGCCAAATCGTGCGTGAGGTTGGCGAAGAGCTTCGGAAGCAGAAGGAGCAACTTGGAAAGCTAATCACTCTGGAAATGGGCAAGATTGTCGCGGAAGGTATGGGGGAAGTACAGGAAGCCATCGACATCGCCGATTTCGCGGTAGGACTCTCACGCCAGCTTTACGGTCTCACCATGCAATCTGAAAGGCCACTTCACCGAATGTATGAGCAATGGCACCCCTTGGGTGTAGTGGGCATAATCACTGCCTTCAACTTCCCGGTCGCAGTCTGGTCGTGGAACTCAATGATCGCAGCCGCCTGCGGGGATACGATGGTATGGAAACCTTCCTCGAAAGTTCCAGTCAGCGCAATCGCAGTCCAACACATCATCAACCGAGTGATGGAACGCCACGGGCTAACAGGAATCTTTACGCTCGTAATAGGCAGGGGTTCGACAATTGGAGAACGCTTGATCAACGACAAGAGAATTTCACTGATCTCTTCTACAGGATCAACTGAGATGGGTAAGCGTGTTGCCGAAGCAGCCGCCAAACGATTGGCGCGAACTATACTGGAATTAGGCGGTAATAACGCCATAATTGTAGCTGAGGATGCGAACTTAGACCTCGCCGTGCGTGCCATATTGTTTGGGGCAGTAGGAACAGCAGGGCAACGTTGCACGACGACTAGACGAATAATAGCGCAGAAGCAAATCATCGATGAATTGACATCAAGGCTTGTAGAGGCATATGGGCAGGTTCGAATCGGCGACCCCTTGGATCCCAATACGCTGATGGGACCGTTGGTTGACGGGGATGCAGTTGCCACTATGATGAAAGCCTTGGAGATTTTGCCGAAACAAGGCGGGAAGATTGCTACGGGCGGGAAGAAAATCGACCGCCCCGGGTTCTATGCGGCGCCGACAATAGTCAGAGTTCCAGGTAACACGCAAATAGTCTGTGAAGAAACGTTCGCCCCGATACTTTACGTGATGCCCTATGATACGATTGAGGACGCGGTAAGGCTACATAATGAGGTCCCGCAGGGACTGTCCTCGGCGATTTTCACCGAATCTCTGAAGAAAGCGGAGAAGTTTCTTTCCGCCGTCGGCAGTGATTGCGGAATAGCTAACGTGAACATCGGCACCTCTGGGGCTGAGATTGGGGGAGCGTTCGGCGGCGAGAAGGATACCGGTGGCGGCCGAGAGGCGGGATCGGATGCTTGGAAACAGTACATGCGCCGCCAGACGACGACGATTAACTGGGGTGACCAACTGCCCTTAGCGCAGGGCATTAAATTCGGGGAACAATAGGCTTACGCTAGATAATCCAACCAATCAGAGCGCTTCTTACCGCGCCCTCTCACCACATCGTCGAAAGCGGCTTGCAACTTTCTTGTAACTGGATATTCGCTGTTTCCGATTTTTCTTCCGTCAACTTCTCTAATTGGAGTTATTTCAGCCGCGGTCCCGCAGAGGAACAGCTCGTCCGACGTGTACAGCTCTTCCCGCGACATGTCAATGCGCCTACAATCGACACCAAGCTCATCTGCTAGTTGAATCACAGTATCACGAGTTATTCCCCGAAGTATACCTGCGGAAGCTGGCGGTGTTGAGAGCGCGCCCCGCTTCACTCGAAAGATGTTCTCGCCCGTTCCCTCACACACCATTCCGTTCGCGTTTAGAAGGATGGCCTCATCATACCCCGCCTTTACTGCCTCAATCTTTGCAAGGCCTGCGTTCGCGTAGTTCGCGGAGGATTTTGCTTGGGGAGGCAGCGTGAGCGGACTGATTCGTCGCCAAGATGAGACTAGGCAGCGGACCCCATTCTTCAACGCATCTTTGCCCAGGTAGGCTCCCCAACGCCAAGCCGCAACTGCAAAGTCTACTTTGTTCGGTAACGGGTTAACTCCCATTTCCCCATAACCGTAGTAAGCAATCGGCCTGATGTAACACTCGTCAAAGCCGTTAGCTTTGACGGTGGTTCTGATTGCTGCGGCTATTTCATCTGGAGTATGTCCCAGGTCCATCAGGTATATCTTGGCGCTGTTCACGAGGCGCCAGACGTGGTCATACAGTCTGAAGATGGCTGGGCCCCGATCGGTTTTGTAGCATCTGAGGCCTTCGAAAACGGCTGTTGCGTAATGCAAGGCATGGGTTAGAACATGTATCTTGGCGTCGTCCCAGTCGACCAAGCTGCCGTTGAGCCAAATCTTACTGCCTTTATCCATTCCTGAAGACCTCTGCCTCAAGCAACTGAAGTTCAAACAAGAATTCTGGGCTGCGCGCTAGGTGATTTGTACGTGGTCGATTTGGTAGTAGCGTTTGGCTAGCATGCGGGTCTTGTCTATTGTTCGGCCGTTCTTTCCTATGGCTAGGGCTTTGTCTTTGGGGTCTACTTCCACCACAACGATTTTGCGGTCGGGCCTCTCCGTTATTCGAACTTCCTTGATTTTCGCTGGCGACAGGCAGTTCCTAATGAGGCCCTCCGCCGTGTCGGAAAATTCAACTACTTCGATAGGTCGTCCGATCATATTGCGAAGGGCGTTAATGTTCTTGCCGCCCTTACCGATCGCCAATCCCATCTCTCCGGGTTTGGCGAGGAAAATTATCCTATCGCTTTCATCGTCGATTATGCAATCGTTTGCTGTGGCACCCGTAATGTTTTCGAAGAGTGCGATAAGCCTCATCGTTTCGCCGGTGAGTTTTATCCCTGAACTGGCCATGTCTTAGCCCTCTGCTAGTTTGAGTATCTCTGAATCGCCCGGCTCCTTAATCGCTAATACGGATACTACGAAGGGTTTCAAGCATGCTGACCCGAGGTCGACGCTATTTCCTGGAAAATTGAAGACGAGCACCGATGATTGCTTGGCGTACTGGATAATGTCTGTCTTGTATTGAACGGGGCAGTTAGAGGCCACTATTAGGAGCTTTGCCTTCGCGAACCTTGCAGCGTCAAGGGCTTCCCTAACGCCCAGCGCAACTTTGCCGGTTTTAACCGCGATCTGGATCTGTTTGTTCACGTCTACTTTTGTGCTCTGCATTACTTCTTTCCCTTCTCAGGCATGGACATGTAGACTTCGATGAGGCCTGTTCCCATAGGAACTTGTTGCCCGACGATGACATTTTCCGCGACTCCGCGTAATGTGTCCCGTGTTCCTTTGACTGCGGCATCTACGATGGTGGGTATTGTTATCTCAAATGCGGCTTTGGCTAGCGTGCTGGCTTTCTCTCCGCTCACGCCGTGCCTTCCGACTTGGAGTACCTCACCGGACGCGGTCATAGCATCGGCTACGAGCATGACGTGGCGTATGTCTACGTCGAGGCCTTGCTCTTCCAGAACCGCGGTTGCCTCCTTTATGATTACGTTGCGGGCTGCTTCAATTCCAAGCACTTCGGCTACCTCGTGCATATTGTTCGAGATTGTTCTGGTTGTATCTACGCCTTCAGTTTCCAGCGTCAACTCGAGGTTTGAGCCCTCGGTTCTGATTACCCATTCGCTTTTCTCGCCAGTTTTCTCTTCCATGACTAGTGCACGTTTTACTTGTGGGATTCCCTTGACGTGCATTAAGGGCAGGCGCAACACAAGCCTGTTGAATTGTGGTATGTCCATGTCCTGCGGTGTGATGTGGACGGTGTTTCGTTCCACTTCTACTTTGCATCCGCCAGGGGTTACAGCTGCTTTTACGTCTTTGAGAATTACTTCTCTCTCCCTCATGGCTTCGGTGTTCAGTGTAACAACAATCCGCATCTTAGTGATATCTGATTCAATGATTGATGCAATGTCCCCCAAGGTGGTATGGGTGATTCTTGTGGCAACTTCCTGTGCCTTTTCCCGGCTAGTGCGCCGTTTCTTGTCAAGGTACACAATCATGCTAGGTGTGGATGGAATCTTCCGTGCGTCTACGATCTCGATTAGCCTGGGAAGGCCTAGCGTTACGTTCTGTTCCCTGACGCCTGCGAAGTGGAATGTTCTAAGCGTCATCTGGGTGCCGGGCTCACCTATTGATTGGGCCGAAACTATTCCGGCAGCTTCCCCAGGTTCGATCATTGATTTGCGGTAGTTCTTCACGGCTTCCTTTATCGCCGTGTCCACTCCCTTCCGGGTGAGTTTCGCGCGGAGGAGGCTGTCTTTCAGTTGGTCGGCTAGGCTGGGGGTGAGGTCTTCCCTGACCTCTGCGACCTTCTTCTCAATGTAGGCCTTGCTGGCCTTTGCACCCTTCTCAATTGTGAGTTCGACCCGTTCCACCAAGCGTTCGGTATTCACTGCCTTCCCGTGATCGCTTTTGGCGGTGTCGACTCCGTCTTCACCATACCTGAATTGTATGATATCGCCTCTTGAGTCGCGGACTGTGCCGTCGTATTCAACCCGAATGTGTTCGAGCGCATTGATGAGCCGGCGTTGCATGTAACCGCTCTGCTGCGTTCTAACGGCCGTATCCACCAGTCCTTCTCTGCCGCCCATCGAATGGAAGAAGAATTCCACGGGGGTTAGGCCCTCTTGGTAGGAAGCGTAGACGAACCCTCGGGCTTCAGCGCCGACATCACCCCTCTCAAAGAAGGGGAGGGCTCGGTCTCTGTAACCCCGCGTTATTCGTTGGCCGCGTATTGATTGTTGGCCAACGGTAGCAACCATCTGGGCGATGTTTAGCATTGAGCCGCGCGCTCCCGTCTTGGTCATTATAACTCCAGAATTGTCCGTCTCAGTCTTCAGGTATTGTTCAGCGAGTTCGCCCGCCTGGTCGCGGGCTTTTGAAAGTTCATCCATGATGCGGAGTTCAAGGGACTCTTCGACGGATCGGCCAGGAAGCCGTTCAAGTGTCTTTCTCTTGTATTGGTCAATCAAGTCTTGTACATGTTCTTCGGCTTTCTTGACAGCCTTTGAGATTTTGTCTCTGACTCCAGCTGAAATGTCGAGTTCATCAATTCCGTACGTAAATCCTCGAAGGGTTATGAAACGGTCAAGGAGTTTTATCAAACCGTTTAGGAAGATACGGGCTGGTTCAGAGCCGCTGTCTTTCACTATGCGGTGGAAGAGGGTCTCAGAGCGTTCAGCACCGATTGTGTTCTTGTCTATGACCCCTTCAACGAGCGTCCCGTCTTTCACTACGACAGAGCTGCCGTCCTCTTGGGTTACCATGCTCGACTTGGCTACAAAGTCGAAACCTGCTGGGAGGAAGAGGCTGAAGATTTGCTTCCCGCTCCAAAGCTCCTCCGGCCGTTTTATCTGAGGGGGCGGCAGTTCTCCGCGGTATCCAGCCGCGGTTATGAGTTTGCCGACTTCTTCTTTGTTCAAGTAAGTTGACTTTCTCGTGAGTAGGTACGCTGCGGTGAGCAGATCGGTCTTGGCTCCAATTATGGGGCCTCCGTATCGGGGTGAGAGAATTTGATCTTGGACTTGCATGAGTAATTTTGCTTCGGTTCTTGCTTCCTCCCCCTGTGGGACGTGGAGGTTCATTTCGTCGCCATCGAAGTCCGCGTTGTATGGTGGGCATACGCATGGGTTGAGCCTGAAGGTCTTGTATGGGAGCACTTTCACCGTGTGTGCCATTATCGACATTCGGTGGAGTGAGGGTTGCCGATTGAACAGGACGATATCTCCATCCCTAATGTGGCGTTCCACGATGAAACCCGGCTGAATTGCTTCAGCCAAGCTTTCACGTTCAGTGACGAATTCCAGCCTGACCCTTCGCCCGTCAGGCCTTACGAGGTAGAGCGCGCCGGGGTATTGGTCTGGACCATTCCTGATGAGTTGTTTCAACTCGTCGATGTTCCAGGGTGTGACCCTTTCAGGGATGGTTAGGCGCTGGGCAACATCGAGCGGTACGCCGACTTCGTTGATGTCAATATTCGGGTCAGGTGAGATTACGGTCCTGGCCGAGAAATCAACTCGTTTTCCGGAAAGGTTTCCTCTGAACCTGCCCTCTTTGCCTTTGAGCCTCTGGCTGAGGGTCTTCAGCGCCCGGCCAGACCTATGGCGTGCGGGTGGCAGGCCGGAAACTTCGTTGTCAAAGTAGGTTGTGACGTGGTACTGGAGTAGTTCATGGAGTTCTTGGATGATGTTAACGGGAACGCCTGACTCCAGAGCTTCTTTGAGTTTCTGGTTTATCCTGATAATGTCGACGAGCTTGTGCGTAAGGTCGTCCTCTGATCTGATTCCTGATTCGAGAGTGATGGATGGCCTAACCGTTACCGCTGGGACGGGTAGAACTTGGAGGATCAGCCATTCGGGCCGTGCGGCGGTGGGTTCCATGCCTATTAATCGGAGGTCGTCGTCCAGAATTCGTTCGAGTCGCTCCCGAATTTGGCTTGGGTTTAGCCTAGCTGCGCCGGCTTCCGCCATTTCATGGAAGGTGGTTGGTTTCGCGTGTTCAATTTGGTATTGGCGGGCTCCGCAGTGTGGGCATTCCTGGCTCTTCTTCGCATCCTTCATGACAGTGTCGTAGAACGTGGATGGGATCTCGTTGAGTTGCTTTTGCTGCCTCTGCATCATTTCATTGTATGCCTTGATCTTGTCGGCGGAGAGAAGTATGCGGCCGCAGTTTCGGCATGTGACCTGAAGCAGTTTGTGGATAAGCTTCGCGAAGGCTACGTGGACGACTGGTTCTGCCAGTTCAATGTGCCCAAAGTGTCCAGGACATGCAGATGCGGTGTTGCCGCAAGTCTTGCACTTCTGTCGTGGCTCTAGCGTGCCGAGGCGGCCGTCCATCAAGCCCGAAACAATTGGAACGCCGTCTTCATCGTAAGTGTCGGCGGTTTGAATTTCAACCGCGGAAAGTTTGCGTATTTCACCTGGGGACGTGAGCGTAAAGTGGATACTGCCGATTACTTTGGTTGGTTCTTCAGCGACCGACATTCTAAGCACGCTCCGATAATTCTAATCGCGGCGCCACGCCAAGGGCCATCAGTTCCTGCAGCAATAGTTTGAAGGCATAGGACAGTTGCACAGGGGAAATGACCGCCTTATCGCCGTCGACTCTGCAAACGTACTTGTTTTGTTTCACGTCGTGGTAGGCTAACAGGCCGCATACTTCGCAAACCATGGCCGTGTACTTGTCCGATTCTTCAAGGAGCCTGTCCCTCAACAGTGCCGACGCGCCGTGGCCGATTAAGCAATCTCGTTCCATCTCGCCGAACCTGAGGCCACCGCCCCTCGCACGGCCTTCAGTCGGTTGACGTGTGAGCATCTGTACTTGTCCTCGCGCACGGGCATGCATTTTGTCGGCGACCATGTGGTGTAATTTCTGGTAGTAGACGACTCCCATGAATATATCAGCGACGAGTTTCTTGCCGTCGACACCGTTGTAGAGAACTTCCCTTCCGCTGTGTTGGAAACCTAACTCAAGAAGCGCATCACGTAGAGCCGCAGGCCCTTCATTACTGAACGCGGTTCCATCGACTGGCTCTCCCCGAAGGCTTGCAACCTTCCCTCCCACTGCCTCAACGAACTGGCCGATGGTCATGCGCGACGGAATCGCATGGGGGTTAATGATAACGTCAGGTACGATCCCCTGTTCGCTGAAAGGCATATTCTCCTGCGGGATCAAAGTCCCGATCACGCCTTTCTGTCCATGCCTCGATGCAAACTTGTCTCCGAGTTCAGGAATTCGTGTGTCTCGAACGCGCGCCTTCACTAGGCGGTTGCCTTCTATCGACTCGCTAAGGAAAACGGCGTCCACTATGCCTTCTTCTGAGGGGCGCATGCCCACCGATGAATCACGTTTAGTTGGTCCTTTGACCTCGAATTCGCGGTATTCTTCGAGGAACCTGGGTGGACTTGTCCTTCCGATCAGCACGGAGTTTCCGGTGACCTCTGACTCTACGGAGATGACTCCGTCTTCTTCCAAGAGCCTGTAGTACCTGTCACCCCTGTAGCCACGAATTCCGGCCTCGGGCACTTCGAATTTGTCGCGAAGGCCCCCGAGATATTGCCTGCACTCTCCTTCATAGACTCGGTAGAATGTTGACCGGAAGAGCCCTCGGTCTACTGACGATTTGTTAATTATGATGGCGTCTTCCATGTTGTAGCCTTGGTAGCAGAGAAGTGCTACAACACAGTTCTGTCCCGCAGGCCTACTGTCGTACTTGATGATGTCCATGGGTTTCGTTCTGACCATGGGGACCTGTGGGTAGTGTAGGATGTGGCCTCGCGAATCAACGCGGTTTGCGTAATTAACGCAGAAAATTCCAAGCGCTTGTTTTGCCATAGCGGATTCATAGGCGTTGCGTGGTGACTGGTTGTGTTCGGGATAGGGGATTAGGGATGCGCAGATTCCTAGAATTGTGTACGGTGCAATTTCGACGTGTGTGGTCCTTTCGTTAATTCGGTTTGGTGACGGGGCGATCAGCGCATTTTCTTCCTCATCGGCGTCTAGGTATTCGATGACGCCTCGGTCCACGAGTTCTTCCCAACGCATCTCTCCACGCTGAACTGCTTCTACGTGCTCACGCGTTAGCCGTGGCTTTGAATTCTCCACAATGACCAGCGGCCTTCGTACCCTGCCTTGGTCGCAGTTGACGTAAAGCGCATTTCGGCCTCCTTCAACTAGAGGCGGCGAGTAAGCTACATTTACTTCCGAACTTATCTCCGCACCCCTTCGCATTCGGATGAGCTCCGCCGCTAGCTTGTCTGCCTCGCTGGCGTATCCTGCAATCAGGCCGTCAACGAAAACCTTCGCGCCAGTTTCGCGGAGTTTGCTGTCGGCTTCATCTACGGGGACTATGCCCATGCGTCGGAGTTTCGAAACGAATTCTCGCGAATCGACGCCAATGGATATGACCGCGCTGAGAGCGAGATTCTTTACAAGACCGCAGTTCGAGCCTTCTGGCGTCTCGCTGGGACAAAGCCTTCCCCAATGTGTGGGGTGGAGGTCTCTGGCTTCGAGGTTTGGTTGGCTTCTGCTTAAGGGCGACTGGAGCCGGCGAAGGTGGCTCAGGGTTGAAGCGTAATTTGTTCGGTCGAGGAGTTGGGTTACACCGACTCGGCCGCGAACCCAATTGCCGGTGGCTATCGCATGTTGTATTCGTTCCGTGATAATGCCGGGGCGAATAGCGTTACTGATTGAAAGTTCCGCATGCCTGCGGATTGTGATTCGTTCGAGTTGGTATTTCAGGTCTCGGATCAGGTTGCGGAAGGAAATTCGGAATAATTCGGCTAATAGGGAGCCAGCGAGTTTCAACCGTTTATTCGCGTAATGGTCCTTGTCGTCAGGCTGCCTCATCCCGAGTTTGATTTCGATTACTCTGCATCCCACTTCAGCAATGCACGCGGCCTTCTCCTTCCTGTCTTCAGGGCTCCGCCCAATATGTGGAAGGAAGTTTCTGTCAACGGAAGCCTCAGCCTTCTTTAAACGGTAATCTTCGACTTGGCCGGGAGCCAACCGGTTACCGATGTAGAGGAGGGCATCCCTCTGTGAAACGACGCCGACTGATTTCTCAAAGGTTGTTGCAAGTTGGTTCTGAAGCGTCTCGTCGGTCGATATCATCTCAGCAATCTTCGAGTCCTCTTCGTAGCCGAGCGCCTTCATCATCACAACGATTGGGATGTCTGATGGGACGCCGGGCATTGTTATGTACATGGCGCCGTCAGTTTTCAGAGTCACCTCTGTCCTAGCTCTGAAACCGACCGTTGTTGAGAAGATCTTAGCTTTGTAGGTGGGATGGACGCCTGTTTGCTCCTTGTCTACCAGAATCTTGTTTGCCGCCAAATCTTCCAGTGCAATGACGACACGTTCCGCACCATTCACAATGAAGTAGCCACCGGGGTCAAGCGGATCTTCACCGATGCTGATTAGTTCCTCAGGGGACATTCGAGAGAGCGGGCAAATTTTCGAACGAAGCATTACGGGAAAATCGCCGATATAGACAATCTCGGTTTGACCCTCCCTCTCCCCGATCACAGGAGTCATCTCCAAGTGGAGGGGGGCGGCGTAAGTTAAGTTACGAATTCTAGCCTCAGTCGGAAAGATCTGCCGTTCCGACCCATCTACTTCAGTTACCCGCGGCGTTCCAATCTCAATTTTGCCGAGTTTGATTTTCAGCGGATAGTCTTCAATCTCAATTGGGACCTCTCCGGTTTCGTCGACAATGGCTTGCAGCCCAGTCTCGATGTACTCATTGTATGAGTCGACGTGTTGCCTAACCAGCCCTTTCTCTTCCAGGAAATGTTTGATTAAATCCCAGATTTGAGGGCTAACAGTTCCAGCCGTAGTTACAGTCACAATTTCACCTTAACCATCAACAACATACCGATAAACGGTAACTTCGCCAGCGGTCGCGCTCTTGCGCGTTATACGCAAAATATCACCCATCTTTGCTCCCAAGACCTCTGCGGTGGGGTCGCTAGTTCTGACGTAAGGCAGCTGGTATGGCCTGATATGGAACTCCCGCATCAGTTCTTCCGCTTCTTTCTTGGAAAGAAGCTCATGCTTGGGGACAAATTGATGGCCGAAGATGTTGTATGACCTCTCCTTTTCGCTATCCTTCAATCTAGGCATTCTCTCCCCGGAGAAAAGGTTCTTCCGGCCCTCGAACAGACCTTACCGAAACTTTCCACAGCACCACCGGGACCCAAGCTAATAAAGTTTAGTGCATTCAAAGCGCTCCGCTAAACGAACGGACGGATTCCGAAGCAGAAATTTCGGAACAGACCAGTTTTCTGCTAACCGGTTCTATGTGAACTCTCATTAATTACGTTTGAGGCGCGCCCAAAACCGTTGACTCGGGCGGTGAACCAGAGGAGGAATGTGAAAACTTCGTCGGCTGATTTAGTCGTTCAACACGAGCAGATCGTCCAAGATAGGCGCTTTAGCCCAGTCCTTTGCCGCCTTCTTCTTGCCATAACCTATCAAGTTCCGGTTCTCTGAGGTCATCAGACTGCAGAAAAAGGTCTTGCCACCCTTCGGCTTGACTTCTTCGATTGCACACTCGCTGCCGCGCAAAAAAACACACGGAGAATCAGAAAAAGCCCATTCCGGATGAACAACTCGCCCCGCCTCATCGTCTTTCCTCGCGGGACAGACGTAATATCGCTTCTGACCAGAGTCCAGAACGTAGTCGAGCACAAGGAAATGAGTAAGGAGCTCGCTTTCAGACAAGCCGAGGAACCGTGCAATCCTTGGCAAATCATCCGGAGACAGGGCACAAGGATAAGCTATACAGCACTTGCTGCATTTCAAACAAGGCTTTAGTGTTGAGTGATTCTTCTCTCTCAATGGTTGCCGAGAAGCCCCTACAGAAGAAGAACTGCATTAGCGGAGTCTTAAGATAACGCTTGTAGGGCCGTAAGTGCCTTTGCTCTGTCCTGTGAGTAGCGCGTGTATAGTCTGCTCACATTCGATATGAACTTGATTTTGTCGCCAGCTGCTAAGTAGAATTCTTGCATTCTACCTTCCAGCGTCTTTGCAGTAGATGTTGCATCTATAATGGTCGCGGATGGGGGTAGGATTAAGTCCATTCTGTACGTTTCCTCGAAAATACCTGACACTGGCTCAAGCAGGGAGTGATCGACGCTTTCCCTAGCGGTTCTCTCCAACTCCTTCTTCCGTTTATCGCTGTTCTCGACAAATTTTGTGAAGAGTGCTTTGGCCTGAGCGAACCTGCTATCTCCAGCTAAGACGCGGTAGAATTGAGCAGTCTGGTCTTCAAGCTGAAGCGTGAACCTGAGGACCATGGTGAAGGTGGTGAGTTCCATACTTCCAGCCTACCTCAACCACCTTGCATGGCCATCTATTCTAGAACCACCTTGAGATTACGACTTTCCTGTCCGTGAAGAAGTTAATTGCATCGAATCCTTGTCCATGCAAGTCTCCGAAGAACGAGTCCTTCCACCCGCTGAACGGGAAGAAAGCCACTGGTGCGGCGATGCCTATGTTGACACCGATATCTCCCGCTTGCACTCTGTGTTTGAAGTCTCTAGCCCACTTGCCGTTCTGCGTGAATATTGAAGCTGCATTCCCATACGGACTCTCATGAATGATTCTGAGGGCCTCTTCAAAGTCTTTGGCTCTCATTAGGCACATGACTGGACCAAAGATCTCCTCGCTGCCAATCTTGCTTTTCGGGTTGACGTTATCGAAGATTGTTGGGCCGATGAAGTACCCCTTCTCGTATCCAGGTACCTTGATGTTGCGTCCGTCGAGGATGAGTTCGCCTCCTTCCTTGAGACCTGCCTCAATGTAGGATAGGACCTTCTCCTTGGCTTGCTTCGAACGGAGTGGCCCCATTTGCACCGACTCGTCCAAGCCATAACCGGTTTTGATGGCTTTCGCCGCTGCCATCAGTTTCTTCTTCAGTTGCTCGTAGAAAGCGGTATCACCAACGGCTACCACGTTAGCACCTGCCAAACATCTCTGGCCTGCGCAGCCATAGACTGAGTTCATTATGGCGGGCATGACCTTGTCGAGGGGCGCGTCCGGCATAACCAGAAGGCAATTCTTCGCACCACCTTGGCATTGTGCCCGCTTCCCACTTGCGGTTGCTTTGCTGTAAACATATTTCGCGACTGGTGTTGAACCGACAAAGGACACACCCCTCACGTCTTTGCTTTCAAGAAACGCATCAGAAACATCCCTTGACCCGTTCACGAGATTGAGTACGCCTGGCGGAAAACCTGCCTCATCAATCAGCTCAAACATCTTGTTTAGGGTTAATGGAACTTCACTTGATGGCTTCACAATGTACGTATTCCCACAGGCCACAGCATACGGCAGGAACCAGAAGGTAATCATGCCAGGGAAATTGGAAGCCGGAAGGCATGTAAAGACGCCCAGAGGTTGTAGGATGCATTCCTCATCCAGACCTGGGGCGATTGTTTCCAAGTTATATCCCATCATTAACGTGGGTATGCCTGCAGCATGTTCAACGGTTTCTATGGCACGCCGAATTTCACCTCGCGACTCGTCAATCGTCTTACCATGCTCTTTTGTTAGGACTTGAGACACCTCTTCGAAGTGTTCCTCCATTAGATTCTTGAGAGTAAACATGTAGCGTGCTCGCGTGAGTGGAGGAGTCTCCCGCCATTCCTCAAACGCTTCCTTGGCATATCGAATAGCCTCGTCAACCTCTTCTCTTGTGGACATTGGAACACGGGCTAGCACTTCGGTTGTGGCTGGGTTGACGACGTCTAAGGTCTTAGTCGATTTTGATGCAACCCATTCGCCGTTGACATAATTCTTTATGACTTCGGCCTGAGTCTCACGCGCTATGACCTTTGTAGCCTGTACCATATCAGTTCACTAAACTTGGACACTGTCCAATCGGTTATTAGCCTTACGGTGTAGTATCATCAAGGACAATGCGATTGACTTCGTCTGATAGTGGGGAAAGTTGTGCATACCAAGATGCGACTATCAGCTCTCGCTTTTAGTCGCCTAGCCGCATATTTCCCCAGTGGTACTAGGCAACCTCTTTGTCTGCTACCTCAAGCGCCCTGTCGAGCACGCTGACGCCCTGCTCGAATTCTTCTTTCTTGATTATCAGGGGTGGGGCGACGGTTAGGTAGTTGATCCATGTGTTGATGAACACACCGTTCTTCATGCATTCTGCGGCGACGCGGTCAACAACCAAAGGTTTGCCCTGTAACTTATCCTCACGAGTATTGAAGGCCTCCTTGGATTTCCTGTTGCGGACCAATTCAAGTCCCCAGAAAAGGCCAAGCCCGCGCACATCTCCTACTGAAGGATGTTTATCCTGCAACGCTTTCAACTGTTTTCCAATGGATTGCCCCATTTCACGTGAGCGTTCAATGAGGCCTAGCCGCTTGTATTCTCCGATGGCCGCGACCCCTGCTGCCAATGTCAGTGGGTGTGCCTCGTAAGTGTGACCGTGCGCGAAGTAATTCTCCTCAAAATAATCCGAAATTTCGCGAGTTGTTGCGGTGACACTAAGCGGAATGTACGCACCAGTGATTCCCTTGGCAGTTGTCAGAATATCGGGTTTGACCTTCCAATGGTCTACCGCAAACCATTCCCCTGCTCGCCCCCAACCTGACATGACCTCGTCACAAATCAGTAGGACTTCGTGTTGCTCTGTAATCTCGCGGAGGCGGGGAAGGTATTCGTCAGGAGGAACGAGTATCCCATTGGTTCCAACAATCGGCTCGACAATGATGGCTGCGACGTTCGATTCATGTTTAATCATGTACTCAATATAGTCGGCGCATGCGATGCCACAGTTGGGATATTCCAACCCGAAGGGACAACGATAGCAGTAGGCGTCTGGTCCAAAAATAACCCCTCCCATTTTGCCGGAAGGTTCGATCGGGTATCGTCGTGGATCACCCGTGGCTGCAATTGAACCCGCAGTCGAACCGTGGTAGGATGAGTAGCGTGAGATTATCTTGTACTTGCCCGTGAACTGCCGCGCAATCTTGAACGCAGCTTCGTTTGCCTCGGTCCCTGACGTAGCGTAGAAAAACTTCTCAAGTCCTTCGGGCATAACCTCCAAGAGAGATTTCGTTAATCTTGCGCGTACATCTGTGGTAAAGGCTGGCGCTGCATAGGGAAGCTTCTTGGCTTGTTCGCAGATTGCTTCAATTACAGCCTTATTCCCGTGACCTAGATTGGAACACATCAGTTGGGATGAAAAATCAAGAAAACGCTGGCCTGACGCGTCTGTAAAGTAGCATCCTTCTGCGCTTACAATCTCGCGTGGAACCCACCCTTTTTGCGCTCGCCAAGTTCCATACGTGTACTCTTTTGATACTTTCACAACGTCCGACTGGGTAGCTGCCTGAACCATAATGCATCCAGTCCTTTTACCAGAATTTACGCTTAATAGTATTGCTGTCCAATTCCTGCGTCAAAATCCTGGACGATGTACAGTGCGATACTGAGACCTAAGGGAATATTCTCTATTGCCTCAGTTAGCAAACGCAGATAATCATGAGATCCATTAGATTCGTACCCGTGTCGCCAGTGCGTATGGCGTCGTGTAATCTTCTGAAGGCGCTTGAAGAATCATGCATCCTTAAGCATTCAACGGCATCTATACCAGCTCTCCCAGCGCGTTCTAGACTATAGCCGTCAACTATCGCCCCTGCTAGGTCAGTGGGGCCGTCAGTTCCATCGGTACCGATGGAAGCGATGGTGATTTTTTTACTGCCTGCTATTTTCAGGGCCGCCGCCAATGCCAATTCTTGACTTCGCCCTCCTTCTCCGTGCTCTCCCTGAATAGTTACGGTAGTTTCGCCGCCCGCGACCAAGACACATGGAGAGTTAAACGGCCGCTCGTTCGTCTCGATCTCTTTTGCAATACTTGCCAAAATGATACCAACGTCCTTTGCCTCCCCCTCGACGCTGGTTGATATCGTCACGGGACGTAATCCAAGTTCGGTCGCCGTTCTTTCGGCGGCCCGACAAAGCATCCGATTCTCCGCAAAAATAACATGGTGTGCCCTTACGCCCATCCGTTCAAAGTCAGTTGACTTCGGAGTTTCTTGATCGATGTCTGCTTTCTCGAAGTAATCCCTTGCCGAGCTGGGAATTTTGTCCCACAGATCATATCTTATAAGAACATGCTTAGCATCGGAGAATGAAGTCGTATCCGGAACGGTAGGCCCCCAAAGAAGACCTGCAACTTCATCGACGGCTATTAAACTCACAACTTCGGCCTGGTGCGCAGCCATTGCCAGTTTTCCGCCGCCCACTTGAGAGAGATGCTTTCGAACAGTGTTCATATCTTCGAGGGGTGCCCCAGAATTCAACAGCAAGTTACAGACTTTTCTTGCATCCTCAAGGGTAATGCCTTCCGGGGGAAGCATGGTTAAGGAAGTACACCCGCCCGTAACACAGACAATTACAAGGTCATCCTTCTCTGCCTTTCTGGCTATCCGAAGAATTTCCTCGCCTCCTATGGCGCTGCCCTCGTCAGGTATTGGATGGCCACCTTCCACCACCCTAATCTTCTTGGTTTTGCGACCGCCCCCTTTCTTCTCGACGACAACGCCTTCTCTAATTTTGTCTTGGAGAATATCTTCGAGAGCACACGCGGCAAAGGTAACCTGTTTGCCTCCACCGATAAGGAATATGTCCTTAATTTTCTTTAGATCGTATCTGAGCGGTCCTATCCTGAGATCGTCGTTAAGCTTGACCTGCTCCATGATTAGGTCGTATGAGTTTACTTGTTCTAGGGCGCCGTCGATGATTTTAAGGACTGTCTCTCTTCCACGAATGTTTCCCTTAGACGTAAGCTCGTCCGAATTTTGTATTATCATGAACTAGTACTAGGCTCCGACTGGCAAAACATATGGCCCTCCGGGAACTATTGCTATCCTTAGTTCTTGATTTGATTGCACACCGCATAACCGCAGAGCTTCGTCAACTGACTTGGCGTGCTCCATTTTCATTGTTCTTACGGTCTCGGGGTCAACCCCGTCAGTGACCACTATGACCTTGGCCTTGGACAGGATTCTTGCAAGTATCTGGATGTTATCCTGATCCTCAACGGGCTCGTCCGTCTTCAGCTTCTGAAGGACGTCTTGGGGATCCTTCCCAAGGGACATGTACTTCTGAAAGACCCTGTGGCCCACGCCGTCTCTACACTCGCTTGCCAGAACGATAGCCCCGCCTCTTCTTATCATCAATTCTCCGACAGCCAAACCTTTGACACACTGGTACAAGTTCCTGTCAAGCGGATATCCACCATTTGTTGTCACGACGACATCAAAGAGTTCGTGAAATTCCACTTTCATGTCTTGAGTAACCGCTTTGGCCGCTTTTCTGTGAGTTGGTCCTGGTTCTCCAATGAATAGGTGTGTCATGTTCTTTTGGGAGTCTACAGTGACGTTTACGATGAGGTGCAGTCCGCTCTTCTGGCCTCCTTGAACAATATCCTCGTAGATGGGGTTGCGATCTAGAAGTCCGTATCTAGCCCTATCATGCGCTACCATGTCGAAGCTGTGGTTCTTCAGAATTGTAATCTTGCCCGCGATACCCGGTATGATGCTTTTGTATCCTCCACCGAATCCTGCGTGAAAGTGCGGAACCACTAACCCGGCGGCGATTTTCAAGTCCGATTCCATAAACCGCCTGTTGAGGAAGACCGGGGTGCCTCTCGTAGTTGTTCCAAGTGAAACCAATTCCCCGTTGGCATCGTGGTTTTCAATGCAAAATTTGTCTACAATCTTCTGTCCAATATTCTCGATCAAATCAGCGCGGCTCATTGGCGCGTGAAGGCCATTTGCAACTAGAATTGTGATATTTCCTCTTGCGACTCCAACGTCCTCAAGCTCCTCCAAGAGGGGAGGAACGATGACATCGTTGAATGCGAAGCGAGTATTGTCGCTGACAACAACGCAGACCTTCTTGTCCTTAAATCCGAGGAAGAAGGAGCGATTCTCCTTGAAATAGCAGGAGATTTTGCTTTGAGCGTAATTTCTGGGATCAGTAATTGCTCTCGCATCTTTAGGCCTAAGTATTCTTGCTTTTCGAGGTGCCTTGAGGTTGACGTACTTCTGTCCATAAGGGAGTTTTACCATCGTTCTTCTCGTCCATCCTAGTTCACGATCAAACTGGCCTGCGATAGTTTGCCCCCGCATACGTTGCCGACTCGCCCAGTTCTTCTTCTATCCTTAGCAATTGATTGAATTGGGCGGTTCTCTCACTTCTGCATGGAGCCCCGTTCTTCAGTTGACCTGCACCTATGGCAACGGTTAGATCGGCGAGCCAAGAATCCTCCGTTTGGCCCGATCTTTCAGAAGCGACGACACTGTAGCCGTTCTTGACGGCATATTGCGCGACGTCCAGGGCCTCACTCAATGTTCCTATCTGATTGACCTTCCAGAGTACTGCATTGGCCGCGCGACTTTCTACTCCCGTTCGAACCCGTGACAAGTTAGTGACGAAGAAATCGTCACCCACTATCTGGATTCGCCCCAATGTCTTAGTGACCTCGATGAAACCCTCAAAATCATCTTCATCGAATGGATCCTCGATCGATTTAAGCGGCAACGTGTCGACCAACTCTTCGTAAAGATCCATAAGGTTCTCGCGAGAGAATTCTTTGCCCATCAGATGGTACTTGCCATGCTTCTTATCGTAAAGATGACTTGCAGCCGCGTCCATCGCGAGTATGAACTTATCTTCATAACCAAGTTCCTCGATTGCTCTGAGAATCTCGTCAAAGGCGTCATGAGGGTCGCTTATGCCCGGAGGCGAATAAGCTCCCTCATCGCCTACGTTCAAAGCGTACTTTGATCGTTTCGCGAGCCGTTCTCCTAGTTTGAAATAGACCTCAGCGCTGAGGCGCATAGCCTCTGAAAAACTCTCGGCTCCAATTGGCATAGCATTGAATTCTTGAAAATCTAGGTCAGTTGCACCAAGTTTTCCGCCGTTTATCATAATTATCATGGGAACAGGAAGTATGTGCGCTTGAGGACCCCCGATGTATCTGTAGAGGGGAAGACCGAGAGCCTCTGCAGCGACACGTGCAACTGCGAGAGAAACGCCGACGATGGCGTTCCCTCCGAGTTTCGACTTATTCTCAGTTCCATCGAGGTCAATTATCGTCGAGTCTATCTCCTTCTGGTTTCTGACATCCATCCCAGTCAGTTTAGGTCCGATGACTTCATTGACATTTCTTACAGCAGTCAAGACGCCTCTTCCAGCATATCTAGAACCACCGTCTCTCAGTTCGAAAGCCTCGTATTTTCCTCTGGATCTACCGGACGGAACATCAGCTCTTCCGCTTGCTCCCCCTTCGGCGGCAACATCTACCTCTATCGTTGGGTTTCCTCTTGAATCGAGTATCTCCCTCGCCCTCACTGATTTGATTCTGAAGATTTCTTGAGGCATTCCGATTTACCAGCACACTGACTCAATTCTACGCTTGTTTCTTGAACACGGACTTAATCTTTTCCGAACTGTGGCTTAGCTTCGACGTGATTCATTCAAAGCGGAGCATTTCATACATCATAAGAGAGCGGCGAAAAAAAGGAGGAAAGGCTTGTCTATTCGGGTGGGATCTGCGCGAAGATCGTTGAGTAGTCGACTTGCTTCCTAGATGGGCCATACTTGTAGTATGCAAAGACGATTGCGCCAATTATACCGAAGAGCACTGCGAAGCCGACCGCGAACCAGTTGTCTGCTGTCGGAGCCAGTAGGTTGTAGCTCCCGACGGGTGCGGTGAGAATCATCCAGTCCAGAACCAAGTTGGCCCCGGTGCCAACAAGCCCGATGGTGACCATGCCAAATTTTCCACCGAGTTTGATGGGTGCGGTCTCGTAGATGTTCGGGCGGCGGAATGGCAGGAGTACGAGAGAGAAGGCGAAGAGTGTGAAGAAGACTGCGTCGAACAGGTCCGTGCTCGCAACGCCGTGCTGCTGATCTGCTTCGGCCTCCCCGATGGGCCCGCCTTCATCAACGATAGCCCGCCCAGAACGTGATTAGATATACAACGGCACCATGGTCGCTTGGCGGATGGAGTTAATGTCAGGTATTTTTCTTGATCTGTATGCTCTCGGATTGAACCCGGGTTTTCCTTACGCGTGCGGCCGTCTCTGGCCAGCTCAAGTCTCCATTCTTGGATCCTCTTTTAGTATTCTTGCGACAACTTGCGTGCTAGTTCTTTCGATATCGCTCATGTTGCTGAGGCGTTCCAGTTTTTTGATATAGTCATCTCTGTCAAGTGCTCGGATTAGGACTATGAAGTCGAGATCTCCAAGAACATAATATACAGCCCAGACTCCAGGAATCTTGGATAGTCTGAGTCCAACTTTCTGGTGATACCGCGGGCCGTACTTGGCCCGAACAAGTACCACTGCAAGATAGTCGTACCCTAATTTTGCAGGATTGAGTTTCGCATAATACCCTTCAATTATCTTCTCTCGCTCTAGCCTGCTAATTCTGTAGTGCACGGTTGATTTCGGGATGCCAAGCCTCTTAGCGATTACCTGCAGTGGAACCCTAGAATCTTGTTGCAGTATCTTTAGCAGGCTCCTATCGACCTTGTCCAACTTTACTACTTCCCTTTGCATTACAACGCCCCAATTGGACAATGGTCTTTTTCTTTAAGGCATTATCGGATTGTTGGAGCCAAGAATGGACAGCAAGACTACAGCAAGCCTTGATGACTTTAGCGGATTGCAGGTGTTTTTTTCCTCGTGAAATGCATTGTCGCAGCCACGATATTCGGTTCAACCAAGCACCGCTGTGCGCTAGCGCTTAAGGGATCCTACGACATGCCGGTGAAGCAAATCCAGCCCTCCCGAATTCATTATATGATGAAGAAAGCATTTGCCCGATTCTACTGGGGAAGGTTGTCCAGAAGTTGGGATTGGTTGCTGAAAGCATATTTCGGGAGAACGTACACAATTGGCACTCCGTAACAGGTGCAAGTGAATGGCTGCACAAGTTTCATTGAAATTAGAGCGGGTTAAGGATCTTAAGTTCAATGTCAACCTACGGGACGACCGCAGAATCGAGCTGAACTCAGCGGACGTAATGGGACAGGCCTTCACCCCCATGGAGCTCTTCTTGGTCGGTTTGGCAGGTTGCACTGCTATGGATGTGCAATGGATTATGGACAAGCAGAGGCAACAGGTCGACCGGTTTGAAATTTCAGCTCGGGGAACACGACGCGAGGAAGACCCGATGTACTATGAAAGTATCGACTTAGAATACGCGTTCGCGGGTCCGAGCATTAGGAAGGATGCCGTTGAAAGGGCAATTCGACTCTCACAGGAAAAATACTGTTCAGTACGGGCCATGGTGAATGATAATGTCAAACTTAACATAACTTACAGGATTGCGAACGGAACCGATCCGGAGCAAGAATACGCCTACACGGCACAGGCAAGATAAGCCATGGGTAACTTGCCGTCGTAAATGGCAACTCTGCTTTTATTCTGGTTACACCATAACATACCCAGATGGATATTGGGTAGCCCTAAGATGGTTCGGAAGAAGAAAAAAGAGCCAGCCAAACCCACGACAACGGGTCAGATGTCAACTTCAGGACACTAACCGCCCGATTGGTTAGTATCGAACCGCCTGCGCCAAAGAACTTCAATTTATGTACGTAAGTCCCTATTGCGCCTTGGCGATCAATCTCCGGCGGACGGAAGCAGATGCAGGAAACAGAAGCTAAAGAGTTCTACCAGTACGACCCCGCCAAGCGAGCCCTTGCCAAGCGTTACGAAAATGTGAAGCTAATTCTAGAACCTATCACTGGAGCATTAGTTCCGGTCGCACTCTCCCTCTTTCTGCTCTTTTCGGGGACGTCAGTTATGCTCGCCCAAAGTTTCGCTTCGATGACTGGTTCTTACTGGATGACGTTGGGTTTGTGCATTATCTGTTTCGTAGTCTTCCTGCAGATTGTAGAAACGCCATTCTCGTTCTACTCAGGGTACATTGTCGACCACAGATTTCACCTTTCAACTCAATCCTTGAAGGATTGGAGTGTTGACGAGTTGAAGAGCCTTGGAATCGAGGTGGCCTTTGGTGTTCTAGCAGGAGTTACTCTCTATTATTTGATCAGAACTACGACTTTGTGGTGGCTCGCGGCCGCAGCGCTCTTTGCAATTTTCTCAATCTTGCTCTCAATAATTTTGCCTTACGTTCTCATGCCGATATTTTACAAGGTTACACCACTTGCTGATCCGTCATTGAAGGGCACACTTCTCGAGATGTCGGGGAAAGTCGGCGCGCGAAGCGTCGACCGCGTCTTGGTAGCGGATGAAAGCAGCAAATCCGTCAGAGCGAACGCATTCTTCTCAGGGATCGGTAGGAGTAAAGCGATCGTACTGTTCGATACACTGCTGAATAGTTTCACACGTAGAGAGGTGATTACTGTGGTCGCCCATGAGCTTGGACACTACGTGAACAAAGACATCTGGAAGGAAGCAGTTCTATCTGGCCTCCTGACACTACCGCCGTTCTTTATTGCCGACTACGTTCTGAGGCAGGGCGCGAACAACTTCGGGTTGACTGGTATAGCTGACCCCGCCGGTGTCCCGATAATTCTCGCGATCTTGGTCGGCGTGAGCTTCTTGCTGCAACCCATTTCCAACGGAATCTCCCGAGTAATGGAGAGGAGGGCTGACGAGTTTGCCCTTCGAGCTGCGGACGATTCGGACGCGCAGTCATCAGCTGAAAGGCGGCTGGCGGATTTGAGCCTCGCCGTAGACAAACCGAATCGGCTTGTTGAACTATTCTTCTACACTCATCCCTCATCCGCTAGACGCGTGCAATTGGCTGAGGATTGGAAGAAAAAGCACACCAACAAATGAATCATCGGTCCACTAATCTTGTCCACGCCTCACGCGTGACGAACAACACTTTCGCGAGCCGTGGGCATAAGTCTCATGTCTCACTCAGTAGACCTTTCTGATTCGGGCGATCAGGGACGGTCCGATTGCGCCGAGTAATATCGCGGTCGTTAACTCGTGGGCCAGGCCGAAAGGATAGGGGCTGACGCTGCCCGTAATGAATGGAACGTAGAGAGCCAGGACCGCGCCCAGCCACGGGTAGCTGAAAAGAAGAGCATCAATAATGGATGTTCCGATATCGAATAACATTGTAAGAAAGAAACCACCTATCGCCATCTTCCATCGACTAAACGAGCGTGAGCGATGCCATAACAAACCCGCGAGTAACCCTACAATGGCCATACAGCTCGACGTCTCCAGAGTCCATATACCCGCACCATAGGGGCTGACCAAGTCGCTAAGTGTCATAGAAAGCCAACCAACAGCAAACCCTGCCAAAGGACCACCCACCACACCACTAACGATCACGAGAAACGCAATGGGCTTCACGTTAGGGGGACCCCAAGCGAGGGCGAACCTGAACGCAACGTTCGCTGCTGAAAGCGAAGCCACGAGAGCCAAGAGCTTAGTCTTGCTTGGCACTGAAACCACCTGGATGGATTATCCAGGCAACTACATGTAAAGCCTTCCTAGAGAAGTTTGATTCAGAGAGACTTGCTTTCCCTGCACTTGCAGCCCTTTCGATTTCTAGCACGCTTTCCTCCAGCGCCCGCCTTCTTGGCTCGGCCTAGGAGTGGACGAATCATCTATGAGGCTTAAATTTGCGCACCATTCCCAACTTCGAGTGAAGCGAGTCGTAGGAGAGAACTGAGAAGGTTGTTCAGAACAAGAATCTTGATTTGTCTTGCAGTTGTCCTGCTTATGGTAGGCGGTGCGACGCTTCCAATTCTCGCCTCCAACATGCAGAATGCGCCTTCAAAGATTCAACACATCATCTTCATAATTCAAGAAAACCATTCATTCGATAATTACTTCGGAACATACCCGGGCGCGAACGGTTTTCCTCTAGGAATCTCGATCCCAATCAATCCCAATCAAACGAATCTTGGATTGGTTCAACCATTTCATCTGAACGTTGCACAGCCAATCTCGATAGTGGGCGACGAACTACCGCCAGGAATCAGCGACCCTTCACAACTGAACGAGACAATTTCCTTGGATCCGGATGATATTGGAAGTAGCTCGATTGGTCCATTCCCATTTAACAATGAGTCGATCGGACACGACCTAAGTCATGCATGGGTAGTAGCGCACGAAGCATACGATAATGGTAAGATGGATGGATTCATAGCGGCGGAGAAGAGCACTCTAACTATGGGGTATTACGATCGGAACGATCTTCCATATTACTGGGATTATGCGGACAACTTTGTCCTAGACGATAACTTCTTCTCGTCCCTGATGGGCCCCAGCTTTCCGAACCATCTTTACATAGTCTCAGGGATTAACGGACCGACTAATGGATTAAACTACCGTTGGGTATTACATAACGGTGTGATCGATAACCCAGCCATCGATTTTGGTTGGCAAGGCGTCAGCCTCTCATGGGCAACGCTTGCGGAAGAACTTAGCAACACAAACATCCAATGGGCTTGGTACGATGGGCAGGCGAGACCGCTGAGGCCTACAATCTGGAACGTTCTACCACTCTTCACCTACTTCCAGAATCACCCTGACCAGCTTACGGAGCATGTGAAGAACACACAATACTTCATTTCAGACATTCAAACCGGCCAGTTGCCAGCCGTTTCTTGGATCATTCCTGGAGGAGGAGCAGGAGCATGGCGTCCGCCTAGCTGGCCGGCCGTTTGCGATGGGCAGTCGACTAGTGAGCACCCACCAGCTAGGAGCGACTGTGGTATGGATTATGTATCGTACTTGGTCAATCAGGTGATGCAAAGCCAATACTGGCAGTCAACTGCAATCGTCCTGACCTGGGACGATTATGGAGGATTCTACGACCATGTTGCCCCACCACAAGTAGATGAATACGGTGAGGGGTTCAGGGTCCCAACCCTTGTGATCTCACCCTGGGCTAAACACCATTTCGTCGACCACACACAATATGAATTCGCCTCATTCCTTAAACTAGCAGAAGAAACCTTCAACCTACCATCACTCGGGACGAGGGACGTAGCAGCGAACGATATGATGAACTCGTTCGACTTCAACCAATCGCCACAATCAGGGCTAATTGAGCCAGCGAATTTTGTAGGCCCCGCCCAATCATCGACAACAACCCAGCTATCAACCTCAATAACTGAAGCCACAAGCACTGAGTCAACATTGCTCTCGGGGACTGCAGGGCTGTTCTATATCGTCGTGACCGTTGTGGTGGTTGCCGCAGCAATCATGGCCGCAGTTATAGTTCGTCGTTGGAGTATGAGGAAGAACTGAAATCGCAGTGGAGCGACACGAATTAAGCATCCGCTAGCTCAATGGCTCTATTCTTTCCTCTCAACCGTTACCTTGCATCTTGTGACTAAGGCAGCTATGGCCCCGAGTGCTGCCAGCCATGGTGCCATTACGGCCCCGATTAATCCAGCAGTGACTGGTAGTTCAAGCAACAACTCGTCCTGCTCGTCTCGAACGATGATTTTCGTCACATTCCCTTCGTGTACTAAGTTCTTAACTCTCGTCACTAATTCGTCCGCGTTGATCGAGAATTCTTCGGACACAGGCTTGCCAACTCTTCTTCCGCAATTCAAGCAGTATTTCGCGGTCTCTGGTAAGTCAGTTTGACATTTTTCGCAGCGGACCATGATCTCGCTCACTACACTGTTTGGCTCTGCGGTCGATCACCGCAAAGGTCTCATCAGAACCTCGCCAGGCGTTTTTCGAGGGGTAGGCTTGACATTCCGGCCGTAGCCTAGCCGAAGGAGGAGTTGTGGGAACCCCTTCACGCCTAACGTATCACGAAGCTTAGCAAGTAGCTCAGGGACTTCAATCGGCTGATTCAGGAAGGATGCCCAGACGTCGTCAGCGCGGGCACGTAACAATACCCTTTCCAAGGCTTGCCCTCCCGAGAACCAACTCTCTAGGGTATTGGCATCTGTTCCGAGCGCTGCCAAGACGGGGGATCCGGTGGCGAGTTGCCGATCTTTCGCAGCCTGCCCTTCGCCGAAGTCGAATGTTCGGACGACAATAGGCGCCAGGTTTGAAGTTAGCCCTTCTATACCAAGGGCGTAGCCGGGCATCCCATCGTGGCTAACGCTACGGTTGCGGTGCATCCAGGCGGCAAGTTCACGGCGGAAACTCGGGTTAGCCATTTGAATACGGTCACCTTCAGCGACTAAGTCGGCAACTTTGTTGCGGTCATTTTCACCAAGCACGAAATGAAGCCACGCACCTTCTTTGCTAGCAGCGGCTTCCAGCTCTGAGAGAACCTTTTCTGGAATATTCCGTGGCTCAAAGGGCATCCGGTTTGTGCGGCGTTGGGTTATTGCTTGGAACAGTAAATCATCCTCAGCGTTGGGTTTTCGTTTCTCGCCAAAACCGACGCGTGCAAGGAGGTCAGGTTCATCCTTTTTGGGGAAGGTTTTCGCTTTGCCTTCATAGCCAAAATGGCGAAGAGCGAGCCGCAGGTTAAGAAGGGCTGCCCCGCAGGCCATAACTAACTCTCGGTCTTCAGGGTCACAGACGGGTAAGGCCCGCCTGCGGTCGGCATATAACGCAACTTCATCCCCGAAGATCTTGAACAACCAAGGTTGGGAATTGTGCCCTGATGGTGCTAGGATAGCATAGTTCAGGAGGTATCGCAGCTTGTCGGAAGGCTTCCCTTTCTTCGGATACGGCCTCTCGGAAATCTCCCACGGGTTCCATAATTCTGACATTTTAGAACGACCCTGATATCGCGAAAACCCGGAGACGCCCAGCTATTAAGAGGATTGCCTAGTTTTCTGGCCAGAACACCAAAAGTCTGTTAACGCAGGTCAACGAATTTTCGGTTCGATGGCTCGGTATGAAGGAGTATGATGTTGTTGCAATCGGCACGGGTTCGGCGATGTATGTTCTTGAAGGGATGATGCAAAGGAATCCTAACATCAAGATTGCCGTCATAGACAAAGACGAACCCGGTGGAATATGCCTCACACGTGGGTGCATCCCCTCTAAGATCCTACTCTACCCAGCAGAAGTGGTGCGCACGATTCAACGGGCCAGTACTTTTGGGATTGAGGTTGACTTGAAATCGGTGAATTTTGCGACGGTAATGAAGCGTATGCGAACGCTAATCGACAGAGACATAGAATCAATAAGGCAAGGCCTCTCCAGCTCCCCAAACATCGACTACTTCCACGCCAACGCTGAATTCACGGCCCCGTACACACTCAAGGTTCAAGGTGAAACGATCAAGTCGAATATGATTCTTCTATCCACGGGTTCGCAGACCATCATTCCACCAATCGATGGCTTAGAGGAAATAGGCTACTACACAAGCGACACGATTCTCTACGAAACTAAACTACCCGGGAGCATCACGATTGTGGGGGGCGGCTACATCGCGGCCGAGTACGGCCACTTCCTATCCGCCATGTGTTCGAAGGTCACAATAATCGGAAGAAACCCGCAGTTCCTCCCACAAGAAGAACCTGAGATATCCGCACTCGCCAAAGAAGAACTAGGAAAACACATGAAAATCATAACAAACCATGAAGTCACCGAAGCGGCGAACGCGCCTGGTGGCAAGAAGAAAGTTATTGCGGTCGAAAGAGGGACGGGGCGGAAAACGCCGATTGTTACCGACGCAATAATGATTGCCACGGGACGAGGCCCTGGCACAGACATCCTACGTCCAGACCGGGCTGGAATCAAGACCGACGCCGAGGGATGGATTGTGGTCGATGAATACTTGCAAACAACTTCCCCAAACGTCTGGGCGTTCGGCGACGCGAACGGCAAATACCTTTTCAAACATAAAGCCAACTACGATGCCGAAGTAGTCTATTACAACGCTGTTCTGGGTAGGAAGGTCCCCTACGACTACCATGCTGTTCCACACGCTGTCTTCACAGACCCTGAAATCGCAAGCGTCGGGCTGAGAGAGAAAGAGGCGCTGGAGCGCTTTGGCTCGGACAGGATTCTGATCGGTTTTGAACGGTATGAAGATACCGCCAAGGGAGAAGCTATGGCTCTGAAGAACTACTTCGTGAAGGTGATCTTGGAAACGGACACCTTCCGGATTCTGGGCGCTCACATCATCGGCCCAGAAGCATCCGTTCTGATTCAAGAGATAATCAATCTCATGTACACGCCGGAACAGAGCGCGCGCCCCCTAATGGTTGCAATGCACATACACCCCGCGCTGAGCGAGGTAGTTCAGCGAGCCTTCGGATCGTTAATGACGCCTGAACAATACCACCACCAGCTAAGCCACATGATGGCCCACGAAGAACATCACTGAAACGTATTTCCTCAAGCCACGATGGAGTCCTTCGCTCCTACGTGCTGCAATAACGACCATCGCGACGGTCGTTAAGGAGGCGAGTGCCTTGATCCGTGTTACAATGTGAAAACGTGACGACGGGTAGCAGGTTGCATTTATTTCTGCGCTCTGCCCGATAGGCGTAAAGCAAAGGGATTTCGGACAGCCTTCGCCCCATGGGTAGCGATGACTGACACTATTTCAAATCTAAGAGAGCGAAAGACTTGAGCAATCTGAAGAATCCAGATTACATGATAGAAGTCAAGAATCTAACCAGGAATTTCGGATCGCTTGTAGCCGTCAACAAGTTGAATTTTGCTGTTCGACCGGGCGAAGTTTTCGGTTTGCTGGGGCCGAATGGTGCCGGGAAAACAACCACCCTCTCCATGCTTTGCACGATATTGAAACCCACATTTGGGACGGCCATAATCAATGGAGTCGATGTAACACAGCATCCTTCTCAAGTGAGGAGAATGATAGGCATCGTCTTCCAAGACCCGAGCATAGATGATAGGCTGACCGGGAGGGAGAATTTGGAGATGCATGCGAACCTGTATGGAGTTCCCAGCGCAGAGGGAAAGAAACGCATTGAGGAAGTGCTCGAGTTGGTGGAACTCAAGGACAAAGCGGAACTGCTCATGAGAACCTATTCTGGCGGAATGAGACGCAGACTTGAAATTGCAAGAGGGCTAATTCATTACCCTAAAGTCCTGTTCCTCGACGAACCAACGATCGGACTCGACCCGCAGACCCGGGAACACATCTGGGCCTACATTTCAGCGCTAAGCAAGCGCGAGAGCATCACGATGATCCTCACTACCCACTACATGGAGGAAGCTGACAAGTTGTGCGAGCGAGTCGCTATCATCGACTACGGCAAGATTATCGCACTCGACACACCGAAACGATTGAAAGAAGGAATGGAGGGAGACATGATTTCAGTGAAAGCGGAAGCAGTCAATGAACTAGCCGAGAAACTAAACCAGCTAAACATCGTGAAGTCCCTGAAAGAGACCCATGGTGAGCTCAAGTTAGTGGTGAAGAACGGCGGAGCCATGGTACCTCGAATCGTGGAAATCGCTGCAAGTCTAGGAGTGCGCATCGAGTCAATGTCAATACGGGAGCCCACACTTGAGGACGTTTTCTTGCATTTCACAGGCAGAGAAATTCGCGCTGAAGGTGGCGACGAATATCATGGGTTGGCAGCGATCAAGAGGCGAGGCATCAAGTGAGCGAGTTACGAGGCATCTATACGCTGTGGCTAAGAGAAGTCAAACGATACACCAGGGAGAAAACGAGACTCATCAGCTCCTTCATTCAGCCACTTCTCTGGCTCATTATATTTGGGTCAGGGATGCGATTTGCGTCTACTGGTCTAGCGGGAATCGACTATCAGAAATTCATCTTCCCAGGAATCGTCGGCCAAACGCTGCTCTTCACGTCCATGTTCATGGGCATATCTGTGATCTGGGATAGGGAGTTTGGTTTCCTTAAGGAAATCCTAGTCGCACCGATCTCAAGGGTTTCGGTGTTTGTGGGAAAAATGCTGGGAGGCAGTACAGACGCGGTAATCCAAGGAAGCTTCGTTTTCCTTTTCAGCTTCCTCGTGGCAATTCACGTTGGCATCGACACGTTCCTGCTCTCTCTCCCAATTATGCTGCTCATCACATTCGGGATGGTGAGCGTTGGACTAACGATAGCTTCTCTCATGGAAAGCCTGGAGAGCTTCGGAGTCATTCAAACGTTCGTGAATCTTCCCTTGTTCTTCCTGAGCGGCGCCTTGTTTCCGCTAAGTTACTTTCCGCAGTGGCTGAGGTGGGTGAGCGTCGTTGACCCACTTACTTACGGCGTAGATGCCCTAAGGATCACGATCCTCAAGGGGGCGTGGATTTCAATCCAACCATTGTACTATGATCTTCTTGCGCTTGTTGTCTTCGATTTGGCCATGATTTTGGTAGGCACTTTGATTTTCGGGCGAACAAGATGACAGGCGACAGGAATCGCATGAAGTCCTACATAGATCGTTGGACCCACTTCGTGAGGAGTCTTCAGGCATGTAGATCAGATGGAGGTATTCAGCGGACAAGTCGAGCAAGCAATGCTTGATTTGCGCAATGACTTCAAGGATCTGCTTAGGCCGTCTACTACTACGGATCTGCATCTTAAAATCGGAAAGTTTCCGAAAAGCAGCTTTCGTGTAAGCAAATTAGAGCGATGAATACGAGTGGTTAAAGAACCAAAGATCTCTGCCTATCAGCTATTCCAGAATTACCTGAGAGCACACAAAAGTTTAGACTACAGGACCGACGCAGAAGTGGCTGGAATCAGAATAAGAGGAAACAACAAGTGGCTGACAAGGCAGTAATTGAACAAACTTGTGTCCACATGTTGAAGTCAACCTCAACGCAGCGACTGAGTGATCAGAATGCAGAATACTCTACAGGTCTACGTATTCTCGAAGTGGTGTTAGTTCTTATTGGGTTCGTTTTGGTCAGTCTCTCCGTGCTCCTTCCGATCTTGATGGAGACAGTAGCCGAACATCGTGGAGTAGGCGCGACGTTCATATCGGGCTATCTTAGGTCGTTGACGCCGTTCATAACTAATGTTTCAATGGCGTCTTCTTTTGTTGTAGCTGCTGTAATCTTGTCATTTGAGAAATCAAAGGCTAACGTCACGTCAGTATTGTTTGGGGTTTTGACACTCTCGGTGTTCGCTACAGAAATTTCGCTCTCACTCTACCTTTCTCTAGTCCGGCCTCTGACAGCGAGCGCGCCGAACCTATTGGGAATTTACGCGCTGATTGGACTAGTCCCTTTTGGGTTGGGATTCACAATGTTCACTCTAGCCTCAATCATGTCCGCCCGATAGAGTCAATCGGACAGCGAATATGAGAGAGCAGGATGTGCAGTCACGAAAGAAATCAGGAACGTCACCATTAATGTGCCCAAGACTGGAGTCATTGAGACGACACTTCTCGAGGCCCTTTCACCTGTAACCTTGTTTAGATGATACCATTCGAGAGAGGGTCTTGCAATGATTAGGGTTGTTCGATTCGAGGAATCGGTGGCAGACAGTATTCTCAGCTCTGCCCTTTACGCGTACCCCAATGAGGCGATTCTTCTCTTGCGCGGTAAGGTAGGTAAAGATGAGATACTCATCAATGACGTTTTGATTCCACCTCTCGCTACACATGGACGGGGATTCTCCAATTTCCGGAGCATCATGCTTCCAATGGACCTGAGTGTGATGGGTGTCGCACATTCGCATCCCTCGGGTTCGCTTCGACCTTCAATCCATGACTTGAACCATTTCTACGGGAGGATCATGGTAATCACAGCTTACCCATACCAATCCTACCGTGACATCGGGGTCTTCAACAGCCACGGTGACAGACTCTTACATGAAGTAGTGCCGGACCATGAGCAGCCAAGCGATGATTTGACTTATTGAGCGCTGCACTGGCAACTATCGTAGGCCGGCTACTTGGAATCTGCATGTCAAGATAATATCTGTGCTACCCGGATGGGGAAGCTTGTTACTCCCATCATTAGTCCCAAAGCAGAGTTTCGCGTACGCCTTTGAGCTGATCTGCTTCCCATTACTATCACAGCTATGCATTACGCCTGTTGCTGTAGGATCAGAATTCCGAAGTACACGGCTAGACCCACGTAGATAACTAGCTCTAATTGGTCAGGGAGGAGATAACCCAGTGAAATGCCGCGAATATCCCCCCGAACCAGTCATTAACCTTCAATGACCCAGCCGTAGGCCCAATAGTTCTAATTCACCTAGACAATGGGCAATTTGTCGCTTACAGTTCCATTTGCACTCACGCTGGACGCCAGGTTCAGTTTGACCCCTCGGCGAAGGATTTGGCCTGCCCCTGCCATGGTGCAGTATATGACCCGTACAACAATGCGCAAGTGTTGGCGGGACCAGCACCCTATCCGCTGCAAAAAATCCCAATACAATACGACTCGTCAACAGGCAACATCTACTTGACTGGTTGAAGTGGAATATGGAACCGCCGTGAGGAATTCTCAGAGAGTCGACCTTCTCCATTTCATGAGGTTGTGATTAGCACGCTTCGAGGACTCAGTCAAGGCTGCCGGTGACGGCCTCGGTGGTTTTTCGGTAAAGTCTCTTTTGAAAAGACGTAGCTCGATCCGTGGCGATCGGTAGCCAATCTAAGCTAGGAGATGATTCATCCATTACCATTATATGCTAACTACACGCCGTAGTTCCATTTATCGGCGCACATCGAGGAGGCGGATTCATTGAAACTGAGCGTCCATCTCAGGCCAAAGTCGATTGCTGACGCGACAGTGAACTGGTTACTGGCTAACGCGAGGTCGTTCAGTTACCTACTGCCCGATAGCTTAGAACTAGGGCTTTATCTTGGCCTTGCGGCATATTTCGCATTCCAAATAGCTCAACAGCAAGCGTAGGCGACTGTTGAGGTCGCTAAAGACTTGAGTGAAGAGAAAAAGTCCACACGGAAACAAGACAGAGTTCACAATCGAGCTCTGGTGTTGACAACAATCGACCTGACAAATGGCTTGGAGGGCGAACGCTCTTGGTTTTCCTTTGCAGAACGTGGCCGATGGTGAACGGTGCAGAGAACAGATGCGGATAATTCAAAAACGCACAATGGGCTTCATGGTCCGTGTGAATCGCATTCCTCGTACGGACCACGTCTCCTAATAGTTAGCCCGCCCATTATGTCTACGTAGTGTAGAGTCTGAAAGCCATTCTCGTAGAGTGCCTTACTCCGGACACCAAACCGCGAATGAATGAATTGAGTGATATTGCGAAGACTGCCGGTTACGACATAGTCGGACAAGTTACGCAACAACGGGACGCGGTAGATGGAGCGTTTTGTGTTGGCAAAGGAAAGATAGACGAGATCGCGAAGCTTGTTCGAAAGGACCCAGTTGATGCGGTGGTTTTTACTCGGCAACTTTCCGCAGGTCAGGTGTTCAGGATCAAGAAGAAGCTTGGTGAGGAGGTCCGGGTTCTAGACAGGAATCTGCTCATCCTGGAAGTGTTTGATAAACGCGGTGCCACAGCCGAGGCTAAGCTCCAGGTATCGTTGGCGAGGTTACGGTACACGTTCTCTTGGGGTAGGGAATCGATACGCATGCGCGGAATCGTCGGCGAACAAATGGGACGAGGAGGCCCCGGCCGTTATCCGTACGAGGCATACGAGGCCATGTCCCGCAAGCGTATTAGCAAGATCGAGGGCGAACTCCGGGAAATAAGGTCGAAACAGTCCCGCCTCCGCACGCACCGAGGAAAAGCGGGTTTCCGGATCGTGGCCTTGACGGGTTATACGCAGAGCGGAAAGACGACACTGTTCAACAGGTTGGCGTCTGAATCAAAAGAAGTGGGCTTGGGACCATTCACGACATTATCCAGCTTTGCACGAAAGATTCCCATGGAATCGGGTTTCTCGTTCATTATGGTCGACTCCATCGGATTTATCGAGGAATTGAACCCACTACTCCTGAACGCGTTTCGTACTACGTTGAGTGAGCTCGCAAATTCAGACCTAGTTCTCTTGTTCGTTGACGGTAGCGATGATATTGAAACGGCGGTCAGAAAGACGTTGGCCTCGCATGAGGCCATGCAGAAGGAAGTCCCTGGAGTTCCAATTCTCGTCTGTGTTAATAAGATAGATATCGCAACGCGTGAACACTTGGACAAGATCCTCAAGGAAGTTCGCAGAATATTCGAAACAGAGGAGATAATCGAGATTAGCTCCAAAACAGGGGCTAATGAATCTGTTCTCCTCAGCAAGATTGAAGAAAAACTGGATGTGCCACCCGATTTTCAAGCTCGAGTTTGATGCAAACGAGCCCTTCAGGAACGAACTGAACGTATCCTAGTAAGAATTCGAATCCATGTACCCTTCTTCCGCACGCTCAATTAGCCTTTAACTCATCGATTTGGTCTAGGCATCGTTGCTCAGCATTTGACCCAAAATCAAGTCTTTTCGTGTGACGATGGGTCATCAGGTTGCGGGGCTCAGTATTGTTGCAGGTTCTGTATCTTACGTGAGGTTAGGTTCACCGTTACGGTGAAGAAGAATTTTCTGTCTTCGTTTCTTATTCTATAGCTGCCGGTAACTCCCACATCGCCCAATGCGTCAGGAGACATCTGGCCTTCAATTGCAAAGTCCTCCAGAGCCGAGCCAACTTTGGATTCTAAGTAGTTCTTGATTAGCTGATACAATTCGCTCGGAGGTGTTTTGGTTTCCAAATATTCCACCTCGATTATTGTAAGGTTGAACGTTGTCAAAAAAATAGGGATTCGGGAGAGATTCTCCCAGAGGTTCTATTGGACGACTTCGCCTATGGCGAATCGTGGACCAACGGAGTTGATCTTAACCTTCACGTGGTCGCCAGGTTTGGTTTGGGGGATGAAGACTACGAAGCCTTCGATCCTAGCGACTCCGTCACCGCGACGGCTCGTCTCTTTGATATCAAGCTCGTATTCTTTGCCTTCCTCAACTGGCTTGTTGAAGGAACGTTCATTGCTCATGCATTTCACCTCATTCGGTTTCGTTCAGCTAGTTCTTCGGGAGAAAACAAGGACGCCAACGCGGATGGTTACGGAAGGACGTTCGCTTCAGCCCGTATACCTAACTGACGAACACAGTAGACCCGAGGCTAATAACCCTGCTTGTTGCGGCTTTCGCGTGGGTCTTTCTCGGAAAAAAGAAACAGATGTAGCGAACCATTTTCGCTGTATAGCTTTCTTGTATAAGTAGGGTCGGGCTGTTTCTCAGCGCGCCTTCTCGCGAATCTCGAAATAGTGTCGGTATCCTTTCGCGTCCTCCTCGTAATCGTACTTCGTCTGCGTGCGCCGGTCAATGTACAAACCTGACCCAAGGTGATCCATCTGCATGTTTCCCATGCGAGCTGTCAGGGCGTCGAGAATGTTCACGTAGTTCAGACCCTCACATGGTTTCCACTCTGTGACTGGGGAGGGCTCACTCATCGTTATGAGCTTCACGAAGTGTCGGGGAGAACGCTGTTCACTGTGGCCACCTCGACAAGTAAAGAGCTTTGAGTCCATGAAATCGTTGAAATGCTCATAGCTTCCAGTGAACTCAAACTGGAGGCCGCATTTTTGGCAGCAACACAAGAAGACGCGATTTGACATGAGCCTCTATAGTTCGCCCACCTAATAGACTCCCCTATCAGCAATCGCACAGGACTTTGGAGTGCCCCAGCGCATCACCAATACTCCATACCAGAACTGCCTCCAATTTTGGAGTTGAAAAACCCAAGCGTCATTCAACCGAACACCGACGATGAACATTTGTTTACGAAGGCTGTGGAAACAAAGTTTGGCCGTGATATGGCGGGCCCGCCGGGATTTGAACCCGGGACCCTTCCCCAAGAAGGCTTCTCAGCCGGTTTCTTTTATGAAGAGCTTACTATGGCTCATTATTCCTTGTTTTGTAATCTAGCTGGTGCTCATTATCAGGTCGCGCAACTTGAACGAACACTTGGTCTGGGTGATACTCAGACAAAGCAATTTGAGCACTGGGAAGCCTTCGAGGTGGCATATCTGCATCTCGGAATCGTATTCAATGAAATCCATCATCTTTGGGATATCCTATCAGATCTTGAACTCGCTACACGTAGTCTGGGGACTCAACTCATGAAGACGACCCTGTCGCATGCCGGTAAAGCCGACGCCTGGAAGAAGTTTAATGAGCTTGAATGCGACATCAAAGCCCGGAGAGACAACGTAACTCATTATGCGCGGGGAGCAAGCAGGTCCGTGGATGGAAAAGTCTACGTTCCCCTACATCAAGCGCGAAATGTACTCTGGACGCTTGAATTGGAAAGTAAGGAGTGGATTCAAACGTTGCCCAAGGCGAAGGCAGACTTGAGACAAGTCGAAGTCATCGCAAATGCCATCCACGAGCTGCTCATAGAACGACTGGACACTTATTTCACCAAGAAACAGGTACAGGTCGATTACGAGGCAACATCATGAATGAAATATGTCCAGTTTGTGGCTCGCCGATGGTTAGGCGGTTCATTGCCGAAGGGACGCCGCCCAGTTCAGGTGCTTCATCTGGAAATGTCCGTTCTGGGTCCGACAGTAAGGCATTCACACTCTCGGGTCCGGGTGCTTGGTTTTGCACCAATCTTGAATGTGGGTACATGAGGCACGAAAACTCGACCTCGTCCCCTTCGTGAACCTTAAGCAAGCGGGGGGTGCTCGAACCCATCCCTATATTCTCACATGGCAACCAGAGAGCGTTCTCCCGATATCATGATTCCCTCAAGAAGTAGTCCTCCTGCTAAGCCCCCCATGTTGGAAGAGCTCCAGGCTGAACGACCCACTCATGCAACTCGATTCAACATCGACAACTGAACGTCGTTAGGTAAGATTCACGAGCAACCTCAGATTTCCTTCTTGGGGCTGGTGGGATATGAAACCACGAATTGTGGGACTAATAACCACTCAGTTCAGTTCGCGGATGCCGTCGCGCTTGTAGTAATATGATTTGTCGGAACTGAGCAGAACAGCAACCAGTGGTTGACAGCGAGCGCAAGCTAGAGGTGAAATAGGCCATTCATCTTTGTATACGGAAGCGCCCAAAGGAATACGTACCGGATGGCTTCTACACAGCTTCTAGGACAACAGCACCCGCGACAAGAAAGAGGATTCCTTCTGAAGATGAATTTCGCAGAATATTACGATACAGAAAGAAGAGATAGTTGAGCTAACTCGCCAGTAGTCCATCATGCAGCGCTCTAATAGATGTGTCAGTTGCTGTTTGGTCTACGATCGCGCATATGGTCATTCCTGAAGGTGTCTTGATAACAATTATCGGCTCTACACCTGCTTTTCGTAGGCTCTCATACACCTGTGATTGCTGAAATCGCCCCCCGACCACGGCAACTAAGGATAGACACTTGCGAACATTAACGGTGACCTCTGCTCCGATTCTTCTTACGACCTCCACCACCTTGTCGCTGCGGCTTTCGTCAGTCACCAAAGCTATTTCGTTCCTGAACAGCGGGGCAACAGCTATCGGATCATCATCTGGGTAGAGCTCATCAAGTTCACTCAGAATCGAAGCCACCACGTTCAATCTACGAATTTCAGATACCTGTACCAGAGCCATGCTTTTCATGTATGAAGTGGCTTCTCCTGTTCCTTCGCTTGAGATCAACGTGCCATTACCTTCCTTTTCAAAGGATTTTACTTCAATCGGTGTCTTGGCATTCATTGCGGGAACTACTGCCTTTTCGAAGACCACCTTGGATCCATAGCGGCCCAGTTCGATCGCTGTTCGGTAATCTAGGTTAGCAATCACTCTTGCATTTGGGACAAGCTTTGGGTCAGCTGTCATCACTCCGTCTACATCCTTGTAGAGGATAGTTCTACATCCGAAAGCGGATGCGATGAAGGTGGCTACGTAGTCCGTAGCTCCCCGCCCGAGGGTTGCGATTCTACCATCAGTGTCCTTGCCGAAGAAACCTGCGACTAGGGGTATGTGGACCGAACTTAGTTTCTCTCTTATGAGCTGTCGTGATTGTTCAAGAATAGAGGCGTTTCCGAAGTTGCTATTCGTCAAGATGCCTGCTTCGCTGTCCGACAATGGTACGCCGTTGAGTCCACCTTCCGCCAGATATCCCGCTGCGACATGGGTTGCCAACTTCTCTCCGTAGGCGGCTATTCTGTCTAGTGTGAGAGGGGTTAATTCCCTGAGGTAACTTACGCCTGTTAGCGTATCTCGTAGCTCTTTCAGGAGTCTCTGGATTTGTGGTTGGACTTGAGTTCGTATGTCAGAGGGTAGGTCGTCGACGAGTTCTTGATGTTTAGCTTCGATTTTGCTTGTGTCGAAGCTGCCGCCTTTGGCCGAGTTGGCTTGGTTGAGGAGTTGGTCAGTCGTGCCTTTGAAGGCTGACAATACTGCTTTAGGTTGGAGCGAAGCTCTTGACTTGAGTATCTTGACCATTCTTCTGATGTCGTCTGGCTTATCGAGGCATGAGCCTCCAAACTTCATGACAATCAAATGTAGCCTTTCCCATGGCATAGCTCACCGACCAGGACAGCTCCCCCCGCTCCGCCGCGGATGGTGTTGTGGCCGAGAACCACGTACGTCAAGCCAAGGGCCTCATCCTTTCGAATTCTGCCAACGACGACGCTCATCCCGTCGCCTGCATCCCGATCTAGCCTAGTCTGCGGCCTATCGAGCTCATCTCTTACGATTATTGGCTCCTTTGGTGCGCTTGGGTAGTCTAATCCTTTGAGTTGTTCAAATGCCTTCCTTGCCTCATCTGGGTCGGCCTTCTTACTTGTCTCGAC